>Ga0299906_10002343_pt1 | contig 15767 bp, 10 predicted proteins | sample RVTome_14_FD_200259 | JGI IMG/M metagenome (GOLD analysis project Ga0299906, IMG submission 200259) | Soil microbial communities from uranium-contaminated site in the Upper Colorado River Basin, Wyoming, United States - RVT145D125 (version 2) ... | reverse complement strand
CCGCTGGTTGTGTGGCTTGCCGAGTCATCCAACAGCTCGAAGCCCAGCACGTCCACGAAGAACTCGATCGCCCGGTCATAGTCGGCGACGACGATGGTGACCAGCTCCAGACGGTCCACGACTCCAATCTAGATGCCAGGTCAGGTTCAGCAGGGCATCGCTCGCTCTCTTCGTCGAGACCGAGCACGACGCCCGTCGCGCTCGGCAGCCATCCGAAGCAAGATCGTCGACTCCCCCGAGCCCCTCGAGCCCAAGAACCGAAGTCGCCGCTCCCTCTCGAGCCTCGAGAACAGCGCACTTGGCGGCCCATCGAGGGAGGCGACTCGACGACACGCTCCTAGGGTGATCGTCGTGCCGGTCGTTCGTGGCGGTGAGATCAACATCTCTCGAGGCGAGGTGGGGCGCGTCGCGGCGCTCTTCGGAATCGAGCAGGCGGTGAGAATCGGCGGTTTCGAGAACCTTCTCTTACGCTCGACCGAGCCGACAGGTCGCATTCTCCGCCTCACCCACGGATCTCGTCGATCCGCCGACCTCCTTCAGGCAGAAATGGAGTTCGTCGGGCACCTCGCCTCAGAGGGCGTTCCGGTGGTGACCCCGGTGCCCTCGTCCGACAGTCGGCTGGTCGAGGAATTCAGCACCAGCAACGGTGATCGTCTTCTTGTCACCTGCTTCCTCGAAGCTCCGGGCCGTCATCTGGGACCCGGTGAGTGGGCCGGGTCATCAATCGAGTCGTACGGTGCTCTGGTTGGCTCGATGCACCACGTCGCTGCCACCTTCGAGCCGACGATGGCGCGGAGGCCATCGTGGACCGATGCGGTATTCGACGGTGGCATCTCAGCCTCGGCCGAGACCGATCCAGCGTTGCACGAGCGTTGGAGCAACGCCAGGTCGGTGGCACGTTCGCATCCAGCCGAGGGCGACGCTCTCCTCATCCACCGTGACGCCCATGCGGGAAACCTCCTGGGAACCGAGGGGGGTCGTCTCACTCTGCTCGACTTCGACGACAGCGCCTACGGAACACGAACCCACGACATTGCCATCGTCCTCTTCTATTGGCTCATGGGCGCCCACGATGAGGAATTCACATCGACAGTGCGGCGGTTCTTCAATCGCTTCGTGGCCGGGTACGAACGATGGGCGATGCTCCCGGCCGACTGGCCGGATGGGGTCGACCTCCTCCTCACCCTCCGGGAAGCTGAGATCTACTGGCTGCTATCGACGGAACACACCCAGACGACATGTCACCTAGGGAACACCGGTTCATGACCGACCGTCGGAACCGGCTACTCCGAGGTGTGCCCTACGGAGGGGCTCCTCTCGCGGCGATCCTCTAGGAGCTCCTTCCCAAGAGACTGAGGTCCTGGTCCTTCATGGCGGGGGCGGAGGGCCGACTTGCGTGCGTCGCATGCCCATCGCCCAGACGATCGGGACCGTCGGAGTGCGAGACGCAGCGTCAGGAAAGCTCGGCCAGCCACGATGCGAGGTGAGGATCGCCTTCGAGGAGACGGATGAGATTGCGGCGAACCGTGGTGACGAGATCGTCGGGGTGGACGGCGCGGAGCCGGGCCAGCTCCCCGACGACATCGCCCAGGTGCGCCGGGTAGCCGGTATCGCCGGTCAGCCATCGGTAACCGCCAGGGTTGTCGGTCTCGGTGAGGAGCTGGTCGGCCGGTATCGCCTGCGCCACATCACGGAGGTGCGCTGAGTGCAGAACCTCTACGCCCACCGTGAAGAGGTAGCCGGCGGCGACCATGCGTTTGAGAACGTCGAGAGGGCCCGAGTACCAGTGGATGATCGCTCGCTCGACCCCGTGGGCAACCAGCATGTCGAAGGTGTCCTGCTCGGCTCCTGCGCAGTGGAGATTGACCAGCTTCCCCTGTGCCTTGGCCAGGGCCAACTGGGTGGCGAACACTTTGCGTTGGGAACCGTACTGGGCGGCGTCGGTGACGAAGCGATGATCGAGCCCGATCTCGCCGACCAGCGCCGACCCGTCGACCAACTCCTCGATCTCGGTGAGCGAGTCGACGAATGCTGGGGCCTGCTCTGGATGGATGCCGAACGACGGCACCACGAGTCGAGACCGGGCGGCGATGGTCTGGGCCCGGGCGTACGACTCAGGGTCCACCGACACGCTCATGGTGAAGATGCGCCGGTGCTCTATGACGGCCAACACCTGATCGATCTCAGCGTCGTCGTACTTGTCGAGGTGGGCGTGGGCGTCGACCAGCATCACCAGCGTCCGATCTCGTGGCGTCTGAAGTTACCGCCGGCAGGGACACAGCCGCCACGCGCATCCTCTCCCGGATTGGATGCGCCGACATGCAGCAGGGCGGCAAGGCCACGGTTCGCAAACCGCCTACGCGGAAGAAGCCCGACCAATTCGCTGATACAACGGCTTCTCAAGTAGCCGGGGCGGGATATGAACCCGCGACCTTCGGGTCATGAGCCCCTCACCGGGCCGTTCGCGTCAGTTCGCGTTGGCGCCGAACAATGCCCGTCACCTGGCCTTTCGTCGTCTTCGACGTGACGGCTGGTTCCTGTGGATAGCCCCTCGTGACGCCCTGTCCGTTGGAAGATCCGCTAGAAGTCGGGTGGGTCTACTCGATCAGCGCGAGAACGTCCGCGATCACGAGCTCGGCCGCAGCGTCGATGTCGTAGCCCATAGGCCAGGCGGTCACCAATGGGCGAATGTCTTCGCGGAAGGCCGATCGCCCAAGCTTCTCACGCAGGTTCAGCTCGGCGCGGCGACTCGTGTAGCCGTCGGGTCGGTAAGGAGCGAACGCCTCGACGATCGACGACGCCGGGACGCCGAGCCGGGTCAGGGCCAGCCAGAGGTCGAACAGGTCGCGGCCCTTCGATCGCTGGAACAGCGCTCGGATCTTCGTGGCCACGACCTCATCGAGCGTGAACGTGAGGACCCCCGCGCTGCCAGTGAACCAGGAGGAGTCGACGCGGAATGGGATCCTGATGGGCGAGCGCGCCGGCGAGCGCTCGAAGGTGTTGACCTCGATCTTGATCCGCATCACACCACCGGTCTCGAACGGTGCACGGAAGAACATCTTCGGGTGCTCGGCGATCCTCGTCCGCACCTCCATGCCAAGCCGGTTCCCGATCTGGGTGACGGCCCGGGTTAGATCTCGAATCCCGCCACTGGTGCTGCGGACGTAGTCCAGGTCCTCGCTGTACCGCAGCGGCTCGGGAGCATGGAGCTTGTGCATGCAGGTGCCGCCCCGGAACACCAGCTCGTCGCCAAGGTAATCATCGTTGGCGATCTCGACGATGAGACGTGAGAGCAGCAGGTCTTGCTCGACCTGCTCGATGGTGGGCCACGGCACCGTGCGGCCCCATGCAGTGATTGCCGCTCGAGGGATCACGACGACTCCTCGTCCGGATACTCAGCGACGATGACATTCCAGCGCCCATTGCGCATCCCGGATCGCCCATGGCCCGGATCGAGGGGCGTGGGTGTGGTCCGCGAGGCAGCCAGCGGCAACAGCGGGCGGGTGTCAACGGCCACGTCGACTCGCGCCGCCATGTAGTCGAGCAGCCACCCCGTTCGCTGAACGATCGAAGCCGGGTAGCCGGCGGCGACCTCGGCGAGACGACCGACATCGAGGGCATCTTCGGTCAGCATCTCTCCGATGATGGTGGCCACGTTGAATAAGGCCCCGCTCGCCTGGGGGAAGGACACCAGGTCGAGCACCGTCGCCTCTCGAGTGGAGACGCGCATCGTGCCGGTAGGGGTGTTGACGACATCAACGGGACGATCCGATGTGCGCGCCGAGGTGATGAACTCGATGCGGACCCGCCCGAATGCGCGATCACGGAGCCGCGCCGGCGTCATCAGCTGGAAGACCTGCGGACGCTGATGGGCGAACCCATACGCCTCGGCTGCCGACAGGAGGCAGACGTAATAGTCGTGGCCTAGATGACGCATCATCGGATCTACGAAGTGAGCCGCCGGCACCGTGCCCCAGGAACGGAACTCGGCAGGAACGGCTACATACAGTCCCTTCGTAGGGCTGAACAGGTGCCCTCGCCGTCGCGACTGGGCCAGCGACGGTGCCACGTGGCCGACTGGGATGCCCAGCAGCTCAGCGGCCTCGCTTGTCGTCGCCCAGTGTCGACCACGCGCTAGTAGCCACTCAGCCAGCTCCCGAGGTTCAACCGAGCCCGCCGCGTCAGTCATGTACCAATACTAACCGAAATCTTTAGATTCGGTACATCACAGGTAATACTTCACGTGAAGTATCGGCTCCGCGTGAGTATTGACAGGCCGTCGCCCCAGGAGCCACACCCCTCATTCCAACCGAACGAGCCACGAAATCATCGCACCGGCCTGCTCGGCCGGCTCCGGCCACCCGAGGAGGCAGGGCGTAAGCTTCCGGTTGGTCACCCGTACGTGGCCGCCACCGAGTCTTCGTACAGTGGCGTCGCCTGGGCACCGCTGAACGACTCGACCACTGCACGCACGTCTTCCCGCTGCAGGTCGAGCACCCGCAGGTCGCCGTCGACCTCGGCGATGGACTCGATGCGCACGAACTGGTCGCCACAGGCCCGGGCGAAGGCGGCGAGCCCCTTCAGCTTCGGGAGGGCGTCGGCGAGGTAGACGCCGTGCGGGTCGATGAGCGACACACCCAATGTGCCGTCGGCGTGTTTCGATACCACCAGGAAGTCGACCTGTAGCGACGACCAGCTTCCATCGCTGGTCTCGTACCCGATTCGGTGGGCGGCGACAGAGGCACGCGACGGGTTGCGGTACCAGGCGACGAACTCCGGACGGCCCAGCTCGGCCTCCAGCACCGCCTTCTCCCAGCTGCTGTCCAGCTTCGTCGGGAAACGGGCGTCCTTGTCGGCGAAGAGGTGACCCGTGAACATTGGCAGCAGGGGTGCGTCCTCCTTGTTGGACGCCCTGGTCGGCGCCCGCAGCGTGGTCGGGAGCTCGATCGAGACCGGTTCCGGCGTGACCGTCTGCCCCTGGACCCGCAGAAACGCGTCCTTCGTCGACCCGGTGGTGTGCTTGATCTGCACCCGGAACCTGGCGAGCTGCTCGACCACCCACTCATTGGCGGCGGCCTCGACCGACGCGACCACACCCGGGACGCGGATCGCCGCCGCCAGCTTGGTCCGCTCGCTCAGGATGTCGACGCCGGCTCCGGCGGTCTCGACGGTGTGCTTGAGGTAGTCCTTGGCGACGCCTTCCTTGACGCTGGCAACGAGCCGGCGGGTGTCGCGGTCGATGTCCCGCGCCGCGGTGGCGATCGCCCGTGGAACAGCCTTGACAGCGGCCTCCTCGAGGCCATACACGGTGTGACGGCCCTGCATCGTCTCGATGTCCTCGATGTTCTTGGCGACCGCGGCGGCGTGTTCAACGATGAGCCCGGCAAAGCGGCCGTTCAGCCTGGCGGTCAGGTCGGCGCCGGCGTCCGGCAGCAGCGCCCCGCCGCGGGAGTCGTCGGTCAGGAGCTTGGCCAAGGTCTTGGCCCTCCGGATCGGGTTCGCCAGCGGGTCCGCAGCGGGCAGGCACGGCACCGACTCGACCGCGTCGAACACCGCCGCGCCGAGCAGGTGGTTGCGCTCGAACAGGGCGGCATGGATGACGACTTCGGCGGCCGACCCGACCTCGCCGGGGGCGTTCAGCTCGGTGACGATGGCGGTAAGGGCGCTCAGCTTGAAACGCGGCAGATAACACCACACCGAGTTGAGTGAGTCGTCCGTGGTGATGCGGCGGGCCAGGGGCTGGCGGACCATACGGCCGACCACCTGGGCGATGTGGGTGGCATCCGACGCGGGCCGCTCCGAGTAGAGCACCTCGGCACGGGGGCAGTCCCAACCCGTGGAGATGGCCTCCTTGGCCAGGACCACACGTACGTGCTGGTCGTCCTCGACCGTCTCCGGAGCGACGTAGCGCACGGTCCGCGTGCCGACGACCAGGTCAGTGTGCTCGCCGAAGACGTTCACGACGGCGTGCTTCTCCAGACCCGGCCACTCCTGTTCGACGACAGCCACCAGCTCAGCGAGATCGGCCTGGGACACCTTGTCGCGAACCTGCATGACGAGAGCGGGCAAGACGCGGGGTTCGTTTTCGGCTTCTGCATACGTCGCCCAAAAGGAGTCGAACTCTCGGACCTTGCCGACTGCCTCGCGCAGCAAGGTCATAGAGAACGTGCCCGACTCGTCGGGCTCGAACAATTCGATGCGGTCTTTCACCAGGCCCGACGCCCGCACCCGGTCGATGTCGACCTCGATCGCCGGGTACAGCGTGCGGGAGCCGAGCTCGCCCATCGCCGCCTTGAACCGGTCGATGGTCGCCGAGATGCCCCAGACCACAGGCGCTGGCGGATTCGTGCCTGGCCGCCCGTCGATGATCTGGCGCACAATCGAAGCCCGCTCCGCCGTCGCCTTCATGCCGCGGTGTGCCTCGTCGACGACAACGCAGAGGTCCGTCGTCTCCGACCCGATCGAATCGCCGATGAGTTGCCAGCCCGACTTCGTGCGGAAGCTGTCGCCGGGCGTGTTGGCAAACGCCGCGTTCTTGCCGAGCTGCTGGATGTTGAGGAAGTAGACCATGCCCGGCAGCAGCGTCGGCTCGAAATGCTTGTCGGAGAGGATCTCGAGATAGGCCGGTGTCAGCAGGTCGGAGGCGGCCAGCATCTTGTTGCGCGTCTGGCGGTTGAGCGCCGGATCATCGGTGACCCACAGGAACGTCGGCCTCGGGTCGGGGTCGACGCCGAGGTCGGCGGAGCCGAAGAGCAGCGCCTCGATGACCGCGGTAGCAATCACCGTCTTGCCGGAGCCTGTCATGGCTGACAAGGCGAACGCCGACTGCGCCCTGTGTTGGTCCCAGTCATCGCGGGCCCGGGCAAGCCGGTGAAGCACCTCGGTCGCCGCCTGGCGCTGGTAGTCGATCAGCTCGTATTTCACGCCGGCTCGGTCTGGTTGATCCTGAAGGTCGTCAGATAGTTCTCGTATAGGCGCACCGGCTCCACCCCGGCCGGGAGCTCGGCCGTAACCGCGGCGAACGCCGTGGCCGAGTCGGTGACGATGAACGTCGTCGCCGCCGTCTCCGGTGCGGCAGCGACGAATGGCTGCCACCGGTCGGTGTCCCACAGGACGCCGTAGCGCTGGGCCCAGGCGAAGCCGGCCTCGTCGTGATGCTCGATCATGGCGCCCTGCCCGCCGGCGCGCAGCCACAGGAGCGGTGCTACCGCCTCGAAGACGAGGTCGAGCTCCACCGCCGCCGCGTCCTGGTACGTCAACTCGAAGAACTCGACGTTTTCCTGGAACCCGTCGACCATCGGGAACTCATCGACGAACTTGTACTTGCGTCGGACGGCCGTGCCACGATGGGTGTTACCGATGACCGCCGCCTCAATGCGTGGTCTGCATATGTACTCAAAGATGCCGAGAGCCTCCCACTCGGGATCACCTGGACTGAACCCATTGGCTTTCAGTCGTAAGGCCTCGCGCTCCGACACCTCGTTGTTAGTCACCAGAATCGACTGGCGCCTGCCTTCGTCCTGCCGGTTGAGTCGCATAACGGCATGAGCAGTCGTGCCACTCCCACTGAAGAAGTCGAGCACTACGGCATCAGGCTTGTCGCCTGCGACGAACCGCAGGGTGTCCTCGACGGCATACAGGGACTTGGGGTAGGGGAAGCGGCGGCCAGGCACGAGCGCCGAGACGATGTTGGTGCCACCGGTCTCGGCGTTGTGTGAGGGCAGGTGCCAGACGCGCTTGGGCGTGACGCCTTGGGTTACTTCGGGTGTGACGTAACCCTCGACCGAGCCATCGGGAGCTCGCCCCGTGATGGTGATCGCCCCAGAACGGATGCGGTCGATGGTCCCGCCCGGGAGGTATTGGACGGTCCTCTTCTGTTTGGCCGGCTTCCAGTTGTTGACGCGGCCCCAGCCCTCGGCCCAGTTCCGCCGCAGTACATCTGGTGTCAGGCCCCATAGCATCTCTGTGCCGTCGGGCTTCAGCGGCCAGAGAGCGACAGTTCCATCGGGCACCCCGACGGTCTCCCGGTCGACGTCGTCGTCAATGGGGTCGCTGATGGAGTGCAGGGTTCCGTCCTGCATATGTACGAATATGGCGTAGAACTGATTGGGTCGTGACCCTCGCACGCTGGAGGGCTCGCGACGCCTAAGTCCGAGCCACTCAATCGGCTCAGGCTCTACCTCATCGGTCACGGGATCGTCGAGCGCATCATCCTGAGACGCTTCGTCCGACTCTTCGAGTGTTCGGTAAGTGGGCAACATGTTGGTGACCCACGGACGGATGGTGGCTGCCCCGATGCTGACGAGAAAGATGTGCTCTTCAACCCGCGAGAAGTGACCCCGGCGATAAGCCCCCTTGGCGCTGATCACGCTCGTGACCATCTCGATATATCCGCCCTCGAAGAGCTGTTCAAGCAGCAGGCCGAGCCGCAAGTACTCCTTCTCATCGATCGTCACGATTAGCACCGAGCTCTCGGGGTTGAGAAGGCGCTTCGCCAACCTCAGCCGCCGCTCCATCATCGCCAGCCACTTGGAGTGGCGGTAGCTGTCGTTGGCGTCGACGTAGTCGTTGTTGTACTTCCAGTCGCGCGCCCCGGTGTTGTACGGGGGGTCGATGTAGATGCAGTCGACCTTCCCGGCGTGGGTGAACTGCAACGCCTCGAGGGCGTGGTGGTTCTCGCCGTTGATGACGACGTGCGCCGGCTTGTCGCCGCCGCGTCCAAGCGAGCCGACACGCCTGAGGCCGGGGTAGATCGGGTCGCCGAATTCGGCGACAACGACGAAGTCGTCGACCGGCATCTCGACGGGCACCTGCTCCTCGGCGACGACGGCCAGTCCGTTGGCGTCGCGCAGCGGCACGAGCTTGGCTGTCGGCCCGTTTACCGAAACGACGAGATAGAGGGCGCCGTCGTCGTCGGAGCGCACCGCCGCCTTGACACCTCGGCGGATCGGATGGGAGTACAGCCGGCAGGTCTCGGGGAGGTGGGACTCGTACACGAGGCCGAAGTCCCTCGTTCGTTTGACCTCGCCGATTGCCGCCGCCAGATCCGCCCGAAGCTGGGCGTCAGGTATCCGTCGAAGGAGGTCGTCGATCCGTGCCACGCTGCCACGACGCTAGCGCAGCAAGCCCGTACGTCTCGATGAGCCTGAAGGCGCTGGATGCCTCACGGAGCGACGATTGACGCAGCGGATCAGCGCGGCGTTGGCCGCGCGAGATTGCCCCAATACGTGCCGCAGTGGCGGCGTCGATCCCGACACTGCGCTGGGCACTCCTGACGACTGCGTCGATCAACGCCTGGCGATGGGTTCATTCCGACTTGGTGATCGGCTCCAGGATGCGTTGCACGTGAAGGTGCCCTGGAGTGAGGTGTTCGCCGAATCCGGTGATCTCAGCGAGACGGTGACGGCACCATCCAAGTGGTGTGGAACGGTGTTCGGTGTCCTGTCGGTTGGGGTCTGCTCCGAGGGCCACGAGCCGCTCCACGGACCGGGGATTGCCCCAGTAGGCGGCTTCGTGCAGAAGCGTTCTCGACCCGTCCGGATCGCCGGTGTCGGGGTCGGCATCGACCGACACACCGCTAGCGATGAGCTGGTCGACGACGTCCACTCGCTCACAGACCGCCGCTGCCCTGGCGGCTCGGGCACGGGAGGAGAGGGATATCGCCGACAGGTCGTAGCCGTCGAGATCTCCGACGCCGGCTGCCTCGGTGATGTCGTGGACGACCGCACCCGCAGCGGCGAGCACGTCGACCACTTCGGTGTTGCCGAACTCGACGGCGTGGGTCAGGGCGGTTCCTCCGGGGACGGCGAAACCGGTCGCTTCGAGGTCGGCACCGGCGGCGATGAGCGCCAGCGCCATGTCGACCTCTCCGTAGCTCGATGCGGTCACCAATGGCGGCTCGGCTGCGTCGGCCGGACCATCGACAGCCCCGCCGGCGACGAGCAGCACCCTGGCGATCTCTCCGGCTCGGTCGTGGTCGGTGAGTCCGTGGAACCGGGCAACACCGAGGTATCCGAGAGCGGAGTCGCTTTCGAAGCACGAGCTGACCGGCTCGAAGGCGAGCGCTGGGAACCGTCGGACGAGACGGCGGAGGCCCTCGGCGTCACCGTGGTGGATCGCGTTCTTGCGCTCTACCTCATGTTTTAGACGAGGCCATGATGACAATCCGTAGCGTCGAGCCAGCGTCAGCTGGGCAGCGCTCAGGTCGACACGATCGGAGAATGTGGACAGCTCACCCGCGGCCGCCGTGTCTCCGGCCCGGGCAGCTCGGAGGAGGTCTTTGGCCTGCCGGCGCAGCTGAGCCAGATTCGGGAACTCGGGAAGGACATCGATCATGGTATCTCCCTTCGGCCCGGACCCGCATTCAGGCAGAGAGATGCCGTATGCAACAACCGTCGCACTCAAGAGAGGAGGTGGACTCGGTCCTTCCCGCGGGTCCGGCGGCGCCCACTCGCGCCAGTTTCAACTCTACTCGGGCTGGTGGGACCGACTGCCAACGTTCCATCAGGTCTCTCCCGCCCAGGCCGTGGCGGACTCGAGGGTGGGGAAGAAGTTGACGAGGGGACACCACTGGTCGACGGATGATGTCATTCCATTGGCAGTGGGCGACGAACACAGCGAGGTTGGTCGATTCCACCTCGCCGTCTTTGATCTGGAGTTGCACGCGGGCGCTCGGCTAGCTCTGAGTGGATGACACCGTCTCCGATCGCACCCACGATCCCGACTGCGTCCAGGGCACACCAGGTCCACCGTCGCCCCGGATGCGTCCAACGACCATACGTCCCGACCGTTCGGCGCGACACCCTGCGGTGATCGGGCGCACCGAGAGTGCAAGAGACCGAGGTCTCGAAGGGCCACGACCGGCGCCGAGTATGCCAGCTTGCGGAAAGACATATCTGTCAGCAGAATCATCGGGATGTCGTCTGCCCCCTTGGTCGTCGAGAACGCCAACCTCCGGGTCGAGGTCGATCCGGCATCCGGCTCGATCAACAGCATCCGCAACCTGGATCGCGACCTCGAGCTGATCGATCCTGCTCTGATCGACGGGGTTCCCTGGCGCCTCCAGTTGGCCGACATCGCCCCCGAGGTATACGAGCGGCGACCCAACCTGCGCGGCGTCGTCACCGGCAAGACCGAGATGGTCCTCCACTTCATGAAGGAGGTCGTCGGCGGGTCGTGGACGGTCGAGTTCGATGAGTTCGCCGCCGCTCCCGATGCATCGGCGCCGCCGGGCACCGCCCTCGACCTGACATGGAGACGCGACGACGGGATCGAGGTCCGCGCCCGCATCGAGCTCCCGGCGGACGCCTCCGATGCGTCCTTCACTGCGCAGGTCGTCAATGGGAGCGATCTCTCGGTGCTAGCGCTCGAGTACCCCATCATCGACGGGATCCGGCCCCTGGGGTCGGTGTCCGCCGACAACCGACTGGCACACAGCGTCGACGGCGGGATCGTCTTCGACGACCCTCACACACTCTTCAGGGATCCCGAGATCATCGAGGCGTGGCGGAGACGCAAGATCATCGCCACGACATCTCCGTCCGGTCACTCCGACGAGGGCCGGACACACGGCGGTCTCTTCCGGGTCCGTGGCTACCCGAACGGGTTCGAGGGGGCCCCGATGCAGTTCTGGGCGTTCTACAAGGAAGGCGTCGGTGGCTTCTACTTCGCCTGCCACGATCCGCACGGAACCGAGAAGATGTTCCACTTCTACGTCGCCGACGGGCGCGACGTGCTCACCTCGAGCATCGTCCACTACGCCTGGGACTGGGAGCCGGGGACCGACCTCGACCTCGGATACCCGATCGTCGTCGGCTCGTTGACCGACGGCACGTGGTTCGAGGCGGCAGATCGCTATCGCCGGTGGGCGACCGGCACCGGGCCCGGCCACCCCGATTGGTGTGCCCGCGGCACCCTGCGATCCCGGGTCGCTGCAGGGACGGCGAACCAGCGCCTCGTCGAGGAGGTGGGCTTCAACACCTTCGGGATCCCGATCTCACTGGACGTCAGCGCCTGGTACGACGCCTTCCACGCCATCACCGGGAAGCCGGTGCTTCACATCGTGGGACACGACTGGGAAGGAGGAGCGATCCTCATCCCGCTGGAGAAGTCGGCGATGCTGTCAGACGTCCTCGCCAGGCACAATCCGGTTCCGTCGCTCTACGAGATCGGCGAGGTACTCGGCATCCCAGCGACCGCCGAGAACGTCGATCGTCTGCGTGACATCCTGTTCCGGTTCCGTATGAACCTGTGGGACTCGTTCCGGGTCGACCCGATGGAGTACCTGCCCCCGACCTTCGACGATGCCAACGTGGCCGCATTCCGGAACAACGGGGACATGCTGGTGCCCTTCCTGTTTCGGGACTTCATCGGGTACGGCCACGACACCGAGGCGTATGGCACGCTGGCACCGATCACGCCATTCACCAACGCCTTCATGTGCCCGACGACCGAGTACTGGCGGGCATGGCACGCCCGGACCGACGTGGCCCTCGTCGAGTCGGGAGTGGACGGGATCTACTACGACGTCAGCGCCAGCTGCGCCACCCCCACACTCTGCATGAACAAGCGTCACGACCATCCGATCGGCTTCGGCCGCCACATGATCGATGCCTACGCCGACGTGTTCCGCGAGTCCCACGCGCAAGCGCAGGCGGCCACCGACGGTGAGTTCCTCCCGATCGGCACCGAGGTCGTCATCGAGAACCTCATCGGCGTCCTCGACTACGCCCAGTGCCGCGCGGGGGCCGGGGTGCAGGCCACCATGGAGGGTGAGGAGTGGGTCGAGTGGCAGAAGCAGGGGCGGGCGCGCAAGATCCCCATGTGGTCGTACGTGTACCACGAGTACGGGCCGGTCCTCCTCGACGGCTGGGCCAAGCTCTCCGAGCGCTACGGGGACATCTTCTACGACATCGCTGCCCGCGTCGCCCTGGAGGGAGGGCTCTTGCAGCTGAACTACGAGTTCTCGCCGCTCGAGATGTTCCCCGGCATGGAGGGCTCGAGCTATCAACTCGTCTACACCAACCAGGTCTATGAGGAGACCGCGCCGCCGCCCGTCGACCCGGCCAAGCTCGAGTTCATCCGCGAGATCACTGAGGCGCGGACCGGCTTCGCCAAGGACTACCTGGCGTACGGGATGATGATTCCCGATGCGCCCATCGAGAGTGAGGTACCCGCCATCGACCTCGACTGGGACCACTTCAACTCGGTGCACCGTCTGCGCCTGGAGAGCGGCGTGCTTCGCACGCCGTCGATCGTGCAGGTGGCCTGGCAGGCCGGCACCGGGACGACCGGCTATCTCTTCGTCAACCTGCTGCCCGCCGAACCGCAACGCATCACCGTGTCACCCCCGTCCGCACGTGGCGGCTTCACCGCCGACCTGGTGTCGCGGGAAAGCCGGGTGGCTCTGGGCTCCTTCTCCGCCGGGCAGACCGTGACGATCGAGCTGCCACCCCGCCGGGTCGTGCTCCTCGAGGTCGTCCCCGAGGCGAGGGCCGCCGTCTAGTGGTGCCCGTCGCCGACCTGCCCGCCGTCGCCATCCTCCGCTTCGCGACAGGTAACGGTGGACGCCTGGCCGTGTGGCGCGACGGCCGAATGCTCGCCCCGAAGGCGGGACCGAGCCTCGGTGCTCTGGCCGCCGGGACAGTCGACGAGATGAGAGCCTGGTTCGAGACCGTCTCCGGTGATGAGATCGATCCGCCCGACGACTTCGCCCTACGGCCCGGCGACGAGGTGACGATCGCCATCGACGGCCTGGGGACGCTGCGCAACTCCGTCGGCGCCACAGGGCCGGTGGAGCGCTGATGGTCGACCTGGGGCTGCCGCGGCTGGGAGGAGGCGAGGCTCGAATGCAGCACGCCGGCTGGCCGATCGACGCCTACCCGGAGCTCCCCATGCTCGACGCCGGGACCACGATGACGGTTGCCGAGATCACCGGCCCTGCGGTGATCACCACGATCCACGTGTCGCGGTCGCTCGACCCACCGCGATCCTTCGAGCGGGACGAGACACTCACCGTGGCCGAACAGCGTGCCATCGGAGCAAGGGGCATCGTGCTCGAGATCATCTTCGACGGCGCCTCCCGGCCCTCGATCGTGGCACCGCTGGCCGACTTCTTCGCCGACGGCGCCGGGGCGGCTGGTGGGCTCTTCTCGACGCTCTTCGTGGAGAAGGCGCCCGGCTCGTATAACTGCCGCATCCCGATGCCCTTCGCCGGGTCGGCCCACGTCGCCCTGCGCAACGACACCGACCTCGACCTCCTCAGCTACGTGGCCGTCGAGTACCGCCCGCTCCCCGCGTGGGAGCCCGACCTCGGCTACCTCCACGCAACCTGGGCCCGGCATCCGTTCCAGCTGGACCCCGACACCGCCCACCAGGTGGTGTCACTACGCGGCCCCGGCAAGCTCGTCGGCCAGTCGTGGACGATCACCACCGACGACCCGTTCTTCGACCATCTCGCCTTCGTCATGGAGGGCAACAATCAGTACCAGATCGACGGGGGGCGGGCCATCGACTACCTGGGCACCGAGGACGCTTTCGGCTTCGCCTGGGGATTCCAGAGCGAGTTCGTCGGTCTGCGTGCCGGCATCACACATCTGTCCCCGTCCGGCCCAGCCCGCGTGGCGATGTACCGGTTCCGCGACAGCGATGCCATCCCGTTCGACGAATCGCTCACCATCGCCGTCGATTGGACCTCGGAGTTCCGGAGCGAGCTGTTCCAGCGCCGGGTCGCGCCCCTCGTCCCCGCCCGGGAGTGGCTGCCGGCTCCCCGTTCGCTCGGCCGGGGATGGATCGACTACGCCGTCACCACCTACTGGTACGCGGCGGAGCCGGGCCACGACCACGAGCCGCTGCCGCCGCTGCAGGATCGGGTGCGGGAGGTGTCGCATCCCAACCCCGCCGGCAACGCCGCCGGGTCAGGTGGTGCGATGCTCGTCGACCCAGCTGACGGCGGAACGCCGGTAGATCGACCGGAGTGACCGCGGCGAGGGGGCATCGTCCCGATTGCTCTCCAGGACCGACTCGTCGAAGACGATGCCTGAGCCCGGGGCGTCGCCGAGCACGATGCGGCCACCTTGCAGCCTCGCTTGGTGGGTGAACAGCTGGTCGCGTCCACAATCGAGCACCTCCATCATGAGGTGGTGGGGCAGGGCGGCGGCGAGGTGAGCCATGTACCGCCCCGGGCAGTTCATCATCGCCACCGGGAGGTCGTTGGCGTAGGCCATCTCGGCCACCTGGAGAGCGCCGCTGATACCGGAGGTGAGGGCTCCCACCTGGACGACGTCGACCGCTTCGGCCCTGATGAGGTTGGCGAAGTCCCCGCTGTTGTCCAGGTTCTCGCCGGTGGCGACGGCGGCCCGTATGGCGCGGGACACCGTGCGCAATCCGGTGGCGTCCCTCCGTCCGGCCGGCTCCTCGGCCCAGGCGAGGTCGAACTCCTGCTCGATCTCGGCGATGCGCCGGATCGACTGCTTCGGCGTCCAGTACTCGTTGGAGTCGATCATGAGCACCGGCCGCTTCCCCGAGGTGGCGAGGGCGTCGCGCATGATGCGTAGCCGGCGCAGGTCGGCTTCCTGGTCGAGCCCGACCTTCAGCTTCCCGGCGTTGAATCCCAGCGCGGCCATCCTCGTGTAGAAGTCGCCCAACTGGTCGTCGTCGAGCGGCGTGTCCAGCCCGCTGGCGTATCCGGCGGCGCTGCCGGAGACGGCCCCGAGCTCCTTCCACAACGGCACACCGTTCAGCTTCGAGCGCAGGTCCCACAGGGCGGC
>Ga0299906_10002340_pt1 | contig 15783 bp, 12 predicted proteins | sample RVTome_14_FD_200259 | JGI IMG/M metagenome (GOLD analysis project Ga0299906, IMG submission 200259) | Soil microbial communities from uranium-contaminated site in the Upper Colorado River Basin, Wyoming, United States - RVT145D125 (version 2) ... | reverse complement strand
TACTTCGACGCCACCGCGCTGCTCGCGCCGGAGGCCTACCCGGCGCTCATGGAGGTCACGGAACCGAGCCAGCTCCCGCTGATCTACGGGTGGCGGTTCTACGTCGATCCGGGGCGCCTCGACGCGGGCACGGCCGACTTCCTGCTCGCCGAGCTGCGCCGGCTCGAGAGCCAGTTCCCGACCTCCGTGTCGGCCAACGCGGTTCCCGAGACGGTGCTCAGGACGGACCTCGTCCGCCTGCTCGACACGCAGCGAACCCGGTGGCGATCCGCGGAGGCGGTGCTGACGGTCGTGGCGGTCGGTCCGGCGGCGATCGCCGGGGCCGCCGTCGCCCTCGTGGCCGTCCTCGCGGCCGCCCGCCGGCGGGCGTCGCTTGCGGTGTGGCGAAGTCGGGGCGCCTCGCTCGGCCAGGTCGGCGCGGCGACGGCCTTCGAGGCCGTTCTCCTGTTCGTGCCCGCGGTGGTGCTGGCGGGTGCTGCCGCGCTGCTCGTCGTGCCCGGCGACGGCGAGCCCGCCGCGTTCATCGCCGCGGGATCGGTTGCCGCCATCGGGACCACGCTGCTGCTGGCGGCCGTGCTGCGCTCGACGGGTACGGCCCCGGCCGGCCGACGCGGGGGTGCCCTCGGACGTGGGATCGCGCCCCGGCGCCTGGTCCTCGAGGCGCTCGTCGTGGGGCTGGCCCTGATCGGGGCATTCCTGCTGCGCGAGCGCGGCCTGCGCAGCAGCGGCACCGACGCAGCGCTGGCTGCGGCGGATCCGTTCATCGCTGCCGTGCCCCTCCTGGCCGGGCTCGCCGTCGGGCTTCTCGCGATCCGTCTCGTGCCGCTGCCGCTTGCCGCCCTGGCCGGCCTCGCCGCGATCCGGCGCGACCTCGTCCCGGTCCTCGCCCTCCGTCGGGCGTCGCGCGCCGGGGCACGCGCCGTCCTCCTCGTCCTGCTCGCGACGACCGCGGTCGGCGGCTTCGCCTCCGCCGCCCTCGTGCATCTCGACCGAAGTGCCGATGCGGTCGCGTGGCAGGAGGTCGGCGCGGACTTCCGGCTGAGCGAGGGAGGTCGGGCGCTTCGGACGGTCGATCCCACGAGCTGGCCGGTGACGGGTGCGGCCGCCGCCTACGAGGCGCCCGTTCCGATCAGCGCCGGCGGCGCGCTCCTTCGGGCGGACCTGCTCGTGGTCGATGCGCCCGCCTATGCGGCCGTCGTGCGCGGGACGGCGAATGACGGTGCCCTCCCGCCGGCGTTGTTCGGGCCCGTCGACGGGCCGATCCCGGCAATCCTCGGATCCCGCCTTGCGGAGGGACCGTCCGGGATCGAGCCGGGCGACCTGGTCGAGTTGTCGGTCGACGGCTCGCGCGTGCCGATCCGGGCGGTCGAATTCCGGGAGGTGTTCCCGGCCGCGCCGTTCGGCGGACGGTTTGTCGTGATCGCGCTCGAGCAGCTCCAATCCCTCCGCGCCGACGACCCGTTTCCGACGACGTCGCTGTTCCTTCGGGCGGATCCGGCGGCCGACCCTGACGCACTGGCCGGTGCACTCGCAGCAACCGCGCCGCGCGCGGTCCTCGAGTCACGCCTGGCCCGGGCCGCCGAGCTGCGCGCCGGCCCGATCGCCGTGGCCGTCGCGTCGGGGATCGCGATCGCGGCAATCGTGGCGGGCGCCTACGCGGCCATCGCGGTCGTCGTCGCGTTCGCGCTCGCGGCCGCAGCGCGATCCGGCGAGGTGGCCCACCTGCGGACGCTGGGACTCGCACGAAGCGGGTCGCTCGGGATGCTCGCGATCGAGCACGGGCCGATCCTCGGCCTCGCGATCGCGGCCGGGGCCGTGCTCGGCTACGGGATGTTCGCGCTGCTCCGTCCCGGCCTCGGATTCGAAGGCATCGTGGGTTCGGGACTCGAGGTGACGGTTACCGTCGATGCCGTCCATGTCGGCCTGCTCGTCGTCGCCGTCGGCGTCCTCGGCCTGACCGGGATCGCGCTCGGCGCCCTCGTCGGACGGCGGGTCGTCCCGGCGACCGCGCTTCGGCGAGGGATCGAATGAGACGATGGTGATCGGATGCCAGGCATGAGCCACGACCCCCGCGAGCCCCACCGGTCGGCCGACCTCGACGGACCGGTGATCGAGGAGCTGCCCGCCCATCGCGCGCTCGGTCGCGCGGCCGATGCCGTGCCCGTCACGAGCGTGCCGCGTCCCGCGCTCTCTCCGGGTCGCGCGTCGGCGGTCGCGTCCGCCGGCCCGGCAGGGCGGCGTCCGGCGTTCGGCGAGGGGGCGACGATCATCTGCGACAACCTCGTCCGGATCTACAAGGTCGCGAACCTCGAGGTGGTCGCCCTCCAGGGCCTGGACCTCGTCGTCGAGGCCGGTGCGTTCATCGCCATCGTCGGGGCGTCCGGCAGCGGCAAGTCCACGCTGATGGGGATCCTGGGCGGCCTCGACGCGCCGTCGGCCGGCCGGGCGATCGTGGATGGCCATGACCTGACCCGCATGGGTCGCCGCGAGCGGACGAGGTACCGGCGCCGGGTCGTGGGGTTCGTGTGGCAGCAGACGTCGCGCAACCTGCTCCCGTACCTGTCGGCAATCGAAAACGTCGAGCTGCCGATGACGCTCGACGGCCGGCGCGGCAGTCGGGCGCGTGCCGTCGAGCTCCTCGACCTGGTCGGCCTCGGCGATCGTGCGACCCATCGGCCCGAGCGGCTGTCCGGCGGGGAACAACAGCGGGTCGCGATCGCCGTCGCGCTCGCCAACCGCCCGACCGTCCTGCTCGCCGACGAGCCGACCGGGGAGCTCGACAGCGCGACGTCGGCCGAGGTGTTCGGCCTCCTACGGCGGGTCAACGAGGAGCTCGGGACGACGATCGTCGTCGTCACCCACGACCCGCTCGTCTCGGAGCGGGTCAAGCGCACGGTCGCGATCCGCGACGGCCGGACGAGCTCGGAGACGTTCCGCCGGACCGAGCTGTCCGACGACGGCAACCACCGGGTCATTGCCGAGGAGTTCGCGGTGCTCGACCGGGCCGGCCGGTTGCAGCTGCCGCGGTCCCACGTCGACGCACTCGAGCTGCGTCATCGCGTCCGGCTCCGGCTCGAGGAGGACCACGTCGGCGTATGGCCGGATCGCGACACGGACGGCGGCCGGGGAGGGGACCGATGACCGCCGTCGGCCGGACGGCCGGGGAGGCGGGCCGGGCGGCGGGCGTACCGGTCGTCGAGGCGACCGGCCTCGTCCGCGACTACCCGTCCGGCGACGGCGTCGTCCACGCCCTGCGCGGGATCGACCTCGTGGTCGGGCGCGGCCAGCTCGTCGCCGTCAAGGGTCGCTCCGGGAGCGGCAAGACGACACTCCTCAACCTGCTCGGCGGGCTCGATCGGCCGACCGCGGGACGGGTGCTCGTCGAGGGGCTCGAGATCAGCGCGATGGACGAGGACGAGCTCGTCGACGTGCGGCGGCGGATCGTCGCGTTCATCTTCCAGGCGTTCGGGCTTCTGCCGATCCTGTCGGCCGCCGAGAACGTCGAGGTGCCGCTCCGGCTCGTCCACGCCGATCCGTTCGAGCGGGATCGGCGGGTCGCCGAGCTACTTGAGTTGGTGGGCCTCGGCGAGCGGATGCACCACCGTCCGCACGAGCTGTCCGGCGGCGAGCAACAGCGCGTGGCGATCGCCCGGGCACTCGCCAACCGACCGGCGCTCCTGCTCGCCGACGAGCCCACCGGCCAGCTCGACTCCGAGACGGGGCACCGGATCATGCACCTGATCCGGACGGTCGTCCGAAGCGAGGGCATCACGGCGGTCGTGGCGACCCACGACCCGCTCATGCTCGACGTGGCGGACCGCGTCGTCGAGCTGCGCGACGGGCAGGTCGCCGCGTCGTAGCGGCTTCCGGCCGCGCGCGTGGGGCTCCCGATTGACAGCCAGTTCACAGCCGCATCCCCGCCCCGGCTCAGGTCCGCCTCCGACCATTCGAGTCAGGCCGCGGCGACGTGCGCCGCCGGCACCGGCAATAACCGAAGCACGGAGGCAACAATGAAACGAAAGCTGATCGGGATCCCGCTCGCCGGGCTCCTCCTCATCGGAGGCGCGACGGCGGCAATGGCCCACGGCGGGCTTCTCGGCGGCGGCCCGGCCGGGGCCGGCTCGGTCCTCTCGGACGTGCTCGAGGAGCTCGTCACGGACGGGACGATCGACCAGACCCAGGCCGACGCCATCGAGAACGCCGTCGAGGAGCGCAGGACGGAGCTCCAGGCGGAGGCCGAGGCGCTGCGCGAGCAGCTCCAGGGCTTCCTCGAGGACGGGACACTGTCGGCCGACGAGCTGGCCCAGTTGCCCGAGGATCACCCGCTCCGCAACCTCGACGCCTACCTCGAGGACGGCCAGCTGACCCAGGAAGAGCTGCAGCAGCTACGCGGCTTCGGCCCCGGCTTCGGCGGTCGCGGCCACGGCCACGGCTCGTGGGGCGGCACGCCGGATGCCTCGACCGACACGAGCGAGGAGACGACGACCTCCTCGTAGGTCTGACGCCTCGCACCGACCCGACAGGCCCGCCGATCCGGCGGGCCTGTCGGCGTGCGCAGTGGCACGTAAGCGCCCCGCGCCGCTCCGTGGCTGGTCCCGATGGACCTGGGCGGTCGCCGGAGCCGGGGTGGCCCAGGGGCGAGGGTCGCTCCGGGCCAGACTGCCAGATTGTCACCCTGCGATTGTTCGGCGCAATTCCTAGGCCCGGCGCAGGCCAGCCCGTCGCTCGCCGAGCGTGAGATCACACCGTCGGCCCGACACCAACCCCCGAGCCACGCCTAACGGTTGCCGGAGGGAGGATTTGGCAGCCTGCGACGAGACGCCGCCCGCGCACCGCCCGTGGCGGAGCCCGGCGCCGATCCCCCGGGACGCTACGCCGGGGCGACCGGCAGCGTCAGCGCGAACGTCGCGCCGCCGCCGTCGGTGGGGGCGTGGGTGAGAGACCCGCCGTGGGCCTCGGCGACCGACGCCGCGATCGACAGGCCCAGGCCGCTCCCGCCGCGGTCGCGCGATCGGCCCGGGTCGGCCCGGTAGAAGCGATCGAAGATCCGCCCCGCGTGCTCGTCGGCCACCCCCGGTCCGCGGTCGGCCACGACGAGCCGGCACGCGCCGTCCGCGGCCGCGAGCGACACGGCGACCGGAGCGTCGGCCGGCGTGTGGACGCGAACGTTGGCGAACAGGTTGCCGACGACCTGCCGAAGCCGGTCCTCGTCGCCGACGACCCGGATCCCGACGGCCACGTCCGAGGCGATCGGCCGTCCGGGCTCCACCGCCCGCGCGTCGGCCACCGCATCGCCCACCACGGCCGACAGGTCGACCGGCTCCCGCCGGAGCGGACGTCCCTGGTCGAGTCGGGCGAGGAGGAGGAGATCCTCGACGAGCGCGGCCATCCGCCGGCTCTCCGTGCCGATCCGGCCCATTGCCCGGTCGAGCCCCTCGCGCTGCTCGAGCCCGCCGGCGCGATACAGGTCGACGTACCCGCGCAGCGCCGTGAGCGGCGTGCGCAGCTCGTGCGACGCATCGGCGACGAACTGGCGGAGGCGCGTCTCGCTCCGTTCCTTTTCGGCCAGCGCCGCCCGCTCCTCGGCGAACGCGGCCTCGATCCGATCGAGCATCGAGTCGAACGCCGCGCCGACCTGGCCCACCTCGGATCGGTCGTGCGGCAGGTCCGCCCGATGCGACAGGTCGCCGGCCGCGATCGTCGTCGCCGCGTCCGCGATTCGCTCGAGGGGCCGCAGTCCGCGCCGGATGATGAGGAACGCCACGGCGATGATCGCCGCGAGGATCGCCGCTCCGATGAGGAGCAGGTTGCGCACGAGCGCGCCGATCGGCTCGTCGACCGCGGTCAACGGCGCGGCGAGCAGCCGATACGTTCCGCCCGGTCCGCCGTCGACGACCGCGCGGAAGGCGACGGACCCATCGACCGCCCGGAGTTCGAGGATGCGGTCGGAGTGCTCGTTCGCTCGCAGCGCGTCGACGGACGGCAACTCCGGCAGCGGATCCGGGTCGCTCGCGAAGCCCGACGGCACGGCATAGGCCACCGAGCCGTCCGGGGCGATGACGAGGAACGCGACCCGCCGACCGGTGGGGTCGTCCTGGTCCAGCCCCGGCTGGCCGCCGCGGAACCCCGGGCCGCGGGCGGAGCGAAGTTCGGCATCGAGCTGCTCGACGAGCCCGGCTCGGGTGAGCCCGACGACGAGCGCGCCGGACACGACGAGCGCGACCGCGACGAGCGCCCCGAGCGAGAGGAGGAGTCGGCCCCGGAGGCTCACGATCGGTGGGCCGTCACTGGTCGGCCGTCACCCGCCCGCGCTCCCGTCCGCGCGTCCGTCGGCCCGGAGCACGTAGCCGAACCCTCGGACGGTCCGAATCAGCGGTGCCGCGTCGCGGTCGACCTTCCGCCGGAGGTACGAGATGTACGTCTCGACGACGTTCTCCTCGCCGTTGAAATCGTACTGCCAGACGTGGTCGAGGATCTGCTGCTTCGAGAGGACCCGTTCCGGGTTGAGGAGCAGGTAGCGGAGGAGCCGAAACTCGGTCGGCGAGAGGCTGGCCTCGGTCCCGGCCCGCCAGACCTGGTGGCGGTCCTCGTCCATCTCGAGGTCGCGGTAACGGAGTCGCGGGTCCGCCTCACCGGCGCCGCGCGTCCGCCGCAGGAGGGCGCCGATCCGGAGCGTCAGCTCCTCGAGCGAGAACGGCTTCGTCACGTAGTCGTCGCCGCCGCGGACGAAGCCGGTCACCCGGTCGTCCTCGGCGTCGCGGGCGGTGAGGAAGATGACCGGCACGAAGTCCCGCCCGTCGCGCAGGCGCCGGCAGACCTCGAAGCCGTCGATGTCCGGGAGCATGACGTCGAGCACGACGAGATCGGGCGACGCGGTGGCGGCTGCATCGAGGGCGGCGAATCCGGTCGCTGCGGTCGTAACCTGATAGCCCATGTAGCGCAGGGCGGTCGCCAGCAGGTCCGTGATCGCCGGCTCGTCGTCGACGACGAGGATGTGGGCGGTCTGGGCGGGCGGTCCCCCGGCGCTTCGGCGGTCGATCACGCGCGGCTGCTCCATCATGCGAGACGACGGACCGGGTCCTCGCGCCCGCGTCTGCCGACATTCCACGCGTCGAACCTTACAGAATGCTGTGAGTCCGCTCGGCGTTTGCCGCGTCCTCCGCGTTCACAGCAAGCTCCCAGCCGGGCCGGGGCTGCCGCACAGGACGGTCCCGCATCGTCGAAGCAGATCGGGGTACCGGCGGGCGACCGCGTATCGCACAGCACCGCTCACCCACGGCTCAATCACGGTTCAACCGAGGCGACATCCGAATGCGTTCCACCTCCTCCCTCCCGGCATCCCCCCGACGGCGACTCCTCCTCCTCGCCGTCGGGGCGGGCGCCCTCGCCGTCCTCGCCGGCGGCGCGATCATCTGGCTCGTCTGGTTCAGCTCGCAGGCGCCGGCGGCCGCGTCGCTCGACGGGGCGATCGGGGCCCTCGAGAGCGCCCAGCCCTCGAGCGCGGCCTCGCCGGTCGGATCCGATGCGCCCGCGGCGACCGACGACGGTGCCACTTCCGCGCCGGCCGACGGGATCGACGGCAGGTGGACGGTCGATCGCTCCATCGGGTCGTTCGACGACTACACGTCCGCCTTCGCGGGCTTCCGGGTCGACGAGGTGCTCACCTCGATCGGCTCGACAACGGCGATCGGCCGCACACCGGACGTGTCCGGCTCGGTGACGATCGCAGATGGCGTACTCACCGCGACGACGATCGAGGTCGACCTGACGACGATCCGGAGCGATCAGTCACGTCGTTACCCGGCCATCCAGCGGTCGCTCGAGACCGGGTCGTTCCCGACGGCGACGTTCACGTTGACGGGTTCGGAGACGCTGCCGGACGATGCGGCGACCGGCGCCACGGTCACGACCTCCGTCGCCGGCGATCTCACCATCCACGGCGTGACCCTGCCGGTCACGCTCGATCTCGAGGCGTCGCTTGCCAGCGGCGTCATCGTCGCCGTCGGCTCCATCGACGTCACGTTCACGGATTTCGGGGTCGACATGCCGACCGCGCCGATCGTCGTGTCGGTCGAGGAGGCCGGCCAGATCGAGTTCCAGCTCTTCTTTTCGCGGAGCTGATCGACACATCGCATTGCCGCCGGGGTGACGCCTCTGGTACACCTACCGGGTGCCCGTCACTCACGCACACTCGGCCCCGGCGCGTCCGCCGCGCCGCCGCGTGCCCAGGCGCGTCCGTGACATCCCCCTCGCCGTCCTGGCGGCGGTCGCCGTCCTCGTCGCGCCCGGGATCGGCGGACCCACCGGAGCACCGTCCGGTCAGGTCGAGGGCGTCGTGGCGACGCCGGACCTCGAGGAACCCGGTCCCGCGCTCGTTCCGCGCCCGGCCCCACCGCTCACCCGTCCGGATCCGAGGCTGGAGCCGATCGTTCCGATGCCGGCCCCGCCGGGGTCCCTGGCCGGCTACGTCTGGCCACTCGTCACGGGTCGGCTCACGCTCCCGTTCGGCCCATCGCCGTGGGGCTCGCGAATCGTCGACGGCGAACGGTTCCACGACGGGATCGACCTCGCCACGCGCTGCGGCGATCGGATGGTCGCCGCGCACGACGGGACGGTCCTCGCGGCCGGACGACGGTTCGACGCGTTCATGGGCTGGAAGGGCGATCTCACGCCGTACGTCGCGAGGCTCGACGAGAAGGCGCTCTGGGGCTCGCTGCCGATCGTCGTCGTGATCGACGACGGCAATGGCTACCGGAGCATCTACGCGCACTTCGGGCGGGTCGTGGTCGAGCGCGGCGACGTCGTGACGGCCGGCCAGCTGCTGGGCTACGAGGGTGCGACGGGACGTGCGAGCGGCTGTCACCTCCACTACGGGTTATTCAGCCCGCTCGAGCCGCGGGCGTTCGCCATCGACCCGGCCGTCGTCGAGCGGATGCTCGTGCCCACGCACCAGGTCGCCCGAATCGACCCGCTCCTCGTGCTCCCATGGCGCCCCGACCCGCGGGCTACGCCGGCGCCGCCGCGGAGCGGCCCCTGAACTGGACCCGCGGCGGCTCGCCCGGGGCCGATCAGCCGCCCTCGCCGACCGGTGGCCGACCGGCCACCCGTCGATACCGCCGCCCGATGAGCGCGAACGCGGGGAGTCGGGCCAGGGCCCGCCCCACGCGCACGTCGGACGAGCCGTCGCGGGCCTCGATGGCGAGGAGTGATTCGGCCGCCCGTACGTCGGCCGGGCGCGCGTCCACGATCGCGAGGTCGATCGCCACGCGCCCGTCCTCGGCGGCGCCCAGGCCCGCGACGAGCGCCGACGGAAACGCCCCGTCCTCGTACTCCGCGTGGACCTCCGCCTCGGCCCGCCAGCGGGGGCGTCGGAGGAGGATCGCCCGCCACGCATCGGCCACCGCAGGCTCGACCGTGCCGTCGCCCGGCGCCGGCGCCACCCCGCCCCTTGCAACCCGCTCGCCGCGAGCCCACAGCGCCGCCTGGTGGAGCAGCGCGTACTCGTCGAGGTTCGCGTAGTCGGACAGCCGGTCGACCGGCGAACCGTCGCCGAACAGCGCCCGGATCGACGCGCCGAAGACCTCCGCGAGGTCGAGATCGATCGCCCGCACCGTGCGGTGGAAGTACACCTGCTGGTACATGAACAGCCGCGCCGTCAGGAACATCTCGAGGGCGCCGAGGCCGGGTTCGTAGAGGGTCAGCCCGCGCGCCGAGATGAACGCGTAGCGCCGCAACCGTTCCACGTCGACCGGGCCGACCGCGACGCCGGTGAGGTACGCGTCACGCCGCACGTAGTCGAGGTTGTCGACCGTGAACACGCCCGACAGGAGCGGCTGGAGCCAGCGCACCCAGCGGGGCATGGCCGGGTCCACGAGGGCCGGCTTCGAGACGAGGAACGAGACCCATCGGGGGTCGATGGACTCGCCGTCCGCGAACCCGTCGCGGGCCGGCACGGATCCCGGCGCGCGACGCAGGCCCGCGATGAGCGGCCCCAGTTCGCGCTCGATGATGAGCTGCGAGAGGTCCTCGTGGGACAGCTGCTTCGCGGCCGGCCGGCGCGCATCGGACGGGGCGTCGAAGGCGGCCAGGACGTGCTCGTCGAAGTAATGCGCGAACGGCCCGTGCCCCACGTCGTGGAGCAGCCCGGCCACCCGCAGCGTCTCGACGACGAGCCCCTCGGACGGCACGACCCCCGGTGCCTCCCCGACCGCGGCGAGGGCGCTCCGGAGCGACGGGTAGAGCGCGCGTCCCCACAGCCCCGCCTCGTGCATGACGCCCAGACCGTGGGTGAATCGCGAGTGCTCCGCGGTCGGGAAGACCCAGCGCGCGCTCTGCAGCTGGCTGATCCGGCGCAGCCGCTGGAGCCACGCCGTGTCGAGCAGGTCGTCCTCGGCCGTTTCCTCGTCGGGCAGGCCCAGCGCGCCCGACTCGGCCCGTCCGAGCCGCTTGGTCAGCTCAACGTAACCGTGGATCGGATCGCTGATCAGGTTGACCGCGGAGAACGGGTGGAGCGTCACGATCCTCAGCCTAACGACCGCTGCCGCGGCCGGTCACCCCGTCCGGGCCGTACCGAGCCGCCGCCCGACGGTGGGTCTCGGCCACGTCCTCGCGCAGCGCCGCCGGCGCGACCACCTCGACGTCATCGCCCCACGACAGGATCCACAGCCGGATCTCGATCGTTCCCGACACCGTCGCCCGCCACACGAGCGACCCGTCCGTGACCCGTTCCACCGCCTGGGTCGGATGCCACGTCGCCTCGCCGACGCGAGCCGCGACCTTCGGCGTGAAGCGCAGAACGACCTCGACCGGTGGCTGGTCGGCGATGATGTCCCAGGCGCGCCGGAGGGTCGTCTCGATCGTGCCAGCTTCCGGCGGATCGAACGTCCGCGGGGCGAGCGCGACGTCGCGCATGCGCTCGATCTTGAACGTGCGCAGCGCTCCTCGAGTCTCGTCGAAGCCGATGAGATAGAGCGCGTGGGTCTGGAGCGACGGCTCGATGAGGTACGGGTGGACCGTCGCCCGGCGCCGTCGGCTGCCGCGCTCGTAGCCGGCCGGCTCGTAGTCGATGGTCACGACGCGGCGCTCCGCCCACGCCTTGGTGAGGATCCGGACGTGGGTCCGGAACCGCTCGTCGCGCGGCTGGGACGACAGGATGTCGAGGGTCCGGTTGACGTGCGCCCGGAGGACCGGCGGCAGCCCCTCCTCGAGCTTCTCGAACGCGGCACCGAGGTCCGGATCGTACTTGTCGGCATAGCGGACCATGAGCCGGGACGACAGCACGACGGCCATCGCCTCCGACAGCGTGAGCTTGAGCGGCGGCAGGAATTCGTCGCCGAGGACGCCCCAGCGGCCGGACTCGGACCAGACGCCGAGGCCGATCTCGCCCTCGATCGCGCGCAGGTCGCGGTAGACCGTCCGCGGCGACATGTCGACCCGTCGGGCGAGGTCCGGGATGCGGATGCCGTCCGGGTGCGCGCGCAGGACGTTGATCACCCGCGCGAGGCGGGCCAGCCGATCGCGCTTGCCGCTTCGGCCGCCGCCGTCGAGCTCGTCCACGTCGTCCTCCCCGCTCAGCGCGTCGGCGCGACGACGTCGGTCGGTCGCATTCGATCGGTCATCGTCATCGTCGCGCGCAACGAGGCCTGGAGGGCACCCTCGGCGAGCGATGCGCCCTCGCCGCTGATGGTGCCCTGGAGGCGGCCCAGCTGGCCGTCGACGAACACCCAGTAGTCCAGGTTCCCGCGCCACCGTGAGAGGTCGACGTCACCGACGAGCCAGGCGATCTGTGGGAACGCGAGGCGGAACGTGGGTCCGTCGATCGCAACCCGGCAGTGGCGGGCGCGCGCACCCTCGAAGAACGCGATCCCGTGCATCTCCGACGCGCTGCGCACGTCCGCGCCCAGGGCCACCTCGAGGACGAGCGCGTCGAGTCCGGCATCGGCCACGGCAAGGGGCGTGGCCGGAACCCAGCCGGTGGCCGGCGACCGGGTGTAGCCCGTCTGGCCGATCCGTGCCTCGCCGAACAGGCCCAGGGCGCGTCGTGACGCGACGTAGGCGAGCCAGCGCGTATCGTGACCGCCCCGGACGCCCCGCACGTCGACCGTTCCCAGCGCTCGCCCGTCGACCTCGCCGGTCACGATGAGGTCGACGCGCGCCGCCGGTCCGACGGCAACGTCCTCGTCGCAGGCCGGTGGCTCCGCCGCCGGATCGGTCGGCCCGAAGCGGGAGGTCGAGGCGACGCGATCGCGCAGGGCGACCTCATTGGCGATCGCCACGCCACCGAAGCCCAACCCGACGACGGCCGTCAGGACCATGCCGACGGCAGCGCCGCGGACGAGGCGCCGCCGTCGAAGGGCAGCCTCGCCGAGACGGTTCCGGGCGATCCCGAACCCCGCGAACAGGCCCGTCCCGACGAGCGCCAGGGCCCACGGGTAGGCGGCCTCGACCGATGGCAGGAGGGTCTGCGGTCCGCGTGCCTGGAGCTGGGCGAAGACGCCGGCGATCGACGGGACGAGCACGACGAGGGACCCGATGCCGAGCCAGGCCATCGCGATCGCCGAACGCCCGCCCCGCGCCACGGGCGGCCAGATGAATCCGGCGGCGGCGACGGCGATGGGCAGGCCGGACGCGATTCCAACGAGCAGGTCGATCGGCCCACCCGGTCGATAGGCGAGGAGGATGAGCCCGGCGGTCACGGCCCAGGCGAGGGTCAGGGCGGCGGCGAGAAGGCGAAGCTCGAGGGTCCGGACGCGCACGAGGCCCAGTCTACGAGGCCCGACGTGTCCCGCAGATCGTTGACGGCATGCACACCCGCAAGTACCCGCGCCGACGGGACTTGCGGGTCATCGCGCCGAGGAGGTGGGCGGACCACCATGCCACCCATAACCACACCACGCCGGACACGGAGCGAGCAGGTACGTGAGTCATGGCAGGCCAGGCGCAGCGCGGTTCACGGGGTCACGGGCGATCGTCTCGGGGCGCCTCGTCGTGGCCGCGGGTCGCGGTGGCCTCCGGGCTCGGGTCTGGCTCCGCGACCGACCGGCCGAGGCCGAGCGACCCGCCGGTTCCGGTGCTCCCGCCGACGTCACCCACGACCCGGGCGACGTTCCGGATGCTCCAGCTCCGTGGGCTCACGCCTGACGAGGCGGCCAACCTGACCGCGTTCCTGTGTGGAATCCCGGTGACCGACCATCACTGGAAGCTCAGCGAAGTCAACCGACTGCTGTTCATCCGGGCGCTCGCCGGGGCCGGTCGCTTCGGCGAACGAGACGGAGCCCCGCACTAGAACCCCCAACCACTCGATACCACCGTCACGCCGGCGACTCCCTCCTCCCGTCGGCGCGGCACTCCTCCGAAGCGGCGCCCTCCCTCCTCCGGGCGCCGCTTCGGGTTTTCCGTCTCTGCGTTCGGTACCATCGGGCGCCATGGAGCGTCCCGTCATCTCCTTCCTGACCGACTTCGGGCCGGACGGCCCGGCCGCGATCTGTCGCGGCGTCATGCTCGGAATCGCGCGCGATGCGCAGATCCTCGACCTCGCCCACGGGGTCCGGAAGTTCGCGATCGCCGACGGCGCGTACCTGCTCGAGAGCGCGCTGCCGTACCTGCCGGTTGGCGTGCACGTCGCGGTCGTCGATCCCGGCGTGGGCACGGAGCGTCGCCCGATCGGAATTCGCGCCGCCCGCGGCGACCTGCTCGTCGGACCGGACAACGGCCTGCTGATCCCGGCCGCCGGGGCGCTCGGCGGGATCGAGGAGGCGCGCCTGCTGGCCAACCGGGACCTCATGCTGCCGGTCACCTCGTCCACCTTCCACGGCCGCGACATCTTCGCGCCGGTCGCGGCATACCTCGCGACGGGCACGCCGTTCGCCGCGGTCGGGCCGGTGGTGCGCGCGGCCGACCTCGTGCGGCTCACCCTCCCGGCGCCGGTCGTCCGCGACCGCGGGCTCGACACGGCGGTCATCTACGTCGACAGCTTCGGCAACGTACGCTTCGCGGCCACCCCGGACGACCTCGCCCGGGCCGTCGGCGTGCTCGAGGTCGGACGTCCGCTCGTCGTCGAGTTTGCGCCGGCAAACGGGGCCGAATCCACACTGGAGCGAACGGCCTGGCAGGAGACATTCGGCCGCGTTCCCGCGGGCCGGTCGCTGCTGTTCCGCGATTCCCTCGGTCGGGTCGCCCTGGCCGACAACCAGGCCGACGCCGCCGCCCGCCTTGGCGTGGCAGCGGGCCGGCCCGCGCGGATCACCGGCGAGGGCACCTCATGACGCGTCCGGTCCGGATCTCCGGCGCCTGAGCGACGGCTCGATGACGATCCCCGGCGACGCCCCGCTCGTCGAGGTCGAGCGGCTCACGTTTCGCTACCGGCGGGCCACGGAGCCGGCCATCCGTGATTTGTCCCTGACGGTTCGAGGCGGCGAGGTCGTGCTCGTGGCCGGTCCGTCCGGATGCGGAAAGAGCACGCTCATCCGGGCGATCAACGGTCTCATCCCGCATGCCTATCCGGGCGAGCTCGGGGGCGTCGTCCGGGTCGAGGGCCGGTCCACGCAGGAGCTCCGGCTGCGCGACATCGCCCGAACCGTGGGGACCGTCCTCCAGGATCCCGCCAAGCAGATCGTCGGGGCGACCGTCGAGTCGGAACTCGCATTCGGGCCCGAGAACCTCGGCCTGCCCCGCGATGAGATCCTCGCCCGGATTGCCTCGGTCGTCGATCGGGCCGGGATCGGCGGGCTCCAGGGCCGCGAGACGGCGGCCCTGTCCGGCGGTGAGCGGCAGCTGCTCGCCGTGGCGGGGATCCTCATGATGCGGCCGCGGCTGTATGTCATCGACGAGCCGTTGGCCAACCTCGACCCCGCGACTGCTGCGCGCCTCCTCGGCATCCTGCGCTCACTCGCCGACGAGGGACACGCGATCGTCATCGTCGAGCACCGGGTCGAGGAGGCGCTCGACATCGAGCCGGACCGGGTCCTCTACCTCGATGAGGGACGCGAGCGCTATCACGGGCCGCTCGACGGGTTCCTTCGGGTGGCCGATCCGGACGCCGTCAAGCTGCCGTTCGAGGTCGTGTTGGCCCGGATGCGCCAAGCGCCCGTCCCGCCTCCGGACACGACGACCGCCGATCATCCGACAGTGCGTGAGCCCGCCGCCGAGACGGCGCGCCTCGAGTACCGCGGCGTGCGCGCCGGATATGGCGATCGCGAGGTGCTGCACGGGATCGACGCGGTGCTCGGGCGGCGCGAGGTCATCGCGGTGCTCGGGCCGAACGGGTCCGGCAAGACGACGCTGTTCAGGGCGGCCATGCGGCTCATGGAGCCGACGGCAGGTTCGGTGGTCGTCGACGGCCGGCCCGCCACGGAGCGCACCGTCGCCGAGCTCGCCACGGTGTTCGGTTACGTGTTCCAGAGCCCCAGTCAGATGCTGTTTGCGCGGACCGTGCGCGAGGAACTGTTGTTCGGCCCGCGCAACCTCGGTCGCGACCCGGGCGGGTTCGACGCTCTCATCGAGGACGTGCTTCGCCGGACCGCGCTCGCCGATCTCGAGGGCATCCTCGATCGGCCGCCCCTGACGCTGTCATTTGGCCAGCAGAAGCGGCTCGCCCTGGCCATCGCCCTCGCCCTTCAGCCACCGACCCTCATCCTCGACGAGCCGTCGGCCGGACAGGATCACCGCACCGCCCGCCGGTTCATGAACGAGGTCGTCTCGATCCCGGGCCTCGAGAGCCTGTACCTCGTGACCCACGACGTGGATCTTGCATTGACGCACGCAGACCGTATCCTGCTGTTGCGT
>Ga0299906_10002339_pt1 | contig 15784 bp, 15 predicted proteins | sample RVTome_14_FD_200259 | JGI IMG/M metagenome (GOLD analysis project Ga0299906, IMG submission 200259) | Soil microbial communities from uranium-contaminated site in the Upper Colorado River Basin, Wyoming, United States - RVT145D125 (version 2) ... | reverse complement strand
TGCGCGCGGGTGGTGCGATCGATGGTAATCGAGGACGTAAGCCAAGGCGAAATCTCTCGCAACCCGCGCGCGTATCAGGAGCTCATGACTACCCTTCGTACCTCGTGCTCGTGGCTGCTCTTCGCCTCCACGCTGCTCCTAGCCTGCGGGGCGGAACCGGCCACTCCGGCACCCGATCCGGAAGAGATTGCCGAAGAGCTCCTCGCGGCCGACCGCTCTTTCGCGGCAGCGGCGGTGGAGACGGACCTCGTCTCGGCCCTGACCGCGATGTTCGATCCTTCCGTCATCACGCGGGCTGCGGGCGGCGCCTTCACCTCCGGGCTCCACGAGGCCACCGACGCGCTCGCGGCGGACCGGGACAACGCAAGCTCGCGCGCCGAATGGTGGCCGGTCCGCGTAGGGATCTCCGCGGACGGAATCCATGGTTTCACGTTCGGCTACATGGATGTCCATCGCCCCGACTCGAGTCTGGTTCCACTGAAGTACCTTGCGTACTGGGTTCGGCGAGACGACGGATGGAGGGTGGCCGCGTACAAGCGGGGCCTTCGCGCCGGAGGCGCGCCCGACACGACGACGATGGTGCCAGCGCTTCCGGCGGCCATAGTGCCCGTCTCGACCGACAGCGCGACCATCGCGGTGCACGCCTCGAGCCTACGTGCGGCCGAACAGGCATTCTCCGACGAGGCGCAGGTGATCGGGCTCGGTGCCGCGTTCGCCGCGCACGGCAGCCCGGATGCGGTGAACATGGGCGGCCCCGCCACGGCCGGATGGATCGTGGGCGCCGAAGCGATCGGACGGGCGGTCGGAGGGGGAGCGGAAGGGCCCAGCCCGGTCTCGTGGAGCGCGGACCACGTCCTCGTCGCCTCGAGCGGAGATCTGGGCGTCACGTTCGGGCTGATCGTGCCGAACGCAGCCGCGGAGGGCGCCGGGTCGACCGGATTTCCCTTCTTCACGATCTGGCGAAGGAGCGGGCCGGGCGAGCCGTGGCGCTACGTGGCTGAGTGAGCCGGAGCCCGGCTCTCACCTCGACGAATCGCGCGCGCCCCTCTCCGCTCCTCCTCGGGCAGCGTCATCTCACGGGATCCCACCGCCCCACAACACCGCCTCCGTCGCCGCGAAGAGAACCTCGTCGGGGATGTCGCGCTCGGTCTTCCAACGCGCGCTCGCGGTGCAGGCGTCGGGACGGGTGCCCTCGGCCTCGTTGGCGCGGACGAGCTCCGCGACCAGGTCACGCGCATCGGATTCGCCGAGCTCGTCCGGCTCACCGACCCCCCTCCAGCCGCCCACCCGCTCGGCCCCTTCCACCTCGCTCACCGGCGGTTCCCAGCCCCCGTCGAAGTGCATGTTCCCGCGCGGATCGATGAACGCCGGCCGCCCCTCCCCCCACCACTCCATCGTCCAACCCCCCTCGTGCAGCAGCCGATGGTGATGGTGGCAAAGCAGCGCGCAGTTGGCGAGCGACGTTTCGCCTCCGTCCGCCCAGTGCCGCACGTGATGCGCGTCGGTGAAGCGGAGCCCGCAGCCGGGGAACCTGCATCCGCGATCGCGGACCTCGAGGGCGCGCCGGAGCGCAGGTGGGATCGTGCGGGTCCTTCGGCCGACGTCGAGGTTCCGGCCGGCCGGGACGTGGCGCACTCGAACCAGCGCGGCATCGCATGAGAGACGCCGAGACGTTTCCGCGGAAACGCGCGTACCGTCCTCGAGCTCGCTCCTTTCACCCTCACCGTCGGCGGAAAGTGTCTCGGCATCGACGTGAAGAACGACCTGATAACGGGCGGCGCGTGTGCCACTGATGAGGGTGCCGTCACCTGGCGAGCCGTCGATGCCCGCGGCGGCGGGATCGCCTGCCGAACCGTCGGTGTCCGCGGCGGCGGGATCGCCTGCCGAACCGTCGTTCCGCGCCCCACCGGGATCGACGTCCGTGCCCCCGGATCGCGCCGTCCCGAATCCAGCGGCGAGCGCACGCTCGGCGAGCAGCCCGACCGCGTCCGCCCGCCGCTGGGCGGCCGCTCGCCGACGCTCCTCGTCGTCCTGCGTCTCGAAAGGGTTCGGGTCCTCGCGATACAGGGCGTCGCTCGCCGCCTCGACCGCGCGCATCAGCAGGGCGGCGACCTCCGGATCCAGCCGGCCGCGAACCAGATACGTCCCTTCCTCGTCGGGAAAGACGGAGAACGTTCGGGTCGCGTGACGCTCGCGCTCCAGCTCCGCTTCGTCCCTGCGGGTTCCACGCTTCCAGCCCCGAATCATGCGCTCGAGCTGGGCCGCCGTCGCGCCGCGCGCGAGCTCCAGCAGCTCTCGCTCGTTGTCCGGGCGCGCCACGCGCGTGAGCGCACGCACCTGCGAGAAGGACAGCTCGCCCCTCCCCATCGCGGCGCTCGTCTCGGGGAGGCCGACGAGCCGACGAGCCACCCGCACGTTCTCGCGCGCCGCGCCGTGATCGATACCCGTGCGATACGACAGCCAGTGCGCGCAGCTCCGATGCCCGCCGAGCTCCCAGCCGCGCCGGCGGTCGAAGTCGGCGATCAGGAGCAGCAGCCGCTGCGTAGCCGCATGGATGTGCGCGGCCAGCGTCGCAATCTCGTCGGCCAGCTCGTCGAGCGCGTCGGCGTCGGCGAAGGGGTCGGACGGTGTGGCCGGCGCGGGCACGGCGGGAGCGCCGTCGGCGTCGACGGGGGTGGCGGGGGTGGCCGCGGAGTTGGCCTCGCCGTACACCGGAGCGCGCTCACGCACCAGGTGAACGGGCGGCCGGTGGAGCGCGCGGGACGCGGGTAGAACGTGGCTCCCGTGGAGCGCGCGGGTCTCGTAGGCGACAGTGCAGAACATGGGGTGGCCTCCATTCGATGCGCAGCGGGTCCGGTGATCGACGGCCCGTCCCGAGCGCCGATCAACCCGAACAAACGCCGAAATATACCACCACCTTTTGCGACGCTCCTGCCTCGCTCCTGCCGCACGAAACGGCCACGGGACCCCTTCCGAAGCCGCTCGCACCGAGAACGCGAAGGAGACGCGAACGTGCGCCGCGCCACGCGCGTTCGCGGAACGCATCCCCGACCCGCCCGCTTCTCGGCCCTGGAAGTTGTCAAGGGCAAAATGGGACCTTGTGGCCCAGCTCCTTCCCCTATCGCCCCCGTTCCGACGCGCCGGCAGCCTGCACGAAGGTCGGCGGGGACACCCCTCCTTCCACACCGCCCCCGCCCCCCGGCGGCGGTCTGAGCTTAGGTTTGATGCCCTGCGCCCACCGAAGGCCCGCCCCGAGAAGGCCCGTTCCCAGAGGGCGCACACTCAGAAGGCGCACCCTCAGGGAGCCCGCTCCCCAACCCAACGCCAATGAGCTCCTCGAACCTCGAGATCCTCGCCTACGAGCACACCGATCTCGGCCCCCTCTGCCTGCGCCGGAGAGAGCTGCTGTCCTCGCCCGGCACGGTGGTGACCGAGATCACCCTGAACCACGAGTTCCTGATGAGCAGCCTACACACGGACTCGGAGCAGGCGCTGGCGCGGGTGGCGCTCGAGCTCCACTCCGGCCGAGAGCTGGACGTGTTGGTGGGCGGGCTCGGGCTGGGCTATACGGCACACGAGGCCCTGCAGAGCTCGCGCGTAGCACGCGTGGTGGCGGTCGAGCTCCTCCCCCAGGTGGTCGAGTGGATGCGTACCGATCAGCTCCCTCTGTCCCGGACGCTGATGGAGGAGGAGCGGCTGAGCGTAGAGACGGCGGATGCCTATGCGCGGCTGCTGGCCCCGCCGACCGAGACCTTCGACATCATCCTCGTCGACATCGACCATGCGCCCCAGGATCGGCTCGGCGACGCGGACGACGGCTTCTACACGGAGGAGGGCCTCCGGCGGGTGCGACGGCACCTCGCACCGGGTGGTGTGCTCGGCGTGTGGTCCTGGGCGGAGAGCCCGCCCTTCGCTCGGGCACTGGAGCGCGTCTTCGAGACCGTCCACGTCAAGCCCGTCACGTTCTTCAACCAGCACGTGGACAAGGAACGAACCGACTGGCTCTTCTTCGGAACCGACCGAGCCTAGGGGCGGGCAAAGCGGACGGATGACGCCTCCCGCACCGAACGTCGATCCCGCCTCGCTCGCCAAGGCGTCCGGCCGGCGCCTCGCCGTCCGCATCCGGCCGTCGGCCGAGCGCGCCCTCCGCGCCGGGCACCCGTGGCTGTTCGACGAGAGCATCACGTCGATCAGCGAGTCGGGCCGCGGGCGTGACGCGGCCCACGAAGGTGACGCGGCCCACGCAGGTGACGGGGCCCGCGCCGGTGACGTCGCCGTTGTATTCGATGCCAAGAATCGGTTCCTCGCCGCCGGCCTGTACGATCCGGAGAGCCCGATCCGCGTCCGCGTGCTTGTCCACGGCTCACCGGACGAGATCGGGCAGGCGTTCTTTCGACGGCGCATCGCCGCCGCGCTCGGGCGCCGCGGTGACGTGGCCTCGGAGCAGACGACGGCATTCCGGGTCCTGAGCGGCGGCAGCGACGGCATGGCCGGTCTGGTCGCCGACCTCTACGACCGGACGCTCGTGCTCGAGCTGTTCAGCGCCGCCTGGCTCCCCCACCTCGAGGACGTGGTGGCCGCGTTCGACGAGCTCCTCGCGCCCGAGCGGGTCCTGCTCCTCGCGGCCAAGCGGGTGGCGAGCGGTGACGCGTATCCGCCCGAGCTCCGCGACGGCGCCGTCCTCCGGGGCGAAGGGGCGGACGGGGGCATCCCGTTCCTGGAGAACGGTCTGCGGTTCGAGGCACATCCGTTCGAGGGTCACAAGACCGGCTTCTATCTGGACCAGCGCGACAACCGTCGGCGGCTGGGCGGGCAGACCGCCGGCGCGCGCGTCCTCAACGTGTTCGCCTACACCGGAGCCTTTTCCGTGTACGCGGCCCGCGGTGGCGCCCGGGAGGTCGTGAGCGTGGACGTGGCCGCCCCGCCCCTCGCCCAGGCCGAGCGGCACTTCGAGCTGAACGCGAGCGATCCGGCCGTCTCGGCCTGTCGGCATCGGACGGTGAAAGGGGATGCCTTCGAGGTCATGGCCGCCATGGCCGACGAGGGTGCGGCGTTCGACTGCGTCGTGGTGGATCCGCCTTCGTTCACGCGGGCCGCGCGGCACCGGCAGGGTGCGCTGCGCGCGTATCGCTCCCTGACCCGCCTCGCCGTGCCGCTCCTGCGACCCGGCGGACTCCTCGTGCAGGCATCGTGCTCCTCGCGGATCGGACGGGAGGATTTCTACGCGGCCATCGCCGACGAGGTGCGCGCATCGGGGCACTCGCTCACCGCCGTCGAGCACACCGGCCACCCTCCCGACCACCCGATCGGCTTCCCCGAGGCCGAGTACCTGAAGTGCCTGTGGGGGCGGGTGGGGTGAGGCCGGGGGCCGAACCCGTGGCGGCCGGACCGGTGATGAAGGGCGGCTACCAACGACTCCCGATCGTGGTCGTGAGCGGACCTTCGTGCAAGGAACGATGGTCATGCGATGCCGAGCGGGCCCGAAAAAACGTTCCCGCGGAAACGTCCGGCCCGCCCGCGTCGCTATGAATTCACTTCCAATATCACTAACTTCACTCCCATGCCCAAACAGGTCCGCGAGCCGATCCAGGTCTATCTGACCAGCCAGGAGCGGGCGGAGCTCGACCGCGCCGCCGCGGAGCTCGGCGTGTCCCGGTCCGAGGTGCTGCGCCGCGGGGTCGAGGCGATGCGGGCGCGGCCCTTGTCCGGGCTCCTGCGGGACCTCGCCGGCGAGGGGTACGTCGCTCCGGCGACCGTTCTCCCGGGAACGGTGCCGCCGAGCAAGCCGGTGGCTCCGCTCGCCGAGCTGCTCGACGGGCTCGACGCGGATCGCGCCGACCGGTGATCTACCTCGATACGTCGGTCGTCCTCGCGCACCTGCTCGCGGAGGACCGGCGCCCCCCTCCGGCGCTCTGGGCCGAGGAGCTGTGGTCGAGCCGGCTCCTCGAGTACGAGCTGTGGAACCGGATCCACGCCCTCGACCTCGCGCGCTCGCACGGCGATTTCGTGCGGCTCCTCCTGGCACGCGTGTCCCTCATCGAGCTCGACCCGATGGTGCTCGGGCGCGCCACGCAGCCCTTCCCCGCCCCGACGCGAACCCTCGACGCCCTCCACCTCGCGTCGGCGAGCTGGCTTCGGGAACGCGGTGGCGAGGTGCGCCTGGCGACGTACGACCGGCGGCTGGCCGGAGCCGCGCAGGCGATGGGGCTGGAGGTGGTGGAGATGTAGGTTGTGGAGCGGGAGGTGGTGAAGCTTCAAGGGTAAACGCCTGGACTCCGCCGCGCGTCCTATCGTGGACATGACCGAAGATCGGGGGTGCGCGTGAGAGGCCGGACCGCCCGGATTCCGGAACGCACCGTCTCGAGGGCCCGTCAGGGTGACGAGGCGGCGCTCCGGGAGCTGGTGGAGGCCGCATACCCCACGATTCGCCGCTGGGCCCTGGTGCGTACGGGGGACTGGGCGGATGCAGACGACCTCACGCAGGACGTGCTCGTCACGATGATCCGAAAGCTGCACACGTTCCAGGGCGACGCCCCCTTCGAGAGCTGGCTGTACGTCCTTACCCGAAACGCGGCGCTCGATCGCTACCGCCGCACGGCCCGGACGCGCCGGTTCGAGGACGATCCCCGCGCCGAGCGGGAGATGACCCTGTCCGCCCCCACCGGCCCGGACCGATCGGCGGAGGGCGCGGAGCTGCGTAGCGCGCTACTCGCGCTGTTCCGGCGGCTCCCCGAGCGCCAGCGCGAGGTCGTCGACCTCGTCGAGCTGCAGGGGATGAGCGCGAGCGAGGCCGCCGAGCTCATGGGCGTCGAGCCGGTGAGCGTGCGTGCGCACCTGTTCAAGGCGCGCCGAACGCTGCGCTCCCTGATCCTGTCGGAACGGCCCGAGCTCGCCGAGGAGCTACCATGACGGACTGCGTCGTGCATCGCGAGCGCCTCCTCGAGGCGTCGCCCCCCGAGCTACGGCAAGCGCTCGCCCGCGCCCGGGCCACCGACCCACGAGCGGAAGGCGTCGGGGCGGGCATCGATTCGGCTCGCTTCGAGACGCACCTGGCGAGCTGTCCGACGTGTCTCGCCGCGGCCGAGCGCGTGGTCGAAGGGCTGGACGCGCTCGATAGGGCACTCGACATGGGGCCCGACATGGGGCTCGACATGGGGCTCGACACGGCACTCGACGATCGCTCGAGCGGTGTCGATCCGGTGGCGATCCTCGAGCGCGCCCGAGCCGCGGCCGGAAAGGGACGGCCTTCCTGGGCCCGCTCCGATCGGATGGCGGCCGCCTTGCTGGCGGCGGCCGCGGTGGCGCTCGTGTTCGTGCGCCCTCCCTCGGGCCCCTCGCCGCACCCACCGTCCGCAGTCGCTGCACGACCCACCGGACCGGACGTCGAGGCGCCGGCTGGCCGAAACGTCGCCGTGCTGTCCACGGACAATCCCGATATCACCGTACTTTGGATCTTCTAGGAGGATGAGGATGATGACGACCCGAATTCGCGCACTGGCCCTCATGGGGCTGACCTTCCCGACGCTGGCTATGGGTGGCTGCGACCTGGGGGCGCCCCGCCTGGAGACCCGGACGTTCCGCGTCGAGAACATACGGGCCGAGGAGGCCGCCCGGATGGTCGAGCCGTACGTCTACGCGGAGCGGCAGGAGGGATCCGGAGGCCTGATCTCGGTCGTGCAGGGGGCGATCACGGTGCGAGAGACGTCGGACAACCTCGCGCAGATCGAGCGGGTCCTGGCCGAGTTCGACGTGCCCCGGGCGGACATCCGGCTGCACTTCCAGCTCATCGAGGCCGACGGCTTCACGGGGTCGGACCCGAGCATCGCGGACGTGGAGGAGGAGCTCCGCAAGCTCTTCCGCTTCCAGGGCTACCGACTGGCGGGCGAAGCGACCGTCGTCGCCGCCGATTACGCGAACGTCGACCAGCTGATCCGCGCGGGCGACGCGAGCTACTCGCTCACTGCCCACGTGTCTCGCGTCGGGCCGGGCGCGACCCGTCTCGAGAGCGTCAGGCTCGTGGGCCGCAACGTGCAGCTCGGCACATCGGTCAACGTCCGGGAGGGCCAGACCGTCGTACTCGGCTCGTCTCCGCAAGCGGATGGGACCGCGACGCTGTTCCTGACCGTTCGGGCGCTCGGACCCGCGGACCGCGACTGAAGTACGGGCGGGCGTCGGCGCCTAGCCAGGCAGCCGCGGCCCCCGCCTTTGCCCACCTCCCCTCCCCGCCCTACTCTCCCCGGGCGCCCATTCGAACGCAGCCGACAGCCGTAGCGAGCGAGCGCCCACTCGAGCGCAGCCGACAGCAGCAGCAGGAGGAGAGCCATGAGGACGCCGACCGTCGCACCCCGCGCTGCGACCGGCGCCGTAGCGAGCGGACTCACCATGGCACTCACCATGGCCCTCGCCCTCGCCCTCACCGGCCCACGCCACCTCCACGCGCAGACTCAGCTCCTCGGCTTCTCCCCCGAGCGCGGTGCCGAGCAGCTCGAGTGGGAGCGCATCATGGCCGCCGTGCCCGACAGCGCGACCATGCGCGGCTACCACTGGGAGCTCACGCGGGCGCCGCACCATGCGGGCACGGAGGAGAACTACCGGCTCGCGGTCTATCTCCGGGACCTGTGGGAGGAGTTCGGGTTCGAGACGGAGATGGTGAAGTACGACATCCTCGTGCCCTGGCCGGAGGAGCTGAGCCTGCGGCTGGTCGCGCCGGAGGTGATCGAGCTCGAGACGACGGAGCCGCCGATTCCCGAGGATCCCGACACGTACGTCGAGGGCGGGCTGCCGGGGATGGCCGCGTACGTCACGTCGGGGCGCGCGGTGGGCGAGGTCGTCTACGCGAACTACGGACGGATCGCCGACTACCGGCTGCTCGACGAGATGGGCGTGTCGCTCGAGGGCAAGATCGTGCTGGTCCGCTACGGCGGCAGCCCGGGGCAGATGCGCGGCATGAAGGTGCGCATGGCGGCTGAGCGGGGCGCGGTCGGCGCCGTTATCTACACCGATCCCGAGGAGGACGGCTACGTCCGGGGCGACGTGTATCCGCAGGGGACGTGGCGTCCCTGGGAAGGCATCCAACGGGGCAGCTTCCTGGACGTGCCGATCTATCCGGGCGATCCGCTCACGCCCTTCGAGCCGTCGATTCCGGGCGTCGAGCGCATCGACTTCGAGGAGGCGGGCAACATCCAGCGGATTCCCACGCAGCCCATCTCGTACGGCGAGGCGCTCAAGATCCTGCGCCACATCGGCGGCGACGTCGTGCCGTCGGACTGGCAGGGCGGCCTGCCCGTGACGTACCACATCGGGCCGGGGCCGGCCGAGATCGAGATCGATGTCCAATTCGACTACCAGCAGCGGCCCGTCTGGAACGTGTTCGGCCGCGTGCCCGGCGCCGTCGAGCCCGACAAGTTCGTCATGGCCGCGGGGCATCGGGACTCGTGGGTGCTCGGGGCCCGCGACCCCACGAGCGGCACCGTGTCGCTGCTCGAGACCGCGCGCGGCGTCGCCGAGGCCGTGCGCCAGGGCTTTCAGCCGCGGCGGAGCATCGTCTTCGGGAGCTGGGGCGGAGAGGACTTTTTTCTGCTCGGCTCCACCGAGTGGGGCGAGCAGCTCCGTGACGAGCTGCGCGAGAACATGGTCCTGTACATCAACCGCGAGTCCTACACCGCCGGAGGATGGAGTGCGTCGGGCAATCCCGCGCTCGAGCCGTGGGTCATCGAGACGACGAAGAGCGCTCCGCACCCAGAGGCCGTCAGCCTCTATGCCGCATGGGAGGCGGAGGAGACGCCCGCGCTCGGCGTGCTCGGATCCGGCTCGGACTACACCGTCTTCCTCGATCACATCGGCGTGCCGTCGCTCAACGTCGGGTACGGATCGGGCAACGGCGTCTATCATTCGCTCTACGACACGTACTATTGGTTCCAGCGCTTCGGCGATCCCGAGTATCGATACGGGGTCGCGCAGGCCGACATCGTCGGGCGCATGCTCATGCGCATGGCCAACGCCGATGTCCTCCCCTTCGACTTCGCCAACGCCGCGAACGCGATCGCCGGCTACGTCGACGAGCTCGTCGCCATGGACAGCGAGGGCCGGCTGAGGAGCGAGCTACGCGGCATCGGCGCCGCCAACGCCCGCTTCCGCATCGCCGGAGGCGAAGCCGACCAGGCCTTCCGCAGCGTGATCGCCGGCGGAGAGGCGTGGGTCGACCAGCACGCCGATCCACTCACCGAGATCAACCAGCTCATCATGCAGACCGAGCGCGAGCTGCTCGACGAGCGCGGCCTGTGGCGCCGCCCGTGGTACAAAAACCTCGTCTTCGCCCCCGGCTACTACGAAGGCTACGCCGCGAAGACCCTACCCGGCGTGCGCGAAGCGATGGAGGATGGCGAGTGGGAGATCGCCCGCGCCCAGGCAGTCATGCTCGAGGAGGCGCTCGATCGCGCGACGGCGGTGATTACCGAAGCGGGGGACAAAGCGCGGGCGATTGCGCCGAGATTGGTGAGCTGACAAAAAAGCGCGGGCGCCCCCGTAGGGACGCCCGCGCTGGGGGGGCGCGTTGGGGGGGCGCGCTGCCGCTCCTTCGTGGGTTACGGCGAAAGCGAAGCCGCGGTGACCTCGAAGGCCACGGAAGCCTCGCCGCCACTCGATACGGTCACGTTTTCAGGTGACGCGGGATCGAGTGTGAAGTCGAAGGGCACGACGCCCTCCCGCAGCTCGACCGTGACTTCGTGGACACCCGGGAACAGATAGAGGAAGACCGCGGTGAAGACGCCGTCCTCGTCGAGATCCTCGAACGGCACGGTCTCGGTATCGAGGCTTGCCTGAAAGTCCGCGAGCGACGCTCCCATGCCGTCGAGATCGACGTCGTCAGCGACCGTCAGCTCGACGGTGATGCTGCCGCTCAGGCTGATGTCCTCGGCGTTGATCACCGGCGTCATCACCCACGAGCCGGACATCCCCGCCTGCTGGCCGAAGCTTTGCGATACGACGAAGTCCAGGAGCAGGATATGCGCATCTCCATCGACCACGATCGAGCCACCGGGAAGATTCACCTTGATGCCCGTCTCGTCGAAGCTCGGCAGAGTCAGGCTGCCGTCGGCCTCACCGCATTCGTCGAAGCCGGCGGACGCGTACACCTGCACGCTCTTGTCGGCCTGCTCCACACCGATGCACGCCTCGGGAATGATGAAGCGAAGCTGAGAGTAGGTACCCGCTTCGACCGTCTCGTATTCGACGAGCGTCGCGATGTCGTTCGAGAGCGTGAGCAGGTCGGTTGTGAAGTCCGTATCGAGCAGCACCCGTGGCTCGCCGTCGCCGACCAGCTCGATCCGCTCGATCGTGACGACGGCCTGAGTGAAGTCGCCCAGCTCGTCGGTGAGAAGTAGCGACAGCGTGCCGGGCTCGCCGACGAAGGTCGTGCTGTCATCACATGCGGCCAAAGGCAGGAGCAGGGCCAGTGCGAGAGCGCCTAAAATGGTTCGTGACATCTACGGACTCCTTCGGTTCAGTCGGTTCAGTCGGTTCGATCGTTCGGATTCGAAATCCCCCTGGCCGCGCGGCGTGTCCGAGCGACCGTCGCCCTACACACTTCCCCACATCGGATTTGGTCACATCGAGCTTCGGATTTGGTCACACCGAGCTCGTGACCACCTGTGTGTGGCCGCCGGTGAACGCCCAATGTGACGCCTGATGTGACCGGAAGCGCGATGGTGTAGTGTTCAGGGTGATAGGACACGGGAAGGAACCTTCGAACCAGAAGTGGACAGGTCGAATGCTCGATGTCGGATTCGTCTGACGGCGCCGTGGTACGCCGTGTGCTATCTGGAGATCGCCACGCCTTCGGGATCCTCGTGGACCGACATCAGCGTGGCTTGCTGGCTTATGTCCGGTACATGGGATTCGACGAAGCGGAGGCCCGCGATGTGGTTCAGGACGGGTTCGTGCGTGCGTTTCGACACCTGCGGCGATGCGGTGAGCCCGACCGTTTCGAGGGCTGGCTCTTCAAGATCGTCAGCAACCTGTGCCGAACGGTGGGCAAGCGTAACTCGAGACGTCCGACGGAGTCGCTCCAGGCACATAGGTCGACGCTCGTGTCGAAGGAGCCCGGACCGGAGGAACAGATGCAAGCGAGTGTGCTGAAGGAGCAGGTACGAGCAGCGCTCGACACGGTGCCTGGTGACCAACGCGAGGCTCTGGTCTTGATGTATTTGAGGGGTCACTCGGTGCAGGAGATCGCCGACCTCACCGATACGTCTCAGTCGGCGGTCAAGATGCGTCTCAAACGGGGAAGGGACGCGTTGAAGCAGGAATTGGCACCCCTTTTCTCCGGGGCGAACGAATCATGAATGACGACCGACATTTCGACAGCTATTTGAATGGGGAGATTACCCAGGACGAATTGCCGGAGGCCGTGCGACGGGAGGAGCGTGAGCTGCGAAAGCTGATGGGAGCCCTCCACGCGGACATCGAAGCTTCCCACGTTCTCCGTGACAACGTGATGCGCGAGATCGAGTCCGTCGGCGCGCCCTTCTGGCGTCGCGTCGTCGATTGGTGCATCCGTCCCAGGACGATCCGCCTCAGCCCGGCGGCCGGCGGCTTGGCCTTTGCCGCCGCCGCGGCCATCGCCATCCTCGTCGTCGGCGTCCTGCCGATGTCCGACACCGGTGGCGTCGAGGTCGCCGCCGATCGGGTCGTGACGCGCTTCGTCTTCATCGCACCCGAAGCCTCGGCGGTTCAGGTCACCGGTGATTTCATCGATTGGAGCCCCGACGGGCTCGCGCTGGAGAACGAGCGGGGCACGGGAGTGTGGACGATCGATGTTCCGCTCGAGCCCGGTGTCTATCAGTACGCCTTCGTGGTCGACGGCGCCGAGTGGCGTCCCGACCCTCGAGCCGTATCGCACGTAGACGACGGGTTCGGCCGCGAGAACAGTGTGGTCATCGTATCGCGCGAGCGCGCGTCGTGAGCTTTACGCGCCTTCCCCTGATGGCGCGCCTTCCCCTGACCACGCGCCTGGTCCTGGCCGGTGCCGCTCATCTGGTCCTGGCCACTGCAGTCGGCGCACAGCAACCCGAATTCACCGCTCGCGTGGATGCTCAGACGCTGGCCGTGGTACAACCGCTTCTCGAAGACGCGCTGCGGGATTCGCTGCCCGTCGATGCCCTGCGGTCGAAGGTGTTGGAGGGCGTCGCGAAGCGGGTGCCAGCGGCTCAGATCGGTCGGGTCGTGTCGGAGCTCGCCGATGAGTTCAGGGCGGTGCGTACCGGACTCAGGGAACGGCTACCCTCGACGGTACTGGCGGATGCAGAGATCGTCGCGGCCGCCATGGCGAGCCGGCATGGCGTAGCGCTCGACGACCTGCGGGCGGTCTGGGAGTCGAGGCCGAACGGCAGCTCCCTGGATGTGGCTGTCACCGTGTTGGGTGAGCTCGTCCGGCGCGGCGTTCCCGCTCAGGAGGCGACCGAGGTGATGTCATATCTCGTACAGGAGCGCGTTCCCTTGAGCCTGGCAGCTCAGATTCCCGGAAAGTTCGATGGCGCCGCGGGTGCCGGCGTGTCCCCGGTCGCGGCCCTGACGGAGGCCCTGCGCGTGCTGAATATTCCCAATCCATCGGGCAGGAGGCCGGGGGGGTGACCTTCTTCGACGCTTCATCGTGGCGCGAGACCGAGCCCGGGCGCACGACTGCACTCCTGTGCTCCCTGGCGCTGATTTGGATGACATCTCCCCCGGCGGCGTGCGCACAAGCCCGCTGGGAGATCGACGTCAATGCTTCCCGCATCCAGTACGATACGCTGGCCAGCCTGAACGCCCCGTCGCTGTCATCGATGGTCGAGTGGCAAAGTCCGTCCTTTCTGGCTCGGCTGAACGGCGGCATCACTGGATTCGAGGGAGCAGGTTGGTCCACACAGGGACGGGCCGACGTGGCGGGTTGGCTGTCGCCGTCGGACGGCCTCGGCTTGCTGCGCCTGGAGGTCGCCGGCACCGGTGCGGCGTCCCGGCACTCGAGCGGCTTCGATTCCTTCCTCACGCGGGGCGACGCGAGGGTCCATCTGGCAGGGCGAAGGGTCGGAGGATGGGGGGGCATGGGCGTCGCCGCGGCCAAGAGCTCGTTCGACACGGAGTCCGTCACCGGCATCGTGCCCACCGCGGGCCTCTGGGCGCAGAGTGGCCCCTTACGCGCGACGCTCAGCTACGCGCACACGAGCGTCGCGGGGGAGCGCTATCCCGAAACGAATCTCGTGCTCGCCTCGAGTCGCGGTCCCGTGGACGTCACCGCGTATGGTGGCTTTCGACGCTCGACCCTGGAGAGCTCGACGTACGACCAGGAGTGGCTCGGAGGGTCCGCCGCCGTATGGGTGAACTCGAACGTGGCCCTGGTCCTTTCGGGCGGACGATACGCGTCCGACGTGCTCCAGGGCCTGCCCGGAGGGGACTTCGTCTCGCTGGGCATCAGGCTGACGCCTCGCCGCAGCCGTCCGATTTCCCGGATGGAAGTCGCGCCCATCGTTTTCAGCTCGGAGCGGGCGCGGTCCGGCGGGATCTCACTGAGGGTTCCAGGCGCGGAACGGGTGGAGATCGCGGGCGACTGGAATGATTGGCAGTTGGAGCCTCTCGTGCGCGACGCCAGCGGCGACTGGCTGGTGCCCCCCGGACTCGGTCCGGGCGTGTATCGATTCAACCTCAGGGTCGACGGCGAACGATGGATCGTCCCCGATGGCGTGCCGGAGGTCGAGGGCGGATACGGAGATCGGGTGGGACTGCTGATCATCTCGGAGGGGTGATGGGCAGCCGATCCCGTGACCGAATCGCAGGTTTGCGAGTGTTCAGCATGAGGTCTCGAACGACAGGAAGAGGGTTCCCACGAGGCCGTCGAGAGGAGAGTAGCTCATGAAGCGCATGATGATGTTTTCGCTGCTGGTGAGCATGATGCCCGTTTCGCTGGCGGCGCAGGAGGATCCTCGGGAGCGGCTCGCCGAAGTGCTCCCGGCCGAGATCGCGGCTCAGGTCCTGGCTCGCATCGACGACGCACGCAGTCGCGAGATCCCCGGTCAGTCCATGGCGAGCCTCGCGCTCGAGGGCGTGGCGAAGGGACGTGCGCCCCAGGAGATCCTGTCGGCGGTCGAGACTCTGGCCACGGACCTGGGTCGGGCCATGAGCGCCTTGGAGGCCGGGGGTCGCACTCCGGCTCAGGGTGAGGTCGAGGCCGCTGCCGCCGCCATGCGGATGGGCATCGACGGCGAATCGATCAGCGAGCTCGCGAGATCGCAGCCTTCTGGACGGACGCTCGCCGTTCCCATGCTCGTCATGGCGGGCCTGGCCGAACGTGGCCTGCCGTCCGAAGACGCCCTCGCCAGGGTGGCCGAGCGCATGGCCGCTGGGCCCGGCGACGCGGATCTTCTCGGGGGCTTCCCGGAGATCGGCAGGGGCTTCGGGCTGGGCATGATGCCCGGTCAGCTCGGTCCCGCGCTCGCCGGTGGCCTCGCGGGATTCCAGGTGCCGGTCGCGGGAGTCAACGTTCCCGTCGGGCCGCCGTCGGGTATCGGTGGGAGGCCTGGTAAGCTACCCGGCCGGCCGGCCGTTCCCGGTGGTGGGCCGCCGATCGGCTGAGCATAGGGCTCGATCCTCGCGATTCGCCGCCGCGAGCCGCATGTTGGGCGGTACAGTCTCTACCTCCTCTTCGGCTCGATCTGCTCATGCGCTCGATTGTTCTCGTCGGCTTCGTGCTCGCGTTCCCCCTCGCCGCCCACGCCCAAGGGCCGATCATCATCCGAGCGGGCGAGGTGCTCGA
>Ga0299906_10002338_pt1 | contig 15785 bp, 14 predicted proteins | sample RVTome_14_FD_200259 | JGI IMG/M metagenome (GOLD analysis project Ga0299906, IMG submission 200259) | Soil microbial communities from uranium-contaminated site in the Upper Colorado River Basin, Wyoming, United States - RVT145D125 (version 2) ... | reverse complement strand
CGATCATCTCATCGGGGGTGGCGCCGACGACGACGTAGTCGCGATCGCTCACCGGCAAACCCAGACGCTTGTCGCGCACGGCGCCGCCGACTAAATACACTTCCATTGGTTCACGCTCCGCCGATCGGCGTTAATTCTGCGAAAAATGAAATTGTGGCATAGTGCGCCACGCTTCGGGAAATTCACCATGTGTTCGCGCCTGCTACTCATCGCATTACTCGCCCTTCCCGCCGCCGGCTGCGCCAACTTCGGCTATTACACCCAAGCGGTCAAAGGCCAATTTCAGATCTATTCCCGCAGCCGGCCGATCGAGGACGTGGTGGCCGATGCGCGAACGGACGCGACACTTAAGGATCGGCTGAAACGCGTGCTCGAGATACGTCAATTCGCGAGCCGTGAACTGGCGCTGCCCGACAACGAAAGCTACCGCGTCTATGCCGATCTCGAACGCCCGTTCGCTTTGTGGAATGTCTTTGCCACGCCGGAGTTGTCGCTGAAACCGACCGAGTGGTGCTTTCTCTTTATCGGTTGCGTCAGCTATCGCGGCTACTTCGCGCGCGACGACGCCGAGTCGTTCGCCGAAAAACTGCGATCGGCCGGCGAGGACGTTTACGTCGGCGGTGTCGCCGCCTACTCCACACTCGGCTGGTTCAACGATCCGCTGCTGAACACATTCGTCCATCGTCCGCTGCCGGAGCTTGCCGGCTTGATGTTCCATGAACTCGCGCACCAACGACTCTACGTCAAGGGCGACACCCCGTTCAACGAATCGTTCGCCGTCACCGTCGAACTGGAAGGTGTGCGCCGCTGGCTGCAAAGTAACGGTGGTGCGAACGGATTCGCCGGCTACCGGAACCGACTGAAGCAGCGCGACGACTTCATCGCGCTCATGCTGAAATACCGCGACCGATTGGATGCCGCCTACAAGAGCGACGCGACCGACACCGAAAAGCGCGCCGCCAAGCGGCGAATCCTCGGCGAGCTGCGTGCCGAGTACCGGCAAGTCCGCGCCGGCTGGAACGGTTACACCGGCTACGACAAATGGTTCGCGCAAGATTTAAACAACGCGCACTTCGTGTCGGTGGGTACGTATTACCGGCTGGTCCCTGCGTTCAGGGCCTTACTCGCCCGCAGCCACGGCGACTTGCCGGCCTTTTACCGTGGCGCCGAGGAAATCGGTCAATTGCCGGAGAAGGAGCGCGCGGCGGCGCTCAAACGATTGTCGCCGTCGACGGCGTCGGTGATTCGCTAGGGAAACTCTGATTTATATGACTTTCTGTCGCAAAGACGCGAAGAGGAGGGTTCAGTGTACCCGTGTCATTCTTTGCGCCTTTGTGCTGTACGGGACGCACGAATGTCGCAGCCGCAGGGGTGAGCCGGGGTAGTCGCGAACCCATTTAACATGGGTTCGCGCCGGCGAACGGGTGCAATGCGTTTTATTGCACCCTGGGCTGCATGCGGGAGCGACCGTCTCTGCGGCAAGCATTCATATTTTGTGGAATTGATCAGAACCTCCCTAACCGATTCGCCCCGTCGTTCCGGCGACGCGCGCCTCGGTCACGTCGCGCGCCTGCGATTCCTCCGCCAATGCCAGGTCGCGCCAGCTGCGGTTGGCGAGAGCGCGTTCCGTAGCGGCATCGATCGCCGCAACGACGCCGTCGACCGCCGTATCCGGTGCGACCGGCCCGCGATCGATGTCCGCGCTACGGATAGCACGGAGTAAATCGATGAGCGGCACGGTTTCGATGGCACGGGTCGGCAGAAACCCGGGCGGCGAGTCTTGCGTGCGCGTGAGCAGGCCGGCGTCGAGATACGCGGTGAGAACGCTTTCGACCGCGATCAACGGCTGCTGCAGCGCGCGCGAAAGCGTCTCGGTACTCCAAGGTTTGTGTCCGCCGTAGTGGTGCGCCCCGATGCGCCGCGCCACGAGCAGCCCGAGGTGCTCCTTGCGGCGAATGCTGAGCCGCGCGCTGTATGCGCGCGGCTCGCGGGTGATTCGCTCCGGAAACTGATGATAGTGCGCAATGCTCGCGCCGATCAGGACGATCAGCCAGGAGATGTACACCCAGATCATGAAAAATATCAGGATCGCGAGACTGGCGTAGACCGCGCGGTACTGGACCGATCCCGCGATGAAGGCGGCGAATACGAATCCGACGGTTTGCCACAGCACGCCGGCCACGGTCGCGCCGACGAGCGCGGACCGTATGCGAACCTTGGTGTTGGGAACGAAAACGTACAGCAGCGCGTGTGCGCCGACGATCAAGAGATAGGGGATGAGCTTCGCGCCGAACGAAACGAACCCGTGCAGCGGCTTGAGCCACGCGCTCGAGGAGAGCGATGCGGTCGCGGCCACGGCGAGGAAGAAGAGCAGCGGGCCGATCACGATGACCGCGAGGTAGTCGCTCAGGCGCCGGATTAGCCGGCGGGCGCGATCAACATGCCAGATACCGTTCAACGCCTGCTCGATGCGGCGGATCAACGACACGCTGGTATAGAGCAAGAGCGCGAAGCCGACCGCGCCGAGCACGCCGACGCGCATGCGCGAGACGAAATCGAGGATTTGCCGGGTCAATTCGACGCCGGTTTGTTCGAGCGGCGCGAGGAGATTGAGCAGCGTCGGGCGCAAGAGATCGTGCAAGCCGAACGCCTTGAGAACCGAAAACACCACCGCAAGCAGCGGGATCAGCGCGAGCAGCGTCGCATAGACCAGCCCGGCCGCCTGCAACCGCAGCTCGCCGCCCGCGACATCGCGCGCGACGGCGTTGACCGTTCGCAGAACGCGAATCCCCGTCGCCGTCAGGCGTGGCTGTGCGTGCGGGTCGGTTTCCCAGGTAAAGTGCGCCAGCCGCCGGCGGGCGTGTCTCGCTAGGGGTGGCATAGGTAGGCGTCGCGTCGCATAGCTTCTAATCTTAGTATTGTTGCGCGCAGGCGACCAACTCCGAATCAATCCGGTATAATCGCGCGCTTTTGACCGACCCCAATGAATCTGCAACAAGCCATTCGCCGCCGGCGTACGTTCGCGATCATTTCGCATCCCGACGCCGGTAAAACCACGCTCACCGAAAAGCTGCTGCTCTTCGGCGGGGCGATCCAGCTGGCCGGCACCGTCAAGGGCCGCAAGAGCGCGCGCCACGCAACCTCCGACTGGATGGAACTGGAGAAGCAGCGCGGTATCTCGGTGACGTCGTCGGTGATGCAGTTTCCGTATCGCGACTACGTGGTTAACCTGCTGGATACGCCCGGGCACGAGGATTTCTCCGAGGACACCTACCGCACGCTCACGGCGGTCGATTCGGCGCTGATGGTGATCGACGGCGCCAAGGGCGTGGAGGAGCGCACGATCAAGTTGATGGAAGTCTGCCGCTTGCGCACCACGCCGATCATGACGTTCTTCAACAAGCTCGATCGCGAAGGGCGAGATCCGATGGAGCTGATGGACGAGGTCGAACGGGTGCTCGATATCCGCTGCGCCCCGGTCACCTGGCCGATCGGCGGCGGGCGGCGCTTCAAAGGTGTGTACCACCTGATCGAGAACGCGGTGCATCTTTACAGCCCCGCGCACGGCGGGCGGATTCAGGAAGGCACCGTGATACGCGGTTTGGACAACCCGTTCCTGGACGAAGTGCTGGGCGAGCAGGCGGCGGAACTGCGCGACTCGGTTGACTTGCTGCAAGGCGCGGCCGAGCGCCTCGATGTGAACGCTTATCTGGCCGGTAACCAAACGCCGGTGTTCTTTGGATCGGCCATTAACAACTTCGGCGTACGCGAATTGCTCGATGCGTTCGTGCAGCACGCACCGGGCCCGCAGCCGCGCGACGGCGGCGCCCGCGTCGTTGCCGCGGACGAGGACCGCTTCAGCGGCTTCGTGTTCAAGATTCAGGCGAACATGGACCCGAAACACCGTGATCGCATCGCGTTCCTGCGGCTCACCTCCGGGCGCTACACCAAGGGCATGCGCATCTTTCAAGTGCGCGCCGGGCGCGAAGTGCAGGTTACCGGCGCGATCACGTTCATGGCGCGCGAACGCGAAGCGGTCGAGGAAGCGTACGCCGGCGACATCATCGGTTTGCACAATCACGGGACGATTCAGATCGGCGACACCTTCACCGAAGGCGAAACGCTCAAGTTCAGCGGCATTCCGTATTTCGCGCCGGAACTGTTTCGGCGCGTCCTGCTCGCGGACCCGTTGCGCATGAAAGCGCTGCATAAAGGCTTGGACCAGTTGAGCGAGGAGGGCGCGACGCAAGTGTTTCGCCCGGTGATCGGCAACGATCTGATTCTCGGCGCCGTCGGCACGCTGCAATTCGACGTGGTTGCCTGGCGGCTGAAGCACGAGTACGGCGTCGAATGCCGCTACCAACCGGTGGACGTCGCGACCGCGCGCTGGATCGAGATCGACGAGGCACGGCGCAAGGAATTCCGCGCACAGTACGACGCGCGTCTCGCACTCGACCGTGCCGGTAATCTGGTGTATCTCGCGCCGTCGCTGGTCAATCTCAAGCTCACCATGGAGCGCTGGCCGCAAGTGGCCTTCCGCGCGACGCGCGAACACTAGTAACGCCCGTGAGGGCGTGAGGTGGAAACCGCTGCTCCATCTCCCGATCTCCCGATCTCCCGTTTTCCTCGTTTCTCCTCGCGTCAAAAATTCGGCGCGCCCACCCCCCGACATTCTTCCGACGTTGGCACGATGCCTGCTGGCTAGCCCATCGTATGGCTTGAATGCATACGTTCTGTAAGGGGCAACCTCGGCCGAAAGGCCAAGGGCGCAAAGTAACCGGTCCACCAAGCTAGCGCTTCAGGACAGCGGGACTGCCGGAACAGATGCGGTTAAGCCGATGCAGCGGAACCAGCATCATCGCGCTATCTCGGAATCTGCGCCCGCTGGATCGGTGGAAAGATCTCGTTCGCGGTTGTTCCGTCCCGGCTGTCGAAGCGTCGGTTCAGAAGGGGCGAGGAAATGGAATATCGTACACAGGAAGTGGCCGCAACGCAGGCGGAACGGATCCGCGGGGTTCGGGATTCGATCATCTATGCGGGTCTCCTACTGCTGGTGCTCGTCGTCGCGGCGGCGAGCCGCACGGCGCGAGCCGACGAGCTGCATCTGATCGTCAACGGCAAAGCAATCCATCTCGATAGTCAACCCGGCACACGCTACAACGAAAGTAATTGGGGCGCGGGCTTTCAGTATGATTTCGAAAGGAGCGCGTCGGATTGGGTACCGTTCATTACCGCCTCCGGTTTCAGCGACTCGAACGAGAACCCGTCCTACTATGCGGGCGGCGGCTGGCTGAAACGCTCGGATTTTTCCTTTGCCGGCGCGCCGCTGCATGTCGACGTCGGCGTGGTGGCCTTTGCCATGTGGCGACGGGACTTCAACGGCGGTCAGGCGTTCCCCGGCGTGCTTCCGGTGCTGTCGGTCGGCGGCGAGCGGGTGGCGCTCAACGTAACCTACATTCCGAAGGTCGACCCGAAGATGGTGCCGATCTTGTTCTTCCAGTTGAAGCTGAAGCTGTCGGACTTCTAGTTCGGTTGCGGCAAGGGCGCGCCGCTCAACCGGCGCCCCGCGAGATCGTTTCGGCGCAAGCCGCGACATTGCACGCCGGCGCTAGCGCCGGCGGCGATTGATCGGGTAGCGGTCGCCGGCGGGATCGCCGAACGGCAGCAGCAGAATACCGGGCAATCGTTCAAGCCGCTGCTCGTCGCGCCAGCCTTCGATTCCGATCGTCATGCCGTCGTGTCCCGCTTCGGGTTGATCCCGATAGGTGCCGAGCAGCCGATCCCACCAAGGCAGATTGAAACCGAAATTGCTGTTGGTCTCGTGCGGCAAAACCGAATGATGTACCCGGTGCATGTCGGGCGTCACCACGAGCAGCCGTAGCCAGCGATCGAACGGGCGCGGCAGGCTGACGTTTCCGTGATTGAACATCGATGTCGCGTTCAGCGCGACCTCGAAGATGAGCACCGACACCGCCGGCGCACCAAGCGCGGCGATGGCGGCGAGTTTAATCAGCACCGACAGCAAAATCTCAATCGGATGGAAACGAATTCCGGTCGTGACGTCGAAGTCGAGGTCCGCATGATGCACCCGATGCAGCCGCCAAAAGGCCGGAACCGCGTGAAACATCACGTGCTGGAGATAGATCGCGAAATCGAGCGTCACGACACCCGCGATGAGCGCAAGCCAATAGGGGATGGGATAGCGATTGAACAGGCCCCAGCCCGCGCCTTCGGCGACAAAAGCCACGCCGATCGCGGTTACCGGTAACAGCACGCGGACCGCCGCGGTATTGATCGCGGCAAGCAGCAGGTGCGTCGCCCAGCGCGCGCCGCGCGCGGCAATGCGCGGCCGGCGCGGCGCGAGTTGCTCCCACAGCGCCATCGCGATCAACACGCCGACAAACGACAGCAGTCGAATCCATGTCTCGTTGGCGGTTAACCATTGTGTCATGGTACGCGTCTCGCCATGGTTGTCTTCCCGCTATTCAATGCAGCAGCGCGACGCTTTTGATCTGCGCGTACACCGGTTGGCCGGGCGTCAGACCGAGCACTGAAACCGACTTTTGAGTAATCCGCGCGAGCAATACAACGCCGCCGACGGCGAGCCGCACCAGGGCGCGGCCCGGGACGTGTTCGGTCACGTCGATCACCCGTGCCGGGAGCACATTGAGAATACTGCTTTGCGACGGCGGCGCGAGCGCGATGCTGACATCGCGCGCCGAAACGTGTACTCGCACGCACGCGCCGATCGGCGGCGACGCGGGCACCGCGAGGCGGCCGCCGTCGAACTCGACGTAGGTCAGCCGAAACGCCGCTTCGTGTTCAACCGCGACCGCTTCGATAATGCAGCCGGCCGCGTCCCCGCGCGAGAACGGTAGATCGACACGCGTGAGCAATTCCCCGAGCGGACCGTGCGCGCGCACGCGCCCCGCTTCGATCAGCACGATGTGGTCGGCGAGCTGAATAACGTCGTCCGAGGCGTGACTGACGTAAACGGCCGGCACGGACAGTTCCTGATGCAGCCGTTCGAGATAGGGCAGTATTTCCGCTTTGGCTTCTTCGTCGAGCGCGGACAATGGTTCGTCGAGTAGCAGCAAATCGGGACTTGTCAGCAGCGCCCGCGCGATCGCCACGCGCTGACGTTCGCCGCCGGACAACGTCCCGGAACCGCGATCGAGCAGCGGTCCCAGCCGCAGCCATTCGACCGCTTGCTCGAAGGCGATGCGGCGTTCGCCGGCGGCGGTGCGCTTCCAACCGTATTCCAGATTGCCGCGCACCGAAAAGTGCGGAAACAAACTGGTTTCCTGAAACACGTAACCGATCGCCCGGCGATGCGACGGGACGAAAACATCGCGCGCTTCGTCTTGCCAGCATTGGCCGTTCAGGCTCAAGCGGCCCTCGCGCGCGCGTTCGAGACCGGCGGCGCAGCGCAACACGCTGGTCTTGCCGGCGCCCGACGGACCGAACAGCGCGGTGATGCCGCGCCCGGGAGCGGTGAAATCGACGTCCAGCTGAAACGCACCGAAACGCGCGCGCAAACGCACGTCCAGACCGCTCATCGCAGCGGCTCCATCCGACGATTGATCGCGTAGAGCGCCAACAGCACCGTGAAGGCGAACGCGACCATGCCGGCCGAGAGCGCGTGCGCGTGCAGATACTCGAGTGCCTCGACGTGATCGTAAACCGCGACCGACAGCACCTTGGTTTGTCCCGGAATCGCGCCGCCGATCATCAGCACCACGCCGAACTCACCGACCGTATGCGCGAAGCCGAGCACCGTGGCCGTCAGCAGTCCGGGCCGCGCGAGCGGCAGCGCGACGGTGAAGAAGCGATCCCAGGCCGAGGCGCGCAGCGTCGCCGCCACTTCGAGCGGCCGCCCGCCGATCGCTTCGAAGGCGTTGTGCACCGGCTGCACCACGAACGGCAGCGAGTAAACAACCGAACCGATCACGAGCCCGCTGAACGTAAAGGCAAGTGTGCCGAAGCCAAAAGACGTCGTCAGCGCGCCGGCCGGGCCGTTCGGACCGAGGAAGAGCAGCAAATAAAAACCGAGCACGGTCGGCGGCAGTACTAGCGGCATCGCCACCAGCGCGGCGATCGGTTGTTTCAGCCGGCTGCGCGTGCGCGCGAGCCACCAGGCGATCGGCGTGCCGATGATCAGCAGCACGACGGTCGTGACGGTAGCGAGCTTCAGCGTCAGCCACACGGCCAGCCAATCGGCGCTGCTCATGGCGCTATCACGGTAGGGTTAAGTAGCCCAGGTCTTGAATCATCGACTTTACGTCGGGCGCACGCAGATAGTCGAGCAGGGCGCGCGCGGCCGCGTTGTCGGCGCCGCGCTTCAGCAATACGGCGTCCTGCCGCAACGGTTTGTACAGCTTCGCGGGCACGATCCAGTACGATCCTTGCCGCGCGGGCGCGAGCGCACGCACCTGCGCGAGCGCGACGAAACCGAGCGCGGCGTTGCCGGTGCTTACGAACTGAAACGTTTGCGTAACGTTCTCGCCGCGCACCAGGCGCGACGCAAGTCGCTCCCAAACGCCGAGCCGGCGCAGGGTCTGCTCGGCAGCGGCGCCGTAGGGCGCGGTCTTGGCGTTGGCGACCGCGAGATGCGCGAACCGGTCGCTCTTCAGCACGGCGCCGTTCGCGTCGACCATTTTTGGATCCGGGCTCCAAAGCGCGAGCCGGCCGATCGCGTAGGTGAATCGCGTCCCCGCGACCGTCACCCCTTCCGTTTCCAGGCGCCGCGGGCGCTCGTCATCCGCCGCCAGTAGCACGTCGAACGGCGCGCCGTTGCGAATTTGCGCGTACAGCTTGCCGGTGGCGCCGAAGCTCGCCGTAAGCTTGTGGCCGCTCGAGCGCTCAAAGTCCGGCGCGAGTTTGTTGAACGCCGCGGAGAAGTTGGACGCAACCGCGACGGTCACTTCGCCAGCGGATGCGGATACCGAAAGCGCGATAAACAGCGCGCCGAGAGCGCCACGACGAATGAACGGCAAGCAGTGTGCGTTCCTCGCGATCGGCGTTGCGTGCGCCACACTCACGCTTCGGGATCGCTCGCGTGCACGGCGCACACTAAGAAGCCCGCAATCGGTCGACGGCAACGGCGTAACTCGGTTCGACTTCATCGGGCTGCTGGAGCGACATGCCCAAGTCGTGCAGCATGCCGTCGTCGAGTCCGTAAATCCATCCGTGTACCGCGAGCGATTGGCCTCGGGCCCAAGCGTCTTGCACGATGGTCGTGCGGCACACTTGCATGACCTGCTCAATGACGTTCAGTTCGCACAAGCGATCCCAGCGTGCTTGCGCCGTCGCTTGATTTGCAATGATGGCGCGGTGTTTATCGCCCACGTCTTCGATGTGGCGCAGCCAATTATTGATCAACCCCAGGCGATCGCCGTCGAGCGCGGATTTGACGCCGCCGCAACCGTAGTGGCCGCAGACAATGATGTGCTGCACCTTGAGCACGTCGACGGCGTATTGAATCACCGACAAGCAATTGAGATCGGTATGCACGACGACATTCGCGACGTTGCGATGAACAAACACTTCGCCCGGGTTGAGTCCGGTAATTTGGTTCGCCGGCACGCGGCTGTCGGAGCAACCAATCCACAAATAATCCGGGTGCTGGATGGCGGCGAGTCTGCGAAAGAACTGCGAATCTTGCGAGCGCTGTGCCTCCGCCCAGGCGCGGTTGTTGTCGAACAGTCTTTGCAGGAATTTCATGATCTGAATTTGATCTCGTTATCGATACCGCAAGCTAACGCGGCCTTGTTTTCAGTGCAACTTAGTTCGCGCGCGCGTCGGACGCGTCAGGAAATCGGCGATGACGAGCAATAACGTGCGCAGCCCGCCGAACAGCGCGCGCTGATGCATGCGATACAGGCTGCGGTAGAGGATGCGTGCCGCCAGGCCTTCGAGCCAGATGTCGCCCATGAGTTTACCCATCAAGTTGCCGACCGTGGTGTATTCGCTGAGCGACACCAGCGAGCCGTAGTCGCGGTAAACGTATTTCGGCAGCGGCTTTCCTTCGAGGCGGCGCACCAGCGACCGTACGAGCATGGACGCCTGTTGATGCGCCGCTTGTGCCGTGGGCGGCACCGGGCGGTCGTGACCCGGACGCGGGCAGCTCGAACAGTCGCCGAGCACGAAGATATTTTCATCGCGCGTCGTTTGCAGCGTCCGCCGAACCACGAGTTGGTTTTGCCGATTAGTTTCGAGACCATCGATGTCCTTGAGAAAGTCCGGCGCCTTGATGCCGGCGGCCCACACTTTCAGCGCGGCGTGCACGAACGTTCCATCGTGCATGTAGATGCCGTTCGGCGTAACCCGGGTGACGCGCTTGGCCGTGTGCACGGTTACACCCAGTTGCTCCAGCGAACGCTGCGCGGGATCGGAAAGCCGCTTCGGCAGCGCCGGCAGAATCCGGTCCGCCGCTTCGATCAGCGTGAGCTTCATGTCCTTTTCCGGAACGATTTGATCGAAGCCGTACGCGACGAACTGGTGCGCGGTGTGGTGCAGTTCCGCCGCAAGTTCGACGCCGGTCGCCCCGGCGCCGACGATCGCCACATTGAGCATCCCGCTGCCCTCGGCAGCGCCTCGCGACTGCACCTGCATGAATGTTTCCAGCAGCCGCTGCTGGAACCGGTCGGCCTGCTCGCGATTATCGAGAAACGCGCAATACTCGCGTACGCCGGGGATGCCGAAGTCGTTGGTCACACTGCCGATGGCGATGACGAGCAAATCGTACGGAACCGCACGCTCGGGGATGATCACCGCGTCGTCGGCGCTCAGCGTCGATCCCAGATGAATCAGTTTGTTGCTGCGGTCGAGACCTTCGAAGCGACCGAGTTGAAATTGAAATCCGCGCCAGCTCGCCTGCGCCAGGTATTCGAGCGCGTCTTCGTAGGAATTCAACGTTCCGGCCGCCACTTCGTGCAGCAACGGCTTCCACAAGTGCGTGAGCGAACTGTCGACCAGCGACACGTGCGCGCGCCGGCGTCGGCCGAGTTTGCGCCCAAGACGGCTTGCGAGCTCCAGGCCGCCGGCACCGCCGCCGACGATCGCGATGCGCGGCAGCGCGCTCATGGTTTGCGCGGCCGCGCAGCGTCGCTTATTCGATATCGAAAACGACGTTGGACACGGGCGGAAAATCGATGGCATGCGCCGTTGTGCTTGTGCAATGAAAGACACGCCATTTTAACATCACTGCGGTCGGCGCCGTCGGCCGGCATCGATCAGTCCGGCGCCGCTCCCGGCACGTCCTTCAGTACGTTGAAGCGCGCGAGCGTGGCGATCGGCGAATCCGCGCGCTTTTCATCGTCAAGCGCGCGCAAATCGACATAGGCGCGCTCGGCGGTGAGGCGCACCGTCGTGTAGCCGCGCTTGTCGCTGCGCGCGAGCTTGACGTGGGGGTTGCGCGCGCGGCGGTTGTCGTAGAACGACTGCCGCGGGCCTTGAGAAGTAATCGAGGTTCCGCAAAATTCGGCGGCAACGATCGGCGCGGTCGGATCGTCGAAGTCCAGTTTCAGGTCGCTGACCACGTTCGCGTGAATGTCGCCGCCGATCGCGATCGGGTTCCGCACCTTGTGCGCGATCAGCTCCGAGAGCAAGCGCCGCCGCGCCGCCGGGTAGCCGTCCCAACCGTCGGTCCAGAAGCGGGAGTTCCCATCGACGGTGCGATCGAGCTGCGCCATCAGCGTTTGCTGCGCCAGGATATTCCAGCGCGCGGCGGAATCGGCGAAACGCGCGCGTAACCAGGCTTCCTGCTCGGCGCCGAGCATGGTGCGATCTTCCCGCAAACGTTCGGTACAGACCTCGACGGTGCTTGACCCGCCGCGACCGGCCGTTTGGCATGCCTGGTACGAGCGATACTGTCGGTCGTCGAGCAGATAGAAGCGCGCAAGCCGGCCGAAGTCGTAGTGACTATGGAGACGCATCCGTGCGCCTTGCGGTCGGCTGCTTGCGCGCAACGGCATATGTTCGTAGTACGCCTGATACGCGGCGGCGCGTCGCGCGAGAAAGGTCGGATCGAGCTTCTCCGAGCGGTCGTCGGCGTAATCGTTCGAGACTTCATGATCATCCCAGGTGACGATCCACGGAAACCGCGCGTGGCAGCGTTGCAGATCGGGATCGCTCTTGTAGCGCGCGTAGCGGTTTCGATACTGCGCGAGCGTGAACGGTTCCGACGCTTCGTGGCTGCGCACGTGGTTTCGGCCCCATGACGACTCGTAGATGTAATCGCCGAGGAACACGACCAGGTCGAGATTCTCCTCGGCCATGTGGCGATGCGCCGCGTAGTAGCCTTGCTCATACTGCTGGCAGGAGGCGAACGCGAAGCGCCAAGCACCGAGGGCTTGCGGCGGCGGCGCGGTGCGCGTGCGTCCGATCGGGCTTGTCGCCGCGCCGACCATGAAGCGGTACCAATACCAGCGGTCGGGTTCCAACCCGTCGACGTCGACGTGCACGCTGTGCGCGTATTGCGGTTCGGCGGCGGCGATGCCGCGCCGCGCGATCTTCCGAAAGTTTTCGTCCGCCGCCACTTCCCATTGCACGTTTACCCCCGCCGGCGCGAGGCCGCCGCCGTGCAGCGGGTCGGGCGCAAGCCGCGTCCAAAGGACGACGCTGTCGGGTAAAGGTGAGCCGGACGCGACCCCGAGCGTAAAGGGATCGCCATGGATACGCGTGCGCGCGCAGCCGTTGAGCGCAATCGCGGGGGCGGCGAGGACCACGCTTGCGGCGCGCAAAAAATCGCGGCGGCCGCGATCGGCGGTCATCTGAGCGTTGGTTGGTACGATGCGGTGCGCGTCAGAGACTGTAACCGCGCGCCAGGGCGGTGGCGGCTATCACCATTAAAATGACAAGGAGCGCCTGAACGTGGCTGATGGTGGCGATGATGCGTGCGGTGCCCGGCACGAGAACGACGGCGGGAGAGCCGCCGCGGCGAATCTCCTTGCGCCAGCGCATCAGCTTCGCCATCGGCCAAAGTTCGAGAACGACAATGACCAGAAGCAAGACCATCTTCGCCTGGAAGATTGAATCGCCGTTGTAGTACGCGCTGCCCTTCTCGAACGTTCCTGTGTAGCGCATGACACCGGTGATGATCCACAGTAGTGCGGCGATGCCCCACAGCGTGTCGGCGCGAAAAACGCGGCGCGCCGAAAGCACGTCCGGTATGTCGCGCAGCGCGGTTCCGCGTTGAATTACGGCGCCCAGTCCCAAACCGAGCGCAATCAAGTGAAGTGCCGCGAGAGTGACTTCGAGCATGCGCGCATACTACCTCCGGCGGCGGGCAGCGTCGATGCGGACCGGGGCCGCCCGTCGCTCGCGGCGCTAGGTTGTCGGCTTGATCTTGCCGCCCGCCGCCTCGGCCAGCTGCGTCGCCAGGCGCGCGGCCATCGCGTAGATCGTGAGCGAGGGGTTGGTGCCGAGACCGGTGGGGAAGAGGGAACCGTCGAAAACCCACAGGTTGGCCAGCTGGTGATGCTTGCCGTGGCTGTCGACCACCGAATGCTTCGGATCGGCGCCCATGCCGCAGCCGCCCATGACATGCGCCGAAAACAGTTGCGTCCGCAGCGCCTTGAGCGACAGGTCCGCGATCGCCTTTTTTGTATCCGCCAAGGTTGCGTAGCCGTCCGGCCGCGCGTCCATGTGCACCGGCGTCACGCGGCTTGCGCCGGCGGCGAATTGAATTTCCGCCATCGATGCGTACGCGTGGCGGATGCCGTCCCATAAATAATCGGTCAGCGGATAGTCGAGCACCGGACTGCCGTCGCTCAAGAGCGATACCGATCCGCCCGGGCTGTCGTCGTGAAAGCCGTCGCGCATCAGCGCAATCACCGCGCTCAAGTGCGGCAGTCGCGCCATGACGTCCGCGTGTTCCTTGCCGAACCAGAGCGTGCTCACCGCGGTGAGGATCGGATGCAACGGCGGGACTTCCATTTTGTAGCCGAGCCGCCCGGCAACGCCGTCGCGAAACAAAAACTGGTTCGAGTACGCGGACTGCGGCGCACCGTAATACGGTTCTATCTTCTCCGGCATGATCGCGGTGCTCACGCTCGTGACGTGCAGGAATGTGCGCTTGCCAATGCGCTCGTACGGGTCGGGCACTTCGGATCGAAGCAGCAAGCCGGGATTGTTGATCGCGCCGCCCGCCAGCACGATGTGCGGCGCTTCGACGCGAATCCTTCTGCCGGTCGGGTCGACCGAATTTTGCTTTAGCGCGATCGCGTTCACCGCCACGACGCGATCGCCCTTGATCTCCAAGGTATGCGCGCGCGCCTGCGCCGCCAGGGTCGCGCCGTTTGCGAGCGCGGCCGGAATCGTCGTAACCAGCATCGACTGTTTGGCATCGACCGGGCAGCCCATGCCGCAGTAGCCGAGATTGCGGCAGGCCTTGACGTTGCGCGGTATCGCCTCGACGACCCAGCCGAGTTTCCTCGCGCCGCGATGGAGCACGTCGTTGTGCGGGTTGCGTATCGGCCACGGTTCGATGTTCAGCCGCTTCTCCATGCGCGCAAACCACGGCGCCATGTCCGCGTCGCCGTAACCTTTCACGCCGAACGTCTTGGTCCAGAAGGCGAACGTTTCCGTCGGCGTGCGAAAGCAACTGGTCCAATTCACCGTCGTCGAACCGCCGACCGCGCGGCCTTGCAAGATAGTGATGCTCTTGTCCTTCGTCTTGCGCGCGCCGACTTCGTAGTAAAGGTTCGGATAGGCATCGGCTTCCTGCATGCGGAAATCCGTGGCCCGGTAGTAGCCGCCTTCTTCGAGCATGACGACCTTGAGCCCGGCGGCAGAGAGAATTTCCGCGGCGGTGCCGCCGCCCGCGCCGGTACCGATGATGACGACGTCCGCGCGCAGCGTCAGATCCTTGTCGAGCTTGGAGCCGTGAATTACGTTGTCCGTGTTTGCCATGGCCGCGTCCTTACGCGATCGCCGGCGGGCCGCCGTAGCCGATGCGCGCCCACGACTTCGGGTTGCCGTACCAGCTGCCGACGATGAGATTGTTCAAGCCGATGTAACCCGTGCGCAGCGTGTCGAGGCGGCTGTTGCGCCAGCTCGAAAGGAAATCGCGAATGTCCTGATCGGTCGCCTTGTCCCACGATGTCCAAATGCCCGCGACGAGCGAGCGCGTTATGGTTTTAGTGAGGACGCCGAACAAACCCTGAATCTCGCCGCGCACGCTGAGCGCCTGATGTGCGAGGGTGACATCGATCCCGTGAAGGATTTCGCCGACGGCTGCGTTGAACTGCGCGCGATCCTTCGGCAGCGCCCCTTCGAGCATGATCGGCACCACGCGCGCCAGCATGGCGGCGTCGGCGGCGGTGAGGTAGGCGAACGTCGATTCCTTCGCGGCGCTCGAATCCGCCGCGTGCGCGGGCGGCAGCCAGCGGCCGAGAAAGAGCAGGGCGGAGCCGGCGACGCCGGCTTTGAGAAACATTCGGCGCCCGGTGCCGAATTCCTCGGGCGGCGGTGGTGTGTTCGGCGCGTTCATCCTTGTGTCTTCGATTACGCTCGGTGTCGGTCCCGGTATTTTGCGCCGAGCGCGTCCATACTGATAGCGCTGCGCGCCCATTATTACCGGCGCGTCGTGCCGACCGATGTGCGGAACTTGCGCCTACTTTCGTGTCGCGCGAAAGTCCGTGCCTTACAGCCGCGACACATTCGCGCGCCGGATCTCGCCCGGGTCCTCGCCGGGGTGCATTGCACGAGGATGCTGGGGGAGTTCGGCGCGGAAGTCCTCAAGGTTGAGCGGCTGAAGCGCAAGTAGGGCGCATTAGGCGTAT
>Ga0299906_10002337_pt1 | contig 15790 bp, 11 predicted proteins | sample RVTome_14_FD_200259 | JGI IMG/M metagenome (GOLD analysis project Ga0299906, IMG submission 200259) | Soil microbial communities from uranium-contaminated site in the Upper Colorado River Basin, Wyoming, United States - RVT145D125 (version 2) ... | reverse complement strand
GCCCACTCCCCCACGGCATAGCTGACCTGGACGCTCCTGCTGAGCATGAACCCGGTGACGATGAAATCGGCGTTGCTGCGGTGGTTCGAGACGTAGACGACGGCCGCCCCTTCCGGGATCCCCGCCTGGGCCCGCCGGAGGCTCTCCGCGTCGAGGCGCACATGGTACACCGAGTAGGCGGCCATGCGGGCCAGAACGTAGCCGACGCGGTAGTACGCGAGGAGGTTGAAGTGCGGCAGGATCTCGTTGAGCCACGTCCGGACCCGCGCCTGCACGTCCGCCACGGAGACGCCTTCCTCCTGCGCGCGCTCCGCGACGGCGGCGGCAAGGCCCGGGTCGCCGAGGACCATCTCCCGGACGGCGACGCGGTGGGTGTACCGGAAGACGTCCGTCGGGATCCGGTTCTCGTGCAGGAACCGGTCGACGCGGGCCTCGTTGCTGCGGCGGACCGCGCCGACGACGAGGCCGCGCAGCACCTCGTACAGCACGACCGCCCCCGCTGCCACGGGGAGCCACTCCCAGCCGGACGGCGTCCACAACAGGCCGCCAAGCGTTGCCGCTTCCTTCATGGTTTTCCTCGCGGCGCGCCACTTCTTTTCGGCCCCTCGAATCGCCAAGCGTTAAGTGCGCCCGGCACCGATGGGGGGCCACCGAAGGGACCCCTATGACGCGCGTCATCACCAGTGCCTGCATCGGCACGAAGGACACGAGTTGCGTGGATGTCTGCCCCGTGGACTGCATCCACCCGCACCAGAACGATGACAAAGGTGCCTACCAGCAGTCCTTCGAGGAGGTCGAGCACCTCTACATCGACCCCGACGAGTGCATCGACTGCGGCGCCTGCGAGCCCGCCTGCCCCGTGGAGGCCATCTTCCCGGACGACGAGGTCCCGGAGGCCGAGCAGAAGTATACCCAGATCAACGCCGACTTCTTCGCATAAGCGGGGAGGCGGCATGGATCGGTGAGAGGCCCGTCGGGGCCGTGCGCAGATCGACGCGGACCTCGACGCATAGCAGGGCGCATCGGCCTGCCTGCGGGGGGGTCGCGGCCCACGAGGATCCAGCGTCATCCGCCGCCGAGCCCCACAGCAGGCACCACGTGCGCCGGTCCGCAAAATGCTGCGCGAAGCGCAGGGCCCTGGCGCCTCGGCGTCTTCCCGTCGCTTCGCTCCGGGGCGGCGCTCCCGCGCCGCCTTGCCATCACGCTTTTTCCTCGGCGGCCGTAACGCGGACGGATCCTCGTCGAGGGGCGGGACCCGCACGTCTCTTCCTCGTCCACCCTGCTCCAGGGCCCCTGCCCCGTCACCGCTATCCACGCCCCCGTCTTCGCGCCCGCCATGCAGAAAGGACGGGAAGGCTCCCGGGACGGCCTCATCCCCGTGAGGGACGCCGACTCGGGGCTCCACGCCTGGATCTGCATCGACAGCACGGCCCGGGGCCCGGCCTTCGGCGGCATCCGGCGACGGGACTACCCCTCCGGCGAGGAGGCCGTGGCCGACGCCCGCCGCCTCGCCGAGGGCATGAGCCTGAAGTGCGCCGCCGTGGACCTGCCCGCAGGCGGTGCGAAGACGGTGGTCCAGGCTGGCGCCGTCCGCGACCGCGCGGCCGCCTACCGGGCGCTCGGTCGGCGCATCGAGGCTTTCGAGGGCCAGTACGTGTGCGGCCCCGACGTCGGCACCACGGACGAGGACCTGGACCAGCTCCGCGCCGTGACGCGGTGGGTGAACCCGCGAGGCAACGACGCCGGGGCCGCGACGGCCCGCGGCGTGCTCGCCGGCCTGCGCGGCACCCTCCAGGCCCTGGACGGGGACCCCTCCTTCGACGGGCGCGTGTTCGTCGTGCAGGGGCTGGGGACCGTCGGCCGCGCCGTCGCGGACCGGTTGCTCGAAGACGGCGGGAAGGTCTTCGGGGCGGACCTGGACGAGGCTGCGGTCCGGGCCTCGGGGGTGCAGCCTGTCGGACCCGCAAGGGCGCTGGCCACGCCCTGCGACGTCTTCGTGCCGTGCGCGCTTGGCGGTGTGCTGACCGACGGGTCGGCGGCGGGGCTCCCGGCCCGGGCCGTGTGCGGTTCCGCGAACAACCAGGTGGCATCACCGTCGGCGGCCTCGGTGCTCCACGGCCGAGGCCTCCTGTACGCGCCCGACTTCATGGTCAACGCCGGGGCCGTGACGAGGGGGTCTACACGATCCGGGACGGGGCGACGGACGCCGTGCGGGCCGAGGCGGCCCGGCACATCGACCGCATCGAGGGGTTGACCCGCGCCGTTCTTGACCAGGCGGCCGCGGAGGGGCGCACGCCGGTCGACGTCGCCCTGACCGGGGCCCGCGCCAGGATCGAGGCCGCCGCCCCGGCATGAGGGGTCCGCTACCGCGCGGTGCGGGGCAGGAGCGCCGGCACGATCGCCAGGGTCGCGAGGAACACGCTCGTGACCGCCAGGGCCGCGCCGAGCAGCATCTCCCCGCCGCTTCGGACGGACGTGAGGCTGAAGACGAGGAACGCGCCGGCGTCCGTGAGGGCGCTGAACAGCACGGCACGGCCCGTCACGCGCAGCGTGGTGGACCAGTCGCCGGAGTCACGGTGCTTGTACACGAGGTACGCCGCGTAGTCGCTGCCGAGGCTCGTGATGAAGACCAGCGCGATGAGCTGGTAGACGCCGATCGAGCCGATGAAGAGCCGGAGGAGGCCGAACCACCAGAGGCTCGAGACGACGACGGGCAAAGCCACGATGGCCGTGGCGCGGACGTCGTGCGTCACGGCGAGGAACAGGACCAGGGTGCCGGCGAGGCTGACGACGTACAGGACCTGGAGGCTCGCTTGGCTCTCGGCCATGAAGTCCCGGGCCAACAGCTTGAACGAGTACACGTGGACGTCCAGCCCGGGCGGTGGAGCGGCGTCGGCGACGGCCTCCTGGAAGGCGCCGCGGCCCTCGTCCGTGGCGGGGGCGGTGTCGCCCATCGGCGCGGGGAGGACGTAGAGGGCGCCGAAGCGGTGGTCGGGGCTCACGAGGGGGCGGACCACGGCGGCGTAGGGCGCCTCGGCCTCGAGCGCGGCGACCTTCTCCTCCGCCGTGGCCTCCAGAGCCGGGAGGGGAGGCAGCACCCCGCCGAGGCCGCCGGGGACGCTGCGTTGACGGTGGTGCCCCTCCGCAAGCCGGGCGAGGTCGTAGGCGTGGTCGGCCGCCATGAGGCCGCGGTCCGTGGCGAGCCCGACGAAGCGCTGCTGGAACGCGAACGATGCGTCGCTCACGACGTCGCCCCGGAGCACGAGGAACCAGGCCGTCTCGGTGCCGAAGCGCTCCTCGAACAGGTCCTGGGTCTCGAGCACGGGGTCGCCCTCGGGCAGCGAGCCGGAGAACAGGTCCACGCGGTATTCCGTCGTGAGGAAGGCCCAGGCGCCGAATGCGGAGGGGACGCCCAGCACGGCGACGAGGAGGACGGGGTGCCGTTTGCCTGCGCGGCCGACGGTCTCGAAGGGGGCGCCGACACGCGGGAGACGGACCCTGCGCTTCCGTGGTCCGCCGTCCTCGCCGCGGTGGAACGTCGCGAGGAAGGCCGGGAGGAACGTCAGGGACAGCAGGGCCACGAGCGCGATCGCGACGCCGGCCAGGAGGCCCATGCCGCGCAGGTAGGGACTGGCGCTGAGCGCGAGGCTCCCCAGGCCGACGACCGTCGTCAGCGTCACGAGCACGATCGGCACGCCGAGCGCCTTGCCGAGATGGCGTCCGAGGCCGCGGCCGAAGGAGCGTGGATCCGCGCGGGACTCTGCCAGGACGTGGATCATGTAGTCGATGCCGTTGCCCATGACGAGGGGGAGGACGGCGAAGTTGAGCACGTTGAAGGGCACGCCGAGCCAGCCGAGGGCGCCCACGAGGAGCACGAGGCCCAAGAGCAGACCGAGGAAACCGCCGATGACCCAGGAGAGTCGCCCCGCGGCGAGCCAGAAGAGCGCGAAGACGAGGCACAGGCCGATCGACCCGAGCACGACCATGTCCCGCGCCATGAGCCGGTCGACGTGTGACGTGACGCTCGCGACGCCGACGACCCGGGCGTTGGCGCCATCCAGCGTCGCGAAGGCCTCCTCGGCATACGCGTCCTCCACGGCCGCAGCAAGGCCCGCCCCGACCCGGGTCGCGTCCTTGGTGAACGGCGGCGCGGCGAAGGGGAACGCCACGAAACCCATGCGCGCGTCGTCGGAGAGCGCGTAGTCGAGCGCCGGGCCGAACGCGCGCTTGGCGGCCTCGATGGCGGCGTCCATCTCCAGTTCTTCAGCGGGGAGGCGGGCGGCCTCCGGCCGCTCCCCGCGGGCCCGTTGCGCCTCGTAGTGCGCCAACTGGACGAAGACCACGGGGCCGAAAGCACCGGTCGACTCCGGCACGTCGGCGAGGATGCGGTCCACGAGACGCTCCTGCTCGCGCAGGCTCGAATGCGAGAGCAGGCCATCCGGGTCGTCGCCGCGGTAGGTGAGGATGCTCCGTTCGAAGTCGACGAGGGGCGGCAGGCCCTCGATGCCGGCGAGGAAGGCCGCCGCGTCCGGGTCTTCAGGGTCGACCCAGTCGGTCATGCGGTTGTGGACCTCCAGCCGGGCCATGCCGGGACCCACGACAAGGGCCGCGACGAGCGATGCCGTCAGGACGAGCCGGCGGTGCGCCACGCTCCAGGAGACGAGGTGCTCGACGCCGCGTCCGAACGCGCGCGCCGTCGGCGGGCTCGGGGCCACGGGAGGCGTCGACGCCTAGGCCACGGATAAGCGCGCCGTCGAGGGGGCCGCGCGCCTGCGACCCGAGCGGCGCGTCAAGCGGTCGCCGGCTCGTCGGGGACGAAGCGCACGGCAAGGCGCGGCGCGCGCGCGTAGAGCACCAGCGCTGCGGCGCCAAGGGGGACAAGGCCCAGGATGTGGAGGAGGTGCTCCTGGAAGTCGATGATCGCCATCACGAGTCCGATGGAGAGGCTCGGCCAGGCGATGAAAGCGCCCACGATGCGGATGAGGTTCCGCACGTTGCGTTGCTCTTCTCCCAGATCAGGCATGGCCGCCGCCCAGGAACGCCGGCACAAGGTAGAGCGTTGTGAGGACGAACACCCACACGAGGTCCACGAAGTGCCAGTACATCGCGGCCGCCAGGGGCGCCGCGTGGCGATCGCCGTCGAACTGGCCCTTCATGCCGCGCACCCACACGATGGTGAGCAGGCAGAGGCCGCCGAAGACGTGCAGGCCGTGCGTGCCGGTGAGCATGTAGAAGTTCGTCATGTAGTAGCCGCTGCCGTGCAGCTTCAGGCCGGACGAGATCAGGTTGGCGTACTCCCAGACCTGGCCGGCCAGGAACACGAGGCCGAGCAGGATCGTGAGCCCCCACCAGGTCTTGAACGTCTTCCGGTCGCCGTTCTTGATGGCCTTGTCCGCTTTGTGGATCGTGGCGCTGGAGAGGAACAGGAAGGCGCTGAAGACGAGGACCTTGACGAGCGCGCTGGTCTCCAGCAGGTGCTCCGCGACGTGGCTGTTGTCGGGCCAGGCGCCCTGGATCCGCTGGTACGTGAAGTACGTCGCGAAAAGGCTGCCGAAGATGAACACCTCCGAGCTGATGAACAGCAGCGTGCCTGCCTTGGCCATCCCCTTGCCCGTGCCGACGTTGTCCCACCACCACTGGTGGTCCTGGCGGACCCAGCCCAGCACGGCGCCGACGACGGCGGCGAGGCCGAGCACGAGCAGCCAGCCGGAGGTGAGGAAGGGCTCGCCCCGCTCGCGGATCGACTCCATGTCCAGCACGACGAAGCCGAGCCCCACAAGGGCAATGGCGAAGCCGAGGACGATGGGCCATCCGCTGCCGTGGGGCAGGTGCGGCTCCGGTGCCCCGGGCTCGCCGGCGTCCGCCGTCTCCGCCTGGGGAGCGGGGTTCATGCGGCTCACGCGCCCACCCCCTCGCGCCGCTCCCTCTCCGCGACCTGCTCGGCCAGCGGCGTCGGCTCATGGTCGAGGATGAGGCCCTCGCCGTGCACGACGCGGCCCTCCTCCCACATCTTCCACTCGACGTGCCGGGCGCCGCCCCACGGGTCCTTCGCGACCCTGCGGTCAGCGAGGTGGCTCACGAGGACGTTGATCAGGAAGACGAGGATGCTCAGCGCGATGAGGAACGCTCCGACCGTGCTGATCTGGTTCAGGAGCGTCCAGCCGCCGTGGTTGGCGATGTCGACGTCGTAGTCGTAGATACGCCGCGCCATGCCCTGCAGGCCCAGGAGGAACTGCGGGAAGAACGTCGCGTTGAAGCCGATGAACATGAGCCAGAAGTGCCACTTCGCCAGGGCGTCGTTGAAGAGGCGGCCGCCGAAGAGGAACGGGTACCAGTAGTAGATGCCGGCGAAGATGCCGAACACCGCGCCGCCCACCATCGTGTAGTGGAAGTGCGCCACGACGAAGTAAGAGTCGTGCACCGCGTAGTCGACGGGGATGGCACCGAGCATCACCCCCGTGACGCCCCCGATGACGAAGAGCCAGATGAAGCCCAGGCAGTAGAGGAGGGGCGTGCCGAGACGGATGCGGCCGCCCCACATCGTGGCGAGCCAGTTGAACACCTTGATGCCGGTCGGGACGCCCACGAGCATCGTGTTGAACATGAACACCGCCCGGATGCGCGGGTCGATGCCCGTGGTGAACATGTGGTGGGCCCACACGAGGAAGCCCACAATGGCGATGCCGAGCAGCGCGTACGCCATCGACTTGTAGCCGAACACGGGGCGGCGGCTGAACTTCGGGACGATCTCGTTCACGATGCCCATCGCCGGCAGGATCAGGACGTACACCTCGGGATGGCCGAAGAACCAGAACAGGTGCTGGTACAGGATCGGGTCGCTGCCCGGGCCCGTGAAGAACGCCGTGGCGAAGTTCCGGTCGAAGAACAGCATCAGGAACGCGACCGTCACGACCGGCAGCGAGAAGACGAGCAGCACGGACGTCGCGAGCTGGGCCCACACGAAGAGCGGCATGTTGTGCAGCGTGACGCCGGGTCCGCGCATCTTGAAGATCGTGACGAGGAAGTTCACCGAGCCGAGCGTCGAGGCGAGGCCGAGCAGGATGAGCGAGAGGAGCCACAGGTCGATCCCCATGTTCGGCGTGAGCGTGCTCACCGGCGCATGGCCCACCCAGGTGATGTCGACGGCGCCCATGGTGGGCTCCGGGACGAGGCCGATCCCGGCGAGGCCCTTCAAGAGCATGGGCCACCACAGGATCAGGCCGGCCGGCGGGATGAGCCAGAACGACAGGGCGTTGACCCGCGGGAACGCCATGTCCTTCGCCTTGATCATGATGGGCACGAAGTAGTTCCCCAGGCCCGCGAGGGCGGGCATGATCCACAGGAACACCATCGTGGTCCCATGGAGCGTGAAGAACTCGTTGAACGCCTGGCCGTCCACGATCTGGCCGCCCGGGAGGAAGAGCTCCATGCGGATCAGGAGCGCCGAGACGCCGCCGAGGATGAAGAAGATGAACGCGGCCCAGAGGTACATGAGGCCGATCTCCTTGTGGTCGGTCGTCGTGATCCAACGCAGGATGCCCCTGCGGGGCGCGTGGGACTCCTCGGCCATCACGTAGTCGGCGGCAGCCATGGGCGGGCGCGGCTACATAGGGTTCCTTCAAAACCGTGCCGCTGGACCGGCCCGCGGCACCCGATCCTGGCTTGCGGCAGGCCCTGGCCAGCCGGCCTCGGCCGCGTCGCGGACCGGGCCTGGGCCGCCGGATCCGCCCCGGCCCCGCGCCTGCCTTCCACCGCGCACCCTTTTTGTAGGGACCCCCCGTCCGCCGCGATGGAGCCACCATGCGCAAGGGGACCCTGCCTGTCGCCGCCGGCGCCTTCCTGAGCCTCATCCTGTCGGTCGCGCTGCACGCCGCCGCCCGCGGAGGCATGCCCGAGCCCCTCACGGAGAGCGGCCGGCTCATCGAGGACATGTACTACAAGATCTTCCTGATCGCCACGTTCGTGTTCCTCCTCGTCTTTGGCCTCATGGTCTTCATCCTCGTCCGCTACCGGGAGAAGTCCGGCCACGGTCGGGCCACGTTCGAGCACGAGCGCGAGAACCTCCGTCTCGAGCTGGTGTGGATCCTGATCCCCCTCGCCATCGTCCTCTGGGTCGGGTTCGTCGCCTACGGCGGCCTGCTGGAACTGGACGAGGTCGACGCCGCGCCCGGAGAGGGCATGGAGGTCCACATCACGGCGAGCCAGTACAACTGGGAAGCCTCCTACGGAGAAGGCGTGAGCGTCTTCTCCAACCCGGACGGCCTGGGACGGATCACCGACGCCAACGTGTTCGTGTTCCCGGCGGACACGCCCATCCGGTTCAACGTCACGTCCCTCGACGTGATCCACGCCCTCTACATCCAGGACCAGAACGGCGGCCCCGTCCTCATGATCGACGCGAACCCCACGGGGCCCTCCAAGTACAACCACGTCACCCGCGTGTTCCCCGAGGGCGAATACTTCGTCCAGTGCAAGGAGATGTGCCTCAACCCGGGCCACGCCTACATGCGCGCCCGCATCCAGGCCGTTCCCCAGGACGAGTTCGACGCCTGGTTCGGGGAGCGGCGTCTCGAGGCCGAGTGCAAGCCGCTTCGCGTGCAGAAGCTCGGGATCGAGGTCGCCGAGGACCGCGTCACGCTCGACGGCGAGGCGTCCCTGAGCACGACGAAGGACACCTGCATCCTCGCGACGGTCACGAACACGCTCGACCGCTCCACGACCTTGAGCGTCAGCGGCCTCACGGCGAGCCTCACGCTCGAAGCCGGCGAGGAGGCGTTCTGGACCTTCGACATCGAAGCCGCGGGCGACTTCACCGTGGGGGCCAGCACGGGCGGCAACGCCACCCTCGAGGCCATCGAAGCCACGGTCGTCGAGGTCGACCTGGACGAGTGGGCGATCATCCCGCCGGACATCCGCCTCGACGCGGGCGAGACGTACCTCTTCACGGTCCGCAACGTCGGTACCGTCGCGCACAACCTCTTCATCGGGTTCCATGCCGACGATGTCCGGTCGAGCTCGCTGACCATCAACGGCGGCGAGTCGACGAGCTTCGTGTGGACCCCGGATGAGGACACCACCTTCGACACGTGGTGCAACGTCCCCGGCCACTACGAGAACGGCATGTCCGGCACGGCCACGGTCGCCTAGAAGCGGCCCCCGCTTCCTCCAAGTAGTCCCGCACTTCTGCGCACCGCATGCGAGGCTCCGCCGTGGCCCTCGTGCCGATCCTCGCCGGTGCGGCCGTCGTCCTTTGGCTCGCCCTCGACGACGAGCCCGTCCCCGAGGCGCCCCAGGCGGACCTCAACCTCACCCTGGAGCCACTTCTGGACGGTCTCTCCGCGCCCGTCGGCCTTGAGGCCCACGGCGACCGGCTCTTCGTCATGGAGCAGGCCGGCGCCGTGCGGCGCGTCGAGGATCGGAGGCTGGACCCGGAGCCGTTCCTGGACATCCGCGACCGCGTCCGCACCGGGTCGGAACAGGGCCTCCTGGGCCTCGCCTTCCCGCGGGACCACGGCGAGACCGGACGCTTCTACGTCCATTACTCGGACGAGGACGGCGACACGGTGCTCGCCCGCTTCCGCACGCTCGGCAGCGACCCTGCGCGCGGCGACGCGGACAGCGAGGAGGTCCTCCTGCGCGTCGAACAACCGCACGGCAACCACAACGGCGGCCAGATCGCCTTCGGCCCGGACGGCATGCTCTACCTGGGGCTGGGCGACGGCGGCTCCGCCGGCGACCCCCACGGCAACGGCCAGGACCCGTCGACGCTGCTCGGCGCGATCCTCCGGCTCGACGTCTCGGTGGAGGAGGGGTACGCCGTCCCCGGCGACAACCCGTTCATCGGAAGGGACGACGCGCGGCCCGAGGTCTGGGCGTACGGCCTCCGGAACCCGTGGCGCTTCAGCTTCGATCCCGCTACGGGCGACCTCTGGATCGGCGACGTCGGCCAGAGCGCCATCGAGGAGGTCGACCTGCTGCCGGCTGGCACCGGAGCCGGCGCGAACCTCGGGTGGGACCTCTACGAGGGGACGCAGCGCTTCGAGGGCGGCGACCCCCGCGGGCCGACGAAGGAGTTGACGTTCCCCGTCGCCGAGTACAGCCGGACCGGCGGCCACTGCGCGGTCACGGGCGGACACGTCATCCGCGACGACGGGGACCTGGACGGCACATACCTCTTCGGCGACTACTGTAGCGGCCAGCTCTGGACGGTCCGCCCCGACGGCGAGGGCGGCTGGACGACGCGTCGCGTCCTCGACACGGACCTGCGCATCTCCAGCTTCGGCCAGGACGCGGCCGGGCGCGTGTACGTCGTCGACCATGGAGGCGGCGTCTGGAGGATCGGGGCCTCGTAGCAGGGCGCGCAGGCGCACCGCGCACCGCGGTCGACTCCTTGCGGAGTCACCCGCACCTTACGGCCGTCGGGGACGGCCGCACGGCACGCGCCACGCCTACGGCGTGACGCGCTGCGTATCCCTCGGGAAGAGGATGGCCTCGCGGATGTTGGGAAGATGCAGCATCTGCATCAGGATGCGCTCGATGCCGATGCCGCAGCCGCCGTGGGGGGGCATGCCGAAACGGAAGGCCTCGAGGTAGCTCCCGAATTCCTTGGGGTCGAGGCCCCAGCGCTCGATGCCCTTCGCGAGCAGCTCCGGGTCGTGGACGCGCTGCGCGCCGCTTGTGAGCTCGACCCCCCGGTAGTCGAGGTCGAACGCCCGGCAGAGGCGGCTCTCCTGGGTCCCGTCCTCGGGCATGACGTAGAAGGGTTTGGCCTCAAGAGGCCACTTCGTGATGAAGTAGAAATCATGCCCCTGGTCGTGCATGGCGCGGCCCAGGATGGTCTCGGCGACCGTGCCGATGTCGTCGCCGAACTCCAATTCCTTCTCCAGCCTTCCGTCGTCGTGGCCGTTGATGATCTCGAGGGCCTTCTCGTAGGGCACGCGTGGAAACGGCCGCGCGGGGACCGGCACGTCGGCCTGGAGCACGGCGAGCTCTTCCTGGCAGTCGTCGTGGACGGCCTTCCAGACCGCGGTCATCAGCCCCTCGATCTGCTCCATCACGTCCTCCTCGGAGTCGATGAACGCCATCTCGAAGTCGAAGGCCGTGGACTCATTGAGGTGGCGGACCGTGTTGTGCTTCTCGGCGCGGAAGTACCAGCCGACCTCGAAGACGCGGTCGAGGCCGGAGGCCATGAGCATCTGCTTGTAGAGTTGCGGGCTCTGGGCGAGGAAGCACTTCCTGCCGAAGTAGTCGAAGGTGTAGACCTCGGTGCCGCCCTCGCTGGAGGCGGCGTTGATGTTGGACGTGTGGATCTCCGTGAAGCCGTTCTCCCGCAGGTACCGGCTGCCGGCGTCGAGGACCTTGTCGCGGACGCGGAAGATGGCACGGTTGCGGGGTGTGCGCAGGTCGAGGAAGCGGTGGTCCAGGCGCGTGTCGAGGCCCGTGTCGATCTCCGGGTCCCAGATGGCCATAGGCAGGGGCACGGCGGCGCGGTTCAGGACGGTCGCCGCGGTCGGAAGCACCTCGAAGCCCGCGGCGGCCTTGTCGGACTCGTGCACGAGGCCCGTGATGCTCACCACGCTCTCCGGCGTGAGGGCGGTGAGCTCCTCGAAGAGGCCGGGGGACTCCTCGTCGAGTCTCTTCCGCAGGAGCACGGACTGGACCTCGCCGGTGCGGTCGCGCAGGACCAGGAAGGCGATGTTGCCCTTGACGCGGACCGTGTGGACCCACCCGGCGAAGGTCTCGGTCTTGCCGTAATGCTCCGGGCGCACCTCGCCGCATCCCAGGGTCCGCAGGGCCATCGGGGCCGCGGACGGGACGGCCTCGCTTAAGCGCATGGACGCGGCACCTCGCCGGTCCGCTTCAAGCTTCGGGCGACGTCAGGGGGGTACGGGGCGCGGCTCGGGGCGGCGGGCCGCAAGGAGCGTCATGAGGGCCGGCGTCCCGGCAGCCAGGGCGAGGAGGGCGATCGCATAGTTCATGCCCTCCTGGATCTCTCCCAGCGTCTCGCTGAAGAGGAAGGCCAGGACCCATGCGCCGAGGATCGCGGCGCCCGCGACGATCGAGAGCCAGCGCGGACGGACCTCCTCCCAGCGGAGCGCGGCGACGACGCCGGGCACGAGGAGCCCCACGGCCAGGCCGAAGGCCCACCCGGTCGTGTTGGTCTGGGCGTCGTTGCCGAGCCCCCCTCCGCCCTTGAACGAGACGGAGCCGAAGACCAGGAAGAGCCCGAGGAGCCCGATGACGATGAGGCTGATGCCCGCGACCAGGCCAAGACGGTCCCGGCGGAAGATCGCCACGACGCCGGTCGCGACCGCCAGGAGCGGGAACAGCAGGTACACCAAGTCACCCGTCAGGATGATCGCCGCAAGCGCGGCGAACGCAGCCGTCACGACCCCCAGGATGGAGAGCGTCTTCATCGGGCGTCCATCCCGCTCCTGGGATGAAAAGCATCCGCTCCGCGGCGCTCATTCCCGGTTGCCCTTGAAGGACTCGCTCCAGAGGACGAGCACGATGGCCCAGGCGATGACGACGGCTCCGGCAGCGAAGAGGAAGGGGGCGACGCGGGTCTCGGGGCCGGGACTGGCGTACACGATGCCTAGGCCCACGATGAGGGCGGCCATGATGCCGGTGAAACTCAACTTGAGCGCGCTGCGTCCCTGGGAGCGCTTCAGGCCTTCCAGCCCCGCGACCTCGATGCGGGTGCTCAGCTCGTTGCGCTCCACCCGCCGGACAAGACGGTTCAAGGCATGGGGGAACGTGCGGCCGAAGCGGAGCATCTCGCCCAAGGTGTCCTCGAGGAGCTCCTTCTGCATCTTGGGGCTCGAGAGGTTCTTCCACATCATCTCGCCGACGACCGGCTCCAGCACGGCCACGAGCTCGTAGTCCGGGTCGAGTTCGCGGCAGAACCCGTCGAACTGGAACAGCGCCCGGGTGATGAGCATGAAGTCCGGCGGGAGGAGCATGTTGTGCCCCTTGGCGAGCGAGACGATCATCTCGATCATGCGCGGGTCCGCGACACTGACCTCCTCGCGCTCGAAGAAGTCCACGATCCTCTCGATGTCGTTGGCGAAGCGCTTCGGGTCGTACTCGCCGCGCTGCTCGCAGAGGTCGACGACGGCCTCCGCCGTGGCCTCCGTGTCGCCCTTCGCGATGGAGGTGATGAGGTTCAGGATGGCCTTGGTGCGGCGCTCGGTCACGATGCCGACGGCTCCGAAGTCCAGGAAGGCGACCTTGTTCGAGGCCAGGACGAGGAGGTTGCCCGGGCTCGGGTCCGCGTGGAAAAGCCGGTGCACAAAGATCTGCTTGGCCATCGCGTGCGTCACGATGCGCGCCACGTTCTTCCGGTCGATGCCCCGCATCGACGGCGCGTCGACGCGGGAGAACTTGATGCCGTCCACGAACTCCATGACCAGCACACGCTTCGTGCAGTGCTCGTCGAACATCTTCGGGATGTGCACGGTCGGGTCGTGCCGGAAATCGTCCCGGATGCGCTGCGTGTTCCTCATCTCGTAACGGTAGTCCAACTCGCGTCCCAGCATGGCCCGCACCTCGTCGAGGTGGTCGGTGGGCTGCCAGACCCGGCTGGCCGCGAAGGTCTTCTCGATGAACGTGACGAGGCCCCGCAGGATCCTGAAGTCGAGCAGCATCGCCTCCTCGATGCCGGGGTGCTGGATCTTCACTGCGACGTCGGTGCCGTCCCGCAGGCGGGCGCGGTGCACCTGGCCCACCGAGGCGGAGGCGAGGGCCGTCGGCTCGAAGGAGAGGAACACCTCCCCGGGGTCCCGGCCCAGTTCCGCGCGGAGCACTTCCCGGATCGCCGGGTGGGTGCTCGGGGTCGTCTTGTCGTAGAGCTTCTTCAGTTCCTCCACGTAGGGGGCCGGCACCAGGTCGGGGCGGGTCGCAAGCAGTTGCCCGATCTTGATGAAGCTGGGCCCTAGTTCCTCCAGGGTGCGGCGGAGACGGACCGGGGCGGGGTCCTGGCCGGCCCGCTCCCCTTTGCCGGTCATCATGGTCCGCAGGAGGCCCCAGAAGTCGTTGCGGATCAGGATGTTCACGATCTCATTGAAGCGGGCCGCCTTGGAGCGGGGGACGGTCTGCTTCAAGGCCGGCATCACCGCATGCAGGGTGCACGGGTTCATGACCCCTCGGATGCCCGGCACGCGCGCCGCCCCCGGAACCCCTCGAGGCGATCCCGTCAGGGCGGGGCGGAAGCCGCGGCCGACGGCGTGGGGTCGCGGGAACCGCATGGTCATGGTCGTCGATCGTGCGACAGGGATCCGTCCGCGTCACGGTCATCGGTTCAGAGGCATGAAGCGAGGCGGCGCAGAAGCGCCGCTGCCGAGCGCAGCGAGGATTCGTGGGAGGCGCCGGGGGTCCGGCCCTCCGAGACGCACTCCGCAGAGTGCACGACGCTGCACTCCTTCTCCGAGTCGGCGGCGGAAACCGTTCAGGCAGATCGCAGGCACCGACGCGGAAGCCAGGTAGGGTCGAGCGCAGGAGGCCCTACGACGCAGGGGGTCGAGCTTCCTGAAGCTCGTGCGGAACACTCATGGCCGTCCCCTGCGTCGCCCGGCCGTGGTCGCCATCGCCCCCTTCCGCGCCCTCCGCTACGCACCCGGCGTGGACCTGCGGAAGGTCACGAGCCCACCCCATGACGTGATCGGCCCCGACGAGCGGGACGGCTTCCTCGCCCGCGACCCCCGCAACATCGTCCACGTCGTCCTCGGCCGCGAGGAGCCGGGGGATGCGGAGGCGCCAGCATCCCCGAACCGGTACGAGCGGGCGTGCGTGGCGCTGGAGACGTGGCAGCAGAAGGGCGTCCTCGTCCGCGACGAGCGGCCGGCCTTCTACATGTACGAGGTGCGGCACGGGTCGCCGGGGGCCCGGACCGCGATGCGGGGCTTCTTCTGCCGCGTCGCACTCGATCCCTCTTACCATGAGATCCGCCGCCACGAGAAGACGCTCGCGAAGAAGAAGAGCGACCGCCTGAGGCTCCTGGAGGCGACGGACTGCAACACGGAGCCCATCTGGCTGCTGTACCGGGACGAGAGGGGCTGGGTCGACGAGGTCCTGTCCTCGAACGCGTTCGACGAACTGGCCCGCTTCACGGACGAGGAGGGCAGCGAGCACCGGCTGTGGCGCGTCGACCGCGACGAGGCCGTTCTGGAGTTGATCTCGCAGTTCGAGGAGCGGACGCTCGTCATCGCGGACGGCCACCACCGCTACGAGACGGCGCTGAAGCACTACGCCGCGACGGGCCGGGCCGAGGACGGCTCGATCCTCGTGTGCCTGGTCCGCGACACGGATCCCGGGGTCCGCATCGAGCCGACGCACCGCCTCGTCCGCGGCCTGCCCTTCGACGCTCCCGACGCCGCCGTCGCGGCCGCGGGCGCCTGGGACGCGGAGCCCGTCGACCTGCCCGACGACGCCTCCGCCGGCCCGCTCCTGCGCGACGCCCTCGGCATCGACGACCGGTCCTGCATCGTCGTGGGACGGCACGGCACCGACCTGCGGGCGTGGATCCTCCGCCTGCGGGAGGGCCACGAGGTGGACGAGGGACGCGGAGCCCTGGACTCACTGGCCGTCGTGCGGGTCCACGAGCGCCTGCTCCGCGACGCCTGGGGCATCGGTGACGAGGACGTCGAGGGCCACCTCGGCTTCACGCAGCGCCACGACGAGGCGGTCCGCGCCGTCCTCGAGGGCCGGTGCCAGCTCGCCGTCCTGCTCGCGCCGGAGCCGGTCCACGCGGTCCTGGACATCGCGAGCCAGGGGCACCTGATGCCGCAGAAGG
>Ga0299906_10002336_pt1 | contig 15790 bp, 12 predicted proteins | sample RVTome_14_FD_200259 | JGI IMG/M metagenome (GOLD analysis project Ga0299906, IMG submission 200259) | Soil microbial communities from uranium-contaminated site in the Upper Colorado River Basin, Wyoming, United States - RVT145D125 (version 2) ... | reverse complement strand
TGGATCGTGGTTCACGGTGCTCGGTATTCGCGTCACCGACCGCATCGGCAAAGGCATCCGCACCGCGCCGCGCGACGCCTTGATTGCCGACAGCGTGCCCGACGATCAAGCCGGCCAGGCGTTCGGCTTCGCGCGCGCGCTCGATCACGCCGGCGCCGTGCTCGGCGCGCTCGCGGCCGCGGCGATCGTCTACTTCGGCACCGAGCGCCTCGACATCGTCATCGCGCTGTCGGCGATTCCCGGCATCGCGACCGTGGCCTTGATCGCGTTCGGTGTAAAGGAAGCACCGCGCGCCGCGGCTCCGGTAACGCAGCAGGCGCCGCTCGTGTGGGGCGCACTGTCGCCGGTAACACGCGCCTACCTTCTCGCGATCGGCGTCTTCACGCTCGGAAAAATTCCGGAAACCTTCATGCTGCTGCGCGGACACGAGCTCGGCATGTCGGTCGTCGAGCTGCTGCTCTTCTGGGCGGCGATGCACGTCGTGAAGGTCGGCGTGTCCGAACAAGCCGGCCGCCACACCGATCGCGTCGGTCGCCGCCCGTTCATTCTCACCGGCTGGATGCTCTACGCGGTGACGCTGTTCGCACTCGCGTTCGTCACGAAACCGACGATGCTATGGACCTGGGGCCTCGCGCTCGGGTTTTATTTCGGTCTCACCGAAGGCGCCGAGCGCGCGCTGGTGCGCGACCTCGCCGCGCCGGCCGAACGCGGCACCGCCTTCGGCTGGTTCCACATGATCGTCGGCCTCGCCGCGATTCCGGCAGGGCTACTGCTCGGCGGGCTCTGGAGCCTTTACGGTGTCGCCGCGGCCTTTCTTGTTTCGAGCGCGATTGCCGTGGTTGGAGTCTTCGGGTTCTGGCGCTGGGTGCGCTAATGCGCGCCAATCGCAGCGCCGCTATTCAAGAAGACTCGACCAAGCAAACTCGCACCCCAGAAATACCGGTCAAGCATCCCGCCCAGCGCGTTCGTCCGTTGCGCAGATCCGGATTGCGTTCCCGCGCATATCATGAACTGCGCCCCGTACCACGATAACCGAGCGGATAGGCAGGGAGGTTCTGATGTGGTTACGCATAGCGTGCGTGATTCTCTTATTGGCGGCATGCGGGAAGCAGGACGGCGTCAGCACGCCACCCTCGTCAACGCCTACCTCGCCGCCGCCGACTGGAACGCTGCCGACGCTTCAGTCGGAGTTCGCATTCCCTGACCTCACCTTCACGAGCCCGGTCTTCATCACGCATGCCGGCGACGGCACCAACCGTTTGTTCGTAGTCCAACAGGGCGGTCAAATCCAGGTTTTTCCAAACGATCCGGCGGGCGCGTCGACGCGGACGTTTCTCGATATCGCGACGCTGCCACAGACGCGATTCGTGTCAGGCGGGGAGCTGGGGCTGTTGGGCTTGGCGTTCGATCCGAACTACTCGGCGAACGGCTTCTTCTACGTGAACTACACAATCACCAATCCGAATTCGAATGCAGCCACGTTTCCGTATCGCACGCGCGTGGCTCGATTCAAGATCAGCGCCGGCGATTCGGATCAGGCTGACCCGAATTCGGAAACGATTCTGCTTGAATTCGATCAGCCGTTCGCCAACCACAACGGCGGCATGATTGCGTTCGGCCCCGACGGCAAGCTGTACATCGCCACCGGCGACGGCGGCGACGGCAACGATCCGATGAACAACGCCCAGAATCTCGGTGTGCTGCTCGGCAAAATCCTGCGCATCGACACCGACCCGAACAATCGCGTGCCCGCCGACAATCCGTTCGTGTCGACGCCGAGCGCGATGGGCGAAATCTGGGCCTACGGAATGCGCAATCCGTTTCGCATGAGCTTCGACCGCGCGACCGGCCGTTTGTGGGTCGGCGACGTAGGTCAAAGCACACGCGAAGAAGTCGACGTCATCGTGAAGGGCGGCAACTACGGCTGGCGGATTTACGAAGGAAACCGCTCCAACATCAATCCGATGAATCTGCCGCTCACCGATTTCATGGCGCCGGTGCTCGACTATGATCGCACCATCGGCACCACCGTCATCGGCGGCTACGTGTACCACGGCCCGGGTTTGCCCGACTATGCCGGCGTTTACGTCTACGGCGACTTCGGCAACGGTCGCATATGGGCCTTGGTCTACGACGCCAGCACGAAAACGGTCCTCAGCAACACGCAGGTGGCGACGATGGCGAGATTCAACCTGAGCTCGTTCGGCGAAGACGAAGCCGGCGAGCTTTATGTCGTGGGCCTATCCGACGGCAAAATCCGGCGCTTTCGGCAAATGTAGCCCGCGCGGCAACAACGCGGACGCGACACCAATCGATCAAGGAACGGTCGATCCTTTTTTGATTCTCAGGTCGGCTTCGCCTACGCTACGCGTCGTTCTCATCTCCCTTTCGTAGAATGTGCCGCCGTGGCATTGACCACTACGCTCGCACCGTTGCGTTTGCGCAAAAACGAAGACCATCGCCTGCGCGCGGGACATATTTGGATCTTCAGTAACGAAGTCGACACCCAAGCGACGCCCCTGACAGCGTTCGAATCCGGGCAAGCCGTAATTGTCGAAGACGCAAAGGGTCATGTTCTCGGCACCGGCTACGTCAATCCGCACGCGCTCATTTGCGCGCGGCTCGTGTCACGCGATCCGCGCTACGTGCTCGATCAATCGCTGCTGACGCATCGCTTGAATATTGCGCTCTCCCTGCGCGAGCGATTGTTCCCGGAACCCTTCTATCGCCTCGTGTTCGGCGACGCCGACGCGCTGCCCGGACTCGTCGTCGATCGTTACGGCGATGTCCTGGTCGCGCAAATCACCACCGCCGGCATGGAGCGCGTCAAAGACGAGATCATCGCGGCGCTGAACAAGGTTATTCGACCCGCGGCGATCTGGCTGCGCAACGATTCCTCGATACGCGCGCTCGAAGGGTTGCCAAGTTACAGTGAAGCGGTGCTTGGCGATGTGCCGGAAACGGTGGAAGTGGTGGAGCACGGGGTGCGCTTCGAGGTGCCGCTCCGTACCGGCCAAAAAACCGGATGGTTTTACGATCAACGCATGAATCGCGCGCGGCTGCGCGCGTACACCAAGGGCGCGCGCGTGTTGGATGTCTTCAGCTATCTCGGCGGCTTCGGGTTGAACGCCGCGGGCGCGGGCGCGACCGAAGTCGTTTGCGCCGACAGCTCGACCATCGCGGTCGCGGGCATTCGGCGCAACGCCGAATTGAACGGTTTGAGCGAGCGCGTTCGCATCGAGCAGGACGATGCCTTTGAATTGTTGCGACGGCTGCGCGCCGAGCGCGAGCGGTTCGGCGTCGTCGTGCTCGATCCGCCGGCGCTGATCAAGCGCAAGAAAGACATCAAGGAAGGCACGCAAGCCTATCGGCGATTGAATCAAATGGCAATGCAAGTGCTCGGCAAGGACGGTATCTTGGTGTCGTGCTCCTGCTCGTATCACTTCGCGCGCGAGTCGTTGCGCGATGTATTGCTGCAAGCAAGCCGACATGTCGATCGATTTCTTGCGCTGATCGAGGAAGGCCATCAAGCGCCGGACCACCCGGTGCATCCGGCCATTCCCGAGACGGCGTATCTCAAAGCATTTACCGCGCGACTGCTGCCGAGTTGATTCGAAACCGGCTGTGAGCCGACGGGATTACGTCGGCGAACAGCGGAAAGCCGGCGCACGTGCCGACATCCCGGCGCGCAATCCGATGCGCGCGTGCGGCTTTCACCTGTTTTTCCGCAAAAATCGACAAGTCGAAAACCGGCATGGCGATTGCAAATACATCGGCGTGGTCTTCATCGACGCGGACGTCGCCGGATCAAGGAAGATCCCGGAAACGGAAGTCGGCAGCAAGCACGTAGCGAGGGCGACGACTCGGCAAAGATTACCAACGGAACCGGGAGCGTTCCGAGAGATGGCCGGACGCCGGCCCCCCTGGACACGGCGTACGCACTATCTCGCAAGGACGTGGTCCGCGTGGATTGGGTCACCCCGCGCGCAAGCGCAGATTCAGTGGAGCTGTTCCTCCTCGCCTCCCCTTAAGCGAGCTTGCCCCGTCCGGAAGGACGGGGCTTTTTATTTGCGGTGTCCTAAATCTTCCAATCAAATCTTCGGCAGCGTCACGCCCTGTTGTCCCTGATACTTACCGCCGCGATCCTTATATGATGTCTCACACACTTCATCGGACTCCAAGAAGATCACCTGTGCCACGCCTTCATTCGCGTAGATGCGGGCCGGCAGAGGCGTCGTGTTGGAGAATTCGAGCGTGACGTGACCCTCCCATTCGGGTTCGAGCGGCGTCACGTTCACAATTATGCCGCAGCGCGCGTACGTCGATTTGCCGAGGCAGAGCGTGAGCACATTGCGCGGAATCCGGAAATACTCGACGGTGCGCGCGAGCGCGAACGAATTCGGAGGAATGATGCACACGTCGCCGCGAAAGTCGACAAAGCTGTTGGCCGAGAAGTGCTTTGGGTCGACGATGGCCGCGTTGATATTCGTGAAAATCTTGAACTCGTTCGAGCAACGGATATCGTAGCCGTAACTCGACGTGCCGTAGGACACGACGGCGCCTCGGTTATTCGCCTTCACCTGCCCCGGTTCGAACGGCTCGATCATGCCGTGTTGCTGCACCATGCGGCGGATCCATTTGTCGGATTTTACGGTCATTGGTTAGGCGGCTTCGGTTGCGAGGTGGGCGAAGTTTAATGGTGCTTTCTTATCGTCGCAAACGACGAGCGTTTGCCGTCATTCCGGCGCAAACCGGAATTCAGTTGTTTCTAAGTTTGTTCGCCCTTCGCGCGGAGCGCCCACACCTCAAGTATTCTGAATAACGATCGTCGGAAACCTCGCGCTGAAATCCTTCTTCTGTATCGCCAGTCGCGCCGCCACGCGGCGCGCGATTGCGCGGTAAAGTTGCGCGATGTCGCAGTCCGGTTCGGCAATGACGGTCGGCTTGCCGCCGTCGGTTTCGGCGCGAATGCGGATGTCGAGCGGCAGCGCGCCTAAGAGGTCGATGCCGCTTTCCTTCGCCATGCGCGCGCCGCCGCCTTCGCCGAAGATGTGCTCTTCGTGACCGCATTTTGAACAGATGTGCGTACTCATGTTTTCGATCACGCCGAGCACGGGCACCTCGACCTTCTCGAACATCTTGAGCCCCTTTCGGGCGTCGAGCAACGCGATGTCTTGCGGCGTCGTCACGATCACCGCGCCGGACACGGGCACTTTCTGGGCGAGCGTCAGTTGGGTGTCGCCGGTTCCCGGCGGCAAGTCGATCACAAGATAATCGAGATCGCGCCAGTTTGTATCTTTCAATAACTGCTCCAATGCCTGCGTCACCATCGGGCCGCGCCAGATCATCGGCGTTTCTTCGTCGATCAGGTACCCGATCGACATCGATTGCAGCCCGTACGCCTCGACCGGCTCGATTGACTTGCCGTCCTTCGACTCGGGCTTGCGATTGGTGCCGAGCATACGCGGCTGGCTCGGGCCGTAGATGTCGGCGTCGAGGATGCCGGTCTTCGCGCCTTCGAGCATGAGCGCCAACGCGAGATTTACCGCGACCGTCGACTTGCCCACGCCGCCCTTGCCGGACGCGACCGCGATGATGTTCTTGATTCCCGCGATTGGCTTGACGCCCTTCTGTACCGCGTGCGACACGATGCTCCATGAAATATTCGTTTGCACGCTTCCAACGCCCGGGAGGCGGCCGACGCGTTCGCGGATCGCGCTCGCGAGCGCGTCCTTCGAGCCTTGCGCCGGATAACCGAGCACGAGGTCGACGGTCACGTTGGCGCCGTCGATCGCAACGTCTTTCACCGCTTTGGCGGCGATCAGATCTTGTTGCAGATAAGGATCAACCACTTCTTTGAGCGCCGCTTCAACGTCGGGGCGCGACACTGCCGTCATCGAAAACTCCGCCAAATTCGTAAGGTGTCGGGGGAGCGCAATGCTATACCGGCACTATTCAAATGTCATGGTTACACGCGCGTGCGGTGCGTCATTTCGACCGACCGCCCGATTCTGCGCATGGACCATCCGGCCGAGCGTGCCGGGAAGCCGGCGCGCGCTGGCGCTTGCCATTGCGGCGGCTCCCTATCGTTAGCTCACTAACTAATTTGGCACCACGGATCGTGGCCGAAGCGCAAAAGAATCTCGGCATACTGGTCGGCGAAACCGCGCGCTTGTGGCGCTATGCGTAGGATCGGCGCCTGCAACCGCTCGGGCTGAGCCAAGCGAAGTGGCTGGTGTTGTTGCACTTGTCGCGTGAGAATGGACTGATGCAAAAGCAGCTGGCGCGGCGCGTCGGTATCGAGCCGCCGACGCTTGCGAACCTGCTCGACCGCATGGCCGACGACGGTTGGATCGTCCGGCGCGAATCGAACAGCGATCGGCGCAGCAAGATCGTGCAGCTGACGCCGAAATCCTTGGAAGTGATCAAGCAGATCGTTAATGATCGGCATGATCGACGCTCTCGCGGTGCTGGCCTGGAGTTTCGTGCTCATGCTGCCGCTCGCGTTCTTGCTGCACGGCGGTCAGCCGCACCGCGATAACAAGCGGGCGATAGCGGCTTCCGCGTAGCGGCTACGACGCCGGGGTTGTCGCCGCGATTCCGGGAACCGGAAACCGCAAACAAAATTCCCGCACGGTCGACCCGAGTTCGCGCACTTTTGACTCATCGGTGCCGTGACGCAATGCGTCGGCGATCCAGCCGGCGACGCGCGTCATATCGGCTTCAACCATGCCGCGCGTGGTACACGCGGGCGTTCCGATGCGAATGCCGCTCGGGCGCAGCGGGGGGTTCGGGTCGTCGGGAATAATTTGCTTGTTCGTCGTGATACCGATGCGATCGAGCGCTTCCTCGGCGCGCCGGCCGTCGATGCCGAAGCTCGCGACGGTATCGACTACCAGCATGTGATTGTCGGTGCCGCCGGTGATCAACGTCACGCCTTGATCGAGCAACGTGCGCGCGAGTGCCTTGGCGTTCGCGAGCACTTGCCGCGCGTAGTCGGCGAATGCCGGCTCGGCCGCCTTCTTCAGCGCGATCGCGACCGCCGCGATCGTATTCATATGCGGGCCTCCTTGCAGACCCGGAAATACCGAGGCATCGATCTTCGCGGCGTGTTCGCGCTTGCACAGAATCATGCCGGCGCGCGGGCCGCGCAAGGTTTTGTGCACCGTCGTCGTCACGATGTCGAAGCCGGCGTCGAATGGATTGCGCATTGCGCCGGCCGCGATTAAGCCGCCGACGTGCGAGACATCGGCCATGGTCAGCGCGCCGACATCGTCGGCAATCGCGCGAAATGCCGCGTAGTCGTAGTCCCGCGGGTACGAGGTATAGCCGCACAAGACAATCTTCGGGCGCGTTCGTTTCGCCAACTCGCGTAACTCGTCAAAATCAATCGCGCCCCGGCGATCCGGCCGCGTCTTGTAGCGGACAAAATTGAATAGGCGTCCCATGTGCGACACCGGCGCGCCGTGGGTGAGGTGCCCGCCGTGGGATAGATCCATGCCGAGTATCGTTTCGCCCGGTTTCAGAAAAGCGAGATAGACGGCCTGATTCATCGGCGAGCCGGACAGCGGCTGCACGTTGGCGTGTTCCGCCCGGAAAAGTTCGCGAGCGCGGCGGCGCGCCAGATTTTCGATGGCGTCGGTGTAGGTTTGGCCGCCGTAGTAGCGCCGCCCCGGATAACCTTCGGCGTACTTGTTGGTAAGTACGGAGCCAAGGGCCGCCAGCACTTCGGGGTAGATATAGTTCTCGGAGGGGATGAGTTCGATGCCGTCTCGCTGGCGGCGCTCCTCGCCGCAAATAGCGTCGAACACCGCGGGATCGGATTGGGCAAGTGACGCGCGGTAACTGTCCACGGGCAATCCTCCATAACGGTAAGGTTGATGGGATTGCCCAGGCGATCGGCGGGTAGGTCGTCGCGCTCCCCGGTGGTGACCGTCCACCTAGAATCGCCAGTTGCGCGACAACCGCAGTAGCAATGCAGCCTGCCGGCGAACTCTATCGAGCACGAACCGGCCGTGTCAATTCGGCCGACATTGCACCGGTACGCCGCGACCGCCGCCCGACCAAACACCCCTCGAGGAAGTCGGCCCGGCCGCCATACCGGCGGTTGCGCAAGCGCTTATCGCCGGGCCAACTCGGCGCAACTTGCAAAGCGGCGCGGAAATGCTATTCGACGCCGGTGCATCGCGCCTCGCAAAGTGTTGGACCTGACCTACACTACTCGTCATGGTCAACGTGAAGGGAACAGCGATCGCGGGGCGGCGCCAATACGTGCTGCGCTACCACGGCGAGGAGAAACTGCGCGCGGTGCTCGCGAAGCTCAAGGATCGCGAGGCGGCGCATCGGCTGGAAACGGGCGCGCTCAAATCCGCCTGGTATCCGTTCGATCTGTTCATCGACTTGACCGAATCCATCGATCGCGTCGTCGGCAAGGGCGACGGCAAACTGTACCGCGCCGTGGCGGCACAAACGGCGGAGGACGACCTTTCCACGGTGTACAAGGTTTTCTTCAAATTCCTGCAGCCGATGTACATCTTCAACAAGGCGGCGCAGCTGTGGAGCGCTTATTACACCTCGGGTCGGCTGCAAACCACGCAGCTCGCCCCCGGAACCATCGAAGCCGAGGTTCTCAACTTCGAAACGCCGAATTGGGTGCATTGCGAGTCGGTCCTCGGCTGGGCACAACGCAGCATCGAACTGACCGGCGTCAAAGGCGTGCGGGCGGAACACGTGGAATGTCGCGCCAAGGGCGCGAGCCACTGTCGCATGCGGCTCTTCTGGAAGGAGTAGCACGCCAACGTTTCGGTACAACACGCGGGAACCGGAGGTCGACGCGACAGGAGCGCCCCGATCGACCGCAGTGGTGTATGGAGCATTACTGAACTTCAAGAAGAAGGGTTATGGTACAAGTCAAAGGAACATTGATCGCCGCCAAACGGCAATACGTCCTGCAGCATCACGGTCTGGACGCGCTGCGCAAAGTCTTGGCTCAGCTCAAGGACCGCGAAACCGCAAAACGACTCGAAAGCGTCGTCCTGAAGTCCGCCTGGTACCCGTTCGATCTTTGGATCGACCTCACGCAAACCATCGACAGGGTAGTCGGCTACGGCGACGGTCGGCTGCTGCGGCCGATGGCCAAACAAACGGCGGACGATGACCTCTCATCGGTCTACAAGGTCTACTTCAAACAGATGCAGCCAATGCATGTGTTCGATCAAGCCGCGCAGCTCTGGAGCGGGTATTACAATTCCGGGAGCCTGCAAATCACCAAACTCGGCCCAACCTCGGTGGAAATGGAAATCGTCGGTTTCGGATCGCCAAATTGGGTACATTGCGAATCCGCGCTCGGCTGGGCCGAACGCAGCGTTCAGCTGGCCGGCACCAAGGACGTTCAGACGGAACACATCGAATGCCGCGGCCGCGGCGGTTCGCGCTGCCGCATGCGCGTGAGCTGGAAGCAGTAGCCGCGCGCTAGAGTTGCACTATGTGACGCGCCATCCGCGCGCGCGTCGCTTTGTCCGGCAAAGGACCCACGCCGGCCTGCATGTTGTCCACCAAGTGGCTGACTTTGCTCGTCGCCGGGATCGCGCAGGTCACGGCCGGATGCGACACCACGAACTTAAGAAAGAACTGCGCCCACGTCGCGCAACCGATCTCGGCCGCCCAGGGCGGCACGGGCTTCCCGCGCACGCGCGCGAACAATCCCGCCTGCGCGAACGGCCGATTCACCAGCACCGCGACGCGCCGCTCGGCCGCGAGCGGCAGCAGGCGCTTCTCCGCTTCGCGCTCGACGATCGAATAATTGAGCTGCACGAAATCGAGTTCCTCGGACTGTAGCACGCGCGCCAAGTCATCGTACGCACTTTCGGTATAGTGCGTGACGCCGATGTAGCGCACCTTGCCTTGCTCCTTCCAGTCACGCAGCGTCGCCAAATGTGTGCGCCAATCGAGCAGATTGTGAACCTGCATCAAGTCCATGCGCTGCGTGCGCATGCGTTGGAACGATTGCTCCATTTGCCGGATACCGTCGTCGCGTCCCGTGGTCCAGACCTTGGTCGCGAGAAAAAGTTTTCGCTGCACGCCGATATCGGCCGAGAGGTCGCCGATGACGCCTTCCGATCGTCCGTACATCGGCGACGAATCGACCACGCCGCCGCCGAGGCGCGCAAACTCGCGCAGCACCTCGCGCACCGGCGCGCGCGCCGATTCGCCGGCGCCGACGTCGAATACTTGATACGTGCCGAGCCCAATGACCGGCAGCATCTCGCCGCTGCGCGGAATCGCGCGCCGTATCGGCGCGGCCGCGGACGCGGCGGTTCCGGTCATCGCGGCGACGCCGGCACCGAGCGCCAGCCGCAGCCAGGCGCGACGCGATGGATTGCCAAGCCACCGTTTATCCGAATCCATATCGTCTCATCCAACAATTGCTCTACCCATTGACCTTTCCGGCGGCGCGGCGTTCCTCGGTGCGGCCCAGCCACACGGCCAGTGCCAACCATAGTATCGCGATCGCGACGCCGACCGACGCCACACCCGACAGCCCCAAACCGATTGCCGACAACGCGGCAAACACCCAGGCACCGATGGCGTCGCCGGCGCGATAGATCAGAGTATCGATAACATTTTTCACACGGTATTTCTCGATCGGCGTCACGACGGTAAACAGCAGTTCGCGGGCGGGCCGCGTCAGCGCGTAATCCCCCGCGCGCCGCAGAATCTGAAATCCCGCCAAGACACCCAACAACGGCGCCGCCGCGAGCAGCGCCAATCCACCCGCCGCAACCAGCGGCATCGCCGCTAACACGACGGTCAATCCGACCTTACGCATAATCCGGCCGGTGCCGAACATTTGCACCGATACGGCGACGACGTTCACCGCCAAATCGATGCGTGCGAAAAATCGCGTGCGGCTGCCCGAGTCGCCGAACGACTGCGCCACGATGTGCGCTTGCTCGAAATACACGAAGGTGGCGACGATGGTCAAGCCGACGATGAACAGCGCAACCCCGAGCAGATAACGCGAGCGCGCGAGCACGGTGATGCCGTCGAAAACGCCGCCGCCGAGCGGCTCCGCGTCCGATTCGCGGCGGCTCGGTCCGCGCATTCGCAGCAGCGTCACGACGCATACGAGCGCCACGATCAAGAAAGCCGCTGAAACAAGCAAAAGATTGATCGGCCCAAGCGGAACGGCGAGCGTCGAGGTAAGCAGCGGACCGAGAATCGCGCCGATACTGCCGCCGGCGGCGATGAACCCGAACAGGCGCCGCCCCTGCTCGTTCGTGTACGAATCCACCATGACGCTCCAGAACACCGATATCACGAACAGATTGAACACGCTGAGCCACACGAAAAAGACGCGCGCCGTCCACGCGCGCGCGGCGTCGATCTGAAAGACCCCAAAGAACAGCAACAGGTTGACGACAAAGAAGAGATAAACCAGCGGAAGGAACGTCGCGCGCGCGAAACGCCGGGTAATCCACCCGAACAGCGGGACCACGGCGAGCATGGCGAGAAACGTCGCGGTGAAGACCCAGTGCAGATTCGCGACACCGCCGGCGATACCCATCTCTTCGCGCAGCGGTCGCAGGATGTAGTAGCCGCAGAGCAGGCAAAAGAAATACACGAACGAAAGCACGAGCGCCGGCAGCTCGTCCGCGCGCGCGCCGATCGCGCGCGCCGCCGAGTCACGTAGCGCCGAGCGCGACGCGGAAATCATGCCGGCCGGCGGCTAGGCCTTACCGAGAAAATCCGGCTTGCCAAGTTCGACACCGTTGTGGCGCAGAATGCCGTACGCGGTGGTCACGTGAAAGTAGAAATTTGGCTGCGCGTAGTTGAGCAGATAAACAAGCCCGGTGAACGTAATCGTTTGGTCGCGGACTTTTAGCGTAATCGTGCGTGCTTCCGACCCGTCGATCTGTTCAGGCTTAACCGACGTCATGAAGGCGATCGTCTTTTCGATTCGAGAAAACAGCTCGGCAAAACTCGATTCCTTGTCCTCATAACGCGGCGGATCGATCCCCGCGAGGCGCGCTACGCAGCCTTTGGCATTGTCGGTCGCGATCTGCACCTGGCGCACCAGCGCAAACATGTCGGGGTACAGCCGCGCGTGGAGCAACACCGCGGGATCGATCTTTTTCGCTTCCGCGTGGGCGGCCGCTTTCTTGAGAACACCGGCTAGATTGTTCAACATGCGCACGAACACCGGCGCCGACGCCTGATACATGGAAATGGTCACGGGGCATTGCTCCTTAAGTGTAACTAAGCTAATTTCACATTATCCTATAGTTTTCAACGCGGCGCACCGGAAGTCGACCCGCCGGCGCGCCGATGATGCGAGGCAGCGATGATCGAACTCTATTACTGGACTACCCCCAACGGGCACAAGATTACAATCTTCCTGGAAGAAACCGGGCTCCCTTATCGGATCGTGCCGATCAACATCGGCAAGGGCGAGCAGTTCTCCGAGGCATTCCTCGCGATCTCGCCGAACAATCGTATTCCCGCGATCGTCGATCACGCGCCGGCCGACAGCGGCGCGCCGCTGTCGGTATTTGAGTCCGGCGCGATTCTGCTTTACCTCGCCGAGAAGTCGAAACGGTTTATTCCGAGTGACCTGCGCGGGCGGGTCGAGACGCTGCAATGGCTGTTCTGGCAGGTCGCCGGGCTCGGACCGATGGCCGGGCAGAATCATCATTTCCGCATGTACGCGCCCGAGCGCATCGCCTACGCCACCGACCGCTACATGAACGAAACCTCGCGCCTGTATGCGGTGCTCGATAATCGGCTCGCCGATCGCGAATTCGTCGCGGGCGAGTACTCGATCGCCGATATCGCGTGCTATCCATGGATTCGTCCGTACGAACGCCAGGGACAGCGGCTCGAGGACTACCCGAACCTGGCGCGCTGGTTTCACACGATCGCCGCGCGGCCCGCCGTGATACGTGCCTACGAGCGGGCCAAGACGATCAACACGTCGGCCGTGGTGTCGGATGCCGCTAAGAGTGTGCTGTTCGGTCAAAACGCGTCGACGGTGCGAAGAAAGTCGACCGCATAGCTTGCGGACGGCGCGGACCGCTGTCGCGCGGCGCGCCGACCGAAAGTCCGAACCGAATTTTCGGGCGTCTCGTTGCGCCGAATTTGCTGTGATACATTCGCGCGCAGTGGCCGCTAGCGCCCCTTCATCCGCGTCCGATTCCCTCAAATAACCGATGGCCGCCGACATCGCCGAGATTCCCGGACCGCCGCCGCTGCCGCTGGTTGGCAATATGCTGCAATTGCCGAAGGCGCGCGTAATGCAGCACCTCATGGAGGTGAGCCGACACTACGACGGGATCTTCAAGCTGCGCTTCCCCGCCGCAACGGTCGTGTTCGTCTACTCGCCGGAATTACTCGATGAGATCTGCGACGAGTCCCGGTTTCGCAAGGTTATCCGCCCGCCGCTGCTGTTTCTGCGCGACATCGGCGGGGACGGCCTGTTCACGGCGCGCGCCGACGAGCCGAATTGGGAAAAAGCGCACCGTATCCTGATGCCGGCCTTCGGTACCCGCGCGATGCGCGGCTACTTCGACAGCATGCTGCACGTCGCAGAGCAGCTCGTACGTTCGTGGGATGCGCGCGCGGATCGCGACATCCCGGTCGCGGCCGACATGACTCGCTTGACGCTCGACACGATCGCGCTAACCGGCTTCGACTATCGTTTCGACTCGTTCAGGCGCGAGGAACTGCATCCGTTTATCTCCGCCATGGCGCGCGTGCTGACCGAAGCGATGCTGAAAACCACGCGCCTGCCGATTGAGAATTGGTTCATCAGCGAGAAGAACTACCGTTCCGACATCGCGCTGATGAATCGCCTGGTCGACGACGTGATTCGCCATCGGCGCGAACACCCGACGGACGCGCGCGATTTGCTCAATCTCATGCTGGCCGCCGGCGATCCCGACACCGGCGAAAAACTCGACGATCTCAATATTCGCTATCAGGTAATCACGTTCCTGATCGCTGGGCACGAAACCACCAGCGGCCTGCTGAGCTTCGCGCTCTATTTGCTGCTGCGTCATCCGCACGTGCTGGCGCAAGCGTACGCGCAGGTCGATCGCGTCTTGCCGGGCGACACCGCGCCAACCTTCCCGCATCTCGCCGAACTCGACGTTATCGAGCGCGTCCTCAAGGAAACGCTGCGCCTTTGGCCGACCGCGCCGGCGTTCACCGTCGCGCCTTTCCAAGACACCCTCGTCGGTGGGCGCTACCGCATCAAGAAAGACCAGACGGTCTCGGTCATCATTCCGGCGCTGCACCGCGACCGGCGCGTGTGGAGCGATCCGGAGCGCTTCGATATCGATCGCTTCGAGGCCGCCGCCGAAGCCAAGCTCCCGCGCCACGCCTATAAGCCGTTTGGCAACGGCCGGCGCGCCTGTATCGGAAGGCAGTTCGCGCTGACCGAAGCGAAGCTCGCGCTCGCAGTGATTTTGCAGAAGTTCGCGTTAAACGATCCTCACGACTATCGCCTCGACATCAAGGAAACGCTGACGCTCAAACCCGACGCTTTCCATGTGCGCGCACGGCGTCGCCGGCCGCACGAGCGCGCCGCGGTCACACCGAAAGCCTCGACGCCGCGATCGGCGCAAGAACCGCCGACGCCGGCGATACGCGCCGACGGTCAACGATTCACGGTGCTGTACGGAACCAATCTCGGAACGTCGCGCGAGGTTGCCGAACACATCGTCGAACAAGCACGCCACCTCGGCTTCGACGCGATCGACGCGCCGCTCGACGACTATGCGGAAAAGCTCCCCGGGGACGGCATCCTGATCGCGGTCTCGGCCACGTACAACGGAAGAGCGCCGGACAGTGCGCGTGCGTTTGCTGGAGCGATTGAACGCCGCGAACTCGGCGCGATGAAGCGCGCGAGCTTGAAGTACGCGGTGCTCGGCTGCGGCGACTCGCAATGGCCGGATTACCAGGCGTTTCCGAGGCAGCTCGACGACGCTTTGGCGGGAACCGGTGCGGTGCCGATCCTCGCCCGTGGAGAAGCTGACGCCAACGGCGATTTCGACGGCGCGGTCGAACGCTGGCTGAACCGTTTGTGGCAGGCGCTCGGCCGCCAAGGAGGTGCGCCGATCATCGCCGCACCGCATGTATCGGTCACCTATACCAGCGCGTCCGAGATTCGCGCCGCGGTGTTTCCGGCGACGGCGCACACGTTCACCGTGATCGGCAACGACGAGCTGGTACGCGACCCGACCGGTCTCTGGGATTTCGCGCGCGAAGCGCCGCGTTCGTCGACGCGCCATATTCGATTGCAACTTCCCCCCGGCGTCGAATACCGAACCGGCGATCATCTCGGCATTTATCCGCGCAATCGACCCGAGCGTGTGCGCGCCGTTCTCGACCGGCTCGGATTGCCTCCGGAAACGATCGTGACCCTGTCCGCCGACGGCCCGATGGCCAAACATCTGCCGCTCGGCAAACCGGTCGCCATCGCGCAGCTGTTGGCGGATTTCGTCGAGCTGCGGGATCCGGCGACGCGCGGCGACGTTCGGCGACTGACGCACTACACGACCTGCCCGCACACCAAGGCGCAGCTTGAGCGGCTCGTTGCCGACGACGACGCATCGATTGAAAATTTTCAAAAGGAAATCACCGACCGGCATGTGAACGCCTATGACCTACTGGTCCGCTTTCCCGCGATCCAGCTTCCGTTCGAGGCGTTTCTCGATCTGTGCTCGCCGATGCGTCCCCGGTTTTATTCCATCTCGTCCTCGGCGCTCGCCGCACCCCACGAAATCTCAAT
>Ga0299906_10002335_pt1 | contig 15798 bp, 16 predicted proteins | sample RVTome_14_FD_200259 | JGI IMG/M metagenome (GOLD analysis project Ga0299906, IMG submission 200259) | Soil microbial communities from uranium-contaminated site in the Upper Colorado River Basin, Wyoming, United States - RVT145D125 (version 2) ... | reverse complement strand
CTTGAACTTCCCCCCAGCTATGTAAGAATTGCCGCCGCCCGGGCGCCCGGCGACGACGCTGGATCTCCGCCTCCCTCCGGTCCGCCGGGTGCGTCTGCGAGCGGTGCACGCCGCGCATCCCGGACGCCCTCATCCCCTACCACACCCACGCGCACCGACGGCCCTCGAAGGCCTGCGAACCCACGAGAGACCCAGGAAGACGCAACGAGGTCCCTCCGTGGGCTGGCGGATCGCGCCCCGACCGGCGCGATCCCCGTCTCGGGATCTCCCACCCCATGAAGCGAGCGAACTCCCCGAGCAGCGACACGCCCGCGACGGCGCCCCGTCGGACTCCCGCGCGCGCGTGGACCGGGGCGCTCGCGGGCGTTGCCGCCGTGGCGCCCCGGTCCGCGGCCGCCGCCTCGGAGGGCGGGCTCGTCCTCGTACCCGACCCGACGCTGCTGCTGCTGCTGATCGTCCTCTTCGTGCTGATGATCTTTCCGGTGAACGCGCTGGTCTTCAGACCGCTGCTCCGCGTCCTCGACGAGCGCGAGGAGCGGATCGCGGGCACGCGGTCCCGCGCCGCGAAGCTCGAGGGTCAGGCGGCGGAGCTGCTCGCCCGCTACGAGCAGTCGGTGGCCGAGACCCGCGACGAGAGCGAGCGCGAGCGCCGCAGCCTCCTCGAAGAGGTGCGCGCCGAGGCCCAGCGCCAGACGGCCGCGGCGCGGGGTGAGGCGGAGTCGCGCATCGAGCAGTCGCGCCGCGAGGTGGGCGAGGCGCTCGAGAGCGCGCGGCAGTCGCTGCGGAGCCAGTCCGCTGAGCTCGCGCGCGAGGCCGCCGCGCAGGTGCTCGGGAGGGCGCTGTAGTGCGCGTCCTGCTGCGGATCGCCGCGCTCGTCGCAGTCGCCGCACCCGCCCATGCCGCGGGAGACGGCCTGCTCTTCCCGTCGATCAACTTCGTGCTGCTCTTCGCCGCGCTCTTCGTGCTGCTTCGCAAGCCGGTGCGCGAGTACTTCGAGGGTCGCCGCGAGGGCATCCGCAAGGAGCTCGAGGAGGCGGCGGCGCTCAGGAAGGAGGCCGAGACCCGCCACGCCGAATGGCAGCGCAGACTCGACGCCCTCCAGGGCGAGCTCGATCGGATCCGCGCCACCGCGCGGGAGCGCGCCGACCACGAGCGCGAGACGCTGCTCGCCGACGCCCGCCGCGCGGCGGAGCGCATCCGCCAGGACGCCGCGGCCGCGGTCGACCAGGAGCTGCGCCGGGCGCGCGCGAGCCTCCACGACGAGGCGTCGCAGCTCGCCGTCGAGATGGCGGCCGGCATCCTGCGCGAGCAGGTCACCGACAGCGACCGCAGCCGGCTGCTCGACGAGTTCATCGGGCGCATCGAGAGTGCGCCCGCAGCGGGGAGCCGAGGATGAAGGCGACGGCGGCCGCCCGGCGCTATGCGCGCGCGCTCTTCTCGATCGCGCAGGAGTCGAACGCCCTCGAGTCGAACCGGGGGGAACTGAAGAGCATGGCCGACCTCTTCGAGGCCGAGCCGGCGCTGCGCAACGCGCTCTTCCGTCCGTTGCATCCCGTGGCCGAACGCCGCGCGGTGCTGCGCGCCGTCTGCGAGCGCCTCGGGCTCGACGCCACGGTGCGCAACTTCTTCGCCTTCTTGATCGATCAGCGTCGCCTCGTGGACTTCGACGCCATCCGCGGAGAATTCGACCGGCTCGCCGATGCGGCGGCCGGCGTGACGACGGCGCGCGTCACCACCGCCGCCCCGCTGGACGACGCCCAGCGGCAGCGGCTGCAGAGCGCGCTCAGCGCGCGCACCGGGCGCCGCGTCGAGCTCGAGGTCTGGGTGGACCCCGAGCTGATCGGTGGCGCCGTCGCCGTCGTCGACAACGTCGTCTTCGACGGAAGTCTCCGGACGCAGCTCTCCCAGCTGCGCGACACGCTCAGAGGTCACTGATGGACATCAAGCCCGGTGAGATCACCGACATCCTGAAGCGCGAGATCAAGGACTACGATCGCGAGATCGACGTCGCCGAGACCGGCACCGTTCTCTCGATCGGAGACGGCATCGCGCGCGTCTACGGCCTGGAGCGTGCGATGGCGGGCGAGCTCGTCGAGTTCCCCGGCGGCACCCACGGCATGGTGCTGAACCTCGAGGAGGACAACGTCGGCATCGCCGTCATGGGCGAGACCACCCACGTGAAGGAGGGGGATCTCGTCCGTCGCACCAACCGCATCATCGAGGTGCCCGTCGGTGAGGCCCTCGTCGGGCGCGTGGTGGACGCGCTCGGCGATCCGATCGACGGCAAGGGCGACATCCAGACGAACGAGTCGCGCCGGGTCGAGCTGAAGGCTCCCGGCATCGTCGCGCGCAAGAGCGTGCACGAGCCGCTCCAGACGGGCATCAAGGCGATCGATGCGATGACTCCGATCGGCCGCGGCCAGCGCGAGCTGATCATCGGCGACCGCCAGACGGGCAAGACGGCGATCGCGATCGACACCATCATCAACCAGAAGAACACCGACGTCTTCTGCATCTACGTCGCGATCGGCCAGAAGCAGTCGACGGTCGCCCAGGTGGTGGAGAAGCTCCGCCAGCACGGCGCGATGGACTACACGATCGTCGTCGCGGCGACGGCGAGCGAGCCGGCGCCGCTCCAGTTCATCTCGCCCTACACGGGCGTCACGATGGGCGAGTGGTTCCGCGACAGCGGAAAGCACGCGCTCATCATCTACGACGACCTCTCGAAGCAGGCGGTCGCCTACCGTCAGCTCTCGCTGCTGCTGCGCCGTCCGCCGGGGCGCGAGGCCTATCCCGGCGACGTCTTCTACGTGCACTCGCGGCTGCTCGAGCGCGCCGCCAAGATGAGCGACGAGCTAGGGGGCGGCAGCCTCACGGCGCTTCCGATCATCGAGACCCAGGCCGGCGACGTCTCGGCGTACATCCCCACCAACGTCATCTCGATCACCGACGGCCAGATCTTCCTCGAGACCGACCTCTTCAACTCGGGGATCCGCCCCGCGGTGAACGTGGGCATCTCCGTGTCGCGAGTGGGCGGCGCCGCCCAGACGAAGGCGATGAAGTCGGTGGCCGGCACGCTCAAGCTCAACCTCGCCCAGTACCGCGAGATGGCGGCCTTCGCCCAGTTCGGGAGCGATCTCGACAAGGCCACCCAGGAGCAGCTCGCCAACGGCGAGCGACAGACCGAGATGCTCAAGCAGCCGCAGTACACGCCGCTCCCGATGGAGGAGCAGGTGGTGTCGATCTACGCCGCGACGCCCCGGAACGATCGCTCCTCGTGGATCCGCGAGCTCGAGCTCGAGGACATCGCCCGCTACGAGAAGGAGATGCTCGAGTACGTCCGCACGCGTCACGGCGACGTGCTCAAGGCCATCCGGGACAGCGGCAAGCTCGACGACGACACGGCGCAGAAGCTGATCGCGGCGCTCGACGAGTTCGCCGGCGTGTTCACCACCGGCAAGGGCTCGCAGGCCGCCTGACGTGCCGAGTCTCAAGGACATCAAGCGGCGCATCACGAGCGTCCAGAAGACGCAGCAGATCACCCGCGCCATGCGCATGGTGGCGGGGGCGAAGCTGCGCCGCGCGCAGGACGCGATCGAGAAGGCCCGCCCCTACGCCGAGCGCATGCGGGCGACGCTGGCGGAGGTGGCGCGCGCCCAGTCGGACAGCGATCACCCGCTGCTCGTCGCCCACGAGCAGAGCCGGAACGCCGAGCTGCTCGTCGTCACCTCGGACCGCGGCCTGTGCGGCGCGTTCAACGCCAACGTCATCAAGAAGGCGCGCGCCGCGGTCGGGTCGCGCAAGGGGATGGGCATCACCATCAGCACAGCCGGCTCGAAGGGGCGGGACGTGCTCGGTCGCCAGCATCCCGGCGCGCTCGGCGAGCACTATCCCCAGGACGGCTGGGTCGCCTACGGCCAGGCGACCGAGGCCGCGGCCTACCTCTCGCGACGCTACGCCTCGGGGGAGATCGACGAGGTGGTGCTCGTCTACAGCGAGTTCGTGTCCGCGATCACGCAGACGCCGCGGGAGGTGCGCCTGCTGCCCTTCACGGCGGAGGGCGACGCCGCCGGGGCCGCGGAAGACGCGCTGCCCTACGAGATCGAGCCCGATCCCGCGAAGCTGCTCTCGGTGCTCGTGCCGAAGGCCGTCGAGGTGGAGATCTTCCGCGCGCTGCTCGAGAACCAGGCCGGAGAGCACGCGGCGCGCATGGCCGCGATGGAATCGGCCACACGCAACACCGAAGAGCTGATCGAGACGCTCACCCTCCAGTACAACCGCGCACGGCAGGCCGCGATCACCAAGGAGCTGGTGGAGATCGTCAGCGGCGCCGAGGCGCTCTAGAAACCCCCATCCGCAAGCCCGGTCGCAGACCGGGCGCGCAGTGAGCCGGAGGCGAACGAAGTGGAAAATGGTCGGATCGTGCAGGTGATGGGCCCCGTCGTCGACGTGGAGTTCCCGCCCGGCGGGCTGCCCGAGATCTACACCGCGCTTCGCGTCACCAATCCCGGCATCGACGACCGCGCCGACAACCTCGTGCTCGAGGTCGCGCAGCACCTCGGCGAGAACACCGTGCGCACGATCGCGATGGACACCACCGACGGGCTCACCCGCGGCCAGGACGTCCGCAACAGCGGCGACGTGATCCGCGTGCCCGTGGGCGAGGCCACCCTCGGCCGCATCATGAACGTGATCGGCGAGCCCGTCGACGAGAAGGGCCCGATCGAGTCGCCCACCCGGTATCCGATCCACCGCGCGGCGCCCGAGTTCGTCGATCAGTCGACCAGCGTCGAGGCCTTCGAGACCGGCATCAAGGTGGTCGACCTGATCGCGCCCTATCCGAAGGGCGGCAAGGTCGGTCTCTTCGGCGGCGCCGGCGTCGGCAAGACCGTCGTCATCCTCGAGCTCATCACCAACATCGCCAAGGAGCACGCGGGCTACTCGGTGTTCGGCGGCGTGGGGGAGCGGACGCGCGAGGGGAACGACCTCTGGCACGAGATGGCGGACGCGAAGACGCCCGACGGCAAGACGGTGCTCGACAAGGCGGCGCTCGTGTTCGGCCAGATGAACGAGCCGCCGGGAGCCCGCGCCCGCGTGGGTCTCACGGCGCTCACCGTCGCCGAGTACTTCCGCGACGAGGAGGGGAAGGACGTCCTCCTCTTCATCGACAACATCTTCCGCTTCACCCAGGCGGGATCCGAGGTGTCGGCGCTGCTCGGCCGCATCCCCTCGGCGGTGGGCTACCAGCCCACGCTGTCCACCGACATGGGCGAGCTCCAGGAGCGGATCACCTCGACCACGAAGGGCTCGATCACCTCGGTGCAGGCGATCTACGTGCCCGCCGACGACCTCACCGACCCGGCGCCGGCGACGGCCTTCACCCACCTCGACGCGACGACGGTGCTCTCGCGCCGCATCTCGGAGCTGGGCATCTACCCCGCCGTCGACCCGCTCGACTCGACGAGCCGGATCCTCGATCCCCAGGTGGTCGGCGAGGAGCACTACAACGTCGCGCGAGGCGTGCAGCAGACGCTCCAGAAGTACAAGGACCTCCAGGACATCATCGCCATCCTCGGGATGGACGAGCTCTCCGAGGAGGACCGGCTCACCGTGTCGCGCGCGCGAAAGCTCGAGCGCTTCTTCTCCCAGCCCTTCCACGTGGCCGAGCAGTTCACGGGCACGCCGGGTGCCTACGTCCGCCTCGAGGACACGATCCGCGGCTTCAAGGAGGTGCTCGAGGGGAAGCACGACGACCTGCCCGAGCAGGCCTTCTACATGGTCGGCACGATCGAGGACGCCATCGAGAAGGCGAAGCGGCTGGCATAGCCGCAAGCGCCCGCAAGGGCGCGCGCAGCGAGGCGAAGCCGAGCGAAGTCGGAAAGTAGAGAAGCAGCGGAGCGCCTCCGCACCCAGGAGCACGCACATGCCCATCCAGCTCGACATCGTCACGCCCTCCGGCGCCGCCTATCGCGGCGAGGTGGACGGCGTCGTCCTCCCGGGCAGCGAAGGCGACTTCGGAGTGCTCCCCGGGCACGAGCGCTTCCTCTGCCCGCTGCGCGTCGGCGAGGTGCAGATCCAGACCGGCGGCCGCACGATCTACGCCGCGATCGCCGACGGCTTCGCCGACGTGTCGGCGAAGCAGGTGGCGGTGCTCGTGGACTCCTGCGAGCTGGCCGAGAACATCGACGTGGCGCGGGCCGAGCTGGCGGTGCAGCGCGCGGAGCAACACCTCGCGGAGCTGCCGCGCGACGCCGAGGCGGCGCGGATCGCCGAATTCGAGGCCGCGCTCGAGCGGGCCCGGAACTCGCTCGAGGTGAGCCGGCGGGGCTGATCCCCGAGCCCACGGGCTCAGTCCTTCGCGCGCGACGCCTTGAGCCGGACCTTCCCGTCCTCGACGGCCACGCGGAATCGGAAGCGGGCGTCCTCCCCGAACTTCCGGCGCAGGTCGGTGGTCTGCTTCTCGATGACGCGCTCCAGCTTCTCGCGGGAGAGGCCCTCCACGCTCTCGCCGCAGGCGAGACGGGCGTCGACGTAGCTCTGGTAGAGGTCGTCGGGCTCGCCGCCGCGATCGACGCCGACGGAGCGGGAGCGGCCGGGGTCCTGGCCCCGCTCGTGGAGCCTCGCCTTGAAGCGGTGGCGCTCGTAGGTGCCCTCTTCGATCCTGCGCAGCGTCTCGTCCCACTGGCGTCGGAACGCCTGGAAGCGCGAGCAGAGGCTGCTGAACTTGAAGCGCGCGGCGGTGTTCTTCAGCGGCGTGTTCGTCAGCTTGACGATCGCCTTGTTCACCTCGCCGCGGAGCAGGACCGGCTCCCGGGGACGCGTGCCGAGGAAGTACTGGTCGTAGTCGCGCTTGAGCTGGCCCAGCTTGAAATCGAGGAGGCGCAGCTCTTCGTCGATCTCCAGGGTCTCCACGACACCTCCCTGCCGTCCGCATCGGGACCTCGCACAGGGTCCTTGAGATGGGCGCCGACACGGATGATGGGCACGCGAGTTCCATTTCGTGGACATCCCGGGGAACCCGCTCCGCGACCGGTTCGGCCCGCTAAGCGTCCCGAGCCCGCAACGTGTTGAATTCCAAACACTTTGGAACCGCGGGCCCTTTCTGCCCCGAGGCACGGAAATTGCTTTCCTCGTAGGCACCTTGGGGAAGGGGAGGTGCCGTGACCGGCATCTGGATGCGCCCGCTTGCGCTCGCTGTCGGAGGAGCCCGCTGATGGGCTTCCGCATGTACTGCGCGGACTGCGGCGCCACCGACTTCCCGGCGACGCGCCTCGACGGCTCGGACACCGTGGAGTCGCTCGGCTGGCTGCTCGGCGGCCTGCCCGGCTGGCTCTACTGCGCGTGGCGCCACTCCCTGCGCACGAAGTGGTGCGGACACTGCGGGAGCGGGTCGCTGGTTCGCGAGTCGCGGGCGGCGCGCGCCCGGGCCGCCTGGCCGGTGCCGCCCCGTTTCCCCGCTGAGCGGGTGGGCGCTCCCGCGGCGCTGGTGGTGTGGTCGGGCCCGCTGCACGACCCGCGAAGGCGACTCGTGGCCGGCGTGCCCTGGATCGCCGTCTGGCTCCTGGCCGCGCTGGGCCTCGGGACCGCCAGTGCGGCCGTCGCCCTCGCGGCCATCGTCATCCAGGGCCTCTGCGCCGCCGCCTGGGAGAATGGGGAGGCCTGGAAGGACAACCACGCCCTCACGCGCGGCTCGCCCCGGAGCCCCGGACCCGGTCACTGCCACGCCTGGGACGACACCGGGCGTCCGCTCCGCATCGAGCTCTTCGCGTGCCTGGAGCCTTCTCCCGGTGCGCTCCCGCGACTCTCTTGGAAAGCCATCAACACCGAGCCGCTCTCGTGAGGGCTCCACCAGAGGCCCGTCCCGGGGATCCCGTTGCGCCGGAGCCCCGGGACGGGCATCGGAGTGCGTCACGGCCGAGCCACCCTGCGACGCGGATCTTCGGTTGCGTCAAGGAACGCGTCATTCGCAGATCCGGGCATTTCCCCGATCTCGAACCGACGTTATTGACGCAATGACGCGGTATCGCGTCAGAAGAGTTGCTCCCAGGCCACGCAGTCTGCGGGCGGCGCCGCGCCGGGTGCCAGCGGCGGGATCTCGCCGAGCCACGGCGCACCCGGCTCGCGACGCAGCGCGGCGAGGTTCGCCGCGTCGGCCATCGACAGGGCGCCGTCGGCGTGGGAGATCACGAGTCCCACGACCTGGAGGCCGCGGGCGCGCGCCGCCTCCAGGGTGAGCCGCGTGTGGTTGATGGTGCCGAGCGCCCCGCGCGCCACCACCACCACCGGGAGCGCGAGGCGGGCGGCGAGGTCGGCCATCGAGAGCCCCTCGGCCGCCGGAGCCAGCAGCCCGCCGGCTCCCTCCACCACCATCCATGCGTGGCGGTCGGAGAGCCGGGTCCAGGCCGCGTCGATCGCCGCGAGATCGACGCGCCGCGCCTCGGCGTCCGCCGCGACCGTGGGGGCGGCGGGCAGCGCGAAGCGCTGGGGGCAGACGTCGTCCAGAGCGTCCTCTACGCCAGCCGCCGCGCGCAGCGCGAGCGCGTCGAGCGGACCCTCGGCACCCACGCCGGTCTCGATCGGCTTCATCGCGCCCGCGTCGAGACCGCGCGACCGCAGCGCGCGGAGCAGCGCGCACGCGACCACGGTCTTCCCGACCCCCGTGTCGGTCCCCGTCACGAACACGCCGCGGGCGGTCACGAGACCCGGGCGACCTCGTCGGCCACCGCGTCGGCGAGCGCGTCGATCTCGTCCTCGCCGTGGGTGGCCATCGGGGTGAGGCGCAGGCGCGCCGTGCCCTCCGCCACCGAGGGGTGGCGGATCCCCTGGGCGTAGAAGCCGCGCTCGAGCAGACGTTCGCACGCCGCCATCGCGGCCGCGTTCGCGCCGATCACGACGGGCACGATGTGGCTGGTGCTCGGTCGGGTGTCGACGCCGCGCACCGCGAGCCGCGCCCGCAGCCGCGCCGCGTTCGCCTGGAGCCTCTCGCGGCGCCATGGCTCGCGCCGCACCAGCTCGAGCGCCGCCGCCGCGGCCGCGACCTGCGGTGGCGCCAGCGCGCAGCTGAAGATGAAGGAGCGCGCCGTGTTGACGAGCAGCTCGCGCAGCGCGCCGCTGCCGACCACGAAGGCGCCGAAGGATCCCAGCCCCTTGCCGAGCGTGCCCAGCAGCACGTCGATTCCGTCCGCGACGCCGCGGAGCTCGGCGCTGCCGCGGCCGCGCACACCGAGGGTGCCGGTGCCGTGGGCGTCGTCGAGCAGCACCATCGCGTCGTGGCGCTTCGCCGCCGCGACCATCTCGGCCACGGGGGCCACGTCGCCGTCCATGCTGTAGACGCCGTCGATGGCGAGCAGCACGCGGCGATGGTCGCGCGCCGCTCCCGCCAGCGCCTCCTCGAGAGCGGCGAGATCGCCGTGGGGGAAGACGCGCACCGCCGCCCGCGACAGCCGGCAGCCGTCGACGATCGAGGCGTGGGAGAGCGCATCGGACACGACGGCGTCGCCCCGGCCGACCAGCGACGGAATGACGCCGACGTTCGCGGCGTAGCCGCTGGTCCAGGCGAGCGCCGCCTCGGCGTCGAAGAACTTGGCGAGCGACTCCTCGAGCGCCTCGTGCAGCGCCAGGTTTCCGCTGATCAGGCGCGAGCCGCCGGCCGCGCAGCCGACGTCGCGCGCCGCGCGCACCGACGCCTCCACGACCTCGGGGTGGCGCGCGAGGTCGAGGTAGTTGCTGCCGGCGAAGAGCAGCACCTCGCGGCCGTCGACGATCATGCGCGGCGCCTGGGCGCCCTCGAGGACGCGCATGCGCCGGTGGGTGCCGCGGGCGCGGATCGCGTCGAGCGTGTCGGCCGCAACCTCGTCGAGGACGCCCATCGCGCCCTAGCTCGTCCGCGCGACGTCGGGTCGGAGCAGCGCGCCCTCGCCGCGCAGCCGGAACGACCCCGCGCCGTCCGTGCCCGCCGTCTCTCCGGGCTGGAGCGGGTTCCCGTCCACCTCGAAGCCGGCCTCGCGGATCATGCGATAGGTGTCGGCGACGGCGTCGCCGCGCGTCGTCAGATAGCCCTCGACGAAGAGCGAGTTGGCGGGCCAGAGCGCCAGCGCCTCGAGCGAGCGCAGGTGCCCCTCGCGCCCGCCGGCCGCGCGGATCTCGGCAGCCGGGTTCACCAGGCGCATCAGGCACAGCGCGCGCAGACAGCGCTCCGGCGTGAGCGAGCCGTCGTCGATCACCGGGTTTCCGTCGATCGGGATCAGGAAGTTCACGGGGATGGAGGGCACCTCCAGCTCGCGGAGCTTGAAGGCCACCTCCACGACATCGGCGCTCTGCTCCCCCATCCCGAGGATCATCCCGCTGCACGGCTCGATGCCGAACTTCTTCGCCGCGGCGAGCGTGGCGACGCGGTCGGCGAAGCCGTGCGTGGAGCAGATCTCGCCGTAGTGCGACTCGCTGGTGTTCAGGTTGTGGTTCAGGCGATCGAGGCCGGCGTCGGCGAGGATGCGCGCGTGCTCCTCCTCGAGGAGCCCCACCGAGAGGCAGACCTCGATCGGGAAGCGCGCCTTCACCTCGCGCACGACGTCGGCGAGCTCGCGGGCGAGCTTCAGCGTCGGGCCGCGCCCGGACATCACCATGCAGTAGCGCGACGCGCCGGCCGCCGCGGCGCGCCCGGCCTCGGCGAGGATCGTCTCCCGGTCCTTCATCGCGTACTTGCGCAGGGCGGCCTTCGAGTCGCGCGACTGCGAGCAGTAACCGCAATCCTCGGGGCACAGGCCGTTCTGCACGTTGTTCAGCACGTGCACCATGACGCGCCGGCCGAAGTGCTGCTCGCGCGGCGCGAAGGCGGCCTGGAGCAGCGGGAGCAGCGAGACGTCGGGGCCGTCGAGGATCCAGAGGGCCTCGGCCTCGCTGGGAGCCGCTCCGGAGAGGGCGCGCTCGGCGAGGGCGTCGTAGCGGTGGGGCACGGTCGGTTCCTCCGGGCGCGCAGCGTAGGACGGCCCGGGGAACACCGTCAACCGACGTCGCAAAGCCGGTTGACGGTGGCGGGACCCGGCGCGCGGGAGACCCTGTGACCGCTTCGGTCGCGGCGCACCGCTACGCTCCGCCCCAGATGGGGAAGCCGCGGAGCGTCTACGCCTGCACCGAGTGCGGCGCCCAGCAGCCGCGCTGGCTGGGGCGCTGTCCGGAGTGCGGGGGATGGTCGACCCTCGTCGAGGAGCGGGTCGCCGGCGACGCGGAGCCGCGCGAGCGGCTGGAGGTGGCGGCGGCGCCGGCCGCGAGCGGCGGCAAGCCCCGGCGCCTCTCCGAGATCGACGCCGAGTCGGTGCCGCGCATCGAGACGGGGATCGCCGAGGTCGACCGCGTCCTGGGCGGCGGGCTGGTTCCGGGCTCGGTGGTGCTGCTGGCCGGCGAGCCGGGCGTGGGGAAGTCGACGCTCGCGCTCCAGCTCGCCGCGGGACTGCCGGCGACGCGACCGGTGCTCTACGTCGCGGGCGAGGAGAGCCCCGAGCAGATCCGGTTGAGGGCCGACCGCCTCGTGGATCCGACTCCGCTCGCCGGCGGCTCGCTGCGCGCGCCCTCCGGGCGCTTGCACTCGCTGCCCGAGACGCTCGTCGTGCTCGCCGAGACGAACGTCGAGGCGCTGGCCGCGCCCTGGCGCGACACCCAGCCCCAGCTCGTGCTCGTCGACTCGGTGCAGACGCTGCGCAGCGACCGCGTCGAGAGCGCGCCGGGCTCCGTCGCCCAGGTGCGCGAGTGCGCGGCGCTCCTCGCCGCGACGGCGAAGGCGCACGGCGCGGCGCTGGTGCTCGTCGGACACGTGACGAAGGAGGGCGCGATCGCCGGGCCGCGCGTGCTCGAGCACCTCGTCGACGTCGTGCTCCAGCTCGAGGGAGATCGCCTCCACGCCTTCCGCCTGCTGCGCGCGCACAAGAACCGCTTCGGCTCGACCCGGGAGGTGGGCGTCTTCCAGATGAGCGAGGGCGGCCTCGACGCCGTCGCGAACCCGAGCGCCTTCTTCCTCGCGGAGCGGCGCGGCGGCGCGCCGGGGTCGTGCATCGTGCCGATCCTCGAGGGAAGTCGCCCGATGCTCGTCGAGATCCAGGCGCTCGTCGCGCCGGCGGGCTACGGAACAGCGCGCCGCACCGCCATCGGGGTGGACGACGCACGCCTCGCGCTGCTGCTGGCGGTGCTCGACCGGCGCGCCGGCGTCGACCTGCTGAACACCGACGTGTACGCCAGCGCGGTCGGCGGCGTGCGCATCCGCGAGCCCGGGGCCGACCTCGCGCTCGCCCTGGCGCTGGCGTCGAGCCGTCTCGACGTGGCGCTTCCCCCGGACGTCGCCGCCTGCGGCGAGGTGGGCCTCGGCGGCGAGGTGCGCCGCACGGCGAGGCTCGACGCCCGGGTCGCCGAGGCCGGGCGGCTCGGCTTCCGGCGCGTGCTGGTTCCCGCCGGGGCGCGCGACGAGCTCGCCGCGCCGCGCGGCGTGCGCCCGGTTCCGGTCGCCGACGTCGCCGAGGCGGTCGCATGGCTGCGGTCCACCGGCGTTCACGAGGGTGAGCCCGCGCGTTAACCGTCCGGATTCATTCGCTTTTCGAGCGGATCTCCCTTTGACAGTCCGATGGCGGCCGGCTAGGGTTCGACCGATGACGCCGAGTCTGCCCGCCGCCGCGTCGAGCGAACGCGACTACGCCTCGGCGATGGAGCGCATCTCCGAGGAGCTCGCCCACGTCGAAGGCGCGATGCACGAGCAGCTCGCCAGCGCGAGCGAGGTGATCGCGCTGGTCTCCGACCACGTGCTCGAGTCGGGCGGGAAGCGGCTGCGGCCGGCGCTCCTGCTGCTCGCCGCCGAGCTCTGCGGCTACACGGGCCCGCGGCGCATCCACGTGGGCGCCGCCGTCGAGCTGCTCCACACCGCCACGCTGCTCCACGACGACGTCGTCGACTTCTCGGCACTGCGCCGCGGGAAGCCCTCGGCGAACGCGCTCTGGGGCAACCGGCGCGCCGTCCTCGCGGGCGACTTCTTCTATGCGCGCGCGTCGTCGATGATCGTCGAGGACGGCGACCTCGACATCCTGTGGATCTTCGCGAACACCATCCGCAGCATGGCCGAGGGCGAGCTGCTCCAGCTCCAGCGCAGCTTCGATCCCTCGGTGACGGAGACCCACTACTTCCGGGTGATCGAGCGCAAGAGCGCCGTGCTGCTCTCGGCGGCCTGCGAGGCGGGCTCGATCCTCGGCGGCGTGACCCGCGCCGAGCGACGCCGCCTCGCCGAGTTCGGCCGCGAGCTCGGCATCGCCTTCCAGTTGCGCGACGACGCGCTCGACTACGAGGACCGCGAGGCCGACCTCGGCAAGCGTCCCTTCGACGATCTGCGCGAGGGCAAGGTCACGCTCCCGCTCCTCCTGGCGCTCAAGCGCTGCTCGGCGTCCGAGCGCGACGCCGTGGCGACGCTGCTGAAGACCGTGGGCCGCCGCGTCGACGAGGGCGAGGACGCCGGCTCCGTCGACCTGACCCCCGCCATCGAGGTCGTGCGCCGGCACCGCGGCGTGGAGGACACGGTGCGCCGCGCCGAGTCCCACGTCCTGCGGGCGCGCGCCGCGATCGCCCCCTTTCCCGATGGAGACGCCCAGCGCGACCTGCTCGCCGCGGCCGACTTCGCGGTGACCCGGGATCGCTGATCCCGACACACTCTCTCGCCCCGATCGGTCCCGGGAGAACCTCCCATGCATCGATCCGCAACGATGGCGGGCGCCGCGGTGGCGCTCGTCGGTCTCCTCCTCCTCCTGGCCGGGGCTCCGGCCTTCGCCGAGGGGAGTCTCCAGGGCGTCGTCAACGTCAACACCGCGAGCTCCGAAGAGCTCGAGCTGCTGCCGGGCATCGGCGCTGCGCGTGCCGAGGCGCTGATCGCGGCGCGCGAGGCGAAGGGCAGCTTCGAGAGCCTCGAGGAGCTGCTCGAGGTGAAGGGCATCGGCGAGGCGAGCCTCGCCAGGCTTCGACCGCACCTCGTCCTCGAGGGCGAGACGACGGCCCGGCGCGAATAGCACGCACCCAGGACGGGCCGGCGGCGTTCGCGCCGCCGGCCCCAGCCCGCGGCCGCCGGGCGGCATCCCGCTACCTTGCCGCCGTGCCGGGACCCCTCCGCCCGATCGGCCTGCTGCTGCTGGGCCTGTGGACGCTCGCGGCGGCGTCCGCGCCGGCCGAGGCGCCGCGCGTCGTCTCGCTGAACCCGTCGCTCACGCAGACGCTGCTGGCGCTCGGCGCGGAGGACGCGCTCGTGGGAGTCGACGCCTGGTCGGCCCGCGTCGAGCCGCGCGTGCGCGACCTGCCCCGGGTGGGGGGGCTCTTCAACCCGAGCCTCGAGGCGATCGTCGCGCTCGAGCCGAGCTTCGTCGCCCTGGTGCCGAGCGCGGAGCAGCGCGCCCTGCGCGAGCGCCTGGAGTCGCTCGACGTCGAGGTGCTCGCGCTCGCCAACCACACCCTGCCCGAGGTGCTGGACTCGATCGAGGCGCTCGGCGCGCGCGTCGGGCGCGGCGAGGCCGCGCAGACGCGGGTCGCCGAGATCCGCGCGGCGTGGGAGGCGGCGGAGCGCCGCGCCGGGGCGCAGGCGCGCGTCCGGGCGGTGCTCGTGCTCCAGCGCGATCCGCTCTACGTGGTCGGGGGCGGTAGCTATCTCGACGCGATGCTGCACGCGGCGGGCGCGGAGAACGCGGCGAGCGGGTTCGAGGACGCCTACCCGAGCGTCTCCGTCGAGTGGCTGATCGCCGCGGCCCCCGCGCTGATCCTCGACGCCGCCGACCCCCCCGCCGGCGCCGCGGAGCACTGGGCGCGCTGGCCCTCGCTGCCGGCCGTCGCCAACGGCAGCGTGCGCCTCGTCGATCCCCGCGTGACGCTCCCCGGGCCCTACCTCGACCGCGCGCTCGAGCGCCTCGCGGCCCAGGTGAGCGCGGCGCGCGAAGCCCCTCCCGAATGAGCGCCGCCGCATGAAGGCGTTGACCGCGCGGGACGTCGCGCTCCGCCTGACCCTGCTGGCGCTGCTGCTGCTCGCCGCGCTGGCGCTCGGCGTGTGCGCCGGACCGGGCGCGCCGCGAGGGATCGCCGCGCTGCGCGAGCTCGCCTCCCCGGGCGGCGGTCCCGCCGAGGACATCGTGCTGCGCGTGCGCCTTCCCCGCGCGCTGCTCGCGGCGGTGGTCGGCGCGGCGCTCGCGTCGGCGGGCGCCCTCTTCCAGGCGTTGCTGCGCAACCCGCTCGCGGATCCCTACGTGCTCGGCGTCTCGGGGGGCGCCGCCGTGGGCGGGATCCTCGCGCTCAGCTTCGGCCCGGCCCTCGGCTGGGGAGCGGCGGCGGTGCCGCCCGCCGCCTTCGCGGGCGCGCTCGTCACCACGGCGATCCTCTACGCCGCGGCCGGCGTGCGGGGTCGGGTGTCGGCGACCCATCTGCTGCTCACCGGCGTGGTGTTCAACGCCTTCGCGTCGGCGGGGATCGTCTTCATGGCGTCGTTCGCGGGACTCACCGAGGGCACCAGCCTCTTCCTGTGGCTGATCGGCAGCCTCTCCGCGGCGCGCGCCGACGCCGCCCCGGTCGTCGCGGCGTTCCTCGCGCTGGGACTCGCGTGCGCGCTGCCGCTGCTGCGCGATCTGAACCTGCTCTCGCTCGGCGAGGAGTCGGCCCAGCAGCTCGGCGTCGAAGTGGGACGCGTGCAGCGGGTGCTGCTGCTCTCCACCTCGCTCATGGTGGGCGCGGCCGTGGCGGTGGCGGGCCTCGTCGGCTTCGTCGGGCTGATCGTCCCGCACCTCTTGCGCCTGCGGCTGG
>Ga0299906_10002334_pt1 | contig 15799 bp, 13 predicted proteins | sample RVTome_14_FD_200259 | JGI IMG/M metagenome (GOLD analysis project Ga0299906, IMG submission 200259) | Soil microbial communities from uranium-contaminated site in the Upper Colorado River Basin, Wyoming, United States - RVT145D125 (version 2) ... | reverse complement strand
GCCCCTCCTCACGGAGGATCGGCTCGGGATCTCGTCCCAACCCACCTCTCAGCCTGGGATGCGATTCTCAGTTAGCGTGGGTGACGACAACGGCTGGCGCCAGGCGCGCGGCCCGCTGTCCTAGGGGCACACCTCGCTACGACGGTCGCTACGGACAGTTCTGGCTCGAGGAGGCGCCCTGGACCGATCCCGCGCGCCCGGAAGGAGAGCCATACCTTGGAGAGATCGCAGTTCTCATCGACGGCAGCTCGCAGAGCGCAGCCGAGTACATTTGCGCGTTGTGATCAAGTCGGTGACGACGGCGACCTTCATCGGGAAGCCGCACGAGCGGCGCCAACGGTGGCGTCACGCGCACCATCCTTCCAGGTGGGATCGTCGTGAACTTCACCGGGCAGTCCGTGCGCCACGCCGACGGCAGCCAGCTCCAGCGTGCGGCATCGTGCCGGACGTCGAGGTTCGGCAGACGCTGCGGGGAATCCGCGAGGGGCGTGACGATGTCCTGGAGGGCGCAGTCAAGCTGCTAACCGAGCAAAGGGCGACAAGGCGCCGGAGCAGTGTCGGCAGCTGACGGTGTGTGTGACACGTGTGTCTTATATGGTTATTGTGCGGGTTCAGCGTTTCTGGCGGTTCTTGAATCCGCGTAGGTTACGCAGAATCAACAACACGCGGAAATCCGAGTCCCGTCCACCCCGCCATTTCGTCGCTTCGCTCCTCAACGTCGGTTCGGCCGTGCCTCGTCGGCCTCGCTGACGGTCGGGCGTCGAGTCCGTCACGGCGCTCTTAGTCGCAACATAACGTTCGGGCCGGATCGACACGGGTCGCTTGCCAGGCGGGGAGCGCGCTGGCCGCGCCTCCGACGATCGCGACAAGCCCAAGGGCGACGCCCAGGCTGGTCGGGTCGGCTGGCCCGATGCCGGCCGCGAGGAACCCGCCCAGCGGGCGCAGCGCCAGGAGCGACAGCGCCGTCCCGATTGCCGCGCCGGCGGCTACGAGACGCAGGCCCCGCGCCAGCACGGACGCCACCAACTCGCGTCGCCTCGCTCCGAGAGCCAGCCGGATCCCGAGCTCGGGTCGGATCGACTGGACGACGTAGGACAACAGGCCCGCGAGCCCGACCGTGGCGAGGAGCGTTCCGAGGCCCCCGAGGGCGCCCAGCACGGACGCGCCGATGCGGCTGGGCCACAGCGCCCACGAAGCGTGATCGCGCATCGTCGATACGCGCACCTCAGCCAGGGGTTCCAGAGCCTGGACCGCTCGCCTGACGGAGGCCGCCGCCGACTCGGGTGGCACCGACGTGCGCGCCACCAGTGAACGAAGCCTGCGTAGGCGCTGGGGGCTGAGCGCGGAGACGTAGAGCTGGGGTGGCGGTTCCTCGCCTGGCCACAGGTACTGCGTGTCCCCCACGACGCCCACGACCCTGAGAGCTGCTGGATCGTGGGGACCGCCCAGCATCAAGCGACGGCCGATGGCATCGTCTCCGCCCAGGTGTCGCTGAACGAACGCCAGGTTGACGATCGCCACGCCGGGCGCGCCCTCAACGTCGCCGTCGCCGAACTCGCGACCGCGCACCACTGGTATTCCCATGGTTTCGAAGTACCTGGGCCCGACCACGTTGACGTAGGACGACTGCGCATCCTCTGGCGCCGCCTCGGCCACCCGAACCTGACCTCCGGTCGTGACGAAGCTCAGCGGCGCCATCGCCACCATGGCGGCCGAGGCGACGCCGGGCACTTCGTTGACGCGAGCGGCGGCCTCTTCGAAGAACCGCGGCTCCTGGCCCTCGTAACGCTCCCGCGGCAAGCTCACACGGGCAACGAGCGTCTGCTCGACGTCGAAGCCGGGATTCATCAGCGCGGCCTGCCCCAGGCTGCGCAGGAACAGGGCGGCGACGGCCAGCAGCAGTGTGCACACGGCCACCTGAGCGACGACGAGAGCGTTGCGGGCCCGCAACGAGCGCCAGCCGTGCCCGAGTACGCCGGCGGACCTCAGTGTCGGAGCGAGTGAGGGTGAGCTCGCCTGCAGAGCGGGCCACAGCCCCGTGAGCAGCGCCGCCGCCACGGCCACTCCGAGGACGTAGAAGAGCAAGCTGGCGTCGGGGATCAGCGAGAATGAGACGACCCCTGTCGAGTTCGAGAGGGCCCGGTTCAGGAGCGCCGTCGCCGACAGGTTCATGGCGAGCGCGGCCGCTGACGCCGGCAGCGCGAGCGCGAGGGCTTCCGCCACGAGCTGCCGGACCAGCCGACCCCGGCTCGCCCCGAGCGCGAGCCGCAGAGCGATCTCGCGTCGGCGCGCGACGCCGCGCACCAGGAGCAGACCGGACACGTTGGCGCAAGCGCTGACCAGGATCAGACCTGCGAGGACCAGGGCGGCGCCACACACCAGCCAGAGCTCGGGACTGTGGCGGGTCACGAGGTCCGCCGCACTGACGCCGAACACGCGCACAGACCCGGCGACGCGATCGTCGGGGCCGGGATCGTCGCGCGCCAGTTGCGACGTGAGGACGCTCAGGGCGTTTTGCGCCTGGCGGTGTGCCATACCCTCAGGCAGGCGCGCCAGGACGGAGAAGAGTCGCATCTCGCGGTCGTCGATGCCGTGAACGGTCACGTCAGTCGCCGGCAAGTAGACCTCGGGAACCTCGACAGGTCCGCTCAGCGGGCGAAACCCTGGAGGAAGGATTCCTGCCACCTCGAACGGGCGACCGTCAAGCCAGAGCGGGCGGGTCAGCGCCTCAGGAATTCCGGCCATCCGCAGCGTCCAGAACCGGTGGCTCAGGACCGCCACCTGGGGATCGGAGGCCGCCTCCGGCTCGCTGAACGGCCGGCCGTGCGCGACCGAGGCGCCGAGGACGTCGAAGTAGTTGCCGGTCACCAGCAGCGCGTGAACGCTCTCGCCAGCGTCCCCCACCTTCCACGTCCGGGAGCTGTGTGAGTAGCCCGCGATTCTGCCGAGGCGACGGCTCGCCGCGAGGTCGACGAGCTCGGGGTGCGACACCTGGGGTCGCCCCGGCTCGAGGTTCGCCAGCCGCTCGGGCCGCTCGGCGGTCGGCGGCGCAAGCAGCAGCTGGCTCATGACGCCGACGGCCGCGACATTCACGCCGATCCCCAGGCTGAGGGATAGGCACGCCGTCAGCGCGAAACCCCGGCTGCGCCACAACGTGCGCATCGCGTAGCGCAGATCCTGCCCCAGGTGCTCGAGAAGGTTGACACGCCGTTGATCGCGGCACTCCTCCTTCCGTTGCTGGATACCCCCGAAACGGCGCACGGCAGCGGCGCGAGCCTCCTGCGGGCTCAGCCCCGCCGCGAGGTTCGCTTCGGTCTGACGCGCGAGGTGGAACTCGATCTCGTCGTCCAGTTCACGATCCGCCTGTCGACTCCGGAACACGGAGCGCAGTCGCAGGCGGATCACGTAGAGCCACCGTTCGAAGCCCATGGCTCACGCCTCCTTCAGTCCCAGCACATGGGTGACCGCGCCGGATAGGCGGCCCCAGTTCGCCGTCTCCTCCTGGAGCCGGCGCCGGCCGGGACGGGTCAACGCGTAGTACTTGGCCCGGCGCTTGTTCTCGGTCGGCTTCCACTGTGCGGTCACCCAGCCTTCCTGCTCAAGCTTGTGCAGCGCGGGGTAGAGCGAGCCGTCGCTCACCTGCAGCACGTCGCGGGAGACCTGCTTGAGGCGCTGGCTGATGGCCCAGGCGTGCAGCGGCTCGAGGGCCAGGATCTTGAGGATCAACAGGTCCAGGGTTCCTTGCAGCAGGTCGGCCGGCTTGGTCATACTCCCCTCGGTTACCGAGGGCAGATTCTAGGGGTAGTTGCCCTCGGGGGTCAAGGGTCATCCGACCGGACCCATGCGCTCAATGAAGGGGCTGCTGACCCCGGAGGCGCCGGGACGAACGGGGCTGAACTCTTCTCCGGCTGGCCGGGTATGCTCGGCCGTACCAGCCCGGCCGCCGCTCAGAGCCGGCGCTGGCTGTAGAGCTCCTACATCATGCGCCAGCTTCTGCGCGATGCCGCGTTCGGGGTCCGGATGCTGCGCCGGAATCCGACATCGACGAGCGTCGCGGTCCTCACCCTGGCGCTCGGGATCGCCGCCACGACGGCGATCTTCAGCGTCATCTATGCGACGTACCTGGAGCCGCTGCCCTACCGCGACGCGGACAGGCTGGTGATGGTGTGGTCGCAACACGAGGGGAATCGCAGCGGTGTCTCCGCCGCCGATTTCCTGGACTGGAAGCAGCAGGCCACCGTGTTCGAGGACATGAACGCCTGGACCGCGCGGCAGGTCAGTCTTTCCGCCCACGAGCGGCCGGAGCGGCTCAGGGCGAGCCCCTCCACGCCGGGCTTCCTGGCGATGCTCGGCTACGGGCATCCGCTGGCCCTGGGCCGTAGCTTCATTCCGCAAGAGGGGACGCCGGGCAACGAGCAGGTGGTCGTCCTCACGCACCGTCTCTGGCAGCAGCGCTTCGCGAGCGATCCAGCGGTCGTGGGCCGCCCGCTCCGAATCGATCGAAAGCCCTACACCGTCGTCGGCGTAATGGGCGCCGGCCCGGCCGACAAGCACGGGAGCAGTCTGTGGCTGCCGCTCGCGTTCGACCAGGTGGAGCTGGAGCACCGCACCTGGCGCCGGTTGCTGGTGATGGGCCGCCTCGAGCCGCGCGTCACGATCGAGCAGGCCAACGCCGCGATGGCGCGCGTGACCGGCCATCTGGCGGCGGCCTACCCCGACTCGAACGCCGGCTGGATGGCGAGCGTCGAGCCGTTCCGGAACAGCTTCGTGGGCGACGACACCAAGACGGCCCTGTGGCTGCTGCTGGGAGCCGTCAGCTTCCTGCTCCTGATTGCCTGCACCAACGTCGCCAACCTGCTGCTCGCGCGCGGGACGGCGCGCCAGGCCGAGCTGGCGTTGCGCGCCTCGCTCGGCGCCTCGCGCAGCGTGATCGCGCGTCAGTTCCTGACGGAGAGCGTGGTGCTGGCGCTCACCGGCGGCGCGCTCGGCGCTGCCCTCGCCTACGCGCTCGTCCACATGATCGTGGCGCTGTTACCGCCGTTCACCCTGCCCACCGAGGTGGACGTGCGACTCAACGTGCCCGTGCTGCTCTTCACACTCGGGACGTGCGTCGCGTCGGCCCTCCTCTTCGGGCTGGCGCCGGCGTGGCATGCGGCGCGCATCGACCTGAATCACGCACTCAAGGGGAGCAACCGTGCGATGAGTGGCGGGCCTGAACGCCTGCGGCGCTTCCTCGTCATGCTGGAGTTTGCCCTTGCGCTGACGTTGCTCACGGGCGGAGGCCTCGCAATCCAGAGCTTCCTCACTCTGGCGCGCGTCGACCTCGGCTTCCGAGCGGAGCGGCTGCTCACGTTCTCGCTTCCGGTGGCCGAGGGCCGGCTGTTGGACGCCGGGCGCGTCAACGCCTTCTACCGCGAGGTGATCGAGCGGCTGCAGGCGCTCCCGGGCGTCACCTCCGTCAGCGTCTCGACCGGGATACCGCTGCGGTCGATGGAAGCTGAGGAGTTCTCGATCGCCGGCAGGCCCGAGGATCCGGAGAACCGGCCCCGCGTGGGGCTCAACCGGGTGAGCACGGAGTACCACGAGACGCTCGGCATTCGCATCACACGCGGGCGCGCATTCGACCGCCAGGACGTTGCATCGGGCCAACCTGTCGCCCTCGTCAACGAGGCGTTCGTGAGGCAGTTCCTGCCCGATACGGATCCCCTGACCCATCGCCTGCTGATGCAGGAGCGGGGCCCGGGGGCGGAGGGGGAGGGCGTAACGGTGGCACGCCAGGTCGTCGGCGTCAGCGCTGACGTTCGGAGCGGCGGGCCGCAGAGCCAGGCCTGGCTCGCGATCGAGGTGCCGTTCTGGCAGAACCCGAGGCCGGAGGCCAGCGTCGGGGTCCGCACAGGCGGCACCCCCGGCGCCTTGCAGCAGGCTGTCGCCGGCGCCATCAGCGAGCTCGACCCCGACCTGCCGCTCGGCAGCCCGAAGACGATGGCGCAGGTGGTGAGCGAGCAGCTGGCCGACGATCGTTTCAACATGGCCCTCTTCGCCGGCTTCGCAGCGGTGGCGCTGGTGCTGGCCAGCGTGGGGATCTACGGCGTCATGAGCTTCGTTGTGGCCCAGCGTGCCCGCGAGATCGGCGTGCGCATGGCGCTCGGCGCGCGCCGCGGCGACGTTGTCGCCAGGGTCGTCGCGGAAGGGATGAAGACCGCCGTCGCCGGTGCCGTCCTCGGCTCTGCCGGCGCCTTCTTCGCCTCGCAGGCGATGCAAAGCATGCTGCACGGCGTCAACGCAGTGAGCCTGGGCGCACTCGCCGGCGTCGTCCTCACGTTGCTCGCCGCGGCCTTCGTGGCCTGCCTGTTGCCGGCTCGACGAGCAGCCTCGCTGGACCCGATGCTGGTGCTGCGAGAGGACTAGTCGCCAGACTCGGGAGCGGTTTCGGGTGGACCCGGTCGTCCCGTGGCGTATCCTGAGGTCGCAATGAACACGCTGTTTCTCGCATGGAGGCAGCCGAACTCTTGGTGCGGCCGCAAGGCTTGGCGGCTTGCGACGTGCTACAGATCTGGGTCGACGTGGCGTCGCACCCGTCACGCGGGCAGGAACAGGCGGACATGATTCGGAAGCGCGTCCTGCACCGCGTCATCGAAACGGGTCCCTGACTGGAGGCCCTCGAGATCGCGCCTAACGACCCAGGATGACGTGTATTCCGGCCAGGACTTCTTCGAGCCTGGCCCGCGGCGCCTTGCCCGCGCGCTCGGTTAGCAAGCTTCGGTCGACGGTGAGGATCTGGGAGACGTTCGCGACGGAGTCTTTCGGCAGGCCGGTGAGCCGCGCCCGAAGCAGCACGTTGCCGGGCGCGTCCGTCCACCGCAGGTTGCTGGTCAAGGGGACGCAAACCACCGTGGCGATCTGGCTGAAGTTGAGGCCGTCACCCTGCACGATCAGCACCGGACGCCTGAGGCCAGGGCCTGATCCGGTGGGAGGCGGCAAGTCGGCCCACCAGATCTCGCCCTGGGCAATTACCATTCAGTGTTCTCGAGGATCCTTCTCGCGGCCCCAGCCACGGTCGGCTCGGATCGCGTGTCGAGGACTTCGGCGACTCGGTTCATCGCCTGCGTGATCGCGTCAGGATCATGTCGCGCCACGTATTCGTCGATGGCGTCCTTGATGACCACCCGACGCGGCTTCCCGAGCCGACGCGCGACGCGCGCGACCTTGTCCTCGAGGGCTTTGGGAATGGCGGACGTGGACTTCACTTGGTCAGTATACATCGCGGGCCTTCTGGCCTGCCGGTCGGACGTCAGCGCTGTGCACGACGCGTGTCATTTCGGCCCGTCGCAAGGCGTCATCCGGTGTTGGCGCGCGTCGGGACTCGTCGCTCGAACTGGCTGACGAGTCTCGGCAAACCGCTGATGAGTGGACCTACTCCTTTCGCCTGTCACGTCGGATGTCGCGGGTTCGAGTCCCGTCCACCCCGCCAATCGCTCGCTCACGCTCGTCAGTCGGGGTGGACGTGCCTCGTCGGCCTCGCTGACGCTCGGGCGTCGAGTCCCATTCGCTTTGATCCAGGAACTCCTGGACCCCTTCTGTCGTCAAGTCGCTTGACCCTCGCCGGCCTTCAACTCCACGATTGACCGCGCAGCCGAGCCTCTGAGTGTCTTCGTCGTCCCGGACGACGCATCCGCCAGCGCCGAGGCGATGGGGACCGAGAAGAAGTTCTACGACGAGTTCATCGAATGGCTCGATCTCGAACGCGGGGAAGCCGACTTTCTCGTCATGCTCGCCCGCAGTGGCGGACAGCGCGAGACCGACATGTTCGAGGTCTTCCCGGTTCCTGAGCGGAACGCCGAGGGTCGCTACCGGTCAACTTTCTTCGTTCATGGGCTGCGCCACGGAGGACTGGCTGCTGAGCTGGAGGTCCGCGGCCTCCATCCGGGCGATGCACTCGCGCTCGAAGCCGAGCCCACGAATCCCACGATCCGCGGGCGCTGCGTATCCACACGGCCGTTCGCGGCGTCCATATCGGTTTTGTGCCGCGCTACCTCTGTCAGGACGTGCAGGCGCTCCTGTCGCCACCCGGCGAGAAGCCGCAGGCGCGAGTGCAGCGCGTCAACTCCCCACCGACGCCCGCACAGTTTCGTGTTCTCTGATTGCTTGACCCGCCATGGCCGCAGGGGTTTCATCCGCTCGCCAGCCCCGACTTCGAAGCACTCCACTCGTTCGCCCCTGCGGGGTGCCAGTAAGAGCGCGCGTCTGAGTCGCGGATCGCCCGCAGCGCCTGGGCGATCGGCATCCCGTCGACGGGGGAGACAGCAACACGCAGAAATCCGAGTTCCACCGGGTGAGCCGGCGGGCAGAGCCGAACGCCTGGGCACTTGCCATCCCATACCTAGAAGCGTATATGTAGAAGCAAAGGTATCGCAGCAGTGGCTCTCCCGAAATCGGACCTCCCACAGGGCACCCTCGACATGCTGGCTCTCCGCGTCGTCGCCCTCGGGCCCATTCACGGCTACGCGATCGCTCAGCGGATTCGCCAGCTTTCGAGTGAGGCGCTCCAGGTCATGCAGGGGTCGCTCTACCCGGCCCTGCATCGTCTCGAGAACAAGGGCTTCCTGGTATCCGAATGGCGAGAGTCCGAAACAGGAAGGGAAGCCAAGTTCTACCGCTTGACCTCGCGGGGCCGGGCCCGGCTCCGACAGGAGACGGCGAACTGGAAGCACTTGTCCGAAGCGATCGCACTGTTCCTGCGAGCCGCGGAGGGCGAGGCACCGTGAGCTGGTGGAGTCGGCTCCTCTCCGGTGAGCGGCTCGAGAAGGAGCTGGATGCCGAGCTTCGGTTCCACCTCGAACGTCAGGTCGAAGACAGCATCCGGGCCGGAATACCGGAACAGGAGGCGCGCCGCCTGGCCTGGAATCAGTTCGGTGGAATCGAGCAGGTCAAGGAGGACTGTCGCGACGTGCGAGGCACACGCTGGGTGGACGAGACGCTTCGCGACCTCGGCCTCGCCAGCCGCGTCCTCGCCAGGGACTGGCCGTTCGCGGCGGCTGCGATCGCCACGCTGGCGCTCGCCATCGGCCTGAATGCCGCCACGTTCAGCGTAGTCGAAGCGGTTCTGGTCCGACCCCTCCCGTTCCGGAACCCCGAGGCCCTGGTCTGGATCTCGGAGCGTAACGACGATCTCGAGACCATCTCGGGCGCACACCTCGAATCGTGGCGTCAGGGCGCGGAGTCGTTGGAGGTACTCAGCCCGATCCTCACCGGCGACGCGACGCTCGAGGGCAGCTCATCACAGGTGCGGTTCGCTTGCGTCTCGGCCCAACTGACTCGCCTGTTTGGAGTCGCGCCGCCGATCGGGCGGGATTTCTCGGACAGTGACTTCCACGACGCCCCGGTGGCGCCTGGACTTCGGGCGGGAGCCGGGCCGGCCTCAGGTGTCGCGGTCCTGAGCGATCGCCTGTTTCGCAGCCTCGGAGGATCGGGGGACCTCCTGGGGCGGCCCGTCGCAATCCACGGGGTGCCCTACGACGTGGTAGGGGTTCTCCCGGCGAGCTTCAGCCTGCCTACCGCCCCGAGTCTGCAGCTCGGTGTCGGTCCGCAGGCGGAGGTCGATCTCTTCCTCGGCATCAGCGTCCACCGGTCGTACCGCGGACCTGGAGCGATCCTCGGTCGACTCGCGCCAGACGTGTCGATCAGCGCCGCCACCTCGGAGCTGAGGATACTCGCGCGTAACGTCGACTCCCAGGATGCCAGGACCACGTCCCAACCGGCTCCCGAGTTGAGGGTGATGCCGCTGCAAGAGCGCATCGTGGCTCAGGTCCGGCGGACGATCCTCATCCTCTGGGCCTGCGTCGGCCTCGTCCTGCTGATCGGCTGCGCCAACGTCGGCGGCTTGCTTCTGGCACGGCTCGTCGCCCGGCGTCACGAGATGTCCGTACGTCTCGCCCTGGGAGCCGGTCGCTGGCGCCTCACGAGGCAGCTCCTGGCCGAGAACGCCGTCCTGACGCTCGCTTCGGGAGTCTCCGCTCTCGCGCTCGCCTGGGCGTGCGTCGCCCTCCTGAGACAGGTGGGACCAGTTGACGTGCCGCGACTGCGAGAGGTTGCGGTCAGCCCCGGGGTGCTTCTCGCCTGTACCACCGCGTGCGGCCTGACCATGCTCCTTCTGAGCATCGTTCCCATGTTGCGCATCGGTGGTGCTTCGACGGTGGTCGCTTCCGACCGGGGTGTCGTCACCGGCTCCAGCAACCTACGGCGCTGGCACGGCGCCGTCGTCGTGGGTCAGCTCGCTCTCACGCTGACCCTCCTCTCCGGAGCTGGGCTGATGCTGAGGAGTCTCATGCACGTTCAGGCCGAGGGCGCTGCGCTCGCTCCCGAGCGAGTCCTCACCGCCCGCGTGCGAGCCCAAGATCTGCGGACGCCGTCCCCACCGCAGGATCGTCTGCTGCGGAACGGGAGGCTGCTCGAACAACTCGAGGCGTTGCCCGGCGTTCGCCGCGCGGCTCTGTGGACCGTTACCTTCGGCTACCCGGGCCGTGTCGAGTCGCTACCCGGTCCCCCGGAACCCCCAGTCGCGATGTGGTTCAACGTGTCGCCGGGATTCCATGAAGCGTCCGGAGTGCGCCTGCTGGCCGGCCGCTGGTTCAACGACGCGGATCGAGACGCGCAGCCGCCCGTCGTGTTGGTGAGCAAACGTTTCGCTGAGATGGTCGTCCCCGGAGGCGCACGTCCCGACGCGCTCGTGGGAAGAAGGACCCTTGGTCCGTTCTCTCCGCCGCAGTCGGACGGAAGGGAAGGCCCCCTGTCCATCATTGGCGTTGTCTCGGACTATCGATCCGGCCAGTATGGGATCCTGCAACCGGACGATCCGCAAGCCCTGCCGCAGGTGTTCTACCTCGACACACTGCGACCAGTCGAGGGAGGTGACCTGCTCTTGAGGACCGCTGCGCATCCCGGATCGCTCGTTCCCTCCGTCCGGAGAGCCGTCGAGGAGCGCGGCGGCCTCCGCCTGATCGGTGGAGCGGACCTCGACGACCAGCTCTCCAGGGCCATCGCGCCGCGGCGCTTCCACACGAATGTGACCGTAACCTTCGGGCTGGTCGCCCTTCTCGTGGCGGTCGCGGGGATATCCGGTGTGCTCAGATACTCGGTCGCTCAGAGGAGGCGTGAGATCGGCGTTCGGATGGTCCTGGGAGCGCGTCCGGCTGACATCCGCAACATGGTCATCTCGCAGGCGGGCAGGCTGCTCGCCGCCGGCGTCGCGGGCGGCCTGGTGGGCGCGCTGGTTCTATCGAGGTCGGTCGGAGCGGGACTCTACGGCGTCGGTGCCACCGACCCGGCCGCGCACGTCGGCGCCACCTCCTTGCTGGTTGGAATCGCGCTGTGCGCGGCGTACCTGCCGGCTCGGCACGCGATGCTCACGAGCCCCTCGCAGAGCCTACGGCGGAATTGAGACGATGATGAGGCTCCGGAGCGTCGAGGGTCTCAGGTCAGGACTGTGATCATGTTGAACCCCGCCCTCGTCGGTGCCCTCGTTCTCGCCGTTGCCCCGGCTCAGTCGCCGGCCGAGCGACTCGCCGGCCTGGCCCGCGCCTGGGGGCAGGTCAAGTACGTCCACCCTGCCATGGCCACATCGGGCATCGACTGGGATGCCGCACTGCTTCGCGCGATCCCGGCTGTCGAGAAAGCTCGCACGACCCGCGAGTACAGAGAAGCCATCGACGCCCTCCTGAACGAGCTGGACGACCCGGCGACCAGTGTCGTCGACGATGAGCCTTCCACCCCACCCGACAGCGGCCACGCGCAGGCTGAGATGCGTCTCGAGCCGATCGACGCCCGCACCGCGATTCTCACGATCCCCAGCGGACCCGGGCTCGAATCGACGCCGGAGCTGAGAGCATTGCTGTGCTCCCGATTCGAGGAGGCGACGACCTTCGAGAGACTGATCATCGATCTGCGCAGCCCGTCCGGAGAGCCGGCCGGCTGGACCCTCGCCGACGAGTTGCCGCCCTGCAGGCCATCCGGGAGACTCCTGCCGTGATCCTGGATATGCGCGGCTACCCGTCCAGCGGCGCGCGGGCCGTGGTTCCTCGGCTGGCGCAGGGCGGTCGGCCAAGTGTGCTGGGTGGCACACCGCACTACGATGGTCGCAACGGACAGTTCTGGCTCGAGGAGGCGCCCTGGACCGATCCTCCCAGCCCGGACAGCGAGCCCTATCCGGGACAGATCGCGGTTCTCGTCGACGGCAGCTCGCAGAGCGCGGCGGAGCACGTCTGTGCGCTGATCAAGTCCGTCACGAAAGCGACCTTCATAGGAAGTCGCACGAGCGGTGCGAACGGTGGCGTCACGCGGACCATCCTCCCGGGAGGGATCGTCGTGAACTTCACCGGGCAGTCCGTGCGCCACGCGGACGGCAGCCAGCTCCAGCGCGTCGGCATCGTGCCCGACGTGGAGGCCCGGCCGACACTGCACGGGGTCCGCGAGGGGCGCGACGATGTGCTGCGGGCCGCCGTGAGGTTCTTCACCCAGGGCATCTAGACTGCACATGGGAGCGATGACCAGTCCCACGGCGACCTCGAGGCTCGAACGTGCGAAGGACGTGCTCTCTCGCTCGTCGGCGCCTGGCTCGTGGCCCCGATCCTGGACCAGGTCGGCGGTGGCGCGCTGGGCCGCGATCGTCGCGGCGACCTCGGGCGCGGGTGGGGCCGCCGCCGCGACGCCCCGGGAGGAGGCCGTGTGCGTCCTCGACGGCCAGGAGGGCGACTGGGTCGAGATCGACGGGACGGGCGCTCTCCGCATCTCCAAGGGAACCTACTCGGTGGCCGAGGATGGAGCGCTCCAGAGCGGCTCGCCGATCGTGGAGTGCGACGCCGAGGGCATCGCCATCTGCTTCTTCGGGAACCGGATCCGCGTGCCGCTGAGCGTAGCCGGGGACGACGTGACGGTGCCGGGTGCAGGCGGGACTCCCCGCCGCTACCGCCGGGGTGGAGATCCGGCGGTCTTCGACCGCCCCGCCCTGAGCCTCCCGTTGCCGATGCCGCTCGAAGCGACCCGTGTGGAAGCCATCCAGCGGGAGCTGGCACGCCGGGGCGAAGCGGATCAGCGGGTGCGCACCGGCGAGGACGTGGATCCCAATGAGATGCTGGTGGTCGATCGCGACAACACGGCCCGGCTCCGAACGCTGGTTCTCGAGGTCGGCTGGATCGCCCCGGACCGCTTCGGTGAGACCACAGCCCGAGAGGCATGGCTGATCGTTCAGCACAGCGGCGACCTTCCCTTGATGCTGGCCGCTCTGGAAGGCCTGGACCGGGAGCGGCAGGGCTCGTCCTACGCCCTGCTGTTCGACCGCATCCAGACGACCCTCGGGCGACCGCAGCGGTTCGGGTCCCAGCTCACGGCGGGGCCGGACGGCCAGCTGGCGCTTTCGCCCATCGAGGACCCCGACAACGTCGACGCGCGCAGGGCAGCGGTGGGTCTCGAGCCGTTGTCCGCGTACCTGAGCCGCTTCGGCCTCACAGAGCCTCGCCTGGCCGTGTGCGAGTAGCGACCGTCGCGTCAGCCGCCACCGAACGGTTGCTGGTCTGCCCGCGGTCCCTGGAATCCGGTAGCCGGCGATTCGGCGCCGACCGGATGGCGAGGGGAGAGCACCATGCTGATCGTCCACGTCTACGCTCAGGCAAAGCCTGAGCACGTCGAGGCCTTCAAGGAGGCCTGTCTCGCGAACGCCCGGGAGAGCCTGAAGGAGCCCGGGATCGCCCGCTTCGACGTCGTCCAGGAGGTCGACGATCCGACCCGGTTCGCGCTGCTGGAGGTCTACCGCACCGCGGACGACCCGCCGAAGCACAAGCAGACCGCTCACTACGCCCGCTGGCTCGAGACCGTGGAGGGGATGCTGGTCGCCCCGCGCACCCGCACCCTCTACCGCAACCTCGCCCCGGACGATGCCGGCTGGGAGACCGCAGGCGCCCCGACTTGAGACCCTTCGAGTTCGCCACCGCGACCGAGGTCGTCTTCGGGCGCGGCTCGATCGACGGGCTCGCGGCTCGCGTGGCGCCCCTCGGTCGGCGCGCTCTCGTCGTGACGGGCTCGGACGCCTCCCGGGGCGGCGTGAGCGAGCGCTTGAGCGCCGCCGGCCTCCGCTGCGCGGTCTTCCGCATCGCAGAGGAGCCCACGACCGGCGACGTCTCCGCGGGGCTGGCCGTCGCCCGGCAAGCCGAAGCGGACGTGATCGTGGCCGTGGGAGGCGGCTCCGTGCTGGACGGTGCCAAGGCGATCGCGGCCTTGCTCGCGAACGGCGGAGAGCCCCTCGACTACCTGGAGGTGATCGGTGCCGGGAGGAGCATCGAGAAGCCCTCGGTCCCACTGGTCGCGGTGCCCACGACCTCGGGGACGGGATCCGAGGTCACCCGGAACGCGGTCCTCGCCTCGCCGGAGCATCGCGTCAAGGTCAGCCTGCGCAGCGTGCTCATGCTGCCGCGCCTCGCGTTGCTCGATCCCGCGCTGACGGTCAGCGTACCGCCCCGGGTGACGGCGAGCACTGGGCTGGACGCGCTGACGCAGGTGCTCGAGCCCTTCGTCTCCAGCCGCGCCAACCCGATGACCGACGCGCTGTCCCGGGACGCCCTCCCGCGGGCGGCCCGCTCCCTGCGCCGGGTCTGCGAGGACGGCGCCGACCTGGACGCCCGGGAGGACATGGCCCTCGTGAGCCTGTACGGCGGGATGGCGTTGGCGAACGCCGGGCTGGGGGCGGTGCACGGGTTCGCCGGGCCGCTGGGCGGGATGCTGGGGGCTCCTCACGGCGAGCTCTGCGCCGGGCTGCTCCCCGAGGTGATGACGCTGAACCTCCGGGCGTTGCGGGCTCGCGCGAGGGACGGCCCGGCGCTGGAGCGCTACGCAGAGGTCGCGCGGGCACTGACCGGCCGGCCCGACGCGATGCCCGAGGAGGGCGTGTCCTGGGTCAGGGAGCTGCGCGAGAGGCTGGGCATCCCCCGCCTCGCCGCTCAGGGGCTGACCCGCGAGGAAATCCCCGACGTCGTGGCCAAGGCGCGCAGGGCGAGCAGCATGCGCGCGAACCCGGTCGAGCTGACGGAGGGGGAGCTGGAGGCCGTGCTGGAGGACGCGCTCTGACGACGAGCGGGACGCCGCTCCCGCGCTTCGCGGTCGTGACGCCTCTTCTCCTCATGAGCGTCGCCGCCTGCATCGGGCCTCTGCGCGACGCTCTCGCCTTGGACCCCGTCGCCATCCTGAGCCAGGAGTGACGCGACCGCCCGCAGCCACGCAGGCCCGACGGGGCCGACTCAGGTCTGCGGTATCGAGCGCACGCCCAGCACCGCGTCTACCCAGTGCCTGGCCCGGTCGCCGCGGTTGAGGGTGCTGATCACCACGGTGCCGTCGGAGCTGATCCGGATCCGGGTCTTCATCATGCGTCCGCGCACGTAGTCGGCGTCGAAGCGCAGGTCGCCGCCGTCGAAGGCGAGCCCCCGCAGGACGTCGTCCGCCGTCCACTCGTCCCGCTCGCGGAAGGCGATGATCGAGTTGCCCTGCGCCCGCGCCTCGTCGAAGGAGAGCGCTCCCAGAGCGAAGATCAGCCCGAGGGCCGCGTGGGAGACCGCCGGGGCGGGGAGTCGCAGGATCAGGCTGTGGCGGGAGTGGTCCTCCTCCTCGACCAGCTCCGAGCGGACGACCTCCAGCTCCACTCCCCGCAGGCGGCCGAGCAGGTCGATGGCGATCGAGTCGGGGTCGGGCCCGGGGCTCAACTCTCGTGGCTCCGGACGCGGCCCCGGGCGGCCTTCCGGGTCGCGCGCCGCCGCTTCGA
>Ga0299906_10002333_pt1 | contig 15803 bp, 7 predicted proteins | sample RVTome_14_FD_200259 | JGI IMG/M metagenome (GOLD analysis project Ga0299906, IMG submission 200259) | Soil microbial communities from uranium-contaminated site in the Upper Colorado River Basin, Wyoming, United States - RVT145D125 (version 2) ... | reverse complement strand
CGCTTCCGGCAAAAGGTGCAGATCGTGTTCCAGGACCCGTATCGCTCGCTCAATCCGCGCCGCACGGTGGGCGCCGCCGTCGCCGAAGGTCCGCTCAACTTCGGCGCGGGCCGCAAGGCGGCGTGGCGGCGCGCCGGCGAGCTGATGGAGCTGGTCAAGCTCTCGCCCGCGGCGCTGCAGCGCTATCCGCACGAGTTCTCCGGCGGCCAGCGGCAACGCATCTGCATCGCGCGCGCACTGGCCGTGAACCCCGAGATCCTGATCGCCGATGAAGCGGTGTCCGCGCTCGACGTCTCGGTGCAGGCCGAGATCCTGAAGCTCCTGGACGAGATCCAGGGCCGCCTTCAGCTCACGCTGCTGTTCATCACCCACGATCTGCGTGTGGCCGCGCAGATCTGCAACCGCGTGGTGGTCATGCGCAGCGGCCGCGTGGTGGAGCAGGGCCCGGTGGCCGAGGTGTTCGAGCGCCCGCGCGACGCCTATACCCGCGCGCTCATCGATGCCGCGCCGGGCCGGGGGTTCGTGTTCGGGGACGCGGGCGCTCAACCCCTACTCCCGCCCTCCCACCGTACAGCCGAAGAAGCCGGGTAGCGCGGGCCTGCAGGAGCTGCGCCAGGGATTTGCGGAGAAGCTCAGCGCCAGAACACGCGGTGCGCGATCAGCAGGCGCGCGCCGCCGGCGCTGACCAGCATCAGCCCCGCGAACAGGCTGAGCCAGGCGAAGCGCGGCAGCGAGTGATCGAGCACCCCTTCGCTGATGTGCTCGGGGTTGTAGAACACGACGACCGTCGTGTTCGGCGGATAGGGCAGCGCCATCTCGCGCGCATGCGCCTCGCTGTAGTCGTCGCGCGAGCTGGCCAGCGAGAGGCCGGTGCTGATCACCGTCTGCCCGCGCACCTCGTACATGTAGCGCACCACCGGGCGCCAGCGCAGCTCGCCGTCGGAGGCCACCGGCTCGATGCCGGAGGACAGGATGCGGCCGAGCGCGGTGGGCCAGGCGGCCATGGTCTTGCCGCGGCCGTACTGGTCCAGCGCCTGGCCGATCAGCATGACGCCGACGAACACCAGCGCGACACACAACAGCAGCGAAACCAGGTCCTCGTTGCGCCGGATACGCAACCATCCGCTCGCGGGCCGAAATATCCACCGCTCACCGGTCCAAAGGCTGTACACGCTATACCTCCAACTTGCCTTCACGTTGCCCGGGACACGGCCTGCTGTCGCCGGCATCGGGTCGGGGGTGCAACCCGCCGACCGTCTGACAGCGCCTTCGAGCGGCCGTCCTTCCGGCTGGAAACTCCAAAAAGTCCTGCAAATCCGCGGGGTGAGGCGAGTTCCAGGCCCGCCGCAGTTGCTGTTGGCTTCGCCCGTCGGATCCGATGACAAGTGTAGCCATATGCGGACAGGCCAGACATTAGTGTCAAACAATCATCAAAACCAGCGCCACGGAGCGCGGGCTTGGTGTGTGTGGCAATCGATCCTTTACGCTAGCGCCCCGCTGTTACAGAATTCCGTGACATTCTCGCACCCGCGCAGCGGGCCGGCACTATAACGAAAGGGGGGGAGTCCATGGCGCGCAGCCTGAAGGAGCCGAAGATCGTCCGGCCGGACGACATCGATCCGCACCACAACTGGGGCCGGCCGATCCAGGCGCCCGGCCACACTCAGGTCGACTTCGAGGAGCGCGTCAACTTCCGCCGCCTGCACGACTACCGCCTGGCGCGCGTGCGCGCGGCGCTTTCCGTGTCGGGCCTGGGCGCCCTGCTCTGCTTCGACCAGGCCAACATCCGCTACACCACCAGCACGGTGATCGGCGAATGGGCGCGCGACAAGCTGACACGCTACTCGCTGCTCACGGGCAACGGCGATCCCTACATCTGGGATTTCGGCTCGGCGGCCAAGCACCACCGCCTGTACGCCCCGTGGCTGCATCAGGACCACTGCCGCGCCGGCCTGCTCGGCATGCGCGGGGCGGTGGGCGCGGACATCGCGCTGTTCCGCGAGGCGGCGCAGGAGATCAAGGCGCTGCTCGATGCGGAGGGGGTGGGCGACATGCCGCTGGGCGTGGACGTGGTCGAGCCGCCGATGCTGTTCGAGCTGCAGCGCCTGGGGCTGGAAGTGCGCGACGGCCAGCAGGCGATGCTGCAGGCGCGCGAGGTGAAGAGCATCGACGAGATCACGCTGCTCAACATGGCCTCCGCGATGGTGGACGGCGTGTACCAGGACATCGCCGAAGCGCTCAAGCCCGGCGTGAAGGAGAGCGAGATCGTGGCCATGGCCACGGCGCGCCTGTACCAGATGGGATCGGACTGCGTGGAGGCGATCAACTCCATCTCCGGGGAGCGCTGCTCGCCGCACCCGCACAACTTCACCGACCGGCTGATCCGCCCCGGCGACCAGGCCTTCTTCGACGTGATCCAGTCTTTCATGGGCTACCGCACCTGCTATTACCGCACCTTCAGCGTGGGCCGCGCCACCGACGCGCAGCGCACCGCGTATCGCAAGGCGCGCGAGTGGATGGACCGTGCCATCGAAATTCTGAAGCCGGGCATGTCCAGCGACAAGATCGCCGAGGCGTTCCCGCGCGCGGAGGAGATCGGCTTCGCCAGCGAGATGGAAGCGTTCGGGCTGAACTTCTGCCACGGCCTGGGCCTGGGCCTGCACGAGCGGCCGGTGATCAGCCGGCTGAACTCCACCCGCGAGCCGATCGAGCTGAAGGCCGGCATGGTGTTCGCCGTGGAAACCTACTGCCCGGCCTCCGACGGCTATTCCGCCGCGCGCATCGAGGAAGAAGTGGTGCTCACGCCCAAGGGCCCGCAGATCATCTCGCTGTTCCCGGCCGACGAGCTGCCGATCGCCAACCCCTACTAGCTGCCGGGCGCGCGCGTGGAGGCGTTCCTCCTCGGGTTGCTCTTCGTCGCCATCGTCGCCATCGTCGCAGTGGTGGGATGGCGGCTGCGCAAACCGCGCTCTGCAGAGCAGCCGGGCGCGGCGCCCGCGACCGAAGCGTCCGCCCGCGGGCAACCCGGCGCGCCCGCGCCCATGCCGGCCCTGCTGCCGCAGGTAGCGGAAGCCCTGCGCAAACCCTACGAGGAAAGCGCCCACCCGCGCGACCTGGAGGCCAGCGTCGATTTCCAGGTCGGCCTGGAGCTGTTGCGCGGCCCGGGCATCACGCGCGGCCAACTGATCGGCTATTGCCTGGGCGCCAACCCCCAGATCGCGATAATCGCCGCCTATGCGCTGGCGCGCAGGGAGGACAGCGGCCCGGCGACCGCGCCCCTGCTCTCCTACCTGCGTCAGACCAACCTGTGGACCGCCTATTACATCCTGCGCTTCCTGGCGGTGCGCGCGGACCGGCCGGTCATCGCCCCGGTGCTGCTGGCCGCGCGCGAATGGTGGCCGAACAACCCGCTGCTGCCGGCGATCCTGGACGAGTTCATCGACGCGCGGCTGGCCGCCGGCGAGACGCCGGACTTGAGCGCCGCCCTGAAGCGGCACCCGCCGGACGACATCGCCGATGTGGATGCGGTGCTGGAGAAGCTGGGCAGCCCGCTCGCCGTGCAGCTGCGCGAGGAACTCGGCCGCTGGCGCCGAGAGCGCATCGACATGACCTTTCTGCGCAGCGTGGGCCGTATCTGGGGCGACGAGGAGCTGGCGCGCCACGTGGTGGACACGCCCGCGCTGAAAATCGGCGTGGAGCTCGCGGCCGAGACGCTGTGCCGCTCGCCGGGCTCCTCGTTGCTGCTGGTGGGCGAGGCGGGCGTGGGCAAGACCACGCTGATGCGCGCGCTGGCGAAGCGGCTCGCGCGCGAGGGATGGACGGTATTCGAGGCCTCCGCGGTCGAGGTGCTTGCCGGCCAGGTCTACGTAGGGGAACTGGAGCAGCGCATGCGCCTGCTGCTCACCCACCTCGACGCCGACAAGCACGTGCTGTGGTACGTCCCGCAGTTTCAGGAGCTGTATTACAGCGGGCGCCATCGCTTCAGCCCGATCGGCATCCTGGACATGGTGCAGCCGGCGGTGGAGGCCGGGCGGCTGCGCATGGTGGGCGAGGTGCGGCCCGCGGCGCTGGAGAAGGTGGTGCAGCAGCGGCCGCGCCTGCGCGCGGCGTTCAAGAGCCTGGTGCTGGACAGCGCATCGGAGCAGGAGACGTTGGCGCTGGCCGCGGCGATAGCGCGCGAGGAGCTGGCGCCGGCCGTGAGCGTGGAGCAGCCGGTGCTGCACGACGCCCTGGACCTGGCGCGAAACTATGTCACCAGCAGCGTCCCGCCCGGCAACGTCATCGACCTCCTGCGCCTCACCGGCACGCGGCTGGCCCCGCGCGGCGGCGGGCAGCACGCCATGGCGCGCGAGGACCTGCTGGTGACGCTGTCGCAGCTCACCGGGCTGCCGCACAGCGTGCTCGACGAGCGCGAAGGGTTGGACGCGGCCGGGCTGCAGGCTTTTTTCGCGGAACGCGTCATGGGGCAGCCGGAAGCGGTGCGCTGCCTCGTCGATCGCGTGGCCATGCTCAAGGCCGGCCTCATCGACCCCAAGCGGCCGATCGGCGTGTTCCTGTTCGCCGGCCCTACCGGCACCGGCAAGACCGAGGTGGCGAAGACGCTGGCCGAGTACCTGTTCGGCTCGGCCGAGCGGATGATCCGGCTGGACATGAGCGAGTTCCAGGAGCCGCAATCGCTGATTCGCATCGTCGGCGAGAGCGGCGAGGGCGCCGACACCAACGCGCTGGTGAACCGCATCCGCAAGCAGCCGTTCTCGGTCGTGCTGCTGGACGAGTTCGAGAAGGCGCATCCGCGCGTGTGGGACGTGTTCCTGCAGGTGTTCGACGACGCGCGCCTGACCGACGCGCAGGGCAACCTGGCCGACTTCCGCCACAGCATCATCATCCTCACCACCAACCTGGGCGCGGTGGAGCATCAGGGTGGCAGCCTCGGCTTCACTTTCGCCGGCGGCGCCTTCAGCGAGGCGCAGGTGCTGCGCGTCATCGGCAACACCTTCCGGCCGGAGTTCGTCAACCGCATCGACCGCGTGGTGGTGTTCCGCCCCCTGACCAAGACGGTGATGCGCGACATCCTGCGCAAGGAGCTGGGCGCGGTGCTCCAGCGGCGCGGGTTCCGCAACCGCGAGTGGGCGGTGGAGTGGGAGGAATCCGCCATCGAGTTCCTGCTGGAGCGCGGCTTCACCCGCGACATGGGCGCGCGGCCGCTACGCCGCGCCATCGACCAGCACGTGCTCGCGCCGATCGCCATGACCATCGTCGAGCACCGTTTCCCGCAGGGCGACCAGTTCCTGTTCGTGCGCAGCGACGGCGGCGGCATCCAGGTCGAGTTCGTGGATCCCGACGCGCCGGCGGCCGAGGTCGGGCCCGCGGGGCAAGCGGCTGCGGCGGGTGCCCTGTCGTATGCGCCGATCATCCTGGCGCCCAGCGGCGGCGCGAGCGAGCGCGACTTCCTCCAGGCCGCGCTGGCGGGCATCGAGGCGCGCCTGCAGTCGGAGCACTGGGTTGGCGAGAAGCAGCGGCTGCTGCACGAGATGGGCCGCCCGGGCTTCTGGACCAGCGGGGAGCGGCACGTGGTATTGGGGCAGATCGAGCACCGCGACAGCATCGAGGCGGGTGCGGCTACTGCGCAGTCGCTGATGCGGCGCCTGACGCCGCGCGCCGGACGCGTCGCCGCGCCGCCTTCGATCCTGTCCAACCTGGCGCAGCAGCTCTACCTGCTCGAGCACGCCCTGGCCGATCTCGACCGCGGCCTGTGGCCCGAGGTGTTCGTCGCCGTCGAAGCCGTCGCCGGCGATCCGCGCAGCGCCGCCCTGGACGGCGAGTGGACCGCGACCCTGTGCGGCATGTACCGCGAGTGGGCGCGCAGGCGGCGCATGCGCGCGGCGCTGCTGGAAGGCGTCGGCGCCTCCCAGTTCGTGCTGTCGGTCGCCGGGTTCGGTGCGCACGGCATCCTGCTGCGCGAAGCGGGCCTGCACGTGCTCGAGACGCCCGACAGCTCAGGCGGCTTCGATCGGCAGACCGCACGCGTGCGCGTGGCGCCGCAGCCGGCGCGGCCGCGCCGGGCGCATCAGAGCGAGCTGGCGCAGGCGCTGGCCTGCCTTGCCGCGGGCGGATCGCCCACCACCGCCATCGTGCGCCGCTACCGCGCGCAGCCCTCGCCGCTGGTGCGCGACGCGCTGGCCGGCTGGCGCAGCGGGCGACTCGATCAGGTGCTGGGCGGGGATTTCGACCTGATGACCTGAGGAGAATACGCATATGCCAAACCGCCGCAGGCAATTCCTCTCCGGCGCCGCGGCGCTGAGCGCCGCATGGCTGGCGCGCGGCGCCGCGCTCGCGGAAGAGCGCTTCGACCTGCTGATCCGCGGCGGCGAAGTGATCGACCCGAGCCAGAGCCTGCGCGCGCGGCGCGACATCGGCATGCGCTGGGGGCGCATCGCCGCGCTGGAGCCGTCGATCCCACCCGACCGCGCGGCGCAGGTCATCGATGCGAGCGGCATGCTGGTGGTGCCCGGCCTGGTGGACCTGCACGCCCACGTGTACCCGCAGGGCTCGGCCATCGGCTTGCCGGCCGACGAGCTGGTCCCCTACACCGCCACCACCACCTATGTCTCGGCCGGCGACGCCGGCGCCAACAACTTCTCTGCGCTCAGGCACTTCATCATGGCGCAGGCGCGCAGCCGCATCTTCGCCTTCCTGCACATCTCCAACATCGGGCTGGCCGGCTTCCCGGTGGGCGAGACGCTGAACCTGGACTACGCCGACATCGACCTGGCGGCCCGCACCGTCGCGGAGAACCGCGACGTGGTGCTGGGCCTGAAAGTGCGCGTGTCGAAGAGCGTGGTCGGGAGCAACGGCCTGGCGCCGCTCGAGCGCGCCATCGCCGCGGCGCAGCGCGCGGGCGGCGGAGCGCGCGTGATGTGCCACATCGGCGATGCGCCGGGCGAGCTGCCCGCGCTGCTGGATCTGCTGCGCCCGGGCGATATCCTCACGCACGCCTACAGCGGCGCGGGCAACAACGTCGTGCGCGACGGCCGGCTGCTGGACGCGGCGCTGGCGGCCAAGCGCCGCGGCGTGATCGTCGACGTCGGCCACGGCGGCGGCAGCTTCGACTACACGGTGGCGGCTGCCGCCATCGAGCAGGGCCTCGCGCCCGACACCATCAGCAGCGACATCCATGCGCTCAGCGGCAACACCCCCGGCAGGCCTTACCTGCCCTGGGTGATGAGCAAGTTCCTGAATCTCGGCTTCGGCCTGGAGGAAGTGGTGGCGATGGCCACCGTCAACCCGGCGCGCGTGATCGACCGCGTGGACAAGCTCGGCACGCTGCAGCCGGGCGCGCCGGCGGACGTGGCGATCCTGCAGCTCAAGGAGGAGTCCGTCAGCTTCGTCGATACGCGCGGCAACCAGCGGTCCGGGACACGCTGGCTGGTGCCGGTGCACACCGTGCGCGCCGGCCGGCCGTTCGGGCGGCCGTATCCGATGCCGTTCTCGTATCCGTGAGCGCGGCTGCTAACGACGGAACGGCCCGCGGCCGCGCCAGTACTGAATCAGCACATAGCCGGCGGCCATGCCGCCGAGATGCGCGAAGTGCGCCACCCCGGCCTGGGTGCCGGTCACGCCCAGCACCAGCTCGATGGCGCCGTAGAGGGTCACGAACAGCCAGGCCGGCATCGGGATGGGTGGAAAGATCAGCATGATTATGCGTCGCGGGAACATCATGCCGAACGCGAGCAGCAGCCCGAACACCCCGCCCGACGCCCCCAGCGTCGGATAGGGCGGCGCGCTGCTGGCGCTGGTGACCACGAGCTGCGCGAGCGCGGCCCCGATCACGCAGGCGAAGTAGTAGATCAGGTAGCGCCGCTCGCCCCACACCCGCTCGATCTCGCCGCCGAACATGAACAGCGCGAACATGTTGAACAGCAGGTGCGCCATGCTCCCGTGCAGGAAGGCGTAGGTCACAACCTGCCAGATCTGGAAGTTTCCGACCCCGGGCAGGCCATACTGGCCGGCGAGCGACAGGGGCCACAAGGCAAAGGTCGCAACCAGCCAGCGGCCCATCACGAACTGTGCGAAGAAGACGGCGACGTTGACGATGATCAGCGTGCGCGTGACGCGGGGAAGGGCGGGGAACATGATCTCCTAAGAATTGGGGGACGCCGACCAAGTTCAATATTAGCCGCACGATTGCCCTGGCATCACGCCGGAGATTTCGCGCCGATCAAGACCGCGCCCCGCGCCTGTAGAATAAGCGCCTCCTCCGTGCCTGGGCGGCCCCGCAACGGGCCCCGCAGGTAAGCACCCACCACCCCGCCCGCTCGCATGAAACCTGACGACGCTCACCTTGCCGACGAGACTCGCGCGATCCATATCCAGGGCGCAAAGCAGAACAACCTGAAGAACCTGGATCTCGCCATCCCGTTGAACGAGCTGGTGGTGGTGACCGGCGTATCGGGGTCCGGCAAGTCCTCGCTGGTGTTCGACACGCTCTACGCCGAGGGCCAGCGGCGCTACGTGGAGACCTTCTCGCCCTACGCGCGCCAGTTTCTCGACCGCATGGACAAGCCCGCGGTCGACCGCATCGACGGCATCCCGCCCGCGATCGCCATCGACCAGACCAACCCGGTGCGCACCTCGCGCTCCACGGTCGGCACGATGACCGAGCTGAACGACCATCTCAAGCTGATGTTCGCGCGCGGCGCGCGGCTCTACTGCCGCGCCTGCGGCGAGCCGGTGCGGCGCGACAACCCCGACACGATCTTCGACGCGCTCGCGCAGCGCGCCGCGGCGGCCGGCGACCCGCGGCTGATCGTCACCTTCCCGGTGGAAGTGCCGAAGAATTTCTCCGAGGAGGAGGTGCGGCAACTGCTCGAGCAGCAGGGCTACACCCGCATTCACCGCCGGGACGGCAGCACGCTGGAGGTGGTGCAGGACCGTTTCCGCATGTCCTCGGCCGAGCGCGCACGCGCTATCGAGGCGCTGGAGGCGGCCCTGCGGGTCGGACAGGGGCGCGTGAACGTGCATGCGGTGAGCGGACTCCATCCCCCTCCCGACCTCCCCCTTGAAGGGGGAGGAGGCGCCCTCCCCTTCAAGGGGAGAGTTGAGGAGGGGATGGGTCCAGCCGCCGTGTGGCGCTTCTCCTCCGACCTGCACTGCCCCGACTGCGACATCCACTATGCGGAGCCCACGCCGAGCCTGTTCTCGTTCAACTCGCCGGTGGGCGCGTGCGAGACCTGCCGCGGCTTCGGACGGGTGATCGGCATCGACTTCGGGCTGGTCATCCCGGACGAGTCGAAGAGCCTGCGCGAGGGTGCCATCAAGCCCTGGCAGACGCAGAGCTTCAACGAGTGCCAGGACGATCTGGCCCAGTACGCCCCCAAGCGCGGCGTGCCGATGGACGTACCCTGGCGCGAACTGTCCGCCGAGCACAAGCACTGGGTGCTGGAGGGCGACGACGGCTGGGTGAGCTGGCGCAAGTCGTGGCCCGGCACCTGGTACGGCGTGCGCCGCTTCTTCCAGTGGCTCGAGTCCAAGAGCTACAAGATGCACGTACGCGTGCTGCTGTCGCGCTACCGCGCCTACACACCGTGCACGGCCTGCGGCGGGGCCCGGCTCAAGCCCGAGGCGCTGATGTGGCGGCTGGGCACGGCCGAGGACGCCGAGCGCGTGCTGCCCCCCGAGAAGCGGTTCCGGCCGCTCGGCTTCGACTGCCCGGAGGAGCGGCTGCGTGCGCTGCCCGGCCTCACGCTGCACGATCTGATGCTGCTGCCGGTGGACCAGACGCGCGAGTTCTTCATGCGCGTGCATCTCCCGGCGCCCATGGACGAAGCCACCGACCTGCTGCTGGACGAGATCCGCTCGCGCCTCGGCTACCTGAACGAGGTCGGCCTGGGCTACCTCACGCTCGACCGCCAGTCGCGCACGCTGTCGGGCGGCGAAGTTCAGCGCATCAACCTCACCACGGCGCTGGGCACCTCGCTGGTGAACACCCTGTTCGTGCTCGACGAACCGTCGATCGGCCTGCACCCGCGCGACATGGGGCGCGTGATCGAGGTGATGAAGCGCCTGCGCGATGCCGGTAACTCGCTGGTGGTGGTGGAGCACGATCCGCAGATCATGCTGGAGGCCGACCGCCTGCTGGACATGGGCCCGGGGCCGGGGGAGCGCGGCGGGAGCGTGGTGTTCTTCGGCACGCCGCAGCAGCTCGCGCGCGCGCCGGGGTCGCTCACCGCCGAGTACCTGACCGGCGCGCGGCGCGTGGACGAAGCGCGCGAGCGCGCGCCGGCGCGGCCCGACGGCGGCGCGCTCGACCTCCTGGGCGCCAGCGAGCACAACCTCAAGAGCGTCGACGTCAGCATCCCGCTGCACCGGCTGGTGTGCGTCACCGGGGTGAGCGGCTCGGGCAAGTCCACGCTGGTGCAGGACGTGCTCTACGCCGCGCTGCTCAAGCACAAGGGCAGGCCCACCGAGGCGCCCGGCGCACACCGTAGGCTGATCGGGCACGAGCAGATCGCCGGCGTGGTGATGGTCGACCAGTCCCCGATCGGCCGCACCACGCGCTCCAACCCGGCGAGCTACGTCGGCGCCTTCGACGCGATCCGGCAGATCTTCGCGAAGCAGCCGCTGTCCCGGGAGCGCGGCTACACCGCGGGCACCTTCAGCTTCAACTCCGGCAACGGCCGCTGCCCGACCTGCGGCGGCAACGGCTTCGAGCACGTGGAGATGCAGTTCCTGTCCGACGTGTACTTGCGCTGCCCGGACTGCAACGGCCGGCGCTATCGCGACGAGGTGCTGGAAGTCGTGCTCGGCGACGGTGTCGTCCGCTCGATCGCCGACGTGCTCGACCTGACCGTTTCCGAAGCGCTGGCGTTGTTCGCCGACCAGCCTGAAGTCGTGCGCACGCTGCAGCCGCTGGTGGACGTCGGGCTCGAGTACCTCAAGCTGGGCCAGCCGGTGCCGACGCTGTCCGGCGGCGAGGCACAGCGGCTGAAGCTGGCGGGACATCTGGCCGAAGCGCGAACTACCCGGACGCCTCGCACCGGCACCGCCCCGCCGGCTACACCTGCACCCCTCCTCGACGAGGACGGGAATGTGTTCAAGTCGCGCCTCCAGGGCGCATCAGGCCGCGGCAACCTGTTCCTGTTCGACGAGCCCACCACCGGCCTGCATTTCGCAGACATCGCCCGGCTGCTGCAGGCGTTTCGCAAGCTCATCGCCGCCGGCCACTCGCTGATCGTGATCGAGCATAACCTCGACGTCATCCGCGCCGCCGACTGGATCATCGACCTCGGCCCGGAGGGCGGCGATGCCGGCGGCGAAGTGGTGGCGGTGGGCACGCCGCGGCAGATCGAGGCCCATCCGCGCTCGCACACCGGCATTGCGCTGCGCGAGTACGACGACGCGGTGCGCAGCATGCTGGCGGCGAAGGAGCCGGGCGCCGCGCCGTACGCCGGCGGCCTCACGGCCGACTCCTCGCGCCGCATGCCGCGCGCGTCGATCCACATCCACAACGCGCGCGAGCACAACCTCAAGAACGTGGATGTGCAGATCCCGCGCGAGCGCTTCACGGTGATCACCGGCGTGTCCGGCAGCGGCAAGAGCACGCTGGCCTTCGACATCCTGTTCGCCGAGGGCCAGCGGCGCTATCTCGAGTCGCTCAACGCCTACGCGCGGCAGTTCGTGCAGCCGGCCACGCGGCCCGACGTCGACGCCATCTTCGGCATCCCGCCCACCGTGGCCATCGAGCAGCGCGTCAGCCGCGGCGGCCGCAAGAGCACCGTGGCGACGATGACCGAGATCTACCACTTCCTGCGCCTGCTGTTCGTCAAGCTCGGCACGCAGTTCTGCCCTTCCTGCCAGGTGCCGATCGAGCCGCAGAGCGCCGACTCGATCGCCGCGCGCATCCTGCGCGACTTCCGCGGCCAGCACGTGGGCCTGCTCGCTCCGCTGGTGGTGAACCGCAAGGGCTACTACACCGACCTCGCCAAGTGGGCGGCGGGCAAGGGTTTCGGCCACCTGCGCGTGGACGGGGCCTTCCTGCCCACCGGCAAGTGGCCGCGGCTGTCGCGCTTCCAGGAGCACACCATCGAGCTGCCGGTGTCGGATCTCACCATCGGCCCGAGCGTCGAGGCGCGGCTGCGCGAGGGCCTGGCGCAGGCGCTGCAGTTCGGCAAAGGCGTGGTGCATGTGGTCGCCCCGCTGGACGGGCTGATGGACGGCAAGGCCGTGGTGCGCGAGTCGGTGTTCTCCACCCGGCGCGCGTGCCCCGCGTGCGGCACCAGCTTCCCAGAGCTCGATCCGCGCCTGTTCTCCTTCAATTCCAAGCACGGCTGGTGCGAGACCTGTTTCGGCACCGGCCTGAAGATCGCCGAGGTCGGCTGGAGCGAGGAGCGCAGCCGCACCGGCACCGAGGACCACGTGCTCGACTCCTGGCTCGATTGGCTGGAGATCGAGGAGGCCTGTCCCGCCTGCGAGGGCAAGCGGCTCAATCCCACGGCGCTGAACGTGCGCTTCCACGAGCGCTCGATCGCCGATCTCACCGCGCTGCCGGTGCGCCAGGTCGAGCAGTTCTTCCGCGCCCTGGCGCTGCACGGCCGCGACGCCGAGATCGCGCGCGACATCCTGGTGGAGCTGCGCTCGCGGCTCGGCTTCCTGGGCGAGGTCGGGCTGTCCTACCTGGCGCTGGACCGCACTGCGCCCACGCTCTCGGGCGGGGAAGCGCAGCGCATCCGGCTCGCCTCGCAGCTCGGCTCCAACCTGCGCGGCGTGTGCTACATCCTCGACGAGCCCACCATCGGCCTGCACCCTCGCGACAACCGCATCCTGCTCGATGTGCTGAAGAAGCTCGAATCGAAGGGCAACACGCTGGTGGTGGTGGAGCACGACGAAGACACCATCCGGCGCGCCGAGCACGTGCTCGACCTCGGCCCGGGAGCGGGCAAGGACGGCGGGCGCGTGGTGGCGCAAGGCAGCGCCGCGGAACTGATGCGCAATCCCGACTCGATCACGGGGCGCTTCCTCGCGGCCCCGCTCAGGCATCCGCTGTTCGAGCGGCGCACGGTCGGCGCGAAGACCCCCGCGCTCGAGATCGGCGGTGCGACCCTGCACAACCTGAAGAACCTGCGCGTGCGCATCCCGCTCGGGCGGTTGACCGCGATCACGGGCGTCTCGGGCAGCGGCAAGAGCACGCTCGCACGCGACGTGCTGCACGACAACCTGGCGCAGTTGCTGAGCGGCACGCGCCGCAAGCGCGACGTCGCGCTGCACGGCTGCGCGGCGATCCAGGGCTCGGAGCAGGTCGGTCGCGTGCTGGAGGTCGACCAGACCCCGATCGGCAAGACACCGCGCTCCTGTCCGGCCACCTACGTGGGCTTCTGGGACGCGATCCGCAAGCTCTTCGCCGACAGCACCGAGGCGCGCATCCGCGGCTACGGGCCGGGACGCTTCTCCTTCAATACCGCCGGCGGGCGCTGCGAGGCCTGCGAGGGCCAGGGCTCGAAGACCATCGAGATGAGCTTCCTGCCGGATGTGAAGGTGGCCTGCGACGCCTGCGGCGGGCGGCGCTTCTCCCCCGAGACGCTGATGGTGCGCTTCAAGGGCAGGAGCATCGGCGAGGTGCTGGCCATGAGCGTGGACGAGGCCAGCGAGTTCTTCTCCTTCCATCGCTCCATCAGCCACTGCCTGCGCCTGCTGCAGGACGTCGGCCTGGGCTATCTCACGCTCGGCCAGCAGAGCCCGACTTTGTCCGGCGGCGAGGCGCAGCGCATCAAGCTGGTGACCGAGCTGTCCAAGGTGCGCACCGTGGATCCCGGCCCGCTTCCCTTCAAGGCGGGGGCCGGGATGGGCTCCAGCGCGCCGCGAAGCAACACCACCCTCTACGTCCTCGACGAGCCCACCGTCGGCCTGCACATGGCCGACGTGGAGAAGCTGATCCGTGTGCTGCACCGGCTGGTGGACGCGGGCAACAGCGTCGTCGTCATCGAGCACAACCTCGACGTGATCGCCGACGCCGACTGGATCATCGATCTCGGCCCCGAGGGCGGCGACGAGGGCGGGCGGATCGTCGTGCAAGGCGCGCCGGAAGCCGTCTGCAGCGCGCAGAGCGGCTCCCACACCGCCAAGGTGCTCGCCGGATTTCTGAGCGAGCGCGGGCGCGTCGCGGCTTGACGCGATGCTTCGCGGCCCGCCGCATCGGACGTGCACCGCGGTGGCTCATACTGTGAGCTATAAAGTATAGACCTGACCCCGCACTACAACGTATAGACCTGACCCCATGTGCCAGCTGCTCGGCATGAACTGCAACGTGCCGACCGACATCGTGTTCTCGCTCACCGGCTTCCAGCAGCGCGGCGGCGGCACCGACGAGCACGGCGACGGCTGGGGCATCGCCTTTTTCGAGGGCAAGGGGGTGCGCGTTTTCCTCGACCCGGAGCCCGCCTCGCGCTCTCCGGTCGCCGAGTTCGTGCGCGGCTATCCGATCCGCTCGCTCAATGTCATCGCGCACATCCGCAAGGCCACGCGCGGGCCGATCGGCCTGGAGAACACCCATCCGTTCCTGCGCGAGCTGTGGGGCCGCTACTGGATCTTCGCGCACAACGGCACGCTGGAGGATTATCGGCCGGTCGCCGGCGAGCGCTATCGGCCGGTGGGCAGCACCGACAGCGAGGCGGCGTTCTGCGAGCTGCTGGAGTCGCTGTGCCGCCGCTTTCCCGGCGCGCCGCCGGAAGCCGATGCGCTGGGCGAGCAGGTCGCAGCCTGGGCGGGCCGGCTGGCGCAGCTCGGCCCGTTCAACTTCCTGCTGTCCGACGGCGAGCGCTTGTTCGCGCATTGCTCGACGCGCCTGTCGTACATCGAGCGGCGCGCGCCGTTCACCAAGGCGCGCCTGGTGGACGCCGACGTCGAGGTCGATTTCAGCCAGGTGACCACGCCCAACGATCGCGTCGCCGTGATCGCGACGCTGCCGCTCACCGCCAACGAGCGGTGGACCGAGCTGGGCCCGGGCGAGCTGGCGGTGTTCCACCAGGGGCGGCGCATCGCGGGCAGTTGACACCATCAACCGACGGGGTCGCGCGCCGCGCGATCCCTCGTTCTTTCCCGTTCCGGGGCGCGCCGGACCTCCCGGCAAACGAACTCGGTAATCGGCGAGCGTCGCGAACCCCTACTTCCCTACGCCCAGCTTCGAGAAGAACGCGTAGTTGTCGTAGGTCGCCTCGGCGACGCGGAACCACAGGAACTGATCGTCGCGGAACTTCTTCCAGCCGGGGTAGATCCGCTTCCAGTGCGCGCTTTTCGCCTTGAGCTCGTTGTAGAGCTCGAAGCTGGCCTTCTCGCAGGCCTCCAGGATTACCCTCGGGAACGGGCGCAGTTTGGTGCCGCTGGCGACCAGTCGGCGCAGAGCATCCGGACTGTCTGCATCGTACTTGGCGGGCACCCAGGTGTTGACCTCGCCGCAGGCCGCCTGGAGGGCTGCCTGATAGGACCTCGGCAGCTCGGCGTACCGCTTCTCGTTGATCAGCGCCGTGATCATCGTGCCGGCCTCCCACCAGCCCGGGTAGTAGTAGAACTTGGCGACCTTGTGGAAGCCGAGCTTCTCGTCGTCATAAGGACCGACCCATTCGGCCGCGTCGATCGTGCCCTTCTCCAGCGCGGGATAGATATCGGGTCCTCCGATCATCTGCGGCACCACCCCGAGCTTGGCGAGCACCAGTCCCGCCATCCCGGCGATGCGGAACTTCAGGCCCTTGAGATCGGCCAGCGTCTTGATCTCCTTCCGGAACCAGCCGCCCATCTGGCAACCGGTGTTGCCG
>Ga0299906_10002332_pt1 | contig 15814 bp, 12 predicted proteins | sample RVTome_14_FD_200259 | JGI IMG/M metagenome (GOLD analysis project Ga0299906, IMG submission 200259) | Soil microbial communities from uranium-contaminated site in the Upper Colorado River Basin, Wyoming, United States - RVT145D125 (version 2) ... | reverse complement strand
GGCGATGGCCGCGGTGACCGCGAGGCTCGCGTACATCCCCGTCAGGACGTCGGTCACCGCGATCCCGACCTTCTGCGGCCCGCCCCCGGGCAGGTCATCGCGCTCGCCCGTGACGCTCATCAGCCCCGCCATGCCCTGGAAGACGAAGTCGTAGCCCGGGCGCTGCGCATACGGCCCGTCCTGCCCGAACCCGGTGACCGAGCAGTAGATGATCCCCGGGTTGACCAGGCGTACGTCGTCGTACGCCAGCCCGTACCGTGCGAGGTCCCCGACCTTGTAATTCTCGAGCAGGACGTCGCTCTTCGCCGCCAGTTCGCGCACCAGGCGCTGGCCCGCCGGCTGTGACAGGTCGATGGTCACGGACTTCTTGCCGCGGTTGACCGAGAGGTAATAGGCGGCTTCCCGCGTGTCCCGGCCGTCCCGGTCCTTGAGCCACGGCGGACCCCAGCTGCGCGTGTCGTCGCCGGTCTTGGGACGCTCGATCTTGATGACCTCGGCGCCGAGGTCGGCGAGCGTCTGCGCCGCCCAGGGGCCGGCGAGGACGCGGGTGAGATCGACGACGCGGATGTGCGAGAGGGGACGCGGCATGGCGGGTCGGGGGCTCGGAGGTGGCTGCAAGAGTACGGAGTCGTCCCCCCGACCGCAAGCGGGCGCGGCGTCGGACCCGTGGACGCCACGGCCTTTCGGCTAGAATTGACGCTCCTTCCGCGAGGCAATCCGATGAAGCTGCTCGTCCCCGTCAAACGCGTCGTCGACGCCAACGTGAAGGTGCGGGTGAAGAGCGACGGGACCGGGGTCGAGCTCGCCAACGTCAAGATGGCGATGAACCCGTTCGACGAGATCGCCGTCGAGGAGGCGATGCGGCTCAAGGAGGCCGGCATCGCGACCGAGGTGGTCGCGGTGTCCTGCGGGCCGCAGGCCTGCCAGGAGACACTGCGGACGGCGCTCGCGCTCGGCGCCGACCGCGCGATCCTCGTCGAGACGGACGCCGAGCTCCAGCCGCTCGCGGTGGCGAAGCTGCTCAAGGCGATCGCGGCGAAGGAGAGCCCGCAGCTCGTCGTCATGGGCAAGCAGGCGATCGACGACGACAATAACCAGACCGGTCAGATGCTCGCCGCGCTGCTCGGGTGGCCGCAGGCGACGTTCGCCTCCAAGGTGAAGATCGAGGGCGGCGGGGCGCAGGTCACGCGCGAGGTCGACGGGGGTCTCGAGACCGTGTCGATCAGGCTGCCGGCGGTGATCACCACCGACCTGCGCCTGAACGAGCCGCGCTACGTCACGCTGCCGAACATCATGAAGGCGAAGAAGAAGCCGCTGGAGACGCTGAAGCCCGAGGCGCTCGGCGTCGACGTCGCGCCGCGCCTGGCGACGCTCAGGGTCGAGGAGCCGCCCAAGCGCAAGAGCGGGGTCAAGGTGCCCGACGCGAAGACCCTGGTCGAGAAGCTGAAGAACGAGGCGAAGGTGATCTGATGACGATCCTAGTCGTCGCCGAGCACGACAACGCCGCGCTGAAGCCTTCGACGCTGAACACACTCGGCGCCGCGAAACAGATCGGCGGCGACGTTCACGTGCTCGTGGCAGGGCAGAGGTGCGAGGCGGTCGCGCAGGCCGCCGCCGCGGTGCCAGGCGTAGGAAAGGTGCTGCTCGCCGACGCGGCGCAGTACAAGGACCAGCTTGCCGAGAACCTCGCGGCGCTCGTGGTGGGGCTCGCCAAGGACTACGGCCACGTGCTCGCGCCCGCGACGACCTTCGGGAAGAACTTCATGCCGCGGGTTGCAGCGGCGCTCGACGTGGGACAGGTCTCCGACATCAGCGCGGTCAAGAGCCCCGATACGTTCGTCCGTCCGATCTACGCCGGTAATGCGCTCGCGACCGTGCAGTCGAAGGACCCGATCAAGGTCGTCACCGTTCGCTCGACCGGCTTCGAGGCAGTGCCGGCAACCGGGGGTACTGCGACCATCGCCACGATCGCGGCCGCGGCCGACACCGGCCTCTCCACTCTGGTCGGACGCGAGCTCACGAAGAGCGAGCGCCCGGAGCTCACCGCCGCGCGCGTCATCGTCTCCGGCGGACGCGGCATGGGCTCGGGGGAGAACTTCAAGCTCCTCGAGCCGCTCGCCGACAAGCTGAACGCCGCCATGGGCGCCTCGCGCGCGGCAGTGGACGCGGGCTTCGTGCCGAACGACTGGCAGGTCGGCCAGACCGGCAAGATCGTGGCGCCGGAGCTCTACATCGCCGTCGGGATCTCGGGGGCGATCCAGCACCTCGCCGGGATGAAGGACAGCCGGGTGATCGTCGCGATCAACAAGGACGAGGAGGCGCCGATCTTCCAGGTGGCCGACTACGGGATCGTCGGCGACCTGTTCAAGGTGGTGCCGGAGCTCGTGAGGAGCCTCGGCTGACCGATCGGAGCGACGCATGAGCGGCTACACGGCACCCCTCCGGGACATGCAGTTCGTCCTGAATGAGCTGGCCGGCCTCGCCGAAGTCGCCCGGCTCCCCGGCAACGAGGGGCTGTCGGCGGACCTGGTGGGGCAGATCCTCGAGGAGAACGCGAAGTTCGCGGCCGAGGTGCTGGCCCCGCTCAATTCGCCCGGCGACCGGGAAGGGTCGGTCTTCCGCGACGGCGAGGTGCGCACGCCGAAGGGCTTCAAGGAAGCCTACCGGCACTTCGTCGAAGGCGGCTGGAACGCGCTCCAGTTTCCCCACGAGTTCGGCGGCCAGGGCCTGCCGAAGCTCGTCGCCGCGCCGGTCATGGAGATGTGGAAGTCGGCCAACCTGTCGTTTTCGCTCTGTCCGCTGCTCACCGGGGGCGCGATCGAGGCGCTGCTCCTGGTCGGCACGCCGGCGCAACAGCAGGCCTATCTCCCGAAGATGGTCGAGGGGACTTGGACCGGCACCATGAACCTTACCGAGCCGCAGGCCGGCTCCGATCTCGCGCTCGTCAAGACGCGGGCGGTGCCGGAAGGCGACCACTACCGGATCTTCGGGCAGAAGATCTTCATCACCTACGGCGAGCACGACCTGGCGGAGAACATCATCCACCTCGTGCTCGCGCGAACGCCCGACGCGCCGCAGGGCGTGAAGGGCATCTCGCTCTTCATCGTGCCGAAGTTTTTGGTGAACCCCGACGGCTCGCCAGGCAAGCGCAACGACGTGCGCTGCGTGTCGATCGAGCACAAGCTCGGGATCCACGCGAGCCCGACCGCGGTGCTCGCCTACGGCGACAAGGACGGCGCGATCGGCCACCTTGTGGGCGAGGAGAACCGCGGCCTCGAGTACATGTTCATCATGATGAACGCGGCGCGGTTCGCGGTGGGCATGGAGGGCGTGGCGCTGTGCGAGCGAGCGTACCAGAAGGCGGCGGCCTACGCCAAGGAGCGCGTTCAGAGCCGCGAGCTCGGGGGCAGCGGGTCGAAGCCGGTGCCGATCATCCACCACCCCGACGTGCGCCGGATGCTGATGAGCATGCGGGCGTACGCGGAGGCGACCCGGGCGCTCGCCTATGTCGTCGCGGCCGCGCTGGACAAGGCGCACGCCCATCCCGACAAGGAGGAGCGCGCGCGCAACCAGCGGCTGGTCGACTTCCTGATCCCGGTCGTCAAGGGCTGGTCGACGGAGACGGCGATCGAGGTCGCCTCCACCGGCATCCAGGTCCACGGCGGGATGGGCTTCATCGAGGAGACGGGCGCGGCGCAGTACCTGCGCGACGCGCGGATCACGACGATCTACGAGGGCACCACCGGCATCCAGGCGAACGATCTCGTCGGGCGCAAGATCGCGCGCGAGTCCGGGCTGACGGCCGGGGAGGTGCTCAAGGCGATCCAGGCGCTCGACGCCGAGCTCGCGAAGGCCCCGGGCGACGACTTCAAGGCGATCCGGTCACGGCTCGCCGCGGGCGCCGCCGCGATGAGCGAATGTGTCGAGTGGATCGTCGGGCGCTACGGCGAGGACGTGAAAGCGGTCCATGCCGGGGCGGTGCCGTTCCTCGAGCTGGCCGGGATCGTCTGCGGGGGATGGCAGATGGCGCGGGCCGCCCTGGCGGCGCAGGCGAACCTCGGGAAAGGTCCGGGCGACGCGGCGTTCCTCAGGGCGAAGGTCGCGACCGCTCGTTTCTTCGCCGACCACATCCTCTCGCAAGCGGCCGGGTTGCGCGACGCGGTCGTGCAGGGCGCGCCGGGTGTGCTGGCACTGGCTGAGGATCAGTTTTAGACAATAAAACAGTATATTACTTGACCATCCTCATGTTAAACATGAGGATACCCTGGTTCCCGGGTCACATGTTTGGATAGTTCGGGCCGCCCCCGCCCTGCGGCACCACCCAGTTGATGTTCTGGGTCGGGTCCTTGATGTCGCAGGTCTTGCAATGCACGCAGTTCTGGGCGTTGATCTGCAGCCGCGGGTTCGCGCCATCCGCGTCGCGGACGATCTCGTACACCCCCGCCGGACAGTAGCGGCTCTCGGGCGCATCGAACTCCGCGAGGTTCACGGTGATCGCGACCCTCGGGTCCTTGAGTTGCAGATGGGAGGGCTGGTTCTCCTCGTGGTTGGTGTTCGAGACGAACACCGAGGAGAGCCGGTCGAAGGTGAGCCTGCCGTCCGGCTTCGGATACTGGATCGGGCGGAAGCGCGACGCGGGCTTGAGCGCCGCGTGGTCGGCGTGATTGCGCAACGTCCACGGCGCCTTGCCCTGGAGGACGTAGGTGTCGATCGCCGAATAGGCCATCCCGCCCCATAGACCCCAGCGGAACGACGGCCGGATGTTGCGCACGCGGTGGAGCTCGTCCCACACCCAGGTCTGCCTGAGCCGCGCCGGGTAGCTCGTCACCTCGACGGCGGTCTCATCGGCGAGCGCGTCGAACAGCGCCTCGGCGGCCGTCATCCCCGACTTCATGGCCGTATGCGTGCCCTTGATCTTCGGGACGTTGAGGAACCCGGCGGTGTCGCCGACCAGCAGCCCGCCCGGGAAGGTGAGCTTCGGCAGCGACTGGAACCCGCCTTCCGAGATCGCCCGCGCGCCGTACGCGATCCTGCGGCCGCCCTCGAACGCCCCGCGGATCTCCGGATGGGTCTTGAAGCGCTGGAACTCTTCGTACGGCGAGAGGTACGGGTTCTCGTAGTCGAGGCCGACCACGAAGCCGACCGCGACCAGCCGATCCTCGAGGTGGTAGAGGAACGAGCCGCCGTAGGTACGCGAGTCGAGCGGCCAGCCGGTGGTGTGGACGACGAGCCCTGGCCGATGCTTCGCCGGCTCGACCTCCCACAGCTCCTTGATGCCGAGCCCGTAGGTCTGCGGGTCGATGCCGTCGCGCAGCGGGAAGCGCTCGAAGAGGGTCTTGGTGAGCGAGCCGCGGCAGCCTTCGGCGAACACGGTCTGCCGAGCGTGGAGCTCGATGCCGCGTTGATAGGCATCGGTCTTCGAGCCGTCTTTCGCCACGCCCATGTCGCCGGTCGCCACGCCCTTCACGCGCCCGTTGGCGTCGTAGAGCACCTCGGCGGCCGCGAAGCCGGCGTAGATCTCGACGCCGAGGCCTTCGGCCTGCTGGCCGAGCCACCGGCACAGATTGCCCAGGCTGATGATGTAGTTGCCGTGGTTCGCCATCTGCGGGGGCGTCGGGAGCCGGAACGCCCTGGTCGCGGTGAGGACGAGGAACCGGTCTTCCGTGGCCGGGGTGTGGAGGGGTGCGCCGAGCGACTTCCAGTCGGGAACGAGCTCGGCGAGCGCGCGCGGCTCGAGCACGGCGCCGGAGAGGATGTGCGCGCCGATCTCGGAGCCCTTCTCCAGGACGCAGACGGAGACTTCACGCCCGTTCTCGCGCGCGAGCTGTTTCAGCCGAATCGCGCACGCGAGGCCGGACGGGCCGCCGCCGACGATGACCACGTCGTACTGCATCGCTTCGCGCTGCATTGCGCTCCTGCTCCTTGGTGAAGCCCGGGGTTAATTATAATCAGCGTGAACTCGACCAAATCGTCGCCGGTCGAGAGGGAGAGCGATGTCTGCCGCCAAACCGCTGTGGGCGCCCAGCCAGGCGCGGATCGAGAGCGCGCTCCTCACCCGCTTCGCTCGCGAGGCCATCCGCGACTGGCGGCTCGAGCTGAACGACTATCCGGCCTTTTACCGCTGGTCGGCGGATCGCCCGGGCGAGTTCTGGCAGTCGGTGTGGCGGCACTGCGGGGTGCGCGGCGATCCGGGGCGGACGATCCTCGTCGACGGCGACCGGATGCCGGGCGCGAAATTCTTCCCCGAGGGCCGGCTCAATTTCGCCGAGAACCTCCTGCGGCGCCGCGACTCGACCGACGCGATGGTCTTCTGGGGCGAGGACAAGGTCAAGCGGCGTCTGACGCACGCCGAGCTCTACGCCGAAGTCTCACGCCTCGCGCAAGCGCTCCGGGGCGCGGGCGTGACGACCGGGGACCGGGTCGCCGGATACCTCCCGAACATGCCGGAGGCGGTGATCGGCATGCTGGCGGCGACGAGCCTCGGGGCGCTCTGGTCCTCGTGCTCGCCCGATTTCGGCGTCCAGGGCGTGCTCGACCGGTTCGGCCAGATCGAGCCGAAGGTGCTCATCACCGTCGACGGCTACTGGTACAACGGAAAGGCGGTCGGGATCCTCGACAAGGTGGGCGAGATCGCCGCGCGGCTGCCGTCCGTCACCCGGGTCGTCGTCGTGCCGTATCTCGCCGAGGCGCCGGACGTGGCGACGGTGCCGAAGGCGCAGCGGCTGTCGGAGTTCGTCGACGATTTCGCCGCCCGCGACATCGCGTTCGCCCGGCTGCCGTTCAACCACCCGCTCTTCATCCTCTACTCGTCGGGGACCACCGGGGTGCCCAAGTGCATCGTGCACGGCGCCGGCGGCACGCTCCTCAAGCACCTGTGCGAGCAGCAGCTGCACTCCGACGTCCGGCCCGGCGATCGCCTCTTCTACTTCACGACCTGCGGCTGGATGATGTGGAACTGGCTCGCTTCGGGGCTCGCGTCGGGGGCGACCTTGCTGCTTTACGACGGCTCGCCATTCGTGGCGGGGGGGAGCATCCTCTTCGACTACGCCGATGCCGAGCGCATGACCCTGTTCGGGACCTCGGCGAAGTTCATCGACGAGTGCAAGAAGCGCGAGCTCGCGCCGGCGAGGACGCATCAGCTGAAGAGCGTGCGGGCCATCCTCTCGACCGGCTCGCCGCTCGTGCCCGAGAGCTTCGACTACGTCTACGCCAGCATCAAGCAGGACGTGTGCCTGTCGTCGATCTCCGGCGGCACCGACATCATCGGCTGCTTCGTGCTCGGCAACCCGGTCCTGCCGGTGTGGCGGGGCGAGATCCAGTGCCGGGCGCTCGGGCTGGCGGTCGACACCTTCGACGAGCGCGGCCAGCCGGTGCGCGGGGTGAAGGGCGAGCTCGTGTGCACGAAGCCGTTCCCGTCGATGCCGATCGGATTCTGGAACGATCCCGACGGGAGGAAGTACCGCGCCGCGTACTTCGAGCGGTTCCCCAATGTCTGGTGCCACGGCGACTACGTCGAGCTGACCGAGCACGGCGGGATGGTGATCTACGGGCGCTCGGACGCGGTGCTCAACCCGGGCGGCGTGCGGATCGGCACGGCCGAGATCTACCGACAGGTCGAGCAGCTCGACGAGGTCCTCGAATCGCTCGTCGTCGGCCAGGACTGGGACAATGACGTTCGCGTGGTGCTGTTCGTGCGGCTGCGCGACGGGCTCGCGCTCGACGACGCGCTCGTCGCCAGGATCAAGCAGCGCATCCGGTTGAACACGACGCCGCGCCACGTCCCGGCGAAGGTCGTGCAGGTGACCGACATTCCGCGCACCAAGAGCGGCAAGATCGTCGAGCTGGCGGTGCGGAACGCGGTGCACGGCCAGGCGGTGAAGAACGTCGAGGCGCTGGCCAACCCGGAGGCGCTCGACCAGTTCCGCAACCGGGCCGAGCTGCGCGGCTGACATGGCTCATTGGCGAGGCGAGCTGCTGCACATCCATGTCGCCCCGGAGGCGTCCGCGCCGATGCAGGCGCTTTCGGAGACGCGCCTGGTGGCGGGCGTCGGCGTCGAGGGCGACCGCTACGCGACCCGGCGGGGCACCTATTCGGCCAAGCACCACATCGATCGCCAGGCGACACTGATCGAGCTCGAGACGCTGGAGGCGCTGGCGCGCGATCACGGTGTCGAGCTTGCGCCCCACGAGCACCGCCGCAACCTCACCACGCGCGGCGTGGCGCTCAATCACCTCGTCGGACGCTACTTCAGCATCGGGGAGTGCGTGCTGTACGGTGGGCGGTTGAACGTGCCGTGCCGCTACCTCGAGGACCTCGTGGGCAAGAAGGTCTTCAAGCCGTTGCTCAATCGCTCGGGCCTGAACTGCCGGATCGTCCGCGGCGGAATCATCCGCGCCGGCGATGCGATCGCGCCCCATGATCCCGCCTCCCTGGACGCGGCGGCACGCTCCGCGAACGAAGCGATGCCGCTCGAACGCCCGCCCGAGGCCTGGTAGCCGCAGCTAGCGCTGCGAGGGCTCGGACAATTCGATCAGGTTCCGGTCCGGATCCCGGACGTACACCGAGCGGATGGGCCCGGTTGCGCCCGTGCGCGGGCCCGGACCTTCGATGATCGGCACGCCGAGCGCGCCGAGCCGCGCGATCACTTCGTCGAGCGGGCGATCGCAGATGAAGCAGAGATCGAGCGCGCCCGGCGTGGGGAGGGCGGCCTTGGGCTCGAACTCCTTTCCAGCGACGTGCAGATTGATCTTCTGGTCGCCGAAGCGCAGCGCGAGCCGGCCGGCGCCGAAGGTCTCGAGCCTCATTCCGAGCACCCGCGCATAGAAGTCGACGCATGCGTCGAGGCCGCGGGTCGTGAGCACGAGGTGGTCGAGATGGTCGATCATCGTCGTAGTATAGGGTCATGTGGGACACGCTCTGGACGAACGCGAGGGTCGCGACGCTGCGCGGCGGCCATTACTCCGCGCTCGTTCCCGGCGTAGTGGCCGCGGCAAGCGGCAAGATCGTCTGGGTGGGCGCGCCCGCCGATCTCCCCGGCAGGCCGGACGCACTCGCGGGCGAGGTTCACGATCTTCGCGGCCAATGGATCACGCCAGGCCTGATCGACTGCCACACCCATCTCGTCTATGCAGGCACGCGCGCCCACGAGTTTGAGCAGCGGCTGCAGGGCGCCACGTACGAGGAGATCGCCCGGGCGGGGGGCGGAATCATCTCGACGGTCACCGCGACGCGAGAAGCGTCGGAGGCCGAACTCGTCGACACGGCATCGCGACGCCTCAAGCAGCTGCTCGATGAGGGCGTCACGACGATCGAGATCAAGTCGGGCTACGGCCTTCGCACCGATGCCGAGCTGAAGCAACTGCGCGTTGCGAGGCGCCTCGGCGCGGCGGCGCCGGTGACGGTCCGCACGACCTTCCTCGGCGCGCACACGGTGGCGCCCGAGTACAAGGGGAGGGCGGACGAGTACGTCGACCTGGTCTGCGACGAGATGCTACCGGCGGTAGCGGGCGCGGCCCTCGCTGATGCGGTCGACGCGTTCTGCGAAGGGATCGCGTTTTCTCCGGAGCAGACGGCGCGCGTGTTCGAGCGCGCCCGGGCGCTGGGGCTGCCGGTGAAGCTGCACGCCGATCAGCTGTCCGATCTCGGCGGGGCCGCGCTCGCGGCCCGCTTCGGCGCCCTTTCTGCCGATCATCTCGAGTACACGAGCGAGGCTGGCGTGCGGGCGATGGCCGGTGGCGGAACGGTGGCGGTGCTGTTGCCCGGGGCGTTCTACTTTCTCCGGGAGACGAAGCTGCCGCCGGTCCAAGCGCTGCGCGACTACCGGGTCCCGATCGCCGTGTCGACCGACTGCAATCCGGGCTCGTCCCCGCTGACGTCCATTCAGCTGACGCTTAACCTCGCGTGCACGCTCTTCAGGCTGACGCCGGAGGAGGCGCTGGCGGGCGTGACGTGCCACGCGGCTCGGGCTCTCGGCATGGCGGAGACGCATGGCACGCTCGAGGTCGGCAAGGCGTGCGATCTCGCGCTGTGGGAGATCGGCGAGCCGGCCGAACTCGCCTACGCGATGGGTGCGAATCCTTGCGTTGGCGTCGTCAGGGACGGCGTCATGCGGACGCCGTAGCAACCCTCAGGAAGGTCTCGAGGAGTCGCTGCAGCACCAGTCGTAACTTGCCGGCGAGATCCTCCCGGAACGCGAAGGGCGGCGGCTCGTTCATGTAGGTCCGCTGGGAGAGCTCGAGCTGGATCGCGTGGATCCGGCCGGCGGGGCGGCCGTACGCGCGCGTGATGTACCCGCCTTTGAATCGCCCGTTGAGCACGGCGCTGTAACCGGCGGCACGGCGGCCCGCTTCGAACACCGCGGCCTCGATCGCCGGCGCGCACGATGCGCCGCCGGCGGTCCCGAAGTTGAGATCGGGCAGCCGGCCGGAGAAGAACCGCGGCAGCTCGGAGGCGATCGAGTGCGCGTCCCAGAGCAAGGCGTAGCCGTGCGCGCCGCGGATGCGTTCGAGCTCGCCCTGAAGCGCGTCGTGATAGGGCCGCCAGTACCGCGCGACTCGTTCTGCGACCTCGCGCCCGTCCGGCGCTTCGCCGGGACGGTAGATCGGCTCGCGCGCGAACGTGTCCAGCGGCACCAGCGCCGTCGTGTCCTGCCCCGGATACAGATTGGCGCCGTCGGGCGGGCGGTTCAGGTCCACGACGTAGCGCGAATGGGTCGGGCAGAGGACGGACGTCCCAAGACCGTCGAGAAAGTCGTAGAGCCGGTCGACGTGCCAGTCGGTGTCGGCGACCAGCCGTCCGGCGTCGGTCATCCGCGCCGCGAGCTCGGGCGGAAGGTACGTGCCGACGTGCGGCATCGACACGAGCAGGGGCGAGGAGCCGCGATGCAGGCGGAAGAGCTCCATCGGGCGCCGATCTATTGCGACGGCAGCAGTCCCGGGACGAAGCGGTGGAACGCACCGGCCTCGACGAGGCGCTGGATCGCGGTGATGTCCGGGGCGAAGTAGCGATCGTGATCGTAGAACCGGACCCGGCTGCGCACGAGCGCGTGGGCGTCCTGCAGCCGAGGCGCGGTCTTCAGCGGCGCGCGGAAATCGATGCCCTGGGCGGCGGCGAGCAGCTCGATCGCGACGATCCCGGCGGTGTTCGTGGCCATGTCGCCGAGCCGGCGCGCGGCGAACGTGGCCATGCTGACGTGGTCCTCCTGATTGGCGGAGGTCGGCAAGCTGTCGACGCTCGCCGGATGCGCGAGCGTCTTGTTCTCGCTCGCGAGCGCCGCCGCGGTCACCTGCGCGACCATGAAGCCCGAGTTCACCCCGCCGTGCTCGACGAGGAACGGCGGCAGTCCCGAGAGCGTCGTGTCGATGAGGAGCGCGATCCGGCGCTCCGCGAGCGCGCCGATCTCCGCGATCGCCACGGCGAGCGCGTCGGCCGCGAGCGCGACCGGCTCGGCGTGGAAGTTCCCGCCGGAGAGGATCTCGCCTGTATCCGGGAAGACCAACGGGTTGTCGGTGGCGCCGTTCGCCTCGATCTCGAAGACCCGGGCCGCGTAGCGGAGCTGGTCGAGGCAGGCGCCCATCACCTGCGGCTGGCAGCGCAGGCTGTAGGGATCCTGGACGCGCGGGTCGTTCTCGAGGTGCGAGCGGCGGATCTCGCTGTCGGCGAGGAGCCGCGCGTACCAGGCCGCGACGTCGCTCTGCCCTGGATGGCCCCGCAGCGCCTGGATCCGGGGGTCGAAAGGCGTATCGCTCCCCGCGGCGGCGTCGACCGACATGCCGCCGGCCACGACTGCGGCCGCGAACGCGTCCTCGGCGGCGAACAGGCCGAGCAGCGCGAGGGCGGTGGACACCTGGGTGCCGTTGAGCAGCGCGAGACCCTCCTTGGGCGCGAGCTTGATCGGCGCGAGGCGGGCGTCCGCGAGCGCCTGCTGGGCGCTGACCATCCTGCCGCCCACGCGGACGTCGCCGATCCCGAGGAGGGCGAGCGCGAGATGCGCTAGCGGCGCGAGGTCGCCGGAGGCGCCGACCGATCCCTTCGCAGGGATGCAGGGGTAGATCCCCCGGTCGTGCAGCGCGATGAGCAGGTCGACGAGCTCGGGCCGAACACCCGATGCGCCGCGCGCGAAGCTCGCGACCTTCAGCGCGAGGATCAGGCGAACGGCGTCGTCCGGGAGCAGGGGACCAGTGCCGGCCGCGTGGGACAGCACGATGTTGGTCTGGAGCTGCTCCAGGTCCTCGGTCGGGATCCGCGTCTGGGAAAGCCGCCCGAACCCGGTGTTGATGCCGTAGGCGGGCTCCCCGCTCGCGACGATTCTCGCAACCGTCCGCGCCGAGGCGACAACGGCCGCGCGCGCCGCCGGCGCCAGCGCGACGGCGACGCCCTGGCGGGCGATCGTGCGGAGGATTGCGAGCGTGAGCGGTGCGTGCCCGATCTCAACGGTCATCGTCCACCTATCGGAGCATCGGCAGGTCGAGCCCCTTGTCCTTCGCGCACGCGATCGCCTCCGGGTAGCCCGCGTCGGCATGGCGCATGACGCCGCTCGCCGGGTCGTTCCAGAGCACGCGCTCGATGCGCCTCGCAGCGGCGTCCGTGCCGTCGCACACGACGACCATGCCGGCGTGCTGCGAGTAGCCCATGCCGACGCCCCCGCCATGGTGGATCGAGACCCAGGTCGCCCCGCCGGCGCAGTTGAGGAGAGCGTTGAGAAACGCCCAGTCCGACACCGCGTCGGAGCCGTCCCGCATCGACTCGGTCTCGCGGTTCGGGCTCGCCACCGAGCCGCTGTCGAGGTGATCGCGCCCGATCACGATCGGCGCTTTGACCTCGCCCTTGCGGACCATCTCGTTGAACGCGAGCCCGGCCCGGTGGCGCTCGCCGAGTCCCAGCCAGCAGATACGTGCGGGCAGACCCTGGAACTTGATCCGCTTGCCCGCCATGTCGAGCCACTGGTTGAGATGGCGGTCCTGGGGAAAGAGCTCGCGGAGCTTCGCGTCGGTGCGGGCGATGTCCCCGGGGTCGCCCGAGAGCGCCACCCAGCGGAACGGCCCCTTGCCGACGCAGAACATCGGGCGGATGTAGGCCGGGACGAAGCCGGGGTAGTCGAACGCGTGACCTTCGCCGACGTCCTTCGCCTCCTGGCGGATGTTGTTCCCGTAGTCGACGCACGGGATCCGCATGGCGTGAAAGCCGAGGATCGCGTGCACGTGCTTGCGGATCGACTCCCGCGCCGAGATCGCCACCTCCTCCGGGTCGCGCTTGCGGAGGTCCCACCACTTCGCGAGCGACCAGTGCTCGGGAAGGTAGCCGTTGGCGGGATCGTGAGCGGAAGTCTGGTCGGTCACGAGCGCCGGCTTGAGCTCGCTCGTGCGTGCGCGCTCGAGGATCTTCGGCAGCAGCTCGCAGGCGTTGCCGAGCAGCCCGACCGACACCACGCGCCTCTCGGTGGAAGCGCGAGTGAGGATCGCGAACGCCTCGTCGAGGGTATCCGCACGCGCGTCGAGGTAGCCGGTGCGCAACCGCATGTCGATGCGCGAGGGGTCGCACTCGATCGCGAGCATCGAGGCGCCGGCCATCGTCGCCGCGAGCGGTTGCGCACCGCCCATCCCGCCCAGCCCGGCGGTGAGGATCCACTTGCCCGACCAGTCGCCGGCGTAGTGCTGGCGTCCCGCCTCCGCAAACGTCTCGTAGGTCCCTTGCACGATGCCCTGGCTGCCGATGTAGATCCACGAGCCGGCGGTCATCTGCCCGTACATCATCAGGCCCTGGCGGTCGAGCTCGTTGAAGTGTTCCCAGGTCGCCCAGCGCGGCACGAGGTTCGAGTTGGCGATCAGGACGCGCGGGGCGTCGGCGTGGGTCTTGAAGACGCCGACGGGTTTGCCGGACTGGACGAGCAGGCTTTCGTCCTCGCCGAGCCGCTTGAGCGTCTCAACAATCTTGTCGTAGCACGCCCAGTTGCGCGCCGCCTTGCCGATGCCGCCGTAGACGACCAGGTCTTCGGGCCGCTCGGCGACCTCCGGGTCGAGGTTGTTCATCAGCATCCGCAGCGGCGCCTCGGTGAGCCAGCTGCGGGCGGAGAGGGCGCTGCCGCGCGGGGCGCGGACGACTCTCGATGCGGTCATCGGGATCCCCATACTTGCCGGGCGGTCTCGAGCATGATGTCGAGCTTGCGCCATTGCTCTTCCTCGCTGAGGAGGTTGCCGGCGATGCCGGACGCGAAGCCGCACTGCGGGCTCAGCGCGAGCTGCTCGAGCGGCAGGAAACGGCTCGCCTCGTCGAGCCGGCGCTTCAGCTCGTCCACGGTCTCGACGCGGCCGATCTTCGTGGTGATGAGCCCGAGCACGGCGATGCGGCCCTTCGGGACGAAGCGCAGCGGCTCGAAGGTCCCGGCGCGCTCGGTGTCGTACTCCAGCAGCAAGCGGTCGTACTTCAGACCGCCGAACAGGCGCTCGGCGATCGCGTCGTACTTGCCTTCGCGGTGCCACATGCTGGCGCGATTGCCGCGGCAGACGTGCAGGCCGAAGACGGCCTTGCCGGTGAGGCCTGCGATGATCTGGTTGTCGGCGTCGATCGCCCGATCGAGGCTGCGCAGGGGGTCGACGCCGTCCGCCCGCATACGCTCGAGCGTGGGCGGGTCGACGTAGCCGGTGTAGCTCGGCTCGTCGATCTGCACGTAGTCGCAGCCCGCTGCCACCAGCTGCCCGACCATCTCGCGCTGAATCGCCAGAACGTCCGCGAGAAAGCGCTCGCGGTCAGGATAGATCTCGCGCGAACGTTCGATGTCGCACATCTGGCCGACCCGGTCGGGGCCCATGAGCGTGACCTTGACGGGTCGTGAGGCGACCGAGCGCGTGTAGCGGTACTCCTCGAGCGGGAAGTTCCGGGTGAGCCTCAGGCGAGCGAAGGCCGGCGTGCGAAAGCTCTGCACGGCGTCCGCACCCCGCTGGTGCGGCTGCTCCTCCGGGGTGCGGTTCTCGGGGTGGCGGCGGAATCCGTCCCAGGAGACCTTCCAGAGGTCCCACCCGTCGACCTCCGAGAAACTCACCTGCCAGTTGAGCCGCCGGTACTCCCCATCAGTGACCACCGGCAACCCATGCGCTTCCTGCCGCGAGACCACCTCCCGGATTGCTTCGTCCTGCGCGCGCCGCAGCTCGTCGCGACCCGCTGCCGCCGTGGCGTGGCGCATGAATATGGCCTTGAGCGGCTCGGGCCGCAGCAAGCTGCCCACGTGGTCGGTCCGCGCGCGGGAGAGGGCGGCGAAAGTGTCTGGCATGAGCGCCGTTCGATCCGCTTTCCGGGCTCCGATATTACTCTCCGACCGCGTGGGCTAGAATGCAGACGATCACCCCGCGCCACGGAGAGACCCATGAAAAAGCTGCTCACCGCCCTGTTCGCGACCACGGCGCTGCTCGCCTCCGCGCCGGCGCTCACGCAGGAGAAGGTCGTTCTCGGAATGAGTGGCTGGACTGGCTTCCAGCCGCTGAAGCTCGCGGAGCTCGCCGGGATCTTCAAGAAGAACGGCGTCGACATCGAGATCCGCTTCATTGCGCCCGTCCAGCGGTCCGCGGCGCTCGCCGCCGGCGCGCTCAATGCCGCGGCGACCACGGTCGACCAGCACATCGTCTGGACCTCGGCCGGAATCCCCACGGTCCAGGTCGCCCTGATCGACAAGTCGAACGGCGGCGACGGCATCGCGGTGCGCGGCAACATCGCCTCGATCAAGGATCTGAAGGGCAAGACCGTCAACGTCGACGGCCCCGGCACGGTGCAGCACTTCATGCTCTCCTACATCCTCGAGAAGAACGGGTTGTCGATCCGCGA
>Ga0299906_10002331_pt1 | contig 15820 bp, 10 predicted proteins | sample RVTome_14_FD_200259 | JGI IMG/M metagenome (GOLD analysis project Ga0299906, IMG submission 200259) | Soil microbial communities from uranium-contaminated site in the Upper Colorado River Basin, Wyoming, United States - RVT145D125 (version 2) ... | reverse complement strand
CCTCCGTGCCTGCCTCGCCAACGCGCCAGCTCCCGGCCCAGCCTCATCGCTCCCGAACTCGGCGCACTCTTCATGACTCGCTCCTCCTTGCGTCAGGGAGCGTAGCCACCCGTCACACGCCGCGTCACGCACGCTTGCCGAAAGGACACCAGTGATCTGAGCAGACTCTCGATGTCCACAGGACGAAGACGGCGCGCCTCTAGCAGCCGGGTCCCGCTGCCGCGCCGCTCACTGCGGAAGCAGGGACTCCCAGTTGCGGATGACGACGATGTGGTCCGGGGGCGCCCGCTCGAGACGCGCGACGAGGAAGCGGTCGCCCCCGGGTGCGACGTCGAAGCTGAAGGATCGCGTCATCGACGACAGGGCCTCGAGCTCGACCTCGAACAATGCCTCGGGCTCGCCGGGACGCGTCTTCACGATCGGAACCGCGTACATCCACCCGTCGATCCCCGCGTAGAAGAGCTCCGACCCGTCGTCCGGCCAGCGAACCGCCCGGGCACCGCGACGGGAGACGCGCACCGGTTCCCCAGCGACCCGCGGCACGGGCTCGGCCTCGAAGCGCTGCACGTACACCTCCGGCACGCCGGAGCGGTCCGCGAGATACGCGATCCGGCCTCCGTCGGGGGAGAAGACGGCTCCGCTCTCGGAGGCCGGCGAGTGGAGCAGCGGGATGACGCGTCGCTCCCGCTCGAGATCGACGACCTGGACGTCGCCGCGCAAGGGCTGCTCGAAGAGCACGAAGCGCCCGTCCCTCGACCAGTCCGTCGGCAGCTCCAGCAGTTGCTCCCGATCCCCCGGCAGCAGGTACTCGGCCGCGCCGGGTCCGTCTAGGGACCGGGTGACCAGCCGCGGAGCCGTCGTGCCGAGGATCGCCGCGTACGCGAGTCGGGAAGCGTCGGGAGACCAGTGGGCGTGGGTGCTGTGCCGGTCCTCGAGGCGAGCGCCGACGCCGGTCGCCGCGTCGAAGACCCAGACCTGAGGGCCTCCGAAGCCGGCGTCGTAGATCGCGGCCGTCGCCCGCGTGGCGTCGGGGGAGAGTCCCAGGTGATAGATGCTGCTGCTTCCGGGGCCGACCCGGCCGAGCTCGCGGCCCCGGCGGTCGACCCGGGCCAGCCGCGCCCTGCCCAGGGCGGGCATGTACGCGAGCACTCCCCCGTGGGAGAGCGAGAAATCCGCGGCGCCCGAGGTCGCGAGGTGGAAGACGCCGCTGGCCAGGGGTGTCGTTTCGCCTCGCGGCTCGAGCGTCCGGGGGTCGACCGGGCGCGCGACCAGGTTCCCGGCGCGCACGTACACCAGATACCCGAGCCCCGCTGAGCGGGTCGAGGGCGCGTACTCCACCCGGGAGTTGGTCTCGGCCACGATCCTCGCCTTCCCGCCGGTGGTCCGATGCTCGGCGCGGACGCGGTTGCGTCCGGGCTCATCCGCGAAGTCGAGACAGAGGAGGAGGTCGCGCCCCGGGAGGGGCTCGGGCCAGGCGCAGGTCTCCTGCTCGGGGACGACCTCGCCGCCGCTGCGCGGAACGAGGAGAGTCTCGAAGCGGCTGGCCATCATCATGACCGTCTCCCGGGAGAGGACCGCGCCCGAGAAGAAGCGGCGGTTCGTCCGGGCCAGCTCGTGGTGGGCGCCGCCGTCGACGGGGCCCCGCCGAACGCTGCCTTCCACGGCGAACACGATGTCGTCACCCTCGGGCGCCCAGAACACCGTGTGTGCGCCGCCGGCCGTCGGCACCGCGCTGGGCTCGGGCTCGGCCAGGTCGCGCCGGAAGACCGCGAAGGCACCATCGCCGCCGCGGGCGGTGAAGACGAGCTGGCGGCCGTCGGGTGAGAGGTCGAACCCCTGGCGGGTGGTCGCCGGCTCCAGGGCGTAGCCGGCCGGGGGCTCGACCACGAAGCGGATCACGGGAGGGCGGGGGAGGCCTCCGCGGGAGGCCTCGACCCACCACGCTCCCACGAAAGCTCCGGCCGCCAGCAGAGATCCGCCGAGTGCGACGGCCGCGGCCGCGCGTCGCGGCCGTGGGGTGCCGTTCGTCGGCGGCGCCGCGCCGCTTTCGACGGCCGCGACGAAGCGATACCCGTGTCCGGCCACCGTCTCCACGTAGCGGGGACGCTCGGCCGCGTCGCCCAGGACCTGGCGGAGGCGATTGACCGCCGTGTTGAGGCCCTGCTCGAAGTCGACGAACGTGCCGCCGCCCCACAGCTCCTGCCGAAGCGCTTCCCGGCTCACCACGGCGCCGGGCTCGTCGAGAAGGCGGGTCAGGATGGTCAGCGCGTGACCGGTCAGACGGACGCGCGCTCCGTTGCGACGCAGCTCGCCCGACGCACGGTCCAGCTCGAACGGACCGAAGGCGACGCGCTGCGTGGCCGGTGCAGGCACGGGATCGCGCCTAAGCTATCCCCCGAACGTCCGGTAGGGCAAGGGGTTCTCCGCTGATTCACGAGTGAGGCGCCGCTTGAGCCGGCGTCCATGGACTCTCGAGGGCCGGGACCGTAGATCTGTGTCCATGCGAAACCGAGCCCGTCACACCCGCGCCCTGACGCTGACGCTCACGGTGTCGGCCCCGGCCCTCGTGGGAGCCCAGGCGCTCTCCCAGATCCCCCCGGTCTGGGACGCGGAGCATCTCGAGGGCTTCCTGTTACCTCTGGTCCATGCGCCGGCATCGCCGGGGACGTTGCCGCCGGAGGATTACCAGCGGATCCCTACGGCGCCCATCTACGAGAGCTACCCGATCTATCCTGCCGACCGGGAGCCACCGGGATACCTGGGGTCCCTCGCTCGGGCGGAGCCGGCGATCGCATTCGATTCCGGGAGCCTGAAGACGGAGGCCGACTGGGTGCGCGCCGGGCGGCTCGTCTTCGAGAGCCAGCTGCCGCCGTTCTTCCCCATCGAGGTCCTGGGCTACGTGCGCCGCCCCGAGCTCTACGGCGAAGGGGGCATCCCGGTCACGAAGGAGGGCGTCATGCCCTTCATGCGCTACGTGGTTCGGGAGAAGGGGCGGGTCGAGATCGGGGTCGGTTGTGCCTTCTGCCACGTCCGCGTCCTCGACGACGGTACGCTGGTCCCGGGAGCGCCGGGGAACTACCCGATCGCCAGGGACAACGCTCGGATCCTGCGCGGAGTGCTGGCCAGGGCGGGCGGCGACCGGGCACCGATCCTGGAGCGCCTTCCCTTTCTGGCGCCCGGGTTCTGGCGCGCTCCGTGGCTCGACCCGGATCCCACCGAGCGCCTCGCCGGCCTCCCGCCGGAACGCTGGCCCGACGTCTGGGAGAGCTTCCCCACGGGCGTGCTTCCGCGCCACACGGGCATGGCCCATCCGGCCGTGATCCCCGACCTGATCGGCGTCGAGGGACGGCGCTACCTCGAGCGTACGGGCTACGCGCGACATCGGTCGATCGGCGACCTGATGCGATACGCGGCGCTGGTGACCGTGGCCGACCGCTTCACGGGCTTCGGTGAGTACGTGCAACCGGCACTTCGGCGTCCCGAGGCCGCGACCCGCTACAGCGACGTCCAGCTCTACGCACTGGCCCGCTACATCTACTCGCTGAGGCCGCCCCCCAACCCGAACCCCGAGACCGCCGAGACGGAGCGGGGCCGGGCCATCTTCTTTCGCGAGGGCTGCGACGAGTGCCACACCCCGCCCCTCTACACGAGCAACAGCCTGGTCGCCGCGCCCGGCTTCGAGGTTCCCGAGGCGGACCGCCGCTCGCACGACATCCTGTCGAAACGGGTGGACACCGACCCGGGCATGACCACCCGCACCCGGCGCGGGACCGGCTACTACAAGGTGCCCTCGCTGCGCGGCGTGTGGTACCGGGGCCCCTTCGGCCACAGCGGCTCCGCGGCGCGGCTGGAGGACTGGTTCGACCGGCGCCGCCTCCGCGAGGACTGGGTGCCCACAGGGTTTCGGGGCTACGGTGTGCGGTCCCGGGCCGTCCCGGGACACCGCTTCGGGCTGGATCTGGCAGCGGTGGACAAGGCGGCTCTGGTCGCCTTCCTGCGGTCGCTCTGAGCGCATCGGCGCGAGGCCTGAACGGACGGGGCGCGGGGTGAGTGTCACCGGCTCAACTCGTTCCGGACCGAGTTGGAGGCGGGGAGGGGTTGCCTGGAGCGATGGCCGCATCCCGTCCGTCGTGGACCGTCATTGCTTCGATGTTCTCGCCCTGCCGCGCCTCGAGTGGAGCGAGTCGCAATCGAACATGGTCGCGATTGGACTTCAGCGCGATGCCAATTGACGCGGCCGCGACGGTCAACGGCACGACGGCGCGGGCGGCACGGGCCGAGCGGCCGTTTCTGTGCGAACGTGCCGATGCCCAGCAACGCGGCGCCGATCACGAGGCCCGCGAACACCCACGGCGAATAGCTTCGGTAGAAGACGATCTCGCGTCGGACCTGGCGCAACCGCTCCCGTTGTGCCGCAGCTACTGTCAGTCCCTGCGCGGACGGAACGTGCTGCATCTTGTGCAGGGCGACAAGGCCGGCCAGAAACGTTCCAACGCAGATCAGTATTCCGGCGACGGCGGTGGTCGAAGCGTGCATGCGCCAGGCGAGCCAGGCCACCAACACGAAGAACCCGGCGGACAACACGAGCATCGACGTTCCGTAGATCTTTCTGCGCACGATCCGCGCGTTGAGACTCGCGCTCGATGCCCGGCACGATCGCGGGCTGCGCCGCAGCTTCGTCCCGGCGCGCGCACAGCGTGCTCTTGACTCGTTCGAGATCCATGCTACTCCTCCGTGTATCGCTTCTTGAACGCCGCCTTGATGCGGCTGATCCGTGCGCCGAGCTGGTTCGTGTTCATGCCGAGGATGTCGGTGCGCAGATAGCTGATCGCCGTGTTCAGTGCCACACGATAGACCCACGTCTCGAGCCTGGCCTCACCGCGAAAGCGCGGCAGGCTGCGCCACGCCTGAAGCAGGATCCCCTGGAGCAGATCCTGGTAATCGGAGCCGTCGCTGTAGGCACGGGCCAGGCTTTGGAACCGCTTCAGGTTCGCGGCGACGATCTCGTCGAATGCGGAACGTGTAGCGCGACGCCCCGTAGGGCGCGGCTCCCGGCTTTCGGGCCATGCTGCCTCCTGACCGTGCGACCAGTTCATTGGTCGTCGGCCAACCGCCAAACTTACCGCTGCGGGACGGCGGGTAGCGCGGCGTCCGGACCAGTACTGGCCGCTCACTCCTCACTGTGCCCTTCCCGGGCGCGGCGCCCCGGCCGCGGACGAGCCCGTGGATGGCGGGCATCATGAACAGCGTCGAGCGCCATGCAGGTCACGAGGCCGTCGATCACGACGGTGGCGAGGGGACGCTGCACTTCTGCACCGGATCCCGCGCCCGTGAGCATGGGCGCTCGACGCGGTCCTTGCGCGCCCTGTGCTCGACGCCGGCACGTGAAGGTCGCTGGATTCGTCATCCAGCCTCGAGCCATCGCGCGCGGCCTCGATCATCTACGACGCTCCACCACGTCCCGCCCGAGGCCCCTCCCGCACCCCACCACTCACGGACCCGCTGCCTGAACGCCTGTGGAGTTGGCCGCCAGGAACACGCCCGACGTGTGCTCGCTCCCACGATCCGACCTCCGCCGGCGGCACCGCCCACTCCACCAGGCTGAAGCCACCAGGAGCGCTAGACGCTGCCTCCCCAGCATTCAGACCCAGACGAGGCGCCGCAGGCCCGCTGGAGCACCTCCTCTTGGCCCGCCATGCGCCCGGACCACCCGGCGGGACCGTGCGCACCATTTCAGAGGGCCGGTAGTCCGTCCGCTCATTCGCCTCGCTCCAGGAGGGCTTCGCCCCTGGGCCCGCACCCGGGCGCCCGCGGGCGATCCTCGACTGGTAGGACGCGCCGGGCGCGCTCGGCTAAACGGGCCAGGGCGCAAAAGGCAAGACCTGACCCCCTTCCACCTCCAGCACGTCGCGCACCGGATCGCGCGTTTCGACGCGGCCTCGAGGTGGAGGTACCGGCGCGAATCGACGATGGACCCGTCGCCTCGGCGGCCAGGCGCTTTCTGCCCGCGACACGACCGGGCCTGCCGATAGGGCGCGCTGGGCGGCCTTCGTCGGGGGCTGCCCCCGCCTGAGCGAGGTCGGCTCAGCGCCGGGCGTGGGCGACCGTCATCGCCTCCCAAGCTTTGCGCTTCTTGCGGTACTCGTCGGCGCAGCGCACCGCGCGTTGCCTGGGCAGCTGCCCCCTGTCCACCAGGATCTGCAGCTCCTGCGGCTGGCGGCCGTACCCGAGGCAGAGCAGGTTGTAGAACCGCTGGGCGCTGAAGGAGTGCTCGTCGTGGAACGGGAGCTGGCCGCGGCTGAGGGCCCCCATGTCGAGCATGGCCTCGGCGCCGTCGAGCAGCAGGCCGGCCTGCCCCCCCTCGAGCAGGGCCAGCCCGGCGAAGTCGTCGACCGCGTCCTCCTCGCCCCCGGTCACGCCCAGGTCCAGCTCGCCGATGATCGCGTGCCCCAGCTCGTGCAGCAGCGTGAAGATCATCGCGTGCAGCACGTAGTCGGGGGCGCGCGCCGCGTCCACGCCCTGCTTGCGGGAATGCATCTCGCGGAAGAACTCCGCCAGCTCGTAGCACAGCACCACGCGGGGGGCGCGGGGATCGTAGAAGGCATTGACGGTGCCGCACTCCTCGACCCTCACCGGGAGGTCGCGCGGCAGGACCAGCAGCCGGCTGATGGCCTCGGCCAGCGCCGAGAGGCGCTGGTCGCCCAGCACGGGCTGCAGCGCGGCGAAGCGGGCGTCGCTCGGCGGCGCGACCTGGAAGACCACGCGGCCGCCGGCCGAGGGCGGCCTGAGGGTGAGGCTCTGGTACCACTGCTCGTAGAGAGCGTAGTGAGCCGTGAACTCCGCCTGGCCGGTCTCCATGAAGAAGATGTAGCTGCCGCGGCCGCCGGTACCGAGGGTCACGAAGAGCACGCGCCCTTCGTCCTTTTGCGCCTTGTAGGTGCGCCACCAGTCCCAGCCCCGGCGGCCCGCGCCCTGGTCGGTCATGGTCCAGTTGGCGGCGGGGATGCGGGTCGTCGCCACCGCCAGGGCCTCCAGCTCCTGGGCCGAGCCCGCCGCGCCCACCTTGACGAGAGCTCCCACGTCCATCACGCCCTTGCGAGCGCGCAGCCCGCCCCAGCCGTCGCCGATGTCACGGGCCTCCCAGCGCATCCCCGGGGGCATGAACATCGAGAAGCCGAAGCGCTCCGACGTGAAGACGGCCCATCCCTGCGCGAAGGCCGGAGTGGCCAGAGCACAGGTCACACTGGCGAGAGCGGCGATCAGGCGCATCCTACCCTCCCTGGGAGGGCTCGCCCGCCATCGGCTGGTCCCTCCATCGGGTAAGAGCGCCGGACGGCGGGAAAAGGGGCCAGGAAAGGAGCCGGGGCTCGTGGCAGGGCGGGAGCGGCAGCCCTTTCGAGGAGCGGTGCACCCGACTCCCGCGGCTAGTGTTCCGTCTCAGAAGTCATGTTGCATTCGAGCGCCGATGCATCCCGTCTCGCGGCGTTGCTCCTCGGTTAAATACTCCCGGTATTCGCCCTCGTCGCGCCTTGCGAACCGGGCGCCTCGACGCTCTCGATGCTAACCTCACTTCTGAGACGGAACACTAGGACTAGGAAGCCTCGCGCTCCGCGAGCCAGGCGGCCAGCTCGTCGGCCAGGTCCCCGAAGTCTCCCTCGGCACGCGTGAGCGTGAGCCGGGCGGTCTCGGCGAGCGCGATGGCCGCGACCCGGTCGTCACCGCTGTCCCAGAGCGCCCGGGCCAGCGTGTACTGGGCCTCGGCCAGCGTCCCGGTCCCCGGGCTCGCGCTCTCGAGGATCGACAGGGAGCGGCGCGCCAGCGGCAGCGCCTCGCCCGCGTTCCCGGCGCCGAGGTGCGCGCTGGCCAGCGCCCCCAGCGTGACCCCCAGCGCGGGGTGCGCGCTGCCGAGGCGGCGCTCGAAGACCGGGCGCGCCTCTTCGAGGAAGGGCAGCGCCTCGGCGTAGCGCCCCTGCTCGAGCAGCGTCGAGCCGACGTTGACGGCGGCGCGGGCGGTGTCGGGGTGGTCCGGCCCGAGCGTCCGGCCGTAGACGTCGCGCACCTGCTCGAAGGCGGCCCGGGCGCCATCCAGATCGCCCAGGGTGAAGTCCAGGTTCCCGATGGCCATGATGGCCATCGCCGTATCCGCGCTGTCGGCGCCGCTCAGCTTCTCGAAGGCGGCCAGCGCGCGCTGGCAGTGTGCGCGCGCCTCTTCGTGTCGGCCCAGCTCCCTCAGCACGTTGCCGGTGTTCATCTCGACCCTGGCCAGAGCGCCGTGCGTCTCGCCGAACGCGCCCTCGAAGATCGCCGCCGCCTCGCGGTAGCGCTCGAGCGCCTCTCCGGGCCGGCCCTGCCGGCGCAGCGCGACGCCCACGCTGTTGAGCGTCTCGCCGACCTCCGGATGCAGGTCGCCGAGCAGCTCCCGGCGCAGGCGCAGGGCGTCCTCGTAGCGCTCGAGCGCCTCGGGGTACTCCCCGGCGTCGCTGTAGACCTCGGCCAGGTTGTGCACCAGCGTGGCCCGGTGATCGAGCTGGTGCGGGCGCTCGCGCTCCTGGATCTCGAGCGCGGCGGACACCAGCTCGCGCGCCGGCGCCAGGTCTCCCAGCACGCGGTACGCGTTGCCCAGGCTCGAGAGCAACGCCGTGCGCAGCCGGGGCTCGTCGTCGGCCCGGATCACGGCCGCCTCGGCGGCGCTGCGCAAGGCGAGCGCCTCGGCCGGGCGGTTCTCGCCCTCGGCCATGGCGTGGATCAGCCGCGACCAGACCGACGCCGAGAGCGAATCGTCCTTGGCCCGGGCGGCGACCCGGATCGCCTCCTCGAAGGCGATGCGCGCCTGCTCCGGCCGGCTGACCAGCATCTCCTGATCGCCCAGCTCACGCAGCGCCTCGCCGAGGAGCGGCGGGTAGCCGATCTCGCGCGCTGCCCGGACGACCTCCCCGGCGCCGGGACCACCGGTCGCGACGCCGGCGTCGCGCGCGGCCCTGGCCTCGGCCAACCGCACGCGCAGCCCCTCGACCCGCTCCCGCGTGCGCGCGTCCTCAGGGGGCGGGACCGCCGCCTCCAGGGCGCGGACGTCGGCGCAGGGAGCGATCGGCGACAGGCGCTCGACGGCGGAGACGGACCGTTCCAACGCGTCTCCGCCGTCGTCGCCGACGAATACGTCCGTCAGGGCGCGGACCTCGGCCAGGCGGCGGTCGAGGCACTGCATCCGCCGGTCGAGCGAGGCCTCCGACTGGACGCCGCGCTCGTGTGTGGCCCGGCAAGCAGCCACCCGCATCTCTGCCCATGCCTGCGTGTAGCGGTCGAGCCCCCGGGCGGCGCGCTCGGCGGTCGCCACGGCGTAGAGACGGCCGGTCGCGGAGAATCTCTCTTCCAGCTGCCGGCGCCGCGCCTGATCCCAGACGCCCCGCAGGTCGGCTGCCGCGTCCGAGCAGCTGGGCCCGCGGCCCGACAAGAGCCACAGCGCGGCTGCGGCCAACGACCCTCCGGCCGCGAGCAGCGCCGCCCGCCGCCAATTAGCCAGAGGGTCGCGCCCCAGGGCGGAGAGGAGGTCCCGCATCGACCCGAAGCGGCGCGCCGGCTCCAGACTCAGACCCCGCTGCAGGGTGCGTCGCCGCCAGGGGGCGATCCCTGGGGCGCCGCCGGAGGGGGCCGCGCGACCCGGCTCCATCGCGGCGCCGCCGGTGGCGCCGGCGGCCTCGAAGGGCAGGCAGCCGTAGAGCGCCTCGTGCAGCGCCACGCAGAAGGCGAACTGGTCGGCGCGGGCGTCGGCGGCCTCGCCGCGCCGCTGCTCGGGCGCCATGTAGCGGGGCGTCCCGAGCACGGCGCCCGGGACCGTCAACGACGGCGCCGCCGTCGTGGACGCGGCCGGCTCCGCGCCCGCAGCGCCCGCAGCGCCACCGTCCACGGCCACCACCAGGCCGCGGTCGGGCCGCGCCAGCCCGAAGTCCGTCACGCGCGCCCGACCGTCAGGACCGACCAGCACGTTGTCGGGCTTGAAGTCGCGGTGCACGATCCCGGCCGCGTGCGCTGCGGCCAGCCCCAGCCCGGCCTCGCGGAAGAGCGGCCACACATCCGCCCAGGAGCGCGGCCCGACCGCCAGCCACTGGCGCAGCGTGACGCCGTGGACGTACTCCATCGCGATGAAGACCCGGTCCTCGAGCGTGCCGACGTCGTACACGCCAACCACGTTGGGGTGCGCCAGCCGCGCCATCGCCTGCCCCTCGCGCAGCAGACGCGACCGGGCGTCCCCGAAGGGCTCCAGACGGCGTAGCAGCTTGAGGGCCACTGGCCGGTCGAGGGCCGGGTCGCGCGCCTGATAGACGACGCCCATGCCGCCCGTGCCCAGGTGCCGCACGACGACGTAGCGTCCCAGCGTGCGCCCCGGCTCCAGCAGCACCTCGTCCTCGGCGGGGGCCGTCGGCGGCCCGCCCGCCCCCGACAGCCGCAGCGGCTCCGACCACGCGTCGGCGCGCAGCAGCGACTCGACCGCGCGCTGGAGCTCGTAGTCGCCTGCGCACCAGTCGCGGAGCAGGGCTTCTCTCTCGTCCCCCGAGCAGGCCACGGCGGCATCGAACACGGCGCGCACGCGCTGCCAGCGCTCCGGCGTCACGGGGCGGGCCGGATCGAGAGCCGGGACAGCAGGAAGGCGCGCGCCGAGCGCCAGCTTCGCTTGGCGGTCCGCGGCGAGACTCCGAGCGCCTCGGCGGCCTCCTCGTTGGTCAGGCCTCCGAAGAAGCGCATCTCGACCAGCCGCGCCTGTTCTCCGTCCAGCGCCTGCAGGTCCTCGAGGGCCCCGTGCAGCGCCAGGAGCTCCAGGTCCTGGCCGCCGCCGCCGCACGCCGGCCCCGCCTCCAGCTCGACGCGGCAGAGCAGCCCGCCCCGCTTGAGGCGCTTGCGCCGCCGGGCGTGGTCCACGAGCACGCGCCGCATCACGTGGCTACAGGCGGCCAGGAAGTGGACGCGGTTCTGGAAGCGCACGCGGGGCTGCCCGACCAGGCGGATGAAGGTCTCGTGGACGAGGGCCGTCGGCTGCAGTGTGTGCCCGGGCGCCTCGCGCCGGAGGTGGCGCGCGGCCTGGCGACGCAGGTCCGCGTACACGGCGGACATCAGGCGCTCCAGGGCGCCCGGCTCTCCGCGGCTCCAGGCCTGGAGCAGACCCGTCACCGTCGAGGCGATGACGGCGTCGTTCTCGCTCAGCTCGCTCATCGCCGGAGGAACGCCCCCTACGCTACCGAGGCGACCTCGTCTGGTCAATCGGTGCTGCTGACGCCGGCGTGGTTGAACGCTGTGACCACGCTCGACGTACGCCCCCTGAGTACTTCAGCCCGGCCACCACGGGCCGGAGCCTGGCAGGGGCGCATCGGGGGCGCGCGCGCAGGCGCGGCCGAGTGAGGCGTCGCGGTCGAGGGCCGCCGGCTACTTCCCCAGGACCTGCCTCCGGGCGAGGCTGAAGAGGGCGCTTCCAATGTGGCCTCGCGAGGCCAGCTCGGCCACCTTGCCTCGCACGCGCGCGCGCAACCCTTCGTCCTCGATTCGACCGAACCCCTGTGCGAGAGCTGCTGCGATGATCTCCTCGTCCGCCGCCTCCCAGAGGCGTGTCTCGAGCGCTTCCAGCAGCCGCTCGGCGAGCCGTACCTCGATCCACTCTCCTTCGGCCCAGTAGGGATGAAGGAGCATGGCCGCCACGACGATCCGCTGCGGCCGGTCATCTGTCTGTACCCAGTCGAGGAGAGCCTTCTCCAGGTTCAGGCCCCGCTCGCGGGCGATCTGGCCGGCGCCGAAGACCGTGTCAAGGTCCGGGTCGTGGCGTGCTTGCTCGTTCCACATCTCCCGGATGTCGTTCGCGAGGCTCCCAGACCGGGGCTTCTTCGCCCGGTGCGACGCGCGGGAGGAAGGCCCGGAACCCGATTGGGAGCAGCACGAGGCCGTGATCGACGCGTCGCGGGCCTCGGGCCGGAGCGCTTCCTGATCTTCGTCGACACGAACGTCTTCATGTGCGCCGTGGGACGCGAGCACCCGCTCCGTTCCGAGGCGCGCCGGTTCTTCGCGGATAGCCTCACGGCCTCGCGACCCCTGTGTACCTCGGTCGAGGTGCTGCAGGAGCTGATGCACGCCTACGTGACGTGGGTCGGATCGCGACGCTCGGTGCGGCGCGCGAGCTGCTCGCGGCGCGCGTGGACGTGGTCTGGTCCGTCGAGGCCGCCGACGTCGAGCACGCCAGGGCGCTTCTCGACCGCAACAGCGGACTCGGAGCGCGGGACCTGCTGCACCGCGCCTGTTGCCGGCGGCGCGGAGTGCGTGAGGTCCAGACCTACGACCGGGCCCTGGCGGCCGCCGTCACCCGGGGCTGAGGGCTTCGCGCTCGGCCCGTCTGGGAGACCGTCCGCGAGCTCATGGCTGCGGCCCTGGGTGAGCCACGGTTGCGACCGGGCACGGTCAGCGTCATCCAGGCCTTCGGCGACCGGGTCGATCCTGACGCTCACGTCCACGCCCTCGTCTCCAGGGAGCTTAAACCCGGGACAGCTTCGGCCTCACTCAGGGTCGGTTTTCGACGGCGCAGCTCGTGCCCGTCCGGCCGTCAGCGATCAAAGCGCCTGCTGCGCGGCGTCCTCAGCCGCATCGAAGCGGGTGGCGATCCCCTCAGACAGTCGGAAGACGGCATCCTGCGGCTCCGCCATGGGAAACACCTCTTCCGGACCGGCCCGCAGGTAGAGGCCGCGCAGGATGCGCCCCGCCAGGCCGTGGCTCACCACGAGCAGCTCCGCCCCATCAGGCTGCTCGGCAAGCCATTCCGTGAGGCGCCGGGCGACCAAGGCATAGCTCTCGCCGCCGGGCACCTGGTAGACCCACTTGTCGGCCTCGCGCGCTTGCCAGATCTCCGGGAACTTGTGCGGCTGCTCGGCCTCCAGCTCGCCCTCCCAGATCCCGAAGCCGTGCTCCATGAGGCGCGGCTCCCCGGCGATTTCAGGCGGGTCGAGGCCGAGAACCTCCGCCACGACGCGCGCAGTCTGCAGGGCCTTCATGAGAGGGCCTCGGCGCCGCGTCGTTCGACACGCTCGTGGTCCGGCCAGCGTGGTAGCCTCCGCGGACCGTGTCCGGCGCACCTTACGTCTTCGCGCATGCCGAGCAGATCTCCGAGCGCGAACGCCTGCAGGCCATCGAACGGATCTTCGACCCGGCGACACGAGCGCGTCTCACCTCGCTGGGGGTCGGCCCGGGCTGGCGCTGCCTCGAAGTGGGTGCCGGGGCAGGCTCGATCGCGCGCTGGCTCGCCGAACGTGTCGCACCGGGTGGACGGGTCCTCGCCATCGACCGCGACACCCGCTTCCTTCGGGAGACGGCACGGCACTCGTCTGTGAGGTCGACGCGCGCGACGTGTGCGAGGCTGCCCTTCCCGAGGCGGCCTTCGACCTGGTGCACGCCCGCTACGTGCTGATTCACCTGCCCCACGCCGACCGGGCCCTGGAGCGCATGCTGAGCGCGCTCAAACCTGGCGGCTACCTGGTACTGGAAGAGCCGGACTTCTCAGCGGCGCACGCCGAGGCTGGGCCTGCCGAGTTTCGGTCGAGCTTTGCCGCAGTTCAGCGCGCCATCGCTCACATGTTCGCCTCGCGCAGCATGAACCACGCGTTCGGGGCGTCGCTCGCCCGGCGCCTCGGCCAAGCCGGCGTCGTCGACGTTCGAGTCGATGATCAGCGCGGGGCGCACCCGGGCGGATCAGCGCTCGCCTGGATGATGGCGCTCTCCACGCGCCAGCTCGCCGACCAGTACCTGCGTACCGGCGAAGTGAGTGCGGCACAGCTGCGCGCCTACGAGGGGTACGCGCGGGACCCGGCCTGCTCCGCGGTCCACTACGCGAGCGTTGCCGCCTGGGGGCGCAAACCGCACAACTGACTCCACGGCGTGGCGGCTCGCCTCGCAGGGGGGCCAGCGCCGGGGCGAGCTCAGCCGGCTGTTCCACGGCCGGCGTCTCACTCCGTGCGCAGCGCCTCGATCGGGTCGACGGACACGGCGCGGCGCGCGGGGATCCAGCTCGCGAGCAGCGCCACGCCGGCGAGCACGGCCGCCACCAGGAGTAGCGTGGGCACGTCCCAGGGGGGCGTGTCGAAGAGCAGCGCCCGGGTCGCGGTCCCGGCGGCGACGGCCCCGGCCAGCCCGAGGCCGATGCCGAGGGCGGCGATGCGGGCGGTCTGGCCCAGCACCAGCGCCACGACCGAGCGCCGTTGCGCGCCCATCGCCAGGCGCAGCCCGATCTCCCGCGTGCGCTGGCCCACCGAGTACGCCGTCACGCCGTAGAGTCCCACGCCGCCCAGCAGGACGGCGACCAGTGCGAAGCCGGCCACGAGCCAGGCCGCGCAGCGGCGCAGCGCCGCCACCGGCGAGTCCAGGATCCGCTGGCGTATCACGGCGTCCCCCACCGTGCCCAGATCGGGGTCGATCCCGCGAACGGTCGCGACGACGGAGGGCAGCACGGCCTGCGGCTCCGGACCGGTGCGCGCGACCACCGCGAAGAAGCCGGTCGGGCTCTGCTCGAAGGGGTAGTAGACGGCGGGCCAGATCTCGTCGTCCAGGGCGCCGTCCCGGATGTCGGCGACGACGCCGACGATCTCTGCGATCGACTCGGGGGTGAGCTCGGTGTCCCCGATCCGCTGGCCGATCGGGTCGATCCCCTGGAAGTAGGTCCGGACCAGCTGCTGGTTGATCAGCACGACCCGCGGGCTCCCGTCGACGTCCGCCGGGGTGAGGCCCCGGCCCCGGACCAGCGTCGCTCCCACCGTGTCGAAGTAGCCGGCGCTGACCTCGCGGAAGTTGACCTCGTTGTGCTCGCCCGCGTAGGGCCGTCCCACGAAGCGGATCCAGGTCGTGTTGCCGTTGAAGCTCACGGGCAGCACCGAGACGAGGCCGACGGAGCCCACGCCGGGCAGCCGCGCGACCTCGGCCTCCACCCGCCGCCCCAGGCGCCGGAGGTCCTCCGCCTCGGGGTAGCGGAAGTTCGGGGCCGCCACCTGGGTCGCCACCAGGTGTCCCGGCTGGAAGCCCAGGTCGACGTCGAGCAGGCGCATCAGACTGCGGCCGAGGAGGCCCGCTCCCGCGAGCAGGACCGTCGCCGTCGCCAGCTCCACCACGACCAGCCGGAATCCCAGCCGTCGCCACGTCGTCCCGCTGGAGCCGCGGCTGCCTTCGACGAGGTGATCGCGAAGCGCGGGTGAGCGCAGCCGGGCGGCCGGCACCAGCGAGAAGAGGACCGTCGCGCCGAGCGCCATCACGCCGGCGCCGGCCAGCACCCGCGGGTCGAGCGAAGCCGTCTCGAGGAAGGGCAGGTTCACCTGCGTGCTCTCGGGAAGCAGCCGCAGCAGCAGGCGCGGGGCGTCCTTCGCCAGCAGCAGCGCCAGGCTGGCGCCGGCGGCGACCAGCACCACCGCCTCGACCACGAACTGGCGCAGCAGTCTCCCCCCCGAGGCCCCCAACGCGCGGCGGACGGCCAGCTCGCGCTTGCGGCTCTCGGAGCGGACCAGCAGCAGGCTGGTGACGTTGACGCAGGCGATCAGGAGCAGGAGCCCGGCGCCGCCGAGGAGCGTGAGCAGGGTGGGCCGCACCTGGCCCACGACCGCCTCGGAGAGCGGTACGACGCTCGCCCCCTGGCCGCGATTGGAGTCCGGGTACTCGCTCTCCAGGCTGGCGGCGATCCGCGTCAGCTCGTCGCGGGCGACCTCCACCGAGACTCCGTCCTTCAATCGGCCGACGCCGTTCAGATTGTGGCAGCTCCGGCGCGCCTCGCAGCCGTCTTCGGGCTGGAGCGGGACCCACAGCTCCGACTTGC
>Ga0299906_10002330_pt1 | contig 15830 bp, 14 predicted proteins | sample RVTome_14_FD_200259 | JGI IMG/M metagenome (GOLD analysis project Ga0299906, IMG submission 200259) | Soil microbial communities from uranium-contaminated site in the Upper Colorado River Basin, Wyoming, United States - RVT145D125 (version 2) ... | reverse complement strand
GCCGCCGGAACGATGAAAGATGCTCCGGCGGCGTTCGGTCGGGCTCAGTAGGCCCAGGAGGACACGATATCGTCCGATGCGGACGCGGGCGGGCGGTTGCGGCCGGCCGGGGGGCGGTGGCGCAATGCGGGGATCGGCCGCCGCCGGTCGGTCGCCGGCTGGTAGACGACCGAGATCTCTTTCAGCGCGCGGGTCCAGTCGGACGCCGCCTTCTCGTCGGCGACCGCGTAGGCGTCGATGCCGCAGCGGTGCATGAACAGGAACTGGTCGCGCAGCACGTTGCCGACGGCGCGCAGCTCCTTCTTGTAGCCGTAGCGCTCGCGCAGCAGGCGGGCGTAGGAATAGGCGCGGCCGTCGCGGAAGGTCGGGAACTCGAGCGCGACCAGGTCGAGGCGGTCGAGGTCGCCGGCGATGAGCTGCGGCGGCTGGTCGGCGGCGAGCTGCACGCCAAGCCGGCCGTTGCGCTTCATCAGCGTCTCGCGCTCCTCCTTCCAGACCTCATAAGGCACAAGAAGCGCGTCCACCTCCGGCAGCGGGCCGCCGGCTGCGGCTTCGGTCCACGGATCCTGTACGATCTTTCCGTCCTTAATGAGTGGCATAGAGGGTCTCCTTGAACGGGGCGAGCCCGACGCGGCGGTAGGTCGTGATGAAGTCTTCGCCGTTCTTCCGGATCTCCAGATAGGTGTTGACGATGGTCTCGACGGCATCGACGACCCGATGCTCGTCGAAGGCGGGACCGACGATGTCGCCGATCGAGGTGTTCTCGTCGGCGCTGCCGCCGAGCGTCACCTGATAGAATTCGGTCCCCTTCTTGTCGACGCCGAGGATGCCGATGTTGCCGACGTGGTGATGGCCGCAGGCGTTGATGCAGCCCGAGATGTTGAGCGTGATCCGGCCGATGTCGTGCAGCCGGTCGAGGTCGGCAAAGCGCGTGCTGATCTGCTGCGCGATCGGGATCGAGCGCGCATTGGCAAGGTTGCAGTAATCCAGTCCGGGACAGGCGATAATATCGCTCAGCAACCCGACATTCGGCGTCGCCAGCCCGTGCGCCTGCAGCGCCTGCCACAGCGCGTAGAGGTCGCGCTGGCGCACGTCGGCGAGCACCAGGTTCTGCTCGTGCGTGACGCGCAGCTCGCCGAAGCTGTAGCGGTCGGCGAGGTCGGCGACCGCCTCCATCTGCTCCGCCGACGCGTCGCCGGGGATGCCGCCCTCGGGCTTGAGCGAAATCGTGACGATGGCGTAGCCGGGCGCCTTGTGCGCATGCAGGCTGGTACGCAGCCAGCGGTCGAATGTCCGGTCGGTCCGCCGCTTCGCCGCGAATTCCGGATCGCCGTCGTCAAGGTCCTCATAGGCTGGCGGCGCGAAATAGGCTTCGATGCGCTCGACCTCTTCGGCCGGCAGGTCGAGCGTGCTGTCCTTGATGTGCTGCCACTCTTCCTCGACCATTTCCCGGAACGGCTCGATGCCGACCTGGTTGACCAGGATCTTGATACGCGCCTTGTAGATGTTGTTGCGCTGGCCGAGCTGGTTGTAGACCCGGAGGATCGCCTCCAGGTAGGAGAGCAGATGCCGCTTCGGCAGGAAGCCGCGGATGCACTTGGCGACGACGGGGGTGCGGCCCTGACCGCCGCCGACGAAGATCTCGAAGCCGACTTCACCCGCTGCGTCGCGGACAATGGCGATGCCGATGTCGTGCGTCTTGATCGCCGCGCGGTCGTGCGGCGCGCCGGTCACCGCGATCTTGAACTTGCGCGGCAGGAAGCTGAACTCCGGATGCAGCGTCGACCACTGGCGGATGACCTCGGCCCAGATCCGCGGGTCCTCGATCTCGTCGCCCGCGACGCCGGCGAACTGGTCGGCCGTGACGTTGCGGATACAGTTGCCGCTGGTCTGGATGGCGTGCATCTCGACCTCGGCCAGTTCCGCCAGCAGGTCCGGCACTTCGTTCAGCTTCGGCCAGTTGTACTGGATGTTCTGGCGGGTCGTGAAATGGCCGTAGCCCTTGTCGTAGCGCCGCGCGATGTGGGCAAGCTTGCGCATCTGCCGCGACGACAGCACGCCGTAGGGCACGGCGACGCGCAGCATGTAGGCATGGAGCTGCAGGTAGAGACCGTTCATCAGCCGGAGCGGGCGGAACTGCTCTTCCGTCAGGTCGCCGGCGAGGCGGCGCTGCACTTGGTCGCGGAACTGCGCCACGCGCTCGTCCACCAGGGTCTGATCGAATTCGTCGTAACGGTACATGGCGATTACTCCGCGGCGGCCTGATAGCCGAGGTCGGTGCGCACGCTCGGGCCGGCGGCGCGGATCTGCTCGCGGCGCCCGAGCGGGATGATCTGGCTGTCCTCGACGCTGACGGCGAACAGGTAGGGGTCGACGATCAGGCGCTGCGCCACGGCGCGCTTGGCGAGCTCGAGCAGCGTCTTCGCAAGGTCGTCGGAGTCCGCAACGATGGCGTCCCGGATTCGCTCGCTCCAGCGGTCGTCCTGGCGCAGGTAGACGACCTGTCCGTCGGTGAGCCGATTGGCGGTGATGGCTTGCAGGGTCATGGCGTGCGTCCTCGTTACTCGGCGGCGGCGAGCGGCAGGGCCGTCGCGGCATTCGCGGCGGCGGCGCGCACTACGTCGCCGATGATGATCAGGGCCGGGCCGGCGATGCCCTGCTGCTCGATCAGGTATTCGAGCTTGAGCAGCGTGCCCGTGACGGTCCTCTGGGACGGCAGCGTGCCGTTCTCGACCACTGCGACCGGGGTCGACGGAGCCATGCCGTTGCCGATCAGGCGGCGGGCGATGTTCCCGGCGGTCGAGACGCCCATGTAGACGACGATGGTCTGCCGACCGGTGGCGAGCCCGACCCAGTCGAGATCGGGATCGCCGTCCTTGGCATGGCCGCTGATGAAGGTCACCGCGGTTGCGTGGTCGCGGTGGGTGAGCGGGATGCCGGCAAAAGCGGCGCAGCCGGTTGCCGCGGTGATGCCCGGCACGATCTCGACCCGAATCTCGCGCGACAGCAGATAGGCCATTTCCTCGCCGCCGCGGCCGAAGACGAAGGGATCGCCGCCCTTGAGGCGGACGACGCGCCGGCCCTGGGCGGCGTGGTGCGCCATCAGGGCGTTGATCTCGGCCTGCGGCCGGCTGTGGAGCGATTTCGCCTTGCCGACATAGATCCGCTCTGCGTCCGGCCGCGCGAAGTCGAGGATCTCCGGCCCGATCAGGCGGTCATGGATGACCACGTCGGCTTGGCGCAGCACCTTGAGCGCGCGCAGCGTCAGCAGGTCGGGGTCGCCCGGGCCTGCGCCGACGATGTGGACGATGCCCTCGCCGGGCGCAGCTCGCCGGAAGTCTGTCGCTAGTGTCACCAAGGTCGCTCCTTGCTTTCTCTTCCGTCGAGCCGACAAAAAAACTCCGCCGCGGCGGATTGCCGGGCAGAGCCCGCATCGCTTTAGCCGCATTTGTTAAGCGCCCGCAATCTGAAGCGTTCAAATCGGCGCTGAACGATAAATAACACCGCTATAGGGCGGTGTCAATAAATATACATTAGAATAACAATTATATTATGATACACATTATATTTTTGTATAATGCACAATAAGACTTTAAGTATATGAAATAATGGATTTATAGTTCCGGAAAATTCAGCCGGACCCGCAGCCCCGGCGCGTTGTCCTCGAGGCTGACGTCGGCGTCGTGCAGCCGGGCGATCGCCGCGACCTGGCTGAGGCCGAGTCCGCTGCCGCGCGTGCTGCGGCTGCTGTCGAGCCGGGCGAAGCGCTCCAGCACGCGGCGGCGCGCCTCGGCCGGGATGCCGGGACCGGTGTCGGTGACGATAATTTCCGCCCGGCCGCTGGCGGCGATCTGGGCCGACAGTCGGATCGTCCCGCCTTTCGGCGCATACTTGAGCGCGTTGTCGAGTAGGTTGGCGACCGCCTGCGAGAGCAGGTTGCGGTCGCCCATCGCCGCCGGCGCGTCCTCGACGTCGACCTCGAGCCGCTGGCCCAGCTCCTCGGCGGCGGCCTGGTAGAGCTCGGCGGCGTCTCGCACGAGCGCGCCGAGGTCGAGCCGCTCGAAGCTCTCGCGCAGCGCGCCGGACTCGGCGAGCGCGATCGCCAGCAGTGCGTTGAAAGTCTCAAGGATTGCGTCCGCCTCCTCGATCGTCTTCTCCAGGGCGGCGCGGTATTTCGCCGGCTCTCCCTGGTCCATCAGGGTCAGCTCGAGCCGGCTGCGGAGCCGCGAGATCGGGCTCCGCAGGTCATGCGCAATGTCGTTGGCCACGCCCCGCATCCCTTCCATCAGCCGGGCGATCTGGTCGAGCATGTCGTTGAGGTTCTGCGCCAGACGGTCGTATTCGTCGCCGCTGCCGGTCACTGGCATGCGCTGCGTCAGGTCACCGTGCAGGATGGCCCGGCTGCCTTCGTTGATCGCGTCCAGCCGCCGGAGGAAGTTCCGGCTGAGCAGCAGCCCGCCGCCGAGCCCGAGCGCGACCGTGATGACGAGCGCCCAGATCAGCGCGTTCGTGATGGTGTCGCGAAAGGCGACGCGCTCGGTCAGATCGCGCCCGACCAGGAGATGGAAGCCGCCCTGCAGCCGGAAGGTACGGGCGCGGGCGACCTGCGGCGGCGCCTCCGGCGTGCGGGCATACTGGATGCGGAAATCGACCCAGCGCGGGTCGCCGCGCGCCTCATCCGGCCAGCGCGTCAGGTTGCCGGCAAGCGGGTTGAGCAGCGGGTCGGTCAGAAGGTAGATGTCGCGCCGTCGAGCCTCGTCGGCGCTGCGCGCGCGGATGATCTCCACCAGCCCGGGCAACCCGCCTTCGGCATATTGCTCCGCGAGGCCGGCGATCTCCGCCTCGATGGTGGCGTCGCTCTGGTCGTCGATGACGCTGACCGTGCTCCAGTAGACGAAGGCGAGCACGCCGCACACCGACAGCCCGAACACCGCCATATAAAGGACGGCGTACCGGAAGGTGGAGGTGCGGAGCAGCCTAGCCTGGGGCACGAAGGCAATACCCCGCGCCGCGGACGGTGTGCAGCATGGGCTGGTCGAAATCCTTGTCCAGCTTCTGGCGGAGCCGGCTGATCTGCACGTCGATGACGCCGGTCTTGGGATCGAAATGGTAGTTCCAGACGTGCTCCAGCAGCATGGTCCGCGTCACCACCTGCCCGGAATGGCGCATCAGGAACTCCAGGATCTGGAACTCGCGCGGCAGCAGGTCGATCGGCCGGCCGGCGCGGGTGACGGTCCGCGCCATCAGGTCGAGCTCCAGGTCGCCGACCCGGAGCTTCGTCTCGGCCGGCGTTCCGCGGCCGCGGCGCAGCAGCGCTTCCAGCCGGGCGTGCAGCTCGGAAAAGGCATAAGGCTTGGTCAGGTAGTCGTCGCCGCCGGCCCGCAGTCCCTTGACCCGCTCGTCGACCCCGCCCATGGCGCTCAGAATGAGCACCGGCGTGGTGTTGCCCTCCTTCCGCAGCAGCTCGACGATGTGCAGCCCGTCCATGCCCGGCAGCATGCGGTCGACGACCATCGCGTCATAGCGCTCGGTTGTCGCGAGGTGCAGCCCGTCGGGCCCGGTCGCCGCGTGGTCGATAACGAAGCCGCACTCCTTCAGGCCCTTCGCCAGGAAGGCCGCCGCCTCCGCATCGTCCTCGATCAGCAAAATCCGCATGGTTCCAGCGCCGCTTCCCTTCCGGCCGGCGCGGCCGGCCGTGCCATAGATGTGCAGACCGGCGGTGATTCGCAAGCAAAAGCGCCGTGTGACAGCGCGCCGGCATCCGGCTATTGTGCGGGCATCCCAGCCCGACCGCGGCGCCGCTGCCCCGTTTCAGCGCCCCGGCGGGCGTTCCGACCGGTGTTCCAAAATCGTTGAAAGACAAGGAGGAAGCGATGGCTGACGTGCAGTTCGGTCTGATGATGCGGGCCCAATTTCCGGCAGAGGACGACATGCAGCTCCGGTTTCGCGAGCTGACGGCGCAGGCGCACCTCGCCGACAAGCTCGGCTACGCCAGCATCACCAACGGCATGCACTACAGCTCGGCCCCCTTCCAGGACTTCCAGCAGCTTCCCTTCCTCTCCCGCATCATGGCGGAGGCGCCGAACCTGCGGCTCAACTTCGGCATCATCCTGCTCTCGCTGCACAAGCCGCTCGACATTGCCGAGAGCCTCGCCACTGTCGATATCCTGAGCGGCGGCAAGGTGATATTCGGCGCCGCGCTCGGCTATCGCGACGTCGAGTTCCTGGCCTTCGGCACGTCGACGAAGGAAAAGGTGAAGCGCTTCGAGGAGAACCTGATCGCGATCAAGCGGCTGTGGACCGAGGATGTGGTCAATATGAAAGGCTCGCATTTCGAGCTGAAGGACGCCTCGGCGGCGACCAAGCCGATCCAGAAGCCGCATCCGCCGATCTGGATCGGCGCGAATGCCGACGTCGCGATCAAGCGCGCCGCCCGCATGGGCGACTGCTGGTACGTCAATCCGCACAACCGCATCGACACGATCATCCGCCAGACCGACGTCTACCGGCGCGCGCTCGACGAGGCCGGCAAGCCCTTCCCGAAGGAGTTTCCGGCGCGGCGCGAGGTTTTCGTCGCCCGCTCCCGCGAGGAGGCGATGCGGCTCTGCAAGCCGTTCCTGGCGAAGAAGTACAAGGCCTATCACGAATGGGGCCAGGACAAGGCGATGCCGGAGGGCGACAACGACCTCGGCCTCGACTTCGACGATCTGGTGCGCGACCGCTTCCTGGTCGGCTCGCCCGACGAGGTGGCCGGGCAGATCCTCGACCTCAACAGGCAAACCGGCATCAACCACCTGATCATGAGCATGCAGTGGCCCGGCATGCCGCAGCAAATGGTGCTCGACACCATCACCATGGTCGCCGAGGAAGTCTTCCCGCGCGTCCGCAAAGGCTAGACGAGAAGGAAAATCAGACGAATGAAGAAGATGCAGTTCGGCGTCATGCTGCGGGGGGTGTTCCCGCAGGGCGACGACATGCGGACCCGTTTCGCGGAGCTGATGGAGCAGGCCCGGGCGATGGAACGGCTGGGCTACGACTCGCTCACCAAGGGCTCGCATTTCTCCACCTATCCGATGCAGGAGATGGTGCAGATCCCGTTCCTCAGCCGGGTCATGGCGGAATGCCCAAGCCTCCGGCTCAACGCGGGCATCGTCCTGCTGGCGCTGCACAAGCCGCTCGAGGTGGCGGAGAATTTCGCCACCATGGACCTGATGTCCGGCGGCAAGATGATCTTCGGCTGCGCGCTCGGCTACCGCGACGTCGAGTTCAAAGGCTTCGGGGTGGAGCGCAAGGGCGCCGGCCGCCGCTTCGAGGAGAATCTGGACGCGATCAAGAAACTGTGGGCCGGCGGCCCGGTGACCATGAAGGGCTCGCATTTCGAGCTGGAAGAGGCGCGCATCTCGGTGCCTCTGGTGCAGAAGCCTCACCCGCCGGTCTGGCTCGGCGCCAACGCGGACAAGGCGATCGAGCGCGCCGCCCGCCTGGGCGACTGCTGGTACCTCAACCCGCACCAGCGACTCGATACCTTCCAGCGGCAGATGGAGATCTACAAGCGGGCGCTCGACGCCTGCGGCAAGCCCTTCCCCAAGGAGCTGCCGATGCGCCGCGAGGTGTTCTGCGCGCCGACCCATGAAGAGGCGGTGCGCATCGCCGGCCCGTTCCTCAAGAGCATGTACGAGGCCTACGAGGAATGGGGCCAGGACAAGGTCATGCCTGCCGGCGACAACGACATCAGCCAGCGCTACGAGGAGCTCGCCCGGGACCGCTTCATCGTCGGCTCGCCCGACGAGGTGGCCGAGGAGATGCTGCGCTATCATCGCCTGCTCGGCGTCAACCACATCATCATGAGCGTGCAGGGCACCGGGCTGCCGCAGAGCCAGGTGCTGGAGACCTTCGAGCTGATGGCGAAGGAGGTGTTTCCGAAAGTCCAGCAGGGGATGTAATCGATGACGACCAAGAAGATGCGCTACGGGATCGGCATGCGGACGCAATATCCGCAGGGCGACGACATGGTGAAGCGGACCGAGGACCAGATGGCCCAGGCCCGCGCCGCGGACAAGCTCGGCTTCGACAGCCTGATGAAGAGCCAGCATCTCGCCGGCTATCCGCTGCAGGAGTTCCAGCAGGTGCCGTTTCTGGCGCGCGCGATGGTGGAAGCGCCGAACCTGCGGCTCATCACCGGCATCGTGCTCCTGTCGCTGCACAAGCCGCTCGACCTCGCCGAGCAACTCGCCACGATCGACGTGATGTCCGGCGGGCGGCTGATATTCGGCGCCGGGCTCGGCTATCGCGAGGTGGAGTTCAAGGCCTTCGGCACGACGGCGAAGGATCGCGTGCCGCGCTTCATCGAGAACCTCGAAGCGATCAAGCGGCTCTGGACCGAGGACGAGGTGACGATGAAGGGCTCGCATTTCGAGCTCGACCACGTGCGCGTCTCGCTCAAGCCGGCGCAGAAGCCGACGCCGCCGATCTGGGTCGGCGCGAATGCGGACGGCGCGATCCGCCGCGCGGCGAAACTGGCCGACGCCTGGTTCATCAACCCGCACCAGAAGATGGAGACGATCGCCCGCCAGCTCGACGTCTACCGTCGCGCGCTCGACGAGCTCGGCAAGCCGTTCCCGAAGGAGCTGCCGCTGGCGCGCGAGGTCTTCATCGCGCCGAGCAAGAAGGTGGCGATGGACCGCTGTGGGCCTTTCCTGGCGGAGAAGTACAAGATTTATCACGAGTGGGGCCAGGATACGGCGATGCCCGAAGGCGACAACGACCTGTCGCTGGCGCTCGAAGAGCTGCAGGAAGACCGTTTCCTGCTCGGCCCGGCCGATGCGATTGCCGAGAGCCTGATCGCCTATAATAAGAAGCTCGGCATCAACCACGTGGTGCTGCAATTCCACTGGGTCGGCATGCCGCAGGATCTCGTGCTGGAACAGATGCAGATGTTCGCCGAAGAGGTCATGCCGAAAGTGGCGCAAGGCATCTAGACACAAAGATACATACTAGGGACGGGAGTTACGCTCGATGAAATACGGCTTCTTCATTCGCGGCCAATATCGCCAGGGCGACGACATGGTCGTCCGCTTCAAGGAACTGATGGAGCAGGCCCGGCTCGCCGACAAGCTCGGCTTTTCCGACTTGCTGACCGGCATGCACTATGCGGGCTATCCGCTGAGCCAGTTCCAACTCATTCCGTTCCTGTCGCGGGTGATGGTCGAGGTGCCGAACATGCGCATCGTCACCGGCATCATCCTCTTGTCGCTGCACAAGCCGCTCGACATGGCCGAGCAGCTCGCCACCATCGACGTGATGTCGGAGGGCCGGCTGGTGTTCGGCGCCGGGCTCGGCTATCGCGACGTCGAGTTTCTCGGCTTCGGCACCAACCAGCAGGAGCGCGTGCCGCGGCTGCTGGAAAACCTCGAAGCGATCAAGCGGCTGTGGACCGAGGACCATGTCAACATGAAGGGCTCGCACTTCGAGCTCGCCGACTGCACGCTGTCGCTGAAGCCGGTGCAGAAGCCGATGCCGCCGATCTGGCTGGGCGCCAACGCCGACGCCGCCGTTCGCCGCGCAGCCAAGCTCGCCGACACATGGTTCATCAACCCGCATCAGCGCATGGACACGATCGAGCGCCAGCTCGGCATCTACAGGAAGGCGCTCGACGAGTACCGGAAGCCCTTCCCGAAGGAGCTGCCGCTGATGCGCGAGATCTTCGTCGCCAGGACGCGCGCGGACGCCGTTCGCCTCGCCCGCCCCTATCTGGAAGAGAAGTATAAAGTCTATCACGAGTGGGGCCAGGATAAGGCGATGCCGAAGGGTGACGACGACCTGTCGCTCGCCTTCGACGAGCTGACGCGGGACCGCTTCCTGTTCGGGTCGCCCGACGAGGTCGCCGAGCAGATCGTCGGCTACAACAAGCGGCTCGGCGTGACGCACATGGTGCTCGGCCTGCATTGGGTCGGCATGCCGCACAGCCAGGTCACCGACAGCATGCATCTCTTTGCAGAGGAGGTCATGCCCAAGGTGAAGCAGGCGCTCTGACCGCCTCAGAAGCGGAGTGAGAGGGCGATCGAGCCGAAGCTGTCGAATCCGTCCTGGCCTTCGTACTCCGGCGTGCGGAACAGATGCGTGTAAGACAGCCGGGCGCGCTGCAAGGTGATGGCGGCGCCTGCCTGGAAGTCGGCGACGAAGGGGTACTTCGCGACACTGCGGCTGCCGCGGAAGGTGTTTCCATCCAGGAAAATGTTGCGTGCGATGCCCCGCCCTTCGATGCCGCCGAAGAAATACCAGCCGATCGTATCCTCGATCAGGAAGAAGTCGGATCCAGGCAGGTTGGGCCGGATCTTCGGCGGGCCGTAATCCGCCGGGAGATCCTTTCCGAACCGTGCCGTGAACCCCGCTGCGCCATGGGTGTGCACATTGCCGAGGGCCAGCCCGAAATGCGGCGTCACGTCGAGCCCGAGATTCTCGATGGGCACGAGCCTGGAGACCGGCAGCTCGAACAGGCTGCGCCGGCTTCGCTCGTAATAGAGCACGGCGCCGGGCTCGGTCTTAAGCTGTTTGCCCCAGCCCTCCGGCTTGTTGAAGCCGAAGACCCGATGCCACTCGGTCTGGGTCTCCTTGGCGAAGGAATAGGGACCGACTACCCCCAGGTCCACCTCGAGCTTGTCGAGCCATACGCCGTCCTGGGAAATCAGGCCGAAGCCGGTATAGAGCCAGCCCGCATAGGGGCGATCGTTGGACGGCGGATCGGAGAGCGTGATGTCTTCCGGCGTATAGATGTTCTGCCCGATCGAAATGCTGAAGCGCATGTTGTGGGTCGAGCTGAACAGCGGTACGAGCTCGCCGAACCGGCGCATCAGCTCCGGCACCGCGCCTTCCGGCGACAGGTAGGCCGCGCGCATGCCGTTGGTGTAGTGCGAATCGTTCCCGCCGAAGAAATCGTTGTCGAACTGCAAGGTGACGAAGGCGGACGTGTCGAGAGGGCGCTTCGGCTTGTCGTCCGCCGTCGTGTCCTGCGCACGCGCCGGCGCCGCCGCTGCCAGTGCCACCATCGCCCAGAAGAAAAGCCTGACGGAAAATTTCACGCCTCGAGTCCGGGCCTTATGAGGGAATTGGGCTTGCCGTCCTCCCGCTCGTAGCGAAGGGCGCGCGGCAGGCGGACGGGCTCGAGCGTGCCGGCGCCGAAGGACGCCGCGGTCCGGTCCGGCTGGACATCTTGATAGAGCGTGGTGCGTTGCTTCGGGATGCGTCCGATGGAACGGATCATCGCTTCCATCGCTTCGGGCGGCATCTCCTCGCCGTGCGAGGCGCCCGCGGCGCGGGTGATGGTTTCGTTCATCAGCGTGCCGCCGATGTCGTTCGCACCCGCGTTGAGGCAGGCGCGTACCCCTTCCGGTCCCATCTTGACCCATGAAGTCTGTACGCTGCGGAAATGCGGATGCAGCGCCAGCCGCGCCACCGCGTGCATCAGCACCCCTTCGCGGAAGGTCGGGCCACGGCGGGCGCGTCCCTTCAGGAAGATCGGCGCCTCCATGGCGACGAAGGGCAACGGCACGAACTCGGTGAATCCGCCGGTCCGCATCTGCAGCGCGCGCAGCCGCAGCAGGTGGCGCGCCCAGTTCTCCGGCCCGTCGACGTGGCCGAACATGATGGTCGCCGTGCTGCGCAGGCCGAGGCCGTGCGCCGTCTCCATCACCGACAGCCATTGCGCGGTGTTGACCTTGTCTGGGCAGATGATCGCGCGCACCTCGTCGTCGAGGATTTCCGCCGCCGTGCCGGGCAGCGTGCCGAGCCCGGCGTCGCGCAGCTCGGTGAGGAAGGTTTCGACGCTCTTACCCAGCGTCTTGGCGCCCTGCCATATCTCGAGCGGCGTGAAGGCGTGCAGGTGCATGTCCGGCAGCACGGATTTCAGCCGCCGGCAGATGTCGAGATAGGTCTCGCCCGTGTAGTCGGGGTGGATGCCGCCCTGCAGGCAGAGCTCGGTCGCGCCGCGCGCCCACGCCTCGCGGCCGCGGCGCTCGATCTCGTCGAGGCCGAGGTCGTACGGCCGGCCGCGCAGGTTCTCGCTCAGCTTGCCCTTCGAGAAGGCGCAGAACTGGCAGCGGAAATAGCAGACGTTGGTGTAGTTGATGTTGCGGTTGACGACATAGGTCACGGTATCGCCGTTGACTGCGCGGCGCAGCCGGTCGGCCGCGGCGCAGACTTCGGCGAACTCCCGGCCGCGCGCGCGGAACAGGCGGGCGATCTCCGCCTCGGTCAGCGTATCGCCGGCGGATGCCTTGTCCAGGATGACGTGGAAGGACGCATCCGCCGTGCCGGTGCCGGTCGCGAGGTCCGGCGGCGTGCCCGGCAGGCCCGGCGACCAGTCCTCGGTCCGCGCGAAGCCGTCGGTGTCGACGGCGCGCAGCAGCGGCGTGCGAAACCGGGGATCGATCCATCGCTCGACATCGCGGGCGTAGGTGGGATAGACGGCTAGGCGCTCGGTCAGCAGCTTTCCCGCCGATGCGGTCTCGCGCGCGAGCGCGTCGAGATGCGGCCAGGGCGCTTCCGGGTTCACGTGGTCGGGCGTGACGGGCGACACGCCGCCCCAGTCGTTGATACCCGCGCCGACCAGCTTCGGCAGCACGGCCGGACTCAGATTCGGCGGCGCCTGGATGTTCATGTCCGGCCCAAAGGCGAGCCGCGCCGCGGCGATGGTCCATAGCAGCTCGTCGAGGTCCGGCTCCGGCGCCCCGGCCATCCGCGTCCCCGGCTTGGCGCGGAAATTCTGGATGATGATCTCCTGCACGTGACCGTAACGCTCGTGCAGGTCGCGCAGTTCCAGCAGCGATTCCAGACGCTCGCGCCGCGTCTCGCCGATCCCGATCAGGATGCCGGAGGTGAAGGGCACGCGCAGCTCGCCGGCCAGCCGGATCGTTTCCAGCCGCGCAAGCGGATGCTTGTCCGGCGAGCCGTGGTGCGGTCCGCCCTTCTCGCAGAGCCGGGGCGAGGCGCTTTCCAGCATCAGCCCCTGCGAGACGGAGACCGTGCGAAGGCGCGCGATATCGTCCTTCGTCAGCACGCCCGGGTTTACGTGCGGAAAGAGCCCGGTCTCGGCAATCACCGCTTCCGCCATCGCTGCCAGGTAATCGATCGTCGTCTCATGGCCGAGCGCCGCCAGCTCCTGGCGCGCGACCTCGTAGCGCAGCTCGGGCTTGTCGCCGAGCGTGAACAGCGCCTCCTTGCAGCCGGCGGTGGCGCCGGCGCGGGCGACCGCCAGCACTTCGTCCCGCGTCATGTAGGCGCGCTGTCCTTTGCGGGGCGGGTGGGCGAATGTGCAGTAGTGGCAGACGTCGCGGCAGAGCTGCGTCAGCGGGATGAAGACCTTGCGGGAATAGCTGAAGGCGACCGGATGGCCGCGGTCGCGCAGTGCCGCGGCGGCGCGGGTCAGCGCGGCCGTGTCGTTGATCTCGGCCAACGCCAGCACGGCCTCGCGGTCGAGGCGGCCCTCGGGGAGGCGCGGGGTCGTCATCCGGCCGCTCCGCCGGCCCGTCGCGATCCGTCGCAAAGCCGCGCGGCGATGCCGCTCGCCTCGAGATAGGCGTGCGTCCGCGTCCGGCCGCCGCGTTCGATAAGGGTCCTCAGATCGTCCGGCGTATCGATGTCGAGCCCGATCCCAGGCAGCTCGACGATCCGGGGCTCCACGCTACGCTTGCGCGCAGCGGCGAGATGCGGCTGGAAGCTGTCGTTACCGAAGCTGAACGGGATCAGCCCGGGCGGCGAGACGGCGATGCAGTTCGAGCCGCGGCGGTCGTGCGCCGGCACGATGGTCATCGCCGGGACGACCGTCCCATGCGCGGCCAGCACGGTCTCGATCTCGGCCGCGGTGATCAGCGGGGCATCGCCGGGGAGGGTGAGCATGCCCGCAGCACCGTCCGCCGCGAGCGTCTTGGCCGCGCGCTCGATCGCCGCGGTCTGGCCCTGGTTCGCCGGCTCTTCGATGAGGCGTGCGCCATAGGCTTGGGCGACCGCGGCCGCTTCCGGATCGCGCGTGACCACGGCGATGCCGGCCAGGCCCGCGGCTTCCGACAGCGCGGTCAGCACGTCCTCGTACATGGTCCGGAACAACAGGCGGCGCTCGGCCGGGCTCAGCACTGCCGCCAGCCGCTGTTTCGCATCGACCATATCTTTTGCCGGCAGCACCGCCCACATGCCAGGATTCCTTATTTTGGTGCGGTCCATTGGCGAGAAGCCGACTATAGCAAAGGGATGCGTGACGGTGCCAGAGGGGCCGAGAGGCGTGCGCGGGTCTAAGCTAAAGGCCAGCATCTTGTGCCGGCAAGCCGGTGTCCCCAATTTTGGAGATCATTCGAACTTTCTGCGCGCTCGGGTGGAGGCTGTGTTATAAACACTCCGAGTTCGAGCGAAGGGACGTCCCATGTCCAAATTAAAAAAATCCGCTAAATCTGCCAGGACTTCGGAAAAATCGGCTCTGACGCAGCGCGATGCGGACGACTACCGCGCAGCGTTGCGACGCTTTTCTGCCGCAGCGACCAAGTCGGAGCGAAAGGCTCGAAGCACGCTCCATCAGCTTGGCACGCATACCAAAACGGGCAAGCTGTCCAAACAATACAGCAAATAATTGCACCGGCTCTCGGCTTCTTTTGTATTGGCCTACCACGGATGTGACGCAGAGGTCGCAGCCGGGCTCATCAACGGCGGCAAATTCAAGCCCAGCGAAAATGAATATGACTGGCTTGGACATGGGATTTATTTTTGGGAAGCCAATCCCATCCGCGCGTTGGAGTTCGCCAAAGAGGTCCAGGCAAGGAACGTTGAGAACGTCAAGACGCCTGCGGTCGTCGGGGCCATAATCGATCTGGGACTTTGTTTGGACCTGACGGCCACTGCCGGAATCCAGATCGTGCGGGACACCTATCAAGAACTGATCAAGATTACGGAAGAGGCGAATTCCGAGCTTCCGCAAAATAGTGGCGATTCCTTACGCAGAAATTTGGACTGTGCGGTCGTCAATCTGGTCCACGACGTGAGAAAGAATGCGAACCTTCCGCCAATTGACACCGTACGGACGGTTTTTATCGAAGGCACGCCCATCTACGAGGGATCGGGCTTCTTCAACAAGTCACATATCCAAATCTGCGTCTGCAATCCTGAATGCATTAAGGGCGTATTCCGGGTCGGGGAATCGTTGCTAGCCTAGCGGACTTCTTCGATTTTCCATCCGGGATGTCGAATTTCGGCCATTGCTAACGCGTCGCTGCGATCGAACGGGCGAACGCCAGCACTTCGCGGGCCAGCCGGGTCTTGTCGTCCAGCGATTGCATGACGGTGCCGGTCACCAGCACGGCCAGGCCGATCCGCTCCACGGCTGCCGCGCTGTTCGCGTCGCTATGGTCGAGGACGAAGCCGTCGATCAGGCCGTTGTAGTGCGCCGCTACCTCGACCGCGCCGCCGGCGAGGCCGAGCTCGGTCATCATCTTGGCGGTCGGCCCCTTGATCGCCCGGCCGCCGACGATCGGCGAGACGGCGACCACCGGTGTCTTGCGGTGCCCCAGGGCAGCACGGACGCCCGGAACAGCGAGAATCGGGTCGATGCTGATGAAGGGATTGGAGGGGCAGATGACGGCCGCCTCCGGGCCACCTGCGAGCGCCGCGGCGAAGGCGGGTGACGGCGTCGCGGCGGCCGCGCCCTCGAAACGGAAGCCGGTGACGCGCGGCCGGCACTGCTCGCGGACGAAATAGTGCTGGAAGGGCAGCGGGCCGTCCGGCGTCTCGACGATGGTCCGCACAGGCCGGTCGCTCATCGGCGCGATCCGCGCCCGCCCGCCGAGCCGCCG
>Ga0299906_10002329_pt1 | contig 15833 bp, 13 predicted proteins | sample RVTome_14_FD_200259 | JGI IMG/M metagenome (GOLD analysis project Ga0299906, IMG submission 200259) | Soil microbial communities from uranium-contaminated site in the Upper Colorado River Basin, Wyoming, United States - RVT145D125 (version 2) ... | reverse complement strand
CGGGCGAACTGGTTCTTCGCCCGCTCCAGCTCGGACTCGAGCACGGGCTCGGCCGCCATCTTCTCGAACTCCGCGATCATCGCCCGCTCGACCGCCTCCGGGCGCTGTCCGGGCTGCACGATCGCGATCGAGTAGAACAGGTTCGGGTGCTCGGTGATGTTGCCACTGCCCACGGCGGTCAGCGCCAGACGCCGCTCGTAGACGAGCTCCCGTGGGATGCGCGCGCTGTCGCCGTCGAACATGATCTTGGCCGCGATGTGCAGGGGATAGGCGTCGGGGTGCCCGTCGTAGGTGACGTGATAGGCCACGACGATGGCCGGCAGCGGCCACGGCTCCTCCACGACGGCGCGACGCTCGGCCTCGTGCGCGGGCTCCTCGGGCAGGTCCCGCGGGACCGGCCGCTCCGCCTTCGGCACGCGGCCGAAGTACCGGGTCGCCAGGGCGCGCGCCTGCTCCAGGTCGAAGTCCCCGACGATGGTGACCGTCGCGTTCTCGGGCACGTAGAACGTCTCGTAGAAGTCCCGCACGTCGGCGATCGAGGCGGCCTCGAGGTCCGCCATGCTGCCGATGGTCGGGTGCCGGTAGGGATGGGTCGTGAACGCGTGGTCGTACAGGATCTCGGTCAGCCGTCCGTACGGCGGATTCTCCACGCGGAGCCGCCGCTCCTCCTTGACGACCTCACGCTCGCGGACGAACGCCGCCTCGTCGATCCGCAGCGTGGCCATGCGGTCGGCCTCGAGCCACAGCGCGAGCGGCAGATACTGGGCCGGCAACGTCTGCCAGAAGACCGTCTCGTCCTCGGTCGTGTACGCGTTGCTGCGACCGCCCACGCCGGCGATGATCGACGTGTGGGTCTCGGGCTCCACGTTGTGGGATCCCTTGAACATCATGTGCTCGAACAGGTGGGCGAACCCCGTGCGGCCGGGACGCTCGTTCTTGGACCCCACGTGGTACCAGACCGAGACGTGCACGATGGGCGTGGAGTGATCCTCGGACAGGATCACGCGCAACCCGTTGTCGAGGACGAATGTCTCGTACTGGAGCTTCGGGGGGCGGACGGCGGCTTCGGTCGGCGCCAGCGTGAGCGCGGCCAGGCCGCAGATCACGCCGCACGCCGAAACGCGGGCCGCGAGGCGCCGAGGCGTCAGGCGCATGTGTCCTCATTATCCGTCAGGCCGCACGGCAAGTGGGTCACGGGGCGCTCAGCAGGCGAAAACCGGCGGCCACCCACGAGGCCGTCCCGGCCTCGAGGGGCCAGGGGTCGATCCGCCGCTCGCCGGCGATGAACAGCTCCACGGCTGCGGCGCGACCCTCGAGGCGCACCCCACCTTCCACGCGATACCCGGTCTGCCCCGAGCGGTCGTGGCTGCCGTCCACGCCCGTGAAGGCGAGGCCGGCCGCGGCCAGTACGCCCACACCCGGCCGCAGGCGTCTGTCCGCTCGCACGGCGGCGTCGAGCTCCCACGAGTAGTCGACGAACGACTTCTGGACCACACGACGCACGTCCACCCGCCCCTCGAGGCTCGTCCGCGCGTTTCCGGCGGCCTGCCGGACCTGCGCGCCGACCGAGTTCCAGTCCACGGGAGCCTGTTTCTCCCGGTCGCTCAGGTGCCGCGACTGGTGATGGAAGACGGCGGCCACCTCGGTGGCCCCGAACCGGAGCGAGGACCGCGCGCGCAGCACGTAGCTGCCCTGGTTCGGATCGAAGGCCCGGATCTCGTCGCCGAGCAGAACCTGATAGTCCGCGAGGAACGTGAAGCGGCCCACGCCGTAGTCGACGAAGTCGAGCTCGCCGCCGACGTGTGCGTCCCAGAGGAACCGCCGGTCGTCCTCGGCCAGGCGCTCCGCCGTGAGATGGAACGCGGACCGCGTGAGATACCGCACCTGCGGAGTGTTGTCGGACGGCCCGCCACGTGCGGGCTGCCCTGCCGCCGGCGAGGCCCATGCCAGCAGCACCAGCGCCGCGCCCGCGCGGCGCCACCCGCGCCAGGACCTCACTCCGAGGATCCCCCCGGTCCGGCCGCGCGGCCCGAGAGCCGGGCCACGGCCGCTTCGAGCGCCTCGATCCGGCGCCGCAGCTCGGGGAGACGTCGGAACAGGACGGAGGCCTTGCGCCATTCCCGATTGTCGATGGCCGGATAGCCGGCCACGAACGCCCCCGCGGCGAGCGAATTGGTCACACCGGACTGCCCCACCGCTACCGCTCCCCTGCCGATCGTCAGATGCCCGCCCACGCCGACCTGCCCGCCGAAGACCACGTCGTCCTCGATCTCCGTGCTGCCGGCGATGCCGACCTGGGCGGCCAGCAGCACGTTGCGCCCGACGGTCACGCCGTGCCCGACCTGCACCAGGTTGTCGATCTTGGTGCCCGCCCGGATACGCGTCTCGCCCACGGCCGGGCGATCCACCGTCGTGTTGGCGCCGAGCTCGACGTCGTCCTCGATCACCACGGCGGCCACCTGCGGAATCTTCTCGTGCGTGCCGTCCCCGCGGCGGACGAAGCCGTACCCGTCGCCACCCACCACGACGCCGTTCTGCAGGATCACGCGATCGCCGAGCGTCACGCGCTCGCGCAGCGAGACGTTGGAATGGATCACGCAGTCGCGACCGATCCGAACGCCCGGACCGATCGTGACGCTCGGGAACACGACCGTGCGATCGCCGATGACCGCCCCGGCGCCGACGGCCACGAACGGCCCCAGCGAGATCCCCTCCCCGAGACGCGCGTCGGCAGCGACCGCCGTCAGCGCGTGCACGCCAGGCTCCGGCCGCCACTCCGGGGCGAACAGCGCCACGGCCCGGGCGAAGGCCAGGTACGGGTCGGCAGCCCGGAGCATCGCGCAGGGCGCGGGCCTGGCGTCCTCCCGGAGGATGACCGCCGAGGCCCTGGTGCTCCGGAGGGCCTTCTCGTACTTCGGGTTGGCCAGAAAGGTCAGGTCGCCCGGGCCGGCGTCGCCGATGCCGGCCACGCGCGTGATCTCGATGGCGCCATCGCCGTCGAGGCGACAACCCAGGCAATCCGCCAGCTCTCGCAGAGTCACGGGGCAATAGTAGTCGGACGGCTCGCGTACGCAAGGCGCACGGCCCGGGCTTCAGCCAAAGAAGAAGCCGACCGCCACGGCCGCAATCATGACGATCATGCCCGCGGCCGTGGCGACCGGATCGCTGGTGGAGAGGCCATGATAGATCAGGCCGAAGTCGAGCCACATCAGCGCGATCGCCGCGATGACGCCCTGCGTCTTGTACTTCTTCCTGAAGGCCTGGATCTGAGTCATGAGGCCCTCGCTATTCCATGCCCGGCATCAGCACGTAGAGCATCAGCCAGGCCAGGATGCCGACGACCAGGCACTGCAGGACGGTGTACACCGTCGTGGCCCTCAGGCACTCTCCTTCGCGGCCGACCGTGCCTGTCACGCCCGTGCCGAGGGCGACGTTCAACGGGCAGAACATGTTTCCGATCGCGCCGCCCGTCGTCTGCAGGCCGAGGATGACGAACGGGCTGATCGACAGCAGCGTGGCCACTTCGTTCTGGAGGCCGGTGAAGAGAATGTTGGAGTTGGTGTTGCTGCCGGTCATGAAGGCGCCAAGGACGCCGATGAACGGTGAGGCGACGGCGTAGGCGCTGCCGAAGTACCGTGCCATGCCGTTGGCCAGGTAGCTCGTCATGCCGGTCTCCATCATGACGACCGCCATCATGCTCATGGTCATCACGGTCAGCGTGGCACCCATCGCCTGCTTCATCGTCCGGTCCAGGACCATTCTGCCTCCGCGTGCCGGCCATATCGACCAGGCGCGATAGAACGCGTACGCGAACAGGGTGGACAGGAAGATCAGCGTCCCTGGCGCGGACAGCATGCGGATGCCGGCATACACGTCCACCGCGTCGTTCGTGTAGCCGAACGCGGTCCGTGTTTCCGGGAAGGGCATGCCGACGACCCACAGCGCGTTGAGCCAGCTTCGAAACGGTGGATTCAGATAGACCAGGAAGACGACGCCTATCAGGATGTAGTACGCGGAGAAGGCGCGATGGAAGCCGGACGGGGCGGCGTCCGCCGTCGGACGGCTCTCCTTCGGCCGGTACCACGGCAGCCGCGTCACGACGAGGCCGCCCACCAGCAGGCCCGCCATGCCGGCGGTGAAGGAACCGACATACGGGGTCACCCAGTTCGCCATGACGTTCAGCACGCCCGCCATGGTGATCGCGATGCAGAGGACGGCGGGAAGCGCTTCCTTGACCCCTCGCCAGCCCGCGTAGTAGTGGGCGATGCAGAAGCCGACCAGCACGCAGCAGATACCGAGAAACAGCGCGCCGAACGTGGCCAGGCGGGTCGGGTCGAGATCGGTGAGACGAACCAGCACCGAGTACGAGGACCCCAGGGAGCCGAACGTGACCGACCAGGAGTGCCCGATCAGCGCGGTGACGACCGCGACGATGGGGTTGAAGCCCAGTCCGACGAGCAGCGGCGCGCTCACGGCGACAGGCACGCCGAAGCCGCAGACGCCCTGAATGAAGGACGGGAACGCCCACCCCAGCACCAGCAACTGCAGCATCTTGTTGCCGTGCGTCAGTCGGGAGAAGGTGGAGGCGATCCGTTCGAAACTGCCCGTGACGTCCACGACGTTGTACAGCGTCATGGCGCCCCAGATGATGTAGAGAACGAAGACGGTCGTCCACAGGCCCTTGATCGTGCCCGAGGCCAGGAGCGTGAGACCGCCGCCGAAGAAATAGCCGCCCACCAGCAGGGCCGCGAGCCACGCCAGCGCTCCCGATTTTCCGCCGCTCATCCTGAACCGCATCATGAGGACCAGGACGAGCACGATGGGCACCCACGCCACGAGCCAGAGTCCAACCGTCAGTTCCGGCAAGCCTTCCATCTATTCTTCCTCGCCTCGATCACGATGCCCGTAGCCTGTAACCCGCTGCCCGGCCCTTCATCGCCACGTCTTCACCCGCACGACGCGATCCACGAAACGCGGCAGCTTGGCGAGGCGCAGCTCGTCGGCCACCTCGCGGACTCGCCGGCGCCGCTCGGGCGGCGTCAGGATCCAGACGTCGCGCAGCGACGTCAGGGGTCGGCTGGGGCGTCCGGTCCAGGCGACCCGGTGCTGGCCGTTGGCGGCGCCGCGCATGGACAGCCAGTGCCCGCCGACCCGGAACGTGAAGTAGTACGCGAGCAGGTTCGGCCCGGGAATGATGGTGAACAGCGCCGTCACGGCCAGGCCGATGGCGTCGATGACGAGCCAGAACCGATGGCGCTCGTAGTCGCGCCGGAGCATGCGGCGCACCTGGGCCAGCACCTCCTCGAAGGGAACGTCGTCGGGGTGTACGGCCACGGCAGCCGTGCGCGTGCGCAGGTTCCACAGCAGCCGCTGCTCGGCGATGCGCTCCACGATCCACGACATCAGCCGCGCCTGCAGGCGGCCGGCGAGCCCACGCGGCGCGTCGCGGCGGGATCTTCCCTCCTCCTGGTCCTCCGCGTCGCGCAGGATCTGGCCGAAGCGCCGCTGCAGCCGCGCCAGCCATCCGGTCGGCGGGGCGTCTCCATCCGGCTCGATCTCGGTCCGGTGCTCGCAGTACATCTCGTACCGATCCGCCCCGACCGGGATCACGAACACGTCCATTACGGCTGGCGGACCGGCACGGGAGGGCGGCCGGCGGCCTCCCAGGCTCCAGCAATCATCGCGGCGACGGCGGCAATCGACTGTTCGAGTCGCGGCTCCAGCGCGGCGCGGCTCCCGGCGAAGAAGGCGTCGTAGTAGGCGTCTCCGTAGTCGGGGTCCGCCTCGCGCGCCTTCGCGTCGGCCACGAGCACCGCGCCGGCCAGAGGGCCTCCCTCGAGCAGCGCGTCGAAGACGGCGTCACGAGGGCGCCGCTCGGGGGCGCGGGGGACCGGATCCACCTCCAGCCGCGTGCGGTACCGTTCGAACAGGATCGCCTCGAAGCGGGCGTGGATGCCCCGCTGGCCGGTGAGCTGCCCGTCGTAGTTGACCACCGCATGGAACGGCACGTGGGCGTCGCTCACGTAGTGCGCCAGCCAGGCGGCGAAGAACACGACGTCGAACCGACCGAACATCCCGCGCCGCGCGTAGGACGCGAAGGCGTCCTGCAGCCGGCGGTGCATCTCCTCGGTCCGCCACGGCAGCGTGCCGTTCTCTTCGACGGCGGCCCGGCCCCATCGTGCGACCGCGGCGTCGAAGTCCCGGAGCAGGCCCGCGTGCGGATACGGGCCGTAGACCTCCCGGTCCACGTGGAAGAAGTGGCGCGGCGACTCGCTCGCATCGAAGCCGGCCGTGCGCCACGTATCCGGATCGATGGAGCGTTCCACGAACGACGTACGGTGTGCCTCGAAGAAGGGCCGGAGCTCGGCCGGCAGCAGCGCGATCGCCCGGCCGGCGATGAACATGTGCGCGTCGTAGCCCCACGCGTGCGCCCGCGCGGGGACGACGAGCGCGACCACCAGGGCGAGCACGGCCGGGACCGGGCGCGGAAGGAGCCTCATCACGGAAGCGTGCGCAGCGTGAGATCGGTCAGCCCCAGGCCGTCGACACTGGCCGTCCAGGTCTCGTCCGGCGCGATCCGCTGCGGCTCGGTCAGCGAGCCGGTGCTGACCAGGTCGCCCGCCGCGAGCGGCGGCTCGGCCGACCGCTGCGCCACGGCCGACGCCAGCTCGGCCAGGCAGAGGACCGGACTGCGCAGGATGTTGCGACCGGAGCCTTCCGCCACGACCTCGCCGTTCCTCACGAGCCGGACGGGACACCGCGCCAGTTCCTCGACGAGCGATGGGATGCTGCCCGCGTCGACCGGCCGTGGGACGCCCACGACGAGCGCGGCATGGTGGCCGAAGGCCGCGACGAAGTCCGGCGGCGCCAGCTTCCAGTCCACAAACAGCGTGTCGGCGATCTCGAAGCCGAGCGCCAGCCAGTCCACCGCCGCCAGCACGGCGGCCGGATCGGTCTGGCCGGGCTCGACCGGCCGAGCGAGCTTGAAGACGATCTCGGGCTCGATCTTCGGCAGGCAGGTTCGCCCGAGCGAGAGCGACGCCCCGTCGCCCGCGCCGCCGGTGACCGTGTCCTCGTACATCGGCCCCCACGCCAGGGTCTTCAGGCCCAGCGCGCGCCACACGGCCTTGTTCGCGAAACCGACCTTGCGGCCGACCACGCGGTGGCCCTCGGCCACGCGCTGGCGGATCAGCTCGGCGCCGACGGCGTAGCCGGCCTCGAGGTCGAAGCCCGGCTCACGGGAGGACAGGGGCTCGGGCAGCAGGCGCCGCGCCGCCCGCGCCTCGCGCAGCTCGCGGGCCAGCACGGTGACGTCGACGCTCACCGCGTCACCCCCTCGACGGTCGGCGCCACGCGCCGCTCCCGGTGTTCGTCCAGCAGCCGCGCGCACGCGTACACCGCCCGCGTGGCCGGTGTCGGTACGCCCAGCCGCTCCCCCAGCTCCACGACGGCGCCGACGACCGCCTCGAGCTCCATCGGACGGCCAGCCTCGAAGTCCTGCAGCATCGACGTCTTGTGGGCGCCCACTTTCTCCGCGCCGGCCATGCGCTGGTCGATCGAGATCGGCAGCTCGAGGCCGAGCCGGGCGGCGACGGCTTCGGTCTCGGCCATGACGTCGCGCACGAGCCGGTTGGTGTCGGCGTGCCGTACCATCTCCTCCAGCGTGCCCCCGGTCAGCGCGCTGATCGGGTTGAAGGCCACGTTGCCGAGCAGCTTCACCCAGATCTCGTTCCGGAAACGGGTCGTGACGGGACACCGGAAGCCCGCCTCGATGAGCGCGCCGGCCACGGCCTTCGCGCGGTCGGACTTGCTGCCGTCCGGCTCGCCGAAGCTGATGCGGTTGCCCTCGATGTGGCGAATCACCCCGGGCTCGGCGATCTCGGTGGCGAAGTACGCCAGCGAGCCGAGCACCCGCCGCGGCTCGATGGCGGCCGCGATGGCCCCGCCCGGGTCCACGCGCTCGAGGCACAGCCCGTCGAGCTCGCCGCCGAGGCCCTGGAAGTACCACCAGGGGATGCCGTTCTGCGTGCTCACGACGGTCGTGTCCGGGCCGAAGAGCGGCCGCAGCGCCGGCGCCAGCGCGGTGAGGCCATGGGCCTTGACACCCAGGAAGACGACGTCGCATGCACCGATGCTGGAGAGGTCCCCGGTGACCTGCGGCCGCACGTCAAAGCCCCCCTCCTCGCCGGTCACGCGAAGACCGCGGGCCTGCATCGCCTGCAGGTGCGGACCACGGGCGAAGAGGACGACGTCGGCGCCGACGCGCGCGAGCCGAGCACCGATGTAGCCCCCGATGGCGCCGGCGCCCGCAACGACGATCCTCACGATGCCTGCTTCACGATGCCTGCTTCACGACGTCCTCGTTCACGAGGCCTGCGACGCGAAGGCCTGCGCCACGACCCGCCGCTGGATCTTGCCCGTGGCGGTGCGCGGAATGGCCTCGACGATGTGAATCACCTTCGGACGCTTGAAATCGGCGAGCCGCTCCTTGCAGTGCGCCAGCAGCTCCTGATCGGTGGCCGCCTCGCGGACGACGACGGCGGCCGCGACTTCCTCGCCCCAGGTGGCATGCGGCATCCCGAAGCAGACCGCCTCGGCGACGGCCGGATGGGCCAGCAGCACTTCGTCGATCTCGCGCGGCGAGATCTTCTCGCCTCCGCGGTTGATCATCTCCTTCAGCCGGCCCGTGAGCGTCAGGTAGCCGTTGTCGTCGAGGACGCCCTGATCGCCGGTCCTGAACCAGCCGACGGTGAACGAGGTGGCGTTGGCCTCCGGGTTGTTCTCGTAGCCGCTCACGACGTTGGGACCCTGGATGACGACCTCGCCGCGCTCCCCCGCCTGGAGATGCCGTCCCTCCGCGTCCATGATGCTGATGCGCACGTCCGTACCCCGACCCACCGAGCCCGGCAGCCGGATGCCGGGGGGCAACGGGTTCGACGACATCTGGTGCGCGGCCTCGGTCATCCCGTAGGCCTCGAGCACCGGCGCGCCGAAAGCGGTCTCGAGGTCGGCCATCACCTGCGGGGGCAGCGACGCGCTGCAGGAGCGGATGAAGCGGAGCTTCTCGGCCCCGGGCGGCCTGGCGCTCCTGTCGGCCCTGGCCAGCAGCAACTGGTGAATCGTCGGCACCGCCGAGTACCAGGTCACGCCATGATCGCGCGCCGTGCGCCAGAACGAGAGCGGGCTGAACTTGGCGGGGACGACGACGGTGCCGCCAGTGGCCAGCGTCGCGAGCGTGGAGGCCACGAGGCCGTGCACGTGAAAGAGGGGCATGACGCAGAGCGAGACGTCGTCGCGGGTCAGCGCGTAGCTCCGCGCGACGTTGCCGCACGAAATCGACAGGTTCGCGTGGGTGAGCGGCACCCGCTTCGGGCGTCCCGTACTGCCGCTCGTGTGCAGGATGAGGGCGATGTCGTCCACACCGGCCGGGGCCGCCTCCTTCCGGTCGGTGACGCCGGCCAGCGTCACGCGGCCGCTCGCGTCCATCTCGACCGTGAGGATCGGGACCTGGTCACCGGCGGCGCGGCGCGCGTCGTCGAGCCCCTCCGGCGGCAGCAGCAGCACTCGCGCGCTGGTGTCCTCGAGGTAGAACCGGAACTCCTCCTCCTTGTAGTTCGGGTTGAGCGGCGCCGCCGTACCGGCGAGCGAGGCAGCCAGAAAGGTCACCACGTTCGGCACGCCATTGGGGAGCGCCATCCCGATGCGATCTCCGCGGGAGACGCCGGCAGCCGTCAGCGCGCGCGCCACGTCCCGCACCTGCTCGCGCAGCCCGCCGTAGGTCAGGCGGATGTTCTGCTCCGGCTGAATCAGCGCGGTCCGTTCGGCCGGCACGGGATCGAGCAGGCCGGGCAGCGTGGTGGGCGTGGCATCGGCGGGCGTCATGGTGCTGGTCTCCTGTGGGGGCTGGCGAGAAGCGGTAAGTGTGCCATGGAACTCGGGCTCCAGGCTACAGGCTCCAGGCTTCAGGCGATGCGCTTCGCGCGGCGACAGGCTTCAGGCTACGCGCTTCGCGCGGGCTCCAGGCTTCAGGCTACGGGCTCCAGTGCGCCGGTGACATGGGGGGCATGGTGCTGCTGTCCGCGTGGTACAGTCTGCGCATGCGAAACGTCGTGCCCGCGGGCGTCGCGCTCGTGTCGATCTGGCTGGCAACGCCGATGGTGTCCGCACAGGACTCCCGCCCCGATGGGCCGATCGTGCCGGTCTACGACGAGCCCCATCACCGGCAGGTGTTCCAGTTCGGTCCCACGCGCATCCTCGACCTGCAGATTCCGCCGGGCGACGTCTCCTGGTTTCACTCGCACGAGTCCCCGGTACTGTACGTGACGCTCGGCACGTCGCAGACGCGCATGCAGAACCTCGGCGAGGAGTGGAGCGGCGGTGGCGGGCAACGCGGCGGCGGTCGCGGAGCCGCTGCGGGGCGCGGCGCACCGCCGGTGCCACAGGCGCGTCCCGCGCCGCGGGCCACCAGCACCACGAGCTACGCCGAGCGCCCGGTCACGCACCGGCTCGAGAACATCGGTGACGGGCTGTTCCGCGCGATGGTGGTCATCAACGAGACCCCGGGCGATGAAGAGACGTCGGTGGCCGGCGCCGGCTTCTCCGCCGAGCCGGAGCTCACCAACCGCTGGTTCCGCGCCTATCGCATCGCGCTCGATCCCGGGCAGGCCACATCGGCGCACGTCCACCGGACGCCGGTGGCGATCATCCAGGCGACCGGCGGCACCGGGCGCGGGGACGGCGGGATGAGCTGGGAGTTCAACGAGCCCGGCCAGTGGGCATTCTTCGACGCCGGCGCCAGGCACGTCGTGCGCAACACCGGCAGCAGCCCGCTCGAGCTGATTGAAGTCGAGGTTCGCGGGCTCAGTCCCTGACGCTCGTCACCACCTCGAGGATCCGCTGCTCGCGGGCCTGCAGCAGGCGTCCCTGCCAGCCGAGGATCCACCGGTACAGGAACGCCACGACGACCACCTCGAGGCACGCCAGGATCAGATAGGCGGGAATGCGCTGGTACCCGAGCCAGTCCAGGGCTGCCTCGATCCCGATCGGCAGGAGCAACGGCCCCAGCACCATGGGCAGCAGGAGGAACGAGCCGAGGTGGAACAGCACCACCAGGCCCTTGGGCCGGACCGGCTGGAGCGACCCCGGCCTGATCGGCGTGGGCGCCATCACCGATACCGTGTTCCCCACCAGGCAGAAGACGAGATAGAGCGAGGTCATCTGCACCAGGGTGGCGACGAAGTGGTCGGCGCGCATCGGCGTCAGGATCTGCATGAGCGCCAGCACCGGCAGGCCGATGGCGAGCGCCATCGGCAGCAGCGCCAGGTTCTTGCCCAGCAGGATGTCGCGCCGACTCGCCGGGCCCAGCACGTAGACACGGAAGCCGTCGCGATCGAAGCCGAACAGGTTGGTCGTGAGCTGCGACAGGGCGACGAGCACCATCACGAACCCGGCAGTCGACAGCAGCGGACGCAGGAACGGCGACGGCACGCTCTCCGGGCGCAGGAGCAAGCCGGCAAAGAAGCCGCCCATCAGCAGGGCGGTCAGGATCATCAGCCTGGCCTCGGGAGCCCGCAGCAGCGACTGCAGCGAGGCGAGGGCGATGGCCGTGACCTGCTCGGACAGGCCCGGCAGCCGTCGTTCGAGCAGCCGCGACCGGCCGGCTCCGCCCCTCTGGCGACGCGTCCGATGAGGCGCCGACTTCCGCTTCGGACTCGCCGCCCCGGCCTCGCCCAGATACAGCCGGAGCGTCGTGCGGTAGGAGCGCCCGAGGCTCAGGGTCCCGATCGCCACGAGCCCCACGAGGCCCAGGGCCGCCGGCGCCACGCGGCCTTCCGCCAAGGCCCGTGCGCCGTAGGGCAGCCATCCGAGCGGGATGAACCTGTTGGCCGGCGCGGCCACGCCCTCGATCCGCCGCAGGCGCTCGGCGCCTCGCGCGGAGCGTGCGGCCTCGAGCCGGGTCTGCAGATCCCTGGACTGGACGGCGAACTCGTCGCCTCCGATCTCACCGGCGCTCCGCATCTGCCGCAGCATGCGGCGCTCGTCGAGCAGCTCGTCCACCGCCGTCTGCTGAGCGCTGCCGTCGCTCATGCGGTTGACCATGAACGACAACTGCGAGGGCACCAGGGCGACCACCATGATCATGAGGCCCATCACGGCCACCACGTTGCGACGACGGCGCTTGTCGGCCATCAGCCGGCCCAGCCACCCCTGGAACTGGTAGGTGATCGCCGTGATCAGCAGCAGGAATCCGAGGACGAGCGGCAGCAGCCACAGCATCTGCGGTCCCCTCGACAGGGACAGGCCGATGGCGAGTCCGAGCATGCCCGGGACGAAGATGGCGGTGCTCAGGCCGAAGAGCGACCCGATGTAGTTGACGATGAAGACGCTTCGTACGGGAACCGGGAGCCCCAGAAACCGTTCCGCCGAAATCAGCTCCGAGCGCTGCAGCTCGGTGACCAGGCCGATCAGCCAGAAGAAGAGGAACGCCGCCGCGACGCCGTCCCAGACGAGCATCACGACGAGCGAGGACGCCTCGTCGAGCGCCTCCAGGCCCAGCGTCACGCCGATGAGGAAGGCCGCCAGCCCACCCCCGGTCATCGCGAGCGCGATGACGGCCTGGAGCACCTGGCCGAACGTCCCGGCCTTGCGGAGCTGATTGGCGAACAGGCGCGCGCGCAGCCAGAACAGCGTCTTCAGGTAGTACCAGGTCACGTCGTCGCCGACTCCTCGAGCCATGAGAGCCGTGCGGTCGCCTCCGCGTCGCTGCCGACGATCGTCAGGAAGCGCGCCTCGAGGGAGTCCCCCTTCCGCAGGTCCTCGAGCGGGGTCTGCTCGACGAGCCGCCCCCCGGCGATGATGCCCACGTGCGTGCAGAGCCGCTCGACGATCTCGAGCACGTGCGAGGTCAGGAAGACCGTCGAGCCGCGCTCCACGTAGCCGCCGAGCACGTCCTTGATGACACGGGCGGCCACCGCGTCGACCCCCTCGAACGGCTCGTCCAGGAACAGCAGGTCCGGGTTCGGCAGCAGCGCCGCGGCGAGCGCGAGCTTCTTCCGCATGCCGTGGGAGAACTCGAGCGTCAGCTTCCGGTCCTCCCCTGCCAGGCCGAGCAGCGACAGCAGTTCCTCGCTGCGGGAGGCGATCGTCTCCGGCGGCATCAGAAACATGCGACCCACGAAGGTGAGCTGCTCGCGCGCCGTCAGGTTGTCGAACAGCGCGAGGTCCTCGGGCACGACGCCGATCCGCCGCTTGGCCTCGAGCGCCGCGGCCGCGTCGCGCATGTCGTGCCCCAGCACGAACATCTCCCCCTGCGAGGCGGCCAGCAGGCCGGTGAGCATCTTGATGGTCGTGGACTTCCCGGCCCCGTTGGGCCCGAGGAAGCCGTACGAGACGCCGCGCTCGACGCGCAGGTCCACCTGATCCACGGCGCAGACGCCGTCGAAGTATCGCGTGAGCTGTCGGGTCTCGATGGCCAGGGACATGTCGGGCGTCAGCGTGACCGGGTGTCGGCCTTCATGTCAATCCGACGACGAGGAGGCGCCCGGTGTTCCCTCCGCGCGCACGGCCCGACGCGGGCGGATCACCCACCGGGAGGGCACTCCCCTTGACAGGTTAGGAGAGTCGTGCAAGGCTGTGTGTCTCGTCACCTAAGTGATTTAGGAGATTGCCGATGCCGCCCCGCGCCGACCTGCTCCCTGGTACGCTCGACGTCCTGGTCCTCAAGGCGGTCTCGCTCGGCCCGCTCCACGGGTACGGCGTGCTCCTCCGCATCGAGCAGATCACCCAAGGCGCGCTGCTCGTCGAGCAGGGCGCGCTCTACCCGGCCCTCTTCCGCCTGGAGCAGCAGGGGCTTCTCGACACCGAGTGGGGCGTGTCCGACAACAACAGGCGGGCGAAGTTCTACCGGCTGACGGCGGCGGGCCGGCGCCGCCTGCGCGACCACACGGCGAGCTGGGAGCGGCTGGCCGCCGCGATGACGGCCGCTCTCGGCACCCGCCCGGGCGAGGTCTGACGGTCATGTGGAGACGCCTGCGCCTCTGGCTCGCCAGCCTGCTCCGCGGGCGGCGGTTCGACGCGGAGCTGGCCGACGAGCTGGCCTTCCACCTGAGGGCGCGCACCGAGCACTGGGAGGCCCGGGGGCTGTCCTCCGCCGAGGCACGGCGACGGGCGCGCGTCGAGTTCGGCAGCGTCGACAAGGCGAACGCCGAGGTGCGCGACGTCCGGCGCGGCGCCTGGATCGAGGCGCTCGGGCGGGACGTCCGTCACGGTCTCCGTACGCTCCGGCGGTATCCGGCCTTCTCGGCGATGGCCGTGCTGTCGCTGGCGATCGGCATCGGCGCCAACGCCACGATCTTCGGCGTGACCAGCGCCATGCTCTTCCGAACCGCGTCGTTCGACGATCCCGAGACACTCGTCAACGTCTACGAGCGTGTCCCCGGGGAGTTGGACTACAACCTGATGTCGTCTCCGAACGTGAGGGACCTCCGCGATGGCACGGCTGGGGTCTTCACAAGTGTCGCGGCGTCGACCTTCGTGTCGGCGCAGGTCGACGTCGCAGACTTCTCGGGCACGATTCTGGGCGAAAGCGTCACTGGCGGCGCGTTCGGACTGCTGGGCATCGATCCCCACCTCGGCAGGGCGATCCTGCCCGAGGACGACGTGACGCGCGCAGGGCATCCCGTCGTCATGCTTGCCCACGGGTACTGGCAGCGGCGCTTCGGCGGCGACCCCGCCGTCGTCGGCCGGACGCTGCGGATGAGCGGCCGGGACTACACGATCATCGGCATCGCCCCGCCGGACTACGCTGGCGGCATTCCTGCGCTCACGCCGGCCTTCTACGTGCCCATGGCCATGGCGGACGAGCTGCTGGCCGTCGAGATGCTCGACCAGCGCGACGTCCACAACTTCTTCGTCAAGGCCCGGCTCGCGCCGGGCGTGTCACGCGCGCAGGCCGAGCGCGCCGCGTCCCTCGTGGCGGCATCGCTCAGCGCCGAACGGCCCGAGGGATGGGTGCCCGGCGAGCAGTTCGTGTTCGTGCCGACCGCCGACGTGCAGGTCTTTCCAGGCGTCGATCCGCTGCTGCAGGCTGCGGCCGGTCTCCTGATGGCGGTCGTGGGCCTGGTGCTTCTGCTCGCGTGCACGAACCTGGCGAGCTTTCTTCTGGCGCGTGCCGTCGATCGCTGGCAGGAGGTCGCCGTCCGCCGCGCCCTGGGCGCCACACGCGGGGCGCTCGTCCGCCAGTCGCTCATCGAGAGCACGCTGCTCGGAGTCGCAGGCGCCGCGACCGGTCTGGCCCTCGCCGCAGTGCTCCTCCGCGCCGTGCTCTCGGCCGACCTCGGGCTGCCGTTCGGCATGCGCCTCGATCTGAACTTCGGCCTCGACTGGCGAGCGCTCCTCGAATGGCGCGTGCTGGCGCTCACGGCAGGTGCCGGCGTGCTGGCAGGCGGCGCTCTGGGACTGGTCCCGGCCGTGCAGGGCGCCAGCGCCGATCCCGGCTCGGCCCTGAGGGCCGGCGCGAGGGGAAGCGATGCGCCGGGCCCCCTCAGATGGCGCAACCTGCTCGTCGTCGCACAGGTCGCGATCTCGGTCGTACTGCTCGTGGGGGCGGGGCTGTTCCTGAGGAGCTGGCAGCAGACGCTGGCCGTGGACCCCGGGTTCGGCCGCGCGCCGACGTCGATCCTGTCCGTCATGGTGCCGGTCACGGGGGTGACGCCCGACGAGGCGGCGCTGCGGATGCAGCGCCTGCTCGAGCGCGTCCGGGCGCTGCCGGGTGTCGTGGCCGCCGGGCTCGTCTGGCCGCTGCCGCTCGACTTCTCCCGCAGCACGGCGGACTT
>Ga0299906_10002328_pt1 | contig 15841 bp, 15 predicted proteins | sample RVTome_14_FD_200259 | JGI IMG/M metagenome (GOLD analysis project Ga0299906, IMG submission 200259) | Soil microbial communities from uranium-contaminated site in the Upper Colorado River Basin, Wyoming, United States - RVT145D125 (version 2) ... | reverse complement strand
GGCCGGTTCTATCAACTCGTAACGGCCACAGTCGTAATGGCCGTGTTGCTTGTGGAGATGACAGCACTTTATGCGGGTATCGCGCGCTCAAACATGCTGCTGCAGCGCGAACGTCAATTGCTCGAGCGCGCGGTGCAGGGTCGCCAACGCGAGCGTGTGGCTAGGCTGATGACTGGCGACGCTGTCGCGGCCTCGATCGCTCATGAAATCAGGCAGCCATTGACCGCCATGGTCACGACCGCCGATGCGGGCTTGCGATTCCTGCACAGGCCGGTTCCCAACCTCGACAAAGCGCAAGAAGCGTTCAGTCGAATTGTCGCGGATGGCCATCATGCGGGAGAGGTAATTGGAAGCATTCGTGCAAACTTCAAGAGCGATGTCGGCGAGCGAACCGCATTCAATCTCAACGCGATCATCCACGAAGCAATTCGCCTGGCGGACGGCGACCTCCAGAAACACCGCATACTGGTCCATGCGGCGCTGAGTGAGCAGTTGCCAGAGGTGACAGGAAACCGCATCCAGCTGCAGCAGGTACTTCTCAACCTCGTCATGAATGCCATCGACGCGATGGCAGCGAACGCTGAGCCGAGGATCTTGAGCGTCAAATCGGAGGTGGATGGGGACGAGCGCGTAATGGTGTCGGTTGCAGACAACGGGGTAGGAATCGGCCCGCAAGACGCCGATCGGATATTCAGCCTTCTCTTCACAACCAAGTCCGACGGCATGGGTATGGGCATGGGCCTGTCGATTTGCCGCGCCATTATCGAGGCTCACGACGGCCGGTTACGGTTTGCACCGAACAGCCCGCGCGGCGCCGTATTTGAATTCACCTTGCAAGCTAATAAATCGGCAGCCCGCGCAGCCTGATCCTGGATTACATGTCCCACAGCAGGATCAAGCGCCATCGCCGCGCAAGCCTGGCGGTAAGAGTATTAGACGATGGTATCGATCAATACCATCATGTGATGGATCCCGATCGAAACCTCTGATTTGATGGTGTGCAAGGGCCAGCTCTTGAGGAGCACACGATGAACGTCGACAAGATGCAGTACAGCGCGGATTCCGCAAACGCTCATATCCTAGCCCGACGGCACATCCTCGCGATTGACGACGATCCGATGAATCGTGAGGTGATCGTCGAGTATCTGGGACAGAATGACCTGCGCGTCACTGCTGTGCCAGATGGTCCGGCCATGCAGTCGGCGCTGGAAGACGACGTGGTCGACGTCGTCCTGCTCGACCTTAAGCGGAGGACAGAGGACGGGATGACCCTTCTTAAGCGGCTACATGACCTTTCGGCGATTCCAGTGATCATCCTCACCGACCGCGCGGACGAAGCTGATAAGGTGATGGGCCTCGAAATGGGCGCCGCCGATTACGTAACGAGACCGTTCAGCCTACGTGAGTTGCTCGCCCGCATCCGGGCGTTGCTCCGTCGTCAACGACTCGCCACGCGCCGGGGACGCCCCGAAGGGGTGCGCGCGTACCGCTTCGACGGCTGGCAACTCAACTTGGGCACTCGCCGCCTTACGGCGAGCGACGGCCAGCAGGTGCCGCTCACCAACGGCGAATTCAGTCTCCTCGTGGCGTTACTTGGGTCGCCTCAACGCGTTCTCACCCGCGATCAACTGCTCGACCTTTCTCGCCTGCACAACGACGACGTCTTCAATCGATCGATCGACGTGCAGATCGGCCGCCTGCGCCGTAAGATCGAAAGCGATCCGGCACGGCCGCACTATGTCAAAACCGAGCGCGGCTTCGGTTACGTCTTCAGTGTTCCGGTGGAGACGATCTCCTATTCCGAGGGTTTCGATCAACACCTACGTCCAATCGACTTGACGCGACACTGATGTCCTCGACAACGTCGCGTTCTATTAATTGACAAACACGGTGATTTCTGCGGGTTGTCCCTATCACCCCGCTTGTGTTCAGAGCACGCCTACGCGCGCGTCATTCGCCGCCTAACGAGATTCCCTTTGGTCTGCTGCCTGGCCAAACGCCCTGCGGCTGCGCTCGATTGCTCGCTCGAGAGCCTGCATAAGCGAATCGGCCACGAATGGTTTTGTGAAAAATTCGACCGCCCCGCCATTCATCGCCCGAATTGTCGCCGGAACATCGTCGTGTCCCGTGATGAAAATGATCGGCATCGCGCTACGATCAACGGCAATGCGCTCCTGCAGCTCTCGATCGTTGAGACCAGGCAGCTCGATGTCCAGCACGAGGCAGGCCGGGGTTGTGGCCGGTGGACGAGATAGGAACGCCTGAGCAGAAGCAAACGTTTCGGCCCGCCAGCCGGCGGAGCGAAACAGCAATTCCAGCGATTCGCGCACCGAGATGTCGTCGTCAACGATGAACACGAGCGGTTCAACGTGCGGCACGGGAGATGCCCCAGCTGACGCTAGGCGACGCGAAGCGCGGCATCGAGCGCCTTACGCAGCGCCGCCTCGCTGAACGGTTTGAACAGGCATTCCATGGCGCCCTGCTCGAGCAGGCGTGGACGGATGTCTTCGTCCCGTTGAGCGGTGATGAAGACGATCGGAATCCGTTCCCGTCGAAGCGTCAATGCGCGCTGGAGGTCGGGTCCGGGCATGCCCGGCATCGCAACGTCGAGGATCAGACACCTCGTTTGAGCGATGCAATCTGAGGCGAGGAATTGGTCCGCTGACGAGAACGCCCGCACGGCGAAGCCGTACTGCCGCAGCGGGTCGGGCAGCGATTCGCGGACGGACTGATCATCGTCGACGACCGACACGAGCGCGCTTAAGGAATTCACGGATTTCTCACGAAGCTAGCGGTCACGGCGCAATCGCAATTCGCACCGGCCTTCAGAGACGTCCCTCCGTCTCAGGCCTGCAAGGAACGGAAAATGAAAACATGGCTCCTGGACCGTCATTCAGCGCTGCCCACAGGCGGCCTTGATGACTCTCGATAATGGAGCTGCTGACGGAGAGGCCAATCCCCATACCGTTGCTCTTGGTCGTGTAGAACGTCTCGAAAAGTCGGTCCGCATTCTGCGGCTCAAAACCCACACCGGCATCCTGCACGGTCAGGCGCACACGATCGCCTTTCTCTCGTTCCGTTTTGATCACCAGCTGCCGCGGCCGATCCTCGACGCCGCTCATGGCGTCTACGGCGTTCAGGAACAGGTTCAGGATCACCTGCTGGAGCTGGACGCGATCTCCCATGACAGGCGTGAGATCGCTGGCTAACTCCGTTTGCAACACCACCTGATTTCTCCGAAGTCTACTCAGCGACAGCGCAATCACTTCTTGTGCGGCTTCATTTAGATCCATCAATTCGTACGCCGGGCCTTTCCTGCTAAACAGCGCGCGCAAGCGGGTAATAACCTCGGACGCACGATTGGCGTCGCGAATGGTCCTCCGTCCGGTTTCGACAGCGCCTTGAATATCCGGAGTTTCGGCGGCCAGCATCCGCAAACAGGTGTTAGCGTTGGTGACGATGCCGGACAACGGCTGGTTGATTTCGTGGGCGATCGATGCCGCCAGCGTTCCGAGGCTCATCACCCTGGCGACGCGCGCGAGGTCCGATCGGGCCTGGTCAAGTGCCTCGTCCGATCGCCGGCGCGCCGTGACATCCTGAACTACCGCAATGTACTCGCGTTGACCATCGCGGTCTCGGATCACGTTAGCAACTGCATGCAGGTACTTGATCGAGCGATTAGGCATCATCAAGCGGTACTGCCATTCAAAGGCGGTGTCGTCTCCTGATGCCTGGTCGACCTTTTTCATCTTCTCGATCAAACTGATGTCTTCCGGATGGACTCGAGTGCGGATCAGGTCGAGCGTCACGGGCACGCCGATCTCGAGTTCGTAGATGCGATAGAGCTCCTGTGACCACGTGATTGCGCCCGTCGCGACGCGCCAGGAAAAGCTGCCCGTTGAACTGAGACACTCGCCTTCGGTGAGAAGTACCTCGCTGCGCCGTAAGTTATCCTCGGCCCGCTTGCGCTCGGCGATTTCTCTTTCCAGCGCTTTGGTCGAATCCAGCAGAATTCGCGTGTTACGTTCCAGCTGTTCAGTCCGAACTCGAACCTGCGTTTCCAGCCCGTTTGCCAGTTCGCGCACCTCGGATTCCGCCTTTTCGCGCGCGACGATTTCCTGTCGCAACTTCTCAATCGACTCAACCGCTTGATATGCGGCTGACGCGAAACGACCCATGCTTTCGAGCAGCCTCAAGTCCTCTGCATCGAATCTGTGGCTCTTATCATGGATGATCGCCCAAATCGTACCCGCCGCCTGACCGTTTACGTAGAAGGGAGCAAGCAGCCCCTCGTCGGCGAGGGGCATCGCGGAACTAAGATACGGATAACGAAGCTCCCAATGGGCAAACAGCATCGGTACATTGTGGTCGAGCACATCACCGCACGGGCCAAAATTACGCGGGGTGCCGCCACCAATATGAGGCCGCCACGCGCCTGCAATCGCCGCCCAGTAGAACCTTTTCCTGTCTTTGGTGAGGAGACTCAGGCCGGCCGAATCGGCATGCAGGACCTCCAGGACTTTATCCGCCAGCGTTTGCAGAATTGTGTCGGGCGAGTCGGCTAGCGCGCTGACCAGTGCCGCGAGCGCGCTGTTCTCCTTTTCGTACTCGGGCGAACGCGATGGACGACGATGCAACTCTTCCGTGAGGAGTATCGAGGCGAGAGTCGCCCCTGGAATCGAGCTCTCGAGTGGAACGCGTTCCGCAGGGTCGAGTGATTCAGTCACCGTCACGGCGCCACCTCCCTCTGCGTGCGCTCGGAACGAAGGACTTGAGCCAAACTAGAGCAGTGTGTGCGTCTCGAGCGCGGGCATCAATTGGACTTTGCTGTCGCCCCCTAGCTTGGGATCCGGGATGTAATTCTCCTACTTATAGTGATGCTATGACCCATACAAGTCGGGCGGTCATGACAACGGCCGTTTGCTTTCTTGGTTCAGCTGATCGGCGACAGGCTTTCCAGCACCGTGGGCAGGAGCTCGCTTACCGTTGGATGGATGCGCACGCGGCGCTGAAACTCCGGGTAAGGCATGCGCGCATAGACCGCGTCGATGAGCGAGTGCACCGACTCGTCGGCGCCGGTACCCAGGAGCGCCGCGCCCAGGATGCGAGTCGAGCTCTGCTCGACATGCACCTTCAGGAATCCGGTCGTCTCGCCTTTCTCGACCGCGCGCGCGACCCGGGTCATCGGCCGTTTGCCGACGAGGGCGCGAAGGCCGGCCTTGCGGATCATACTTATCTCTCCTTTCAGAATCCCACCAAGCCCTGAGGGCTGTTGTAGGGAATTGTCACTCTGGTGATTTCCTCAAGAGAACCGTCCGGCCGTGCCCCGTAGCCCACCAGTTTCGAGGCATTCCCGTAGATCTGGTAGAGATAAGCTCCATCCGGAGTGATCCAATTATCGCTCGGTCCGCTGGTAATGGTCGTGTTGAGTCCCCTGGCCGTGCCGTCCCCCGGAACCTTCGGGCATGCTGGATCCTTCGCGATTTCCAGGCTGCTGCCGTTGATGCGAAGCGCGCTGACGTAGCTGTAGCCGAAGTTCGCGGCATACACGAGCCGGTCATCCGGGGAAATCGCCAGCCAGCACAGCTCAAGGGATGCGATGGCAGCACCTGTTGCTACCTATCCAATGTAACAACGCCCTGAGGACGTGAGTGGTAGGGAACTCCGTCCTGCCCCAGATGCCGCGAAGCCACAACCTCGAGCATGCCCGACTCGTCAACCTTGAGGGTATGTAGGATATTGCCTTCTTTGCTAGTGTTCTCGTCCGTCTGGTTGATGCGCTGGTTGATGACGTATAGGAAATTTTCCGTCGGGTCGAGGTCCATTTGAAACGCCGTACTGTTAGGCTGCTTGACCATGCGGTTATTGACGAACCAACCCCCTGGCAAAGGTAGCTGCAAACGGCCAATCTCGACAGGCTCCTCAGCTTTGTCTCCGGAGATATCATAAATCGATACAGTGGCTGCCACATCATTCGCCTCATTACGAGGGAGGTTGTTGACAGTGTAGAGACGAGTGCCCGCTTTGTTCACGAGTACCCAACAAATATCCTGTCCGCTATTCGGCACCGTGGTTACGAACTTCAATTTCCCTTCGCTGCTATAGCGGTAGACGCCGAGTTCGTTCCGAGTTACAAACCCCACGTAGAGCAGGTCCTTTTTGGGATGATCCCAGATACCCAGGGGAAGGGAAGGGACACCGTCCATCCCCAAATACTTATAGCCCTCTATCGTTTCAGGCATCTTGACCGTATCAGTTTCCGCAATGTGTCCCTTGTCGTCCAGCAAGAAGACGTGCAGTTGACCTTGTACCCTCGGCTCATTGCCGGCGAGCCACGACCTACTGCCGTTACCATCGAAATCGGCGTCAACCTCGAAGTCGTCGCCGAAGACGATTTTGTTGTTGCGGCTGGACACGAGTACCTGTATTGGTTTATGGCCATCTTTTACGTCGATCTTCGAGAGGAATGTAAGACTCCCATCGTCGTTGATTTGAAACGAAGCGTAGTTGCCAGACGCCTTACCACGCAGCTCCTCGAGCTGGTGGTAGTCACCGTTGCGGTTGGCAACCAAAAGGATATCGTCCGAGATCGAGAGACTGACCGGTCCGACGCCCATCGAGGGGAACGGCGACCCCTTTACATGACGTAGTGAACCATCAGGCATGATGTCGAATGCTGCGATAGTATTGCTATGAATGTTGACTGTAAATAGGCGCTTTCCATCTGTGCTCAAAACAATCGGAGTATCGTTGTCCTGTGGTCCCAGCTTACCGTGCGTGTTGTTATTCATGCCCGTCCCTCCCGTAAGAAAAGGACTGCCGGGCAGTGGCTTAAGCTTGCCGTCCGGGGGTCGCTCATAAGCAATAATCGAGTTTTGCCCTTCCAATATGTTGTTGCTCTGAATGTAAAGGAAACGGCCTTCCGAATGTGCGGTGCTAGCCATTGTCAGAAGCAGCGAGAAAAGGAACGTCCCCGTTGAGATGAACATGATCGCTTTCGTCATCAGTGATGCGAATATCCCATGAATGGTCCCAGTTATAGTTTTCATCTTGAGAAACGCTCGACGATCTACAACCTCGCGGCCTTACGGATGTGTCTCTTTTGTCTCCTTTGACATACTTGCCGCTCATTTTTTAGCGCCCACGCTGACAGAAAATCTCGGTAGCTAATATCCTATTGCAATTGCGAACCGGACACGTGTTTTTTGTCACGAAGTAACGGATAGAACTGAATCCATGTCATGTCGGTTTTGGCGACATTGGCGATGTGGCATGCTGCACATTCGCCCACAGACGCTTCCGTGGAGCTCTCTTCCAAGGGCCAGGCACGATGCCCGAAATTGAAAAACCCCCAGTTGTTAGTCTTGGCAAAGCGCTTACTGTCTTTCACTGTGACGTCCATGCCGTTGTACTCACCGTTGAAATACCCGCGCCCAGATGGTTCCGTCCGAGACCCGTCTGGAAAACTCGGATTAAGGACCCGAGTCAATTCTTTTACGATGACGGTTCCCTCCGGAAAGGAGCCGGTCTTCAGATACGCAACGACGTTTCGCTTTTCTATGTACACGTGATGATATTCGGGGAAGTTCGCCTTGCCGTTGTTGAGACCATTCGGCGTCAAGGGAGCACCCACAAAAATCCACGAGCGATAACCGGTTGGCCGCTTCAGCTTGCCATCGGAATCAAACTGTGCGGTAAAGGGTTTATCCTGAGCGACACTGGGCCTCGTATTAATTAGCAAGGAGATCGCAGCAACCAGGCCGAGTCCTCCGATGATTGCCAGTAGATATTTCTTCATCACAAAATCTCCTCTCACCACAATTTGTTTTTGAACCGTTTTCGGAAACCACCTTCGTCGTGTCGTGCTGCTTACTTCTTGGCGAGAACTGGATAACCCTGGACATAGATCCAGTCTGTTGCCTGCGCCGGGATGTGGCAGCCCAGGCAATCTCTTTTGTAGTCAGTTGCGACCTGCTTATCGGGCGCGTCGGCTTTGAAAAGGGCCCACCCCCAGCCGTCGCCCCAGAGCGGATTGCCGGGATAGCGTCCTTTTCCGTCTTTGATCATTACGAACCACACTTTTGTTCCCAAGGCCCAATGCGCCTCCCCGGTCGTCAATGCGCCGTGATCGGTCCCGAAGACTTCTTTGACGAGTACGGCTCCGTCCGGGAACTTGCCAGTCTTGCGGTAATACTCAGCCGTGCCAGGCGAAGCGTAGGTGTAGTGGCTCTCCCCTCCCTTTTCGCTCGGACTGCCGCTCACCATTGGTATTGCATTGAACACGGTAAACGTTCCGAGTATCTGGTAGTGGTCCCGATAGCCGTCCGGTTTTCGGATGTTTCCTGTCTTGTCAACCAGATCGAACCCGCTGAAGCTGGTCGCGCCTTGTGACTTGACTTCGTGGTAGCTGAGCGCAATGACGAGCGCGAGAACGACCACTGGGATGAAGGTCCTCATAAACTATTCCTCCTGCTGAGACGACTTCCTTCCCCTAGTGCAATTGCCGTGCCAATCGTAAGCGGTTGAAAACATTCATGCTCGCAAAGTAGAAGACTCGCGAGCTTTGCGAATTCGCGAGATTTTCGTGAAGAACGGCCCCGGTTTTTCGGCGGGCGGGTCTTGCAGCAGCTAGACGGCCTTGAAGCTGTGCTTGTTGATCTTCAGCGAGCGGATCTTCGATTCCAGCGTCGAGGGCGGGAGACCAAGCCTAGCAGCCGCCCCGGATGGGCCGGACACGCGGCCCTTGGTCTCAGCCAAGGCTGCCTCGATTATGGCTTTCTCCTCGGTCACCGGCGTCTTGGAGAGCGCCAGGCCTGTCCGGGGAAGAGCCTGTCGAGCGAGCCAGCTCTCATCCACCGAGAGGGTCTCGGTCTCACAGACGATGACCGACCGTTCAATCACATTCTGGAGCTCGCGGATATTCCCGGGCCAGGGGTACGCTTGGAGCAGGTCCAGAGTTCGCTTGCTGACCCCCCGGATTTTTTTGCCCGCTTTCCTGGCGTAGCGATCGGTGAAGTACTCGACCAGAAGGGGGATGTCATCCTGCCGGTCGCGCAAGGGCGGCATCTCAATGGGAAACACGTTGAGACGGTAAAACAGGTCGCTCCGAAAGGCACCGGCCGCGATAGCCGCCTGCAGATCCCGATTCGCGGCCGCGATCACCCGGACATCCGCGCGAATCGTGTGCCGGCCCCCGACCCGCTCAAATTCCCGCTCCTGGAGCACCCGCAAGAGGGCAATCTGCGTCGCCGCCGGCAGCTCCCCGATTTCATCCAGGAAGAGCGTCCCCCCTTCGGCCAGCTCGAAGCGGCCGAGGCGCCGCTCCACCGCGCCCGTGAACGCGCCTTTCTCATGCCCGAACAACTCCGATGCGATCAAGGCCGGGGGGACCGCGGCGCAGTTTATGGTGACGAATGCTCGCGAGCCCCGGGGCGACCGCTTGTGGATGGCGCGGGCGATCAGTTCCTTCCCGGTCCCAGTTTCCCCGGTGATGAGCGCGGTGGACTCGGTCGGGGCGACCTTGGCGACGCGCCTCAAGACCGCTCGCAGGACCGGAGAGGCGCCGACGATCTTCTCGAACATGGAGGTCTTGTCGATTTCTTCGCGGAGCGCGAGGTTCTCTTCTCGGACCCGTTCTTCCGCCTGCTTCCGATCGTCGATGTCGGTCCCCGTCGCGTACCATCGAATGACGTGTCCCTGGTCATCCAGTAGCGGTTCATAACGAATGATGAACCAGCGATACTGCCCGTCCTTCCGACGTGCTCGTTGTTCCAACTCGAAAGTGGCACTGCGGGCGAGTGCCTCCTGGCGTTCGTCACGCAATCTCTGCACATCCGACGGATGAAAGACCAGCTCGCGAAAGTCGTCCGCCTGAAAGGCTTCCAGGGTGAGACCGGTATACTCGAGCACCCGTTCATTCGCATACAGAGCCCTCCCATCCGGTGCCAGGACAAGAATAAGTGCGGGAATGGCCTCGACGATCTGCCGAAGCTCTCGTTCGTCTTGCCGGATCCGCTCTTCCGCATGCTTGCGATTGGTAATGTCGCGTAGGATGACTGTAAACACCAGCTCGCCGCCAAGGTCGAGTTTGGAAATGGAAGCTTCGGCCGGAAACTCGCTGCCATCCTTTCGGCAGCCAAAGACGTCCCGGCGTTGTCCCATCAAGCTCGACACTTCTGGTGCTTTTGCGAACGCCTCGATGTGTCCCCGGTGCACCGGAGCGAATCGTTGCGGCAGGAGAATATCGAGCGGTTGGCCGAGGACGTCATCCGCAACATAACCGAACACTCTCTCCGCACCTTGATTGAACAGGACAATGCGCTGATTGGAATCCACCGAGATGATCGCGTCTTCGGCGATCTCGAGAATACCCTCGAACCGCCGTTGTGCTTCCGCCAAGCAGGCCTTGCTGCGCCGCAACTCTTCTTCTGCCCGCTTGCGCTCGGCAATCTCCTGTTCCAGCTCTTCAGTCCTAACTCGAACTCGCGTCTCCAGCGCATTGGTGAGTTCACGCAGCGCTGTTTCCGCCTTTTCGCGCTCGGCGATTTGGAATCTGAGTTCATCAATGGAGACCGGAGGTTGATGCGCCGTGGAGGCGAATTTACCGAGGCCGGTCATGAGCCGCTCGTCCTCAGCGTCGAGCTTGCGACCATCGTCGTGCATAACGACCCACACGGTCCCCACCGCTTTGCCTCCCACGTAGAACGGAACCAGTAAGCCCTCTTCTACCGGAGGCGAAATAGGGGAGAAATAGGTGTAACGCTACTCCCAGTGCCGCATCAACAGTGGCATATTGCGATCGAGCACGTCTCCGCACGGACCGAAATCGCGCGGGGTGCCGCCGCCGATATGAGGCCGCCACGCGCGGCTCCATCTCGACGACGGTGACTTGGCTGCCGAAGCGGCGGAACATTTGTGCAAACTCCAGTCCCACGTAGCTGCCGCCAAGAACGAGGAGGTGCGGCGGGACGAAATCAAGATCCATCATTGTGGCGTTTGTGAGGTATGGCACCGTATCGATCCCCGGGATGGCCGGGACCCGCGGCCGACTGCCGACATTGAGAAAGATCCTGTCCGCGCGCAGGATTTGCGAACCAACCTGGATTTCTGTGCGACCGACGAAGCGCGCGTGTGCGCGGTAAACGGTCGTACCCATCAAGCCATCGATCCACTTCTCCAGGCCGTTCCTTGAGTTATGGACCATTTCATCCTTACGAGCTTTCACGCGTTTCATCTCGACGCGCGGCATTGTGTCGATCGCCACCCCGTACTCGTGGGCGCGTTTTGCCATATGGGCTGCGTACGCGCTCGCCACCATCGCCTTTGTCGGAGTGCAACCGTTGTTGACGCAGGTGCCGCCGAACTTATCATTTTCGACCACGGCGACTTTCATGCCGGCGCCGGAAAAGCGCGCGGCTAGGGATGGACCGGCTTGGCCCATGCCGATGATGATTGCATCAAAGCTTGTCATCTACGGGCAGCTTGCGGATCCGCTTGCCGGTGGCGGCGAAGATGGCATTGGTCAGCGCCGGCATGACGCAGGAAGTGCCCGGCTCGCCGATCCCGCCCGGCGCTTCCGCGCTCTTTACGAGACGCACGTCGATCCGCGGCGTTTCGTTGATGCGCAGCACGCGGTAGTCGCCGAAGTTGGTCTGCTCCACCCGACCGTCCTTGATCGTGATCTCGCCATGGAGCGCGGCCGACAGGCCGAAGACGATGCCGCCCTCGATCTGCGCGCGAATGGTGTCGGGGTTGACCTGGATGCCGCAGTCGACTGCGCACCATACGTGGGTCGGCTTGACGCCGCCATCCTTGTCCACGCTGACCTGGACCACCTGCGCGATGAAGCTGCCGAAGCCGATGCACAGGGCGATGCCGCGCCCCTGCCCGGCGGGCAGCGGCTTGCCCCACCCGGATCGTTGCGCCGCGATCTGCAGGACGTTCCTCGCCCGCGGGTTCTTGTCGAGGAGCGCGATGCGGTAGGCGAGCGGATCGGCCTTCGCGGCGGCCGCGAGCTCGTCGATGAAGCTCTCGACTACGAAAGTGCCGCGCGTGACTCCCACGCCGCGCCAGAACGTGGTCGGAACTCCGGGCGGCTCCTGCCGCACCCAGTCCACGTGGATCGCGCCGAACCCGTAGGGCTGGTCCGCCGAGCCGTCGACCGCGTCCGGGTCGACGCCGTCCTTGATCCATGGAGGGTAGAAGCGCGCGACGATCGACGAGCCGGCGATGCGGTGCGACCAGGCCACGGCCCTGCCCTGCGCGTCCACACCCGCGCTCATGCGGTCGTAGTAGTACGGCCGGTACATGTCCTGCTGGATATCTTCTTCGCGCGTCCAGATCACCTGGACCGGCCCGCGCACGTGTTGCGCGATCTGAACGGCACGCACGGTGCCGTCGGGCTCGAGCCGCCGGCCGAATCCGCCGCCCAGCAAATGGTTGTGGATGCGGACCTGCTCGCGCTCGAGGCCCGTGAGCTTCATGACGGCCGCCTGCGTGATACCCGGGATCTGGGTGCCGACCCAGATGTCGCACCCGTCCTTCGTCACGTGCACGGTGCAGTTCATCGGCTCCATCGTCGCGTGCGCAAGAAAGGGCTGCTGGTACGCGGCGTCGATCCTGCGCGCGGCGCTCGCAATGGCTGCGGCCGCATCGCCCTCGCGACGCGCGACGGCCCCGGGCTTTTCAGAAGCCGAAATCAATTGCGCGACGATATCGGCGGTCGAGAGCTTCGCATTCGGCCCCGGGTCCCACTGCGGGGCGGCGGCGGCGAGGCCCTGCTTGCCCGCCCAGGTATTCGTGGCGACGATGGCCACCGCGTCATCGAGCCTGACGACCTGGCTCACGCCGCGCACCGCCTTCGCCTTGGCCTCGTCGACGGCGACGAGCTTTCCGCCGAAGGCCGGCGATTGCGCGAGCACGGCGAACTTCATCCCCGGCAGCCGGGTATCGATGCCGAACTTTGCGCGACCGTTGACCTTGCCCGGGGCGTCGAGACGCCGCTGCGGCGTGCCGATCAGCTTGAACTCGGCGGACTCCTTGAGCGCGACCTTTTCGGGCACCGGCAGCTTCGCGGCGGCGTCCACGAGCTGGCCGTAGCCGAGCTTGCGGCCGGTGGGCGCATGCACGACGACGCCCTGTTCGGCGCGACAGCTGGATGGGTCGACCTTCCAGCGCTGCGCGGCGGCCGTCACCAGCATGACCCGCGCCGTCGCGCCTGCCTGGCGCAGCGGGACGTACATGCCGCGAATGGCGGTCGAGGCGCCCGTGATCTGGGCTCCGAGTAGCGGATTGGCATAGACCTTGTCGTCGGCCGGCGCGTGCTCGAGCGCCACCTTGCCGATATCCACCTCGAGTTCCTCGGCGATCAGCATCGGGAGCGATGTATGAGTCCCCTGGCCCATCTCGATATGAGGCATCACGAACGCGACCTTCCCGGCGCGATCGACGCGCAGGTATGCGTTCGGGGCGAACCGCGCGCTACCCGCGGCACTCTCGCCTTGCGCGGGCAGTCCGAAACCGAGCAGCAGGGCACCGCTCGCGCTGATCTTGAGAAAGCCGCGGCGCGAGGTCTTCATGCAGCAGCTTTCTTGATCGCGGCGCGGATGCGCGGATAGGTGCCGCAGCGGCAGATGTTGCCCGCCATGGCCGCGTCGATGTCCGCATCGTCCGGCTTCGGGTTGGCGGCGAGGAGCGCGGCTGCGGACATGATCTGGCCCGATTGGCAGTAGCCGCACTGCACGACGTCCAGCGCGAGCCACGCCGCCTGGATCTTCTTGCCCGCCGGCGTGGCGCCGATCGCCTCGATGGTCGTGATCCGTTTCCCGACCGCGGCCGAGACCGGCGTGATGCAGGAGCGCGCCGGCTGCCCGTCGATATGAATCGTGCACGCGCCGCAAAGACCCGCGCCGCAGCCGAACTTCGTGCCGGTCATGTTCAGCACGTCTCGCAGCGTCCACAGCAACGGCATGTCGCCGGGGATATCGAGATCGCGGGGCCTTCCGTTCACGTTGAGCCTGATCATGTTCTTCTCCGCTGCCCGGAATCGAGGGCTACATCACACCGCAACCCGGGCGACGAATCTATTGGACGATGGTATTGGGAGCGCCCCGGCGGGACGCTGTCAGCGCTGCAGCACTCGCGCGAGGAACACGCCGCCGCTCGCACGGCCTTCGATCACGGTGCACGCGCCGACGAAGGCGGCAGTGAAGGGATACGCCGGATGGTCGGAAAGGCCTTGGAGAGCGGCTCGTCGAGCCTGGCCGAATCTTCCGCCTGGATGCGGGCCGAGCTGGCCCGCAGGCGGAGCCAAAAACAGGAAACGATACGGCCGCGGTACACGCTTGTCCGCGATTTCGACGACCTTTGCCTCTAGTTCCTCCGTGATTTTTGTGTCGACGTTAATGACGCGCGAGACCAGCCAGATTACATAAGCGAAAGACGGTCGAGACGACCGCCACGGTCCAAAAGGGCAACGATGATCCACGAGGAGGGCAGAACCGCTCGCCCTCCCCGAGTCCTCACGGACGAACGCGGATGACCGTCTTCCCCGCGCGTCGCTCGGTCGCGTTGAAGGTGGCGACGGCATCGTCGAGGGCCGAGACCTTGCCAATGTTCGTCCGCAGTCGTCCGTCCCGCACCCGCTGGACGATCTCACTCAGTTGGGCACGATCGGACTCGACAACGAAGTCGACCGCCAGGCCGTCGACGGGTCTTGCCTCGGACGGTCCGACGATGGACACCAGGGTTCCTCCTGCTCGAACCAGGCGCGCGGACCGCTTCCCGATGTCCCCGCCGATGAGATCGAACACCAGATCGACTCCGCCGACGTCTTCCAGGGCCTCGTTGTCGAGGTCGACGAACTCGTTCGCGCCGAAGTCGAGCGCCGTCTGACGGTCGGCGGCGTGTCCGGTGCCGATGACGTAGGCGCCGAACTCACGTGCGAGCTGCGTCACCATCGACCCGACCGCGCCGGCCGCGCCGTGCGCGATCACGCGCTGCCCCGCCCGAAGGCGGCCGTGCACGATCAATCCCTGCCACGCGGTCAGGCCCGAGATCGGCAGACTCGCGCCCACCGTGAAGTCGACGTCGCCCGGCAGCGGCGCGAGATTGCGTGCCTCGATGGCCGCGTACTCCGCCAGGGTGCCGTCGCGAGACCAGTCCGTGAGGCCGAACACCCGCTGTCCCACCGACAGCCCCCTCGTGCCATAGCCGAGGGTGGTGACCACTCCGGCCAGCTCTTGCCCGGGAGTCACCGGCGTCCGGTCACGGCCGAGGCGATCGGTCCAGGTCGAGGGCCACGTCAGCTCACCCGAGGTGAATTCCGAGGCATGAACCTGAACGACGACATCGTTTATCGCTGCCTCCGGCTCGGGCCGCTCCACCAGCTTCATCCCGGCCGTTCCCGCAGGCTGGTCCGTCACCACGATCGCCTTCATCGGGCGCCTCCCCGTGTCGAGTCCTCGCCTGCACGGCTGCCGATCCACCCCTTGTCCCAGGACCGGTTATCGGACAGAAACGGATCGATCAGGGTTTTGGCCGCGCCCGCCTCGATGCGAAATGCGGAATGGCCGTACCACGTCAGTTCCATGGGAATTGTCTCCTCGATCATTTGTCTCTTTGCTGGAAATGTTGCAGGGACGGAAAGCCCGTTCGACATCTGATGCCAGGGGCCAAGGGTCCTTTCCGAAAGCGAAGGTGGAACAGCGCCTTCTAATCGCCCAGCACAACGTATCGCGACTGATCGATCGATTGGAGACAGAGGGCCTTGTGCGCCGCGAGTCCTGCCCCGCTGACGGCCGGGGCCAAATCGTCCCGATCAAACCCGCCGGCCGATCGCTCC
>Ga0299906_10002327_pt1 | contig 15842 bp, 11 predicted proteins | sample RVTome_14_FD_200259 | JGI IMG/M metagenome (GOLD analysis project Ga0299906, IMG submission 200259) | Soil microbial communities from uranium-contaminated site in the Upper Colorado River Basin, Wyoming, United States - RVT145D125 (version 2) ... | reverse complement strand
CCGTTCTTCATCTTCATGGGCACGATGCTCGAGCGCTCGCGGCTCGCCGAGGACCTGCTGCGCACCATCGGCAAGCTCTTCGGGCCGCTGCGCGGCGGCCTGGCGCTGGCGGTGGTCTTCGTGGGCGCCCTCCTGGCCGCGGCCACCGGCGTGGTGGGGGCGTCGGTGGTGGCGATGGGGCTCATCTCGCTGCCCATCATGCTGCGCTACCGCTACTCCACGGAGCTCTCGGCGGGCATCATCGCGGAGTCCGCGGGAAAGGACATTGACGAAGCCTATCTGTGGTTCTACGAGCAGAGCCCTTCCAGCGCAGACAAGTGGTTCCGAGGTCTGTGCCGAGCGATCTTTTCGTTGGGAAAGATGCCTGCCCGTTGCCCTGTAGCACCCGAGAGCCGGGACATCGACCGGGAGGTGCGACAGCTCCTCTATGGAAAGAAACGTCAGATGTACCGTATCCTCTACGAGATCCGGGAGGGTGTCGGCGTCGGTCTCGCCCTGGCCGCACGAGCACAGCGTCGACACGTTGTCGACGACCACCACCCGGATCTCGGGGCAGCCGGCGAGGTTGAAGTCGACGACGCACTGGCCCTGCGGCGGCGGGCGTAGCTCTCCACGTGGTCAAGGGCCGGCAGCTCGGCGTCGAGGCCGGCGAGATTCGCACGTATTCGACACCCAGGTGAAGGTCTGGTCGAAGAACTCGATCGCTTCCTGGCGGGCCAAGGCGCGCCGTGGTGGGCGGTTGTGCGTCGGGCGGTGACGCGGGGCGCGAGGCCTCGCGGTGCTGGCGCGGGCTCTGGCCCGTCTGGCCTTTGAACCACTTGCTGAAGAGCTCGGCGTCGCTGAAGCCGAGTCCGGCGGCGATCGTCGACAACGGCGCGTTCGCGACGGCCACCAACCGCTTCGCCGCCTCGCAACGCCGCAGGTTGCAGTCGTCGCGCATGCGCTGCCGCCGACGCAGTTTCGTTTTCGCGGGGACGGGTGTCTAAGCCTCCAATGCCGGCCGACGGACGCGCCGGCGGTTCGGAGGAAGCAAGATGCCCGACCCGCGCTACTACCAGATCGCCGTCCTCTCCGGTCTCGCCGTCTACGGCGCCTTCGCCCTCGACTTCGAGATCCGTCCCCTCGGCGCCGCGCTGACGCTGGGCGCGGCGCTCGCCGCCCAGGGCGTCTGCTCGCGCCTGGCCGGCGTGCGCTTCGATCCGCGCAGCCCCCTGATCTCGGGCCTGTCGCTGTGCCTGCTGCTGCGCACCGACCTGCCGTGGCTGGCCGTCGCCGCCGCCGTCGTGACGATCGCCGGCAAATTCGTGATCCGGGTGGAGGGCAAGCACGTCTTCAACCCCACCAACTTCGGGCTGGTGGCGATGATGCTGGCGACCGACCGCGTCTGGGTCTCGCCGGGGCAGTGGGGCTCGGCCGCGTTCTTCGGCTTCCTGCTCGCCTGCCTCGGGGGGCTGGTGATCCACCGCGCGGCACGCAGCGACGTGACCTATGCCTTCCTCGCCGCCTACTGCGGCGTGCTCTTCGGCCGCGCCCTGTGGCTCGGCGATCCGCTGACGATTCCGCTCCACCAGCTTCAGAGCGGCGCCCTGCTGATCTTCGCCTTCTTCATGATCTCCGACCCCAAGACCACCCCCGACGCCCGCGCCGGCCGCGTGGCCTTCGCGGCCCTCGTCGCGCTCGTCGCGGGCTGGATCCAGTTCCGCCTCTTCCGTCCCGACGGCCTGATCTGGGCGCTCGCGCTGTGCGCGCCCGCCGTGCCGCTGATCGATCGGCTGGTCCCGGGCGTGCGCTACGTGTGGCAGCGCTCGCGGCCGCTTTACCGTGCAAGGAGACTCACCGTGTCGCATCCCCAAACCGTGTCGCGTTCCCTCGGCGTCCTCGTGCTCTTCGTGCTCTTCGCCTCGCCGGTCCGCGCCTTCTGCGGCTTCTACGTCGGCAAGGCCGACACCAAGCTCTTCAACCAGGCCTCGAGCGTCGTGCTGGTGCGCGACGGCGAGCGCACCGTGCTGACCATGTCGAGCGACTACCGCGGGGACCTGAAGGAGTTCGCCCTGGTGGTGCCGGTGCCGACGGTGCTCGAGCGCGAGCAGATCCACGTCGGCGACCAGGCGATGATCGACCACCTCGACGCCTACACGTCGCCGCGCCTGGTGGAGTACTTCGACCCCGATCCCTGCGCGGTCGTGAGGTACGAAAAGGAGCTCCGGGCCCTCGGCTCAATGGCCGACGCCGCCGCCCCCACGGCGGGCCGGAACGAGGGCCTGGGGGTCACCATCGAGGCTCGCTACACCGTGGGCGAGTACGACGTCCTGATCCTCTCGGCCACCCAGAGCGACGGCCTGGAGACCTGGCTGCGCCAGAACGGCTACCGCATTCCCGACGGCGCGAGCCAGGTGCTGGGCAGCTACATCCGCCAGAACCTGCGCTTCTTCGTCGCCCGGGTCAACCTCGAGGAGCAGGCGCGGCTCGGCTACGCCCATCTCCGTCCGTTGCAGATGGCCTACGAATCGCGGCGCTTCATGCTGCCGATCCGCCTCGGCACGGTGAACGCCGACGGTCCGCAGGAGCTCTTCGTCTTCGCGCTGACGCGCACCGGGCGCGTGGAGACGGCGAACTACCGCACCGTCAAGCTGCCGTCGGACGTCGAGGTGCCGGTCTTCGTCAAGCACGAGTTCGCCGACTTCTACCGCGACCTCTTCGCCCACCAGGTCGAGGAGGAGCGGATGCGCACCGTCTTCCTGGAGTACGCCTGGGACATGAACTGGTGCGACCCGTGCGCCGCCGACCCGCTCTCCGACCGCGAGCTGCGCGACCTCGGCGTCTTCTGGGCCGGCGACGAGCGGCGCGAGGGCTTCAAGCAGCAGGCCCGCGACGTCTTCGTGACGCGCCTGCACGTGCGCTACACGGCCGAGAACTTCCCCGAGGACCTGGTGCTCCAGGAGACGGGGGACCGCACGAACTTCCAGGGCCGCTACGTGCTGCGTCACCCGTGGAAGGGCAAGGCGACCTGCCCGGCCGCGCGCGATTACCTCCGCCAGCTCGAGCAGCGGCAGGAACGCGAGGCGCGGACGTTGGCGTCGCTGACGGGGTGGGACCTCGACGAGATCCGCGGCAAGATGGACCTGCCGGAGTCGGCGCTGACGCAAGGCGAGGACGATCGTCCCTGGTGGAAGAAGATCTGGGGGTCGCGCTGAGGTCGGGCGCACGGCGTGCGCCTCTACACCCGTCCAGGAGGGCGCCGTAGGCCCGATGTAGGGGCGCAAGGCCTTGCGCCCGCAGGCGGTCGCCTGACCGCCGGCGTCCGGCTCGGGTGTAGGGGCGCAAGGCCTTGCGCCCGCAGGCGGTCGCCTGACCGCCGGCGTCCGGCGTCGCCGGGCGCGGGCGCACGCCGTGCGCCCCTACACCGGCACCCGCGTGGACGCCCTCTTCAGAGGGCGGACCCGGCGGCCCGTCCTCCCGTCAGGACGTCAGGCGCCGATGCCGAGCCGCTTCTTCATTTCGGCGAGCGAGTCGGAGACCGCCGCCCGGGGCATACGAGCGCTTCGGTCTGGCGGCGGAGCGAGAGCGTGATCGCGAAGCAGACCGCGGCGCCGCTCCCAGGGGACCCGGACAGGACGGCAGCGGCGTCAACGAGATGGTCGTCAAGAGTCTGTTCCTGTCGATGCTCTTCGAGGACAAGTACTACTACACCTTTTCGGAGCCGGAGCTCGAACGCTCCTATGCCGACCTCTGCCTGTTGGTACGTCCTCAGATGCGCGGCTACGGCCTCTTCGACCTGCTCTTCGAATTCAAGCTCGTACGCCGGAAAGAGCTCGGGAAGAGGGGCCGGGAGCTCTCCGGCATGGACGAGGAGACGCTGCGCGCGCTGCCACCGGTGGCGAAGGCGCTCGCCGAGGCGCGGCAGCAGGCCGAGCGTTATCGCCAGGCGCTTTCACGGCGTCACGGGACGGAGATCGACTTGCGGGTCTACGTCGTCGTGGCGGTGGGCCTGGAGCGGATCCTCGGGGAGGAGCTCGACGCGAGGCCGTGAGCCACGCTGCCGCGCAGCGTCGGACCCAGCTCGGCCTGCTGCTCGGAAGGCGGAGGTCTGCAAGGGCCTTCCCAGGAGCCTGTAGCGGAGGCCGGCGGCCAAGGACGGCCGCCGGCCTCCGCGCTAAAGTTGCTTCCCGAGCGCCCGTGGTCCAACCTAGACCTAGAACGCTCCAGTATCCGCGGTACCGCAGTGGGGCGCCGGGCTGTTGTAGGTCTTGGCGGCGCCGGTGGCGGTATCGGTGACGATGACCTGGTAGGTCTGGTCGGTCAGGGAGCCGAAAAAGACCCAGAACTTGCCGTTGATCGTCCGGCCGTCCAGCACCTTGACCGCCACCTCAGGATTGCCGGCCGACCCGAACCGGAAGACGCCCGTCAGGTCCGTGAGGGGTATGCCGTTCTGCAGGACCCCGCCCTTCCTGACCTGGAGTCGGAAACGATTCAGCACGCAGATGCTGGTGGTGGTCGAGGTGCACGTCGCCTTGGCCGCCGTCGCCTCCAGCGGCACCAGCAGGCCGTCGCCGAGCTTGAGCGGGGCGTCGGACGCGGTGGTGAGGAAGGCGGCGGTGTCGGCGCCGCCGCAGAGGTTGCTGCCGGTGCTGGCTGGCTTGAAGTAGGTCTTGACGGCGCCGGTGGACGCGTCGGTCACGGTGAGCGTGTATTCCAGGCTGGTGAGGGCGCCGTGGAACACCCAGAACTTGCCGTTGATCGTCCGGCCGTCCAGCACCTTCACGCCCACCTCGACGTTGGCCGGGCTCGTGAAGTAGAAGAAGCCTCCTTCGGGGGAGTAGGGCAGAGACTTGGCGACTCCGGTGGCGCCGGTGCTGGGGTTGCGCCAGGAGAGGGTGGCCCGGAAGCGGTTGCCGTGGAGGTACAGCGTGGTAGCCGAGCAGAGGTCGCGGCTGACGTTGGCCATGGTCTGGCGGACGACGGTCGGCATCTCGGCGACGCTGAAGAAGTTGGGGTCGGGGCTGGCGGCCCAGGTGAAGACGATCTGGCCGTTGATCAACGGCTGAGTGGGCGCCCAGCGGCAGAAGTTGTACATGAGCTGGGCGTGATCGGGCCCCAGGTTCCAGCCGAAGCCGACGTTGGGGTCGGCGTTCGTGTTCCCGTGGCGGCCGACCAGGAAGTGGCCGTCGACGACCCAGTCGATCTTCTGCCCGGTGTTCAGCTTGCCCTTCAGGGTCGCGTAGTAGTTGGGGAAGCTCGCGGAGTGATTTCTCGGATCGTTGACGTTGGCGGGGTCCATGGTGCCGTAGGACCAGGTCAGGACGCGGTCCAGTGCGGTGGGGAACTTGGCCGGGAGGTAGTTGACGGCGTTGCTGCCGCCGGTGGCATCGAGCGAGATCGGATACCCCGCCGCCACCTTGACTCCCGGCAGTGCCGCCTTGACGGCCTGGGCCGCCATCTGGATCGACGAGCCCGGGATGCAGCCCGTTTCGGGATGGACCGAGATGAACTCGAAGTCCGCTGCCACCGGCTGTGGGAAACCGGCCTGGGCGATGAAGTCGCTCAGCCGATTCTGGTAGTTCGGCCGCAGCTCCCAGCGAAAGCGCACCAGGGGCTGGCTCCCATAGTCCAGGCAAGGGACCCAGTTGCTCTGGTTGGTCCCGTAGTCCTTGAACTCAAAGAACGTGTTCGCCAGGTCGAGGATTATCTTGCGCTGCCCGGTGTAGGTCAGGGAGTCGTTGAGCACCGTGCGCAGGTAGCGCGCCGTGGCCTGGTAGCCCAGCAAGGGCGCGATGTTGTTGGGAGACGGGCTGTCCGGCATGTCGGTCAGCACGAGACGGTCGAGCACGATGCCGTTGTTGATGATCGTCGGCACGTGCTTCGTCGCCGAGACGGTCCCGCCGCTGAAGACGAAGTTCGTGTAGTTGCCCGTCGCCGCGTAGTACTGCTGGGCCGTGACCGGCAGTGCCAGCACGAGGGCGAGGAGAATCGCGAGGGCCAGAGGTGTGGGTTTCATCATGATGCGTCTCTTGTCCTGAATTGGAGTGACGTTGTCGGATAGGCGCCCTGCGTCGGGCGCGAGCGCCTGAAAAAAAGGAGGCAAGGAGCATGCCAGGCGATGTCGACACCGGAATTCGCCCTCGGACAGCACTGGCCGAAGCGGAGTGCGCGCAGCCGCGCACACCGCCCTGCTCTCCGGCGCGCAAGTGAGCGCTGGCGAGCAGGTGCCCTGCGTCTCCAGATCGCACCATGCCAGACCAACAACAACCAGGTGCGTGAGGCCAGGCTCCTAGGCGTCTCGCGCCACTTCTTGCGGCGGCGGCTCCAACGCTGAACGATCCGCTCGCCGCCAGCCAGCAGGCGCCTCGGCGTGACTCACTCCAACCGCCGCACCACGACGAGCGTGCTGTCGTCGTGGAGCTGCTCGCCCGAGGTATGGAACTCCTCCACCCGCTCGCGGATCACGGCGAAAAGCTGGCGGCCGCCTTGCGCCGGCTCCCGGCGCAGGATCTCGGCGAGCCGCTCGCTGCCGAACTCGTCGCCGTCCTCGTTCTCGGGCTCCGAGATGCCGTCGGTGTAGAGCAGCATCACGCTGCCCGGCGCCAGCGCCACCCGGCGGCTGGCGTACACCGCCTCCTCGATCATGCCGACGATCGGACCCGTGGAGCCGAGCTCCGTCACCTCGCCGTCCGCCGCGAGGAGCCCCGGATTGTGGCCGCCGTTGACGTACTCGAGCTCGTGCGTCGCGGTGTTGAGCTCGGCGTAGAAAAGGGTGGCGAACTTGTTGGCCGGCGAGTTCTCGATCAGCACCTGGTTGAGCTGCGCCACCAGCACCGCCGGCTCGGCGGCGGCGTGGATCAGCGCCCGCAGCGACGCGCGCAGCCCCGACATCAGCAGCGCCGCGCCCACCCCCTTGCCCGAGATGTCGGCGATCACCACCGCCAGCTTGCCGTCGCGCTTGGAGATGAAGTCGTAGTAGTCGCCGCCGATCTCGAAGCAGGTACGGTTCTCGCCGCAGATCTCGTAGCCCGGGATCTTGGGGTCGGCGCGCGGCAGCAGGTTGTGCTGGATCTTGGCGCCGAGCCTCAGCTCCTCTTGCATGCGCTTCTTCTCGAGCTGCTCCTCGAGCAGGCGCACGTTCTCGATCTTGACCGCCGCCAGGTTGGCGATCAGCCCGGTCACCCGCAGGTCGTTCTCGGAAAACGACGCGCCCTTCACCCGCCGGTCGAGGTAGAGCAGGCCGATGACCTCTCGGTTGTTCCACAGCGGCACGCAGATGATCGAACGGATGCCCTGGAGCAGGATCGAGTCGGCGTGCCCGAAGCGGTCGTCGCTCTGGGCGTCGACGGTGAGCACCGCCTGCTGCTTGTCGAGCACCTCGTCCATCAGGGTGCGGCTGATCTGCACGTCCTCGCCGCCGTAGCCGCGCACCGTCTCCACCCGCAAGTCGTCCTCGTGCGCCAGGAGCAGGGCGCCGCGCTCGGCTGTGACGGTGTCGAGCGTCAGGTCCAGCACGTGGTCGAGCAGCTCGTTCAAGGGGTAGTGGTTGATCAGCGTCGAGGCGGCGCGGGCGAGCGCCGGCAGCAGGCTGGGGGCGCGGTCGGCGGCGCCGGCGGCTCCCTCCGCGGTCGGCTCGCGGTAGCGGTCGAGCTCGAGCTCGTCGTGGCTGAGCAGCACCGTGTTGGCCACCGGCAGGGGCGCCGACTCGGCCACCTTGAGCGAGCTCGGGGCGTTCGGGGCCTCGCCGTCGGCGAAGCGCAGCAGCACCTCGCCGAGGGCGATCGCGTCGCCATGTGCCAGGCGCCGCTCGTCCTCGAGCGTCTGGCCGTTGAGGTAGGTGCCGTTGCGGCTGCCGGCGTCGGCGAGGTAGAAGAGGCCGTCGCGCGGGGTGATGCGGGCGTGCAGCCGCGACAGCCAGGGGTTCTTGAACTGCAGGTCGTTGTTGACGCCGCGGCCGATGGTGAAGACCTCGCCGCCGAGCTCGAGCCTGCGGGCCGTGTCGGCGCCGCGTTCCACCAGGAGATACGCCATAGCAGGTCGACTTTATACGCGGTGAGCGCTCTCCCCGTCCGCGATCTCGAAGAAGCTCACGCAGGTCTCGCCGTAGCGGCGGCGGTCGCGGCAGCGCCAGAGAGCCGCCTCGGCCGCCAGCTCCACGCGCGCCGAGTGCTCCACGGCGATCGCGCCGCCGGGTCGGGTGTGCGCGGCCGCGGCGCAGAGCAGCGCGGCGTAGTCGTCGAAGGCGTAAGGAGGATCGGCGAAGACGACGTCGAAGGGCTCGGCCGCGAGAGCGTCGAGCGCCCCCGGCAAGCGGCCGCGCACGATCTCGGCCGCCGGCGCCAGGGCCGCGACGTTGCGCCGCAGCACCGCCAGCACCCGCGGCGCGCTCTCGACGAAGGTCACCTGCGCCGCGCCGAGGCTCCAGGCCTCGAGACCCACGGCGCCGCTGCCGGCGAAGAGGTCGAGGAAGCGGCGGCCCGGTAGGCGATCGCGCCAGATCGAGGCCAGGGCCTCGCGCAGGCGCGCTCCGGTGGGCCGCACGCCGGCGGGCGTCTCGAGCCGTCGTCCCCGCAGGGTGCCGGCGACCAGCCGCAGGCTCAACGCCGCCACCACCAGGCCGCGTCTTCCCAGTGCTCGATCGCCGTGAATGCCGCGGCCAGGTCCTCGAGCGCCACGTAGATGCGCGTGGGCTGATCGATCCCCTGGAGCTCGACGCCCTTCTCGTCGACGGTCAGGCGCAGCACCTGGAAGCGCAGCCCTTCGGCGGTGCGCAGCACGTCGCCGTACCGCGGCTCGTAGTCCTCCGGCAGCCGCTCTTCCTCGGTGATCGGCCGCGCGAAGTCGACGAGGTCCTCGGCGACCTGGATGATGCGCGCGATGGGCAGGGGCGGGATGTCGTAGGTCGAGAGCTCGTAGCGCAGCGGCTCGTCGAGCTCCGGCAGCGCGAGGTAGACCTCGCAGCGCTCCGTCCACTGGCCGTCGGGGCCGTGGCCGATCGGCTCCAGGAGGCGGTCGATCTCGCGGTCCGAGTGGACGCCGCGCAGCACCCGCAGGCTTTCTTCCAGGGCTTCCGGGGTGAGCTCGTCGAGGTAGAGCTCTTGCGTTTCCCAGGCTCCCTGACGCAAGCGCACGGTGCCGTTGGCGAAGAGCGTGACGTCGCGGCGGCCGAATTCGCTGCCGCACTCGTAGCGCAGGATCTCCGTGCTGCGCAGGTCGGCGTGGCCCGCGCCGCAGACCAGGGCCGCCAGCACGACGAGCGCGGCGGCGCGATGGCGAGGAGTGGGATCCAGGGTCATGGCGCACGTCCGTCATGGCCGATGATACCGCAAGCGGAGCGGAAACGCGGCGCCGCCGTGCGCAGGCACCTGCGCCAGACGTCGTCTGCCGGTGTCTCATGCTACGGAGCCACCCTTCGAGGATTTGACGTCGATCAATCGCGAAAAGGAGGCTCCCGGACGCGATTCGCGGCCGAAAATCGGGAAAAGGTCACTACCAAACGCGTTTTGCCGTCGACCAATCGCGTAATGGAGGCTCTCTTATGCGATTCTCGCGCGCAAATCGCGCAAAGGAGCGTCCCGGACGGAATTTGTCGACGACACGTCGTCCACGGGACGGATCCGGACGGCCTGGGCCAGGGCGAATCGTCTTCCGCAGCGACCTGAGCTGCCGGATCAGTAGTTCCTTGACCGCACCCGACTCTCTTGGTACCATCTTTCTACTCTACAGCATAGCGGCCTTGAAGGAGGAGAGAGATGAAGGGGATCGCAGGAGTCAGCCTCGTCATGGCATTGACGTTCCCAGCCCTCGTGACGGCCTCCGCCGCGGAGTCGCGCTTCCACTACCACTACTACAAGCAGAGCGTGCCCCTGGTCGAAGAGACCGGGAGCGTCGCGGTCTTCGACGAGGCTCAAGGCCCGCCGGAAGACCTGGCCCACCTGCTGGACAGGGCCGGCTTCCGCGACCCGGACCTGCGCAGCTTCCACGGCCGCGGATGGTCGATCGCCCGCATAAGGTCGGCCTCGGACGCGCTCAGCGTCTCCGGCGTGGCGCCGGCCATCTCCCGGCTCCTCGATCTCGACTGGCCGCGTCGCTACTTCTTCTCCCCCGTCTTCGCCGGCAGCGACGGCGGCCCCGTCGTCGTCACCCCGACCGTCCTGGTCCGCTTCGAGAGCGGCGTGTCCGAGGCGGGGATTCGCCAGGTCCTGGCGTCGGCGGGGGCGGGTGGAGTCAAGCGAGAACCGTTCGGCGGCATGGCAAACGCCTTCAGGCTCACCACGGGCTATCGGTCTGGAATCGCCGTCCTCGACCTCGCCAATCGCCTGGCGCAGCTTCCCGAGGTTCGCGTGGCCAGGCCCAACATGATCTTCACCGGCCGGTCGGGATCGGTGCCACCGAGCGTGTACCAGCCCGAGCCGCTCCCCGTGATACCCAACGACCCGGAGTTCCCCAACTGCTGGGGCCTCCACAACACCGGACAGTTCCCCGGCAGTGTCGAGGACATCGACATCGACGCTCCCGAAGCATGGACTTTCACGACTGGAGACCCCTCGGTGATCATCGTGGTGATCGACGTGGGCGTCGACCAGACACACTCCGACCTCAATCAAGTCCCCGGAAACGACCTCACCGACGAACCTGGCGCCGGCCGCGATGGTGGACCTGTCAATGCCTGTGATAACCATGGGACGGCGGTAGCCGGAGTGATTACCGCTATCATCAACAACTCGCGGGGGACTGTTGGGGTGGCTCCTGGTGCCAGGATTGCCTCAGCGCGAGCAATGAAGAGCATTGACTGCGATGGGCGCTGGTCTTCGGAGGACATTTTTACCATAGCAGCCCTTGATTGGGCGCAGTCTATCGGGGCGAGGATCACGAATAACAGCAACTTCTACGACATTCCCATATCAGATATGATTGAAGAAAAATATCAGGAAACCCGTGACAATGGGATGATTCATTTCGCAATTGCCGGCAATGAATCCAGAAGATTTGTTGAGTTTCCGGCTGCTTTGCCGAGCGTAAACGCTGTTAGCGCAATTACTTGGAGCGGAGACCGCGCTTCGTTCAGTAACTGGGGCCCTGAGGTGGCCTTTGCAGCTCCTGGGGACGCGATCTTTACAACCGACAGGTCGGGCGCAGCCGGCTATTCCGGCGATGACATTACCATCGGCTCAGGCACTTCGTTCGCCGCTCCGATGTTGGCAGGTGCTGCGGCGCTTCTGCTTTCTCAATTCCCAAGCCTGACTGTTGACAGATTAGAGGGCTATCTCGAGCTTTCAGCCGTTGACCTCGGCCTCCCAGGTGTGGACGAGTTCTTTGGTAAAGGGTTGGCCAATGCTCACATTGCTCTCAAGGTGGCAGCGATCGAAGCCATCTTTATAGATGGCTTTGAGAGCGGAGATGTTTCATCCTGGTCGGCTACTGAATGAGGTAACTGATCAATCTCTATCGGAGATCTGGCCATGAAAGCGAAGTCCCTCAAGGTTGCCGTAGGTGTGATGCTACTGTTCGCCTTCCAATTGATGGCTACTGCCGCAGGGGCGCAAACTGTACTCATCGACAAGACTTTCGATTTCGACATCTCAGCCTGGAACTACTTCGGCGGTCCCGAAGTCATCATGAGATGGGACGGCGACAGAGGAATGCCAGGCCCGGGATCTCTTCAGCTTTCCTCGAAGGTGAAGCTCGGCCAAGACAATCCCCTCTTCGAGGCGATGAGTGAGTGTCTCCCGGTGTCGGTGGGCGAGCGGTTCAAAATCGAAGCGATGGTGCTCGCGAACCCGAGATTCGGCGATCGCTGTTCCGTGAGCGTGGTGTTCTTCAAAGGTCCGAACTGCAGCGGACCGCGAAGCTTCTCAGGCAACGTCCCATCGAACACGCCCGGGGTCTGGGAGCAGCAGGCTGCGCTTTTAACGGCCGGGACAAGAGCCCGATCGGCACGGGTGTCGCTGTCCCTCTTCCTGTCCCCGCCCGCCGGTCTGACCACCTGCAACTTCGATTCCGTCACGCTGACGCGCGACCCGCAATGAGATCACCACGCCAATCGCATGCAGATCTCTTGATCCCGGCACTCCTGCTCGTTGGTCTGCTAATGACTGCGGTCGTTCAAGGGCAAGACCTGCTCATCAACGAAGGTTTCGATTCGGGCGTCGATGACTGGTTCTATTCCGGTGGCTCCGAGGCCATCTTGAGGTGGGACGGCAATCGGGGAATGCCTGATCCAGGTTCACTTCAGCTTTCATCGAAGCGGAACATAGGTGGCCGAAATGGACTGTTTGAGGTCATGAGCGAGGAGTGCTTTCCCGTCACCGCTGGTGAAATCGTGCAGGCCGAGGCGATGGTTCTCGCGAATCGAGGCGTCGGTGTCTGTTTCTTGGAGATAGTATTCTTCAAAGGCCCTGAGTGCAGCGGAAGTCGCAGTTTCTCGGGCAATTCTCCTCCTAACACTCCGGGGGTCTGGGAACGAAGAGCCTTCACTATTGACGTTGGAACTACCTCCCAAACGGCTCGGGTGGCTAGCGCTATTCCGGAACCCTTCCAGCCAGGGCCTGACCACCTGCAACTTCGATTCCGTCACGCTGACGCGCGACCCGCAATGAGATCACCACGCCGACCGGCTCTCGATTGGGCTAGCTAGCAGCCATCTGGCGCTGCGCCACCGTCGTCGCTGGACTTCTTTGATCCTCGGACTCGCGGTCGCCGTCGCCGCGATCGCTCTGTCTCGCCGCGGCCATCTCACGGCACGGAAGCCCTGAAGGCACCGGGGCGACCTTCTGGACGGACGAGGGCGCACTCCGTGCGCCCCTACGACGACGGCCGTATGGCGACGTCTCAACAGGCGCCTCGTGGCAGGTCTGCGTGGCGTGCCGCTTCTCCGTAGGATCCGTCCGCGTTTGCTCTCTTTTCAGAGCTTCCTCTGAGGATTGCAAGCCCTCGAGGCGTCGGCCGGCTCAGGATGAGATGGAAGCGCCAGAGGGAACGCCCCACCGTCTCCGCTCTTGAAAAAGGGCGGCTGTTACTCTCGCTGCGAGAGAACGCGTGGGGAGTTGGTGGCCCGGTCGGAAAATCTGGAGGTCGCCATGAAGGTAACGACGAAAGTCAAAGTGGGTCAAGGTCTTATGCAGGACCCGAACGGCTAGTCAGACTTCTTAAGAGCCCTGCTTGGAGCTTTTCCTCGCGGGGCTCACCACTCGCCTGATCAGGGTTTCGATCGCTTCTCGGCTCAGCGAGCTGGAAACCGAAACAGCAAGGACTTCTTCTGCAGCACTTCGAGCAACGCCTCCGTAGAATCTTGAGGACGAAAAGTAGGTCGCCGCTTTGGAGGCTACTTGGTGAGCTTCGGTATGAGCACTCATATCCAACAGACTAAGAGCTTGGAATAGCAACATGAAGAATCCTTGGCTGGGCTGGCTAGCGGCAAAGAATTCGTGAGCGGTATCGGCAAACTGACGAGATGCCTCAAGCGGATTCCCGTTCCGAAGCGTTACAATTGCAGTGTAGTGGCGTTTCCAAAGATCTTCGACGGAACCTGGGTTGAAGTGTGGCAGAGTGGAAAGCAATTCCGCAGCTCCGTCCCCGCCGTGGAGATAAAGGAGCACGCTCACAAGACTCATCTTCGCCACAGAGAATGTCAACGGGTGGATCATTAGGTTATTGCTATGCCTCCGCAAGAATTCCTCCAACTCCGCTCGAGGATCCTCCCCTTGAAATAAAAGACTGTGAGTCTTGTTGATGACGACCTCCGCCATCTCCGTCACCAGTCCGCTCCTGTCAAAGATCCCGCACGCCCGCTCCAGTGCCCCGTCCGCCAGCTCCACCCGGCCGAGCGCGATGCAAGCCGACGCGAAGTAGGAGAGCACCTTCCCCGAGACGTAGGGATCGCCGCCGGGCCGCAGCATGCAGGTGGCTCGCCGCAGCTTCTCGAAGGCGCCGCAGGCGTCGCCTTCCACGCGCTCGCCGTTGGCGCTCTGGGCGCGGCACATGGCGAGCAGGTCGGTGGTGTAGTCGTTGCGCTTCCTGCCTTCCGGGTTGCCTTCGGCCTCGAGGCGCGCCAGGACCACCGCCTCGGCGACGTCGGGCAGGCCGACGTCGAGCAGGCGCCAGATGAAGGCGTCGGAGTGGCAGCGCGGATCGCGGCAGATCTCGGCGGCGAGGGCGTCGCGCTCCGGAAAGCGCTCTTCGAGCTCCCGCAGCGTCTCGCATGCCTCCTGCCAGCGGCCCACGAGCGAGCTCGGGTCGAGCGGCGCCATGGCGTCGGAATCCTGGCGCGGCACCGGGCCGCGGGCCATGCGCTCGACGTCGAGCAGGCGCAGGTAGGCGTCGCGGTGGCGCGGCAAGAGCGCCTCCTGCAGGAACTCCCGCAGCTTCGGGTCGGAGACGAACATCCGCGAACGCGACTTGGCGAGGTTGTGCAGGGTGGTCCAGTCCTCGTCGATCTCGCTCATGCTTCCTCCCGCTGGGAAGGTGACGCGTCTTCGCCGCCGTGGGCGATGTCTTCAGGGGCGCCTTCGAGCTCGCGGAGAGCCTCCTGGAATTCAGGGAGTATCTCCACGCGGAGCTTGCTCTCGATCCTCCGCAGAGCTTGCCGCGGGTCAGGTTCGGCCGCGGCCTCGCGCAGCTCGGTCACGATCCGCTCGCCCCTCGACCAGAACTCCGAGCGCTTGACGCCGAAGGCCTTGCACAGCGTGCGCAGCGCCTCGCCGCCGGGCTCGTAGCGGCCGTTCGTCCAGTCGCTGATGGTGCTGGCGTTGATCCCGGTGCGCCGCGACAGCTCGGCCTGGCGCCAGCCGCGCTCGCGGAGGTGATAGTCGAGGGCAGCGATGAGCTCGGGATCGCTGTAATCGGCCTGTGGTCCGTCGTCCATGCCTTCGTTCTCCATCCGGTAGACCGAACGAGGATAGCAGATTCTCAGTCATAGCCCTTGACACAGCTCATTTCATCCGGCAGAATGACTGGCAAGTCCGGAATACCGGACGACCTGACACCGCCACAACTTCGGCTCAGTGACGCGCAGGACCGCAGCTTCTCCGATCCTGTCGTTGCTGATCGGACCTTACCAGATGAGGGGCGGCTATGGAATCGGACTGAGCGACCAGTTTCGGGAGCCCGGCGAGATCCGGATAGAGATCGCTCCGGGGCGGCGCAGGTGCTGCCCCTGGCGAAGAACCGTCAGAGATCGAGGACGCGTCCGCGTCCGAGGGCGATGGTGCGCCTGGGCGGGGACAAAACGACAGGAGGGACCCAGATGTCCGGCCAGAAGCGAAGATTCCAGCTCTGTCTCCTACCCGTGAACGAGGACGGCACGATCTCCGACCTACCGTCGGCCGGCTTTTCCCCGGCCCCTCAGGCGTCGCCGGACCAGCCGCTGGACGTGAGCGGCGCGCGCCTGGTGCTGCTCTCGGAGGTGGGCGCTCTCGAGGCGCTCGAGGAGCGGCTCGGCCACCTTCGCCGGGTGGTGCCGGTGCCGGCGCGCCGTGACGCCATGTACGACGGCCGTCTGCCGCTGAACGTGGCGGCCAACATGCCGGCCGCCATCGACTTCGTGCTGCGGGACTACGTGCGCCCGGCGATCGAGCACCTGAGCTGGGCCACCACGGTGACCGACGAGGAGCTGCGTCGCAAGTTCGAGGAGCTGGAGCGCAAGTGCGAGGCGAGTCGGTTCGAGGCGAGTAGACCTGTCACCGAGGGCGAATCCGGCCAAGGTGGATAAGCCGCCCCCCGTTCGACCTCGGCCGCCGCGAGAGGTGGCGCGCTGGGTGCTCGACGTGGAGGCGCGGGCGATCGCCGGCCTCGTCGCCCAGCTCGACGAGAGCTTCGACCGCGCCGTGGAGCTGCTGCTCGCCACCCGCGGACGGGTGGTCTGC
>Ga0299906_10002324_pt1 | contig 15846 bp, 12 predicted proteins | sample RVTome_14_FD_200259 | JGI IMG/M metagenome (GOLD analysis project Ga0299906, IMG submission 200259) | Soil microbial communities from uranium-contaminated site in the Upper Colorado River Basin, Wyoming, United States - RVT145D125 (version 2) ... | reverse complement strand
AGGAAGAAGCAGTGACCAACGGTGTTGTAGGCCACATTCGCGGAGTTCCTGATGTACTGTCCCTTCGCGTCGCCGACCAGATGCCAATGGATCGCATCTTGCTGCCGGCCATCGCCATCACATGCCCGCCGAAGTATGACTCTTCTGCGTCAGCCGAAGCTTGAATGCGGATATCGCGCGTCAGCAAACCCACTTCGCCACGTTCATCCACGCCGAAGGTGATTTCACCGAAGTGCATGTACTCCAGCTTCCGATCGAGCGTGATCGTATTCCCCTTGATGGCGGAAATGGTGCGTCTCTCGGCCTGCCGGGGATCGAAATCCGTGGACGCGAGGACAATCTCGTCACCGACCCGCCAGCCAGAAGCGTCCAGGAGAGAGGATCATCGCAGTCGGACCTGACGGCGCCCGGCGGCTGCCGGCGGCCATACGCGCTTCGGTCACGGGGCCGTGGCCCGCGCGTAGTCGGCCGGCGTGCTGACGTTGAGGAGCAGGCGACGACGAGAGGCGCAGGTGGAAGTCCATCCGTCCGCGCGGCTCGGCCCGACGTGCGAAGGCGTCTGGCCACCGCGCGCTGATCGACGCAATCGAATGAGGCGTCAGCGGGCCGTGCCCGGAAAGCGCCCGGCCTTGCCCGAGGCCGGTCAGCCTGCCGCATCCAACTCTGGCGGTCGATCTCGAAGAACAGCTCGGACTCAGACTGGAGAACGCACGGGCGGCCGTGGAAATTCGCGTGATCGACAGCGCGGGAGCGACCGTCAGGTCGGCCGCAGCTCCACGGTGATGGCGTTGTCGTCGGCGAACCGCAGCACCTCGGGCTCGTCCGGCGACAGGAGCACGCGCAGGCCGATCTGGCCCAGTCCCGCCGCGACCGCATCGCGGTCGAAGGGCTCGACCTTGATGCCGTAGTGGTGGATGCGCGGCCGCTGGCCCGACGGCGCCCGCTGCAGGCCGATCCGCGTCCCGGCCTCCAGGTGCAGCCACAGCCGGTCCGGATTCGACTGCCTCGTGGTCCTGATGTCGGCGCCGTAGACGAGGTGGTAGTAGGGCAGCGACGCCTCCACGTCCGTCACGTGCAGCAGCACGTGATCGACGCCGATCGGCCGGACGAGACCCTCGCCCTCGACGGGCAGCGAGGACGGCACGGCCGCCGTGACGAGGCCGGCCGGCGGCTGGAACAGCTGCAGCTCGATCCCGTCCGGATCCGGCAGCATGGCGAAGGGGCCGCCGGACCCCGTGGAGTGACCCGCCGCGCGCAGCGCCTGCGCCACGCCCGCGCGGTCGTACCGCTCCGCGAGCACGCAATAGTGCCCGATGGACGTCGGGCGGGTCCCCATCGCGCCGATGGCGATGTAACCCACCTGCCGGTCCGGCGGCAGGTCACCGAGCAGGATGAAGTAGCGGATGCTTCCCTGGAACGGCTGCTCGTGCAGCGCCGTCCGGAAGATGCGCGTGTACACCTGCGCCGACGCGGCGGTGTCGGGAACCAGGATGTCGAGGTGCTCGAGACCCAGGTTCCTCAGCGGCAGTGCCGGCGGAGTGGTCTCCTGCCCCAAGGCGGCCCGGGGCCACAGCGGAGCCCAGAACGGAGCCGAGCCCAGACCGGCGAGAAACGTCCGGCGGTCGAGGCCGGTGCGCGCCGCGCCCATCGGTCTCACAGCTCCGCGATCGGGCCGCTGCTGTCCCCGATGGTCTCGGCGGGCACGCCGGCCTTGTGCAGGATCGTCAGCAGCAGGTTCGAGTGGGTCGTCAGCTCCCGCAGCCGCAGGTGCCGCCCGCCCTTCAGGGCGCCGGACGCCCCGCCCGCCAGGATCATCGGCAGCGGCGTGTGGTTGTGCTGGTTGCCGTCGCTCATGCCGCTCCCCCAGAGCACGAGCGAGTGATCCAGCAGCGTCCCGTCGCCGTCCGGCGTGGCCTGCAGCCGCTCCAGGAAGTCCGCGAATCTGCCGTGATGGTAGGCGTTCAGCTCCGCGAAGCGGTCCTTGTTGGCCTGCACGTTGGAGTGGTGCGACAGGTTGTGGAAGCCGTCGCGGATGCTCGTCGCCGGGAACGTCGCGTTGCTCAGCTCGTGCGCGAGCATCAGCGTCGAGATGCGGGTGATGTCGGCGCGGAACGCCAGGATCTGCAGGTCGAACAGGAGCCGGATGTGCTCCTCGAACGAGGCCGGCGCCCCGGTGGGCGTATCGGGCACCTCGATCGCCGCGGCCTGCATCTGGTCCTCGGCCCTGTGAATCCGCCGTTCGACCTCCCGGACGTCGTCCAGGTACGACGCCAGCCGGCCCCGGTCGCCGGCCGGCAGCTGGCGGTTGAGGGCCGCGACCTGATCCGTCACCGAATCCAGCAGGCTCCGCGCCTGCCGTCGCCGCGCCGCGCGCTCGCTCTCGGTGGCGCCGTCGCCGAACAGCTTCTCGAAGATCACCAGCGGATTGTGGTCCATCGGCAGTGGCGAGGTCGCCGTGCGCCAGGAGATCGTGTCGCGGAAGGGACTGGCCAGGCCGCCGGCTTCGACCGTCAACTCGATCGACGGCAGCGGCGTGTCCTGGCCGATCGCCCGCGCCGCCACCTGGTCGACGGTCTCGCCCAGGGCGGGCCGCGCCGACTCGTCCGGCCTCGCGCCGGAGAGGAAGACCGCGGAGGATCGCGCGTGGTTCGCCGCGGCCGACGCATCGGCGCCGTAGGCCATCGGGGCGTACGTGTTGCTGACGATGGTGAGGTGCTCGCGATAGGGCCGGAGCGGCTCGAGGATTGGCGTGAGCTCGAAATCCGTGCCGGTGCCGGCCGGCGTCCACTTGTCCATGGTCACGCCGTGTGGAAAGAAGATGAAGGCGAGCCGCGTGCCGGGCACCGCCGCCGCCGCCCGGCTCCCGGCCGGGAGCATCGACTCCAGGAAGGGCAGGGCGAGCGTGCCGCCGGCGCCCCGCAGGAACGTCCTCCGGCTCAGGTGCTTCTTCGTCAGGAAGGGCATGATGCGATCTCCTTCAGGGCGCTGCGACAGCCCGCGGGCCGTCTTTCGTTCTCATCTGAAACGGCTCACTGCGCACGACGCCGGCCACGAGTGACGAGAAACGGTACTGGTTCCGGGCGGCGTTCCGGACGATGGCGCGCACCGCAGGCATGTCCGAGGCGGTGACGACGCGCCCCACGGCGTAGGTCAGGAGCTTCTCCGCGGCGACGGTCACGAACGCCTCCTGGCGGTTCAGCAGCGCCCGGCGCAGGCTCGCCGGACCGTCGAGGCGCGTCCCGTCGACCAGTGCGCCGGTGGCGTCGATCGGCGAGCCCTCGTCCTCGTCCCGCCACTTGCCCACGAGGTCGAGATGCTCGAGGGAGAACCCGATGGGGTCCATGATGCGGTGACACGACGCGCACGTCGGCTGCGTGCGGTGCCGGTCCATGCGCTCGCGCAGCGTCCGGACCGTCCCGGCGTCGCTGTCCGCATCCTCGTCCAGGTTGGTCTCGACGCCGGGAGGCGGGTTCGGTGCGGGCGATCCCAGCAGGTTCTCCAGCACCCACTGCCCGCGCTGGACCGGCGAGGTGCGGTTCGCGGCGGAGGTCACCAGCAGGATGCTCCCCTTCCCGAGGACGCCGCGGCGCGGATGCTCCGCGCCCAGGGGCACGCGCCGGAAGAAGCTGCCCCTGACGCCGGGGATGTCGTAGTGCCGCGCCAGCCGCTCGTCGACGAACGTGTAGTCGGCGTCGAGCACGTCGACGATGCTGCGGTCCTCGCGCAGGATGTGCTCGAAGAACAGCTCCATCTCGCGCGCGAACGACAGCCGGAGGCTGCCGTCGAAGTCCTCGGACTCGGGCTCGGCGTTCTCGAGCTCCCGCACGTGCATCCACTGCGCGGCGAAGTTGTCGACGAGCGCCTTCGCCCGCGGATCGGCGAGCATCCGGCGTGTCTCCCGTTCGAGCACCGCCGGATCCGAGAGCCGTCCCGCAATCGCCAGGTCGAGCAGCGTATCGTCCGGAATGCTGCTCCAGAGGAAGAACGACAGGCGGGTGGCGATCTCGGTGTCCGTCAGCCGGAAGACCGCGCCCCCGGGCAGACTCGCGGGAACGTGCTCCATGCGGAAGACGAACTGCGGATCGACCAGCACGCGCGCCAGCGCGTGCTGGATGCCGTCGTCGAAGGTCCCCGCGGACCGACCCTCCGCGTAGAAGCCCATCAACGTCTCCAGCGAGGGATCGTCGTCGGGCAGCGGCCGCCGGAAGGCGCGCCGGGCGAGCGCCTGCAGGATCGTCCGCGCGCACGGTGCCTCCTGATCCACGGAGGCAGGCCGGCAGGCGAAGATCCGCCGGCGGCTCGGCGTGTCTCCGACGCTGGCGGGCCCGAACGGCCCGGTGATCGTGAGGCTCATGCCACGCCCGCGGCCGGGAGGCGCGCTGAAGACGCCGTCCATGCCACCGGTGTCGAATCCGGGAACCGTCGCCACGCCAATCGTGTGCGGGCCGGCCCGGATCGGTACCCGCTCGCCATCCGCAGGCACCGGCGTGCCGTCGATCGTGAGATCCACGCGTCCCCGTCCGGCCTGGATCCGGTACTCGGCGTCGAGCGGGAAGGTGTGGCGCACGATCAGGCCGCCCCGGGTGCCCAGCGGCAGCCCGTCGACGTGCGCGGATTCCGAGCCGGCGGGCGCGCCGTACGACACGGGCACGGGAGGCGCCGACAGGTCCCCGACCGCGAGGCGGCTGATCTTCATGGCCGCCGACACGTAGGCCTGGACGAGCGTGGGGGACGTGCCCAGGACGTCCGCGACGTTGTCGAAGCCGGCGACCGTGCTGTCGCTCGGCAGGAGCATCTCGACGTCGACCTGCAGGTCGAGCAGATCGCGAATCGCGTTGGCGTACTCGTGCCGGTTCATGCGGTGCAGCGACGGCGACCCCGGATCCGGAGCACGCACCGCCGCGCGATCGAGGCCCGCTTCGAGCCACGCCGCCACGCCATCGAGCATCTCGCGGTCCGGACGCCGCGCCGAGGCCGGGGGCATCATCCCGGTGCGGAGCTTCCGGACGACCGCCTCCCAGCCAGCCGGATCCAGCTCCGGGCGGGTCAGGTCCTTGCCGTCGAGCTCGAGCGAGGCGGTCTTCAGCCGTGCGTTGTGGCAGGTGATGCAGTACTCGGCCAGCACGGCCTGCACCTGCGACCCTGTCAGGGTCGCAGGGGGCACCGCTGCCTGCTGCGCCTGGCCGCCGGCCCCGGCGAGCGTCAGGGTGAAGATGGCCGCGAAGGCGATCGGCCCGTGCGTTCGCATGGGCTATCTCGCGGCACCCGCCAGCTTCTCGATGAGGGCGATCGACGAGGGCTTCGGCACGGGCGCATGCGTGGCGAGAAAGACGCCCTCGGCCCAGGTGTGGGCGGAGCGCCCCTCGTTGTCCGTCGCGTCGAGCCGCGCGCCGTTCGCCACGAGGAACTCGATGATCGCATCGGACCCGCGGTTGGCGGCCCCCATCAGCGCCGTCAGCCCCATCGAGTTGGTCGCGTTCACGTCCATCCCGAGCTCGAGGCAGAGCTGCACGGCCTCGAGCAGGGCGGGCTCGCCCTCGTCGTACGTCTGGTTCACCACCCAGTTGACCCCGGCGGCCGCCATGAGGGCCGTCGTGCCGCCGAACGTCGTGCTGTGGGGATCGGCGCCGTGCTGCAGCAGCAGGCGCATCGTGGAGACATCCCCGGAGAGCGATGCGAGGAGGAAGGGGGTCTGGCCCGTGAAATCCACCCAGGCGAGCGATCCGCCGAGCAGGTACATCCAGCTGCGCAGCGGCACGACTTCGCCGACGCGGATGTCGGGGTCGGCGCCCCTGTCGAGCAGCAGCTCGATGAAGTCGAGAACGTCCGCGCGATCCGCAGGGGTGAGCATGTGCTCGAACGTCACGTAGTGCAGATCGACGTTGCGGATCTCGACGGCGGCAAAGAGCGGCGTGCGACCGTACCAGTCCGTCGCATGGATGTCGGCGCCGCGCTCGACCAGGAGACGGGCCGCCGGGATGCGATTGCTGCCGATCGCCATGAAGAGCGGCGTGATGCCGTTGCGATCGGCGGCGTTCACCTCGGCGCCAGCATCGAGGAGCAGGCGTGCGACCTCGACGTGACCTTCGCGTGCGGCGAACATCAGCGGCGTCATGTCTCCGGAGATCGGAGGCTGGTACCCCTGTTCGGGCAGACCGCCCCGCACGATGCCCACGCCGTGCGATCCGCAGCCGGTCCGGCCCACGCATGGCATTCGCCGCCCGGGCGCCTCACCCGGTCGCGAACGGGCCTGGACGTCCGCTCCATGCTCCAGCAGGGCGCGGACGGCGCCGGTCGCCCCGGCTTCGGCGGCGAGCATCAGCGCGGTGAGCTGGAGCTGCGGCTCGGTGGCCTCCGGATCGGCGCCACGCTCGAGCAGCGCGCGCACGGCGTCGGCACTGCCGGACCGGGTGGCCACCATCAGCATGGTCTCTCCCGTGCGCCCCACGTCACGGGGATCGGCCCCACGGTCGAGCAGCCTGCGGATCATCGGCCCGTTGCCGTTGGCCGCGGCCAGGTACAGCGCCGTGAGCCCCAGGCGGTTCGAGGCCGTCGCGTCGGCGCCGGCCTCCAGGAGGAGGGTGGCGACCTCCAGCTCGTCGGCGCGTACGGCCCAATGCAGCGGCCGCGTCCCGTCGCTGTCGGCGCCATCGACGTCCTCGCCGTCCAGGCCGCCGGCGACGAGCGCCCGGACCTGCTCCCAGTGTCCGGCCCTGGCGGCTTCCAACAGGGCCACGGCGTCGGACGAGGCGGCGGGCGCGGCGGCAGAGAATCCCGCCACCAGGCCTGTCAGCGCCAGCGTCATCACCAGATACGAGCGCGGGGATCGGTCCATCGTCATGGCGAACCTCCGGTCACGACGACCGGCATGCCCAAGTCCACGTCAGGAGCGACCTGCACGCCCCTAATCTAACCCAGAGCTTGGGGTCATATGCTGCGATTTTCGTGCGGTCTGAGCCGACACGTCGACATCTACGGACTGCCCTCGATCTCGGTGCCGTGCGGGTTCACCATCGATGGCCTGCAAATCGGGCTGCAGATCAGCAGCGCCCATTTCGCCCTAGCCACCCTCATCACGCTGGCGCACGCCTACGAGCGGGCGACCGACTGGCACAGGCGCCGGCCGGACCTGTCGAACGTGCCGGCGGTTGTGCATCGATCGTCGACATGCCGAGTCGCCCGTCCGGATCGCCTTCGGACCGGATCTTGAGATTCACAGCCTCCTCGGCCGAGAATCCGAGGTCGCGGAAGACGTTGCCGCTCGAGCGCTGAACCTTGGTGGTCATGCAGCGTACCGACGTAAAGCTGAGTCCGCCGCTCCATCTTGGACACCTCTGCCTGGCACTCACATCGCCTTCAACGTAGCCGCCAGGCTGACGCGTGTCGCCTGGCGCGCGGGAATCAGCGAGGCCACGACGACGAGCGCCACGAGCAGCGCCGCCGCGCCTCCCCAGATCAGCGGATCGAGCGGGCTGACGCCGACAAGCCGGCTGCGGAGCACCTGCATCAGCCCGAACGCCCCGGCGAGGCCAAGCACGACACCTGCGATCGTCATCCATGCCGCTCCGCGGAGCACGTGGCGCCGTATGGTCGCCGCCGTCGCCCCAAGGGCCATACGAATGCCGAACTCGGCGCGCCGCGAGGCGGCGCCGAACGCCACGACGCCATAGACGCCGACCGAGGCGACGACGCTCGCGACGAGCGCGAGCGAGGCCATCAGTAATGCCAGCACGTCCCACTCGCCGCGCGCCCGCGCAACGGCGGCGTCGAGCGTCAGGATCTCGGTCGGCGGCGCGCTGCCCAGCGATTCGGCCACGGCCCGAACGTCCTGCTGAATCGAGGCGGCAGGTCTGGTCCGGACGATCAGCGTGGCCCCGTTGCGGAACCCGAAGAGGCCGCCTGCCACGTAGAGCACCGGCGGAGCTGCGTCGGTAAGACTGACGAGGCGGGCATCCGCCGCAACGCCGACAATCGTGGACGTCCGTGGGGGCTGTTGATATCCGGGCCGCTGGACCGTCCGTCCGACGACGTCCAGCGTGCCGAAGAGACGCCGGGCGAGCGATTCGCTCAGGATCACCGCGCGCGCTTCGCCCGGAGCAGGCTCGGCAAGCTCGTCGGCCGTAAACGTTCGTCCGCGAACCAACCGGAGGCCGAGCGTGCTGAAGTACTCGGGCGACAGCACTTCCTCCGCCGGCACGTCTGTGTACTCGTCCGCCGGATCGTGCCTGACCTGGAGTACCGCGTTCCCCGCGCCGGCGAATGGCGCGCCGCTCGCCATCGCTACCGCCTCGACGCCCGGACGCCGGGCGAGCAGGCGCTTGAACTCGTTCAGATAGCTGGATGCGACGCTGTCGGATGCTCCGGCAGACACACGCGCGCGGAAGACCGTCACGTTCGAGGGCTCGAACCCGAGATCGACCGACATCAGGTTCGACAGCGTGACGCCGAGCATCAGCGCGCCGACGAGGAGGGCGAGCGATGCGGCCAGCTGTCCGACCGTCAGCACGGGCGCGGCGCGAAGGCGGCGCGTCGCGGTCGCGCTCATCGACTGCAGCGTCGCCGCGGGCTCCACACGTGCGCCTCTCGAGGAAGGCAGGAGCGAGAACAGGAGGCCGACAGCCAGCGCCAACCCGGCAGCGAACGCGACAACCTGCCAGTCGAGCTGCACCTGCTGCCCGGGCAGGAAGCCGAAGTCCGTCAGGCGAGCGCTGATCCCGGTTCCGAGCAGCATCCAGACGCACAGCACGCCTGCGGTCCCGCCGAGCAGCCACAGCAGCATCGTCTCGGTCACATGCTGGCGGACGACGCGCCAGCGGCTCGCGCCGAGCGTCCGGCGGACCGCCACTTCCTCCCGGCGCGCGAGGCCTCGCATCAGGACGAGTGACGCCACGTTCGCCGACGCGATGAACAGCACGAGCACGGCGGCGCCGAACATGACGCCGAGCAGCCTGACGAGCGGCTCACGGCCGTAGGCGTCGATGGGCCCCCAGTTGTGAAACCCGACCGTGCCGAACTTCGCGTTCTTCTGCGGGTACTGCTCGCGCAGCCAGCCCGTCACCGACGCCAGCTCCGCCTCTGCCTGCGGCCAGGTGGCGGCCGGCGCGAGCCGCGCCAGGAACTCGTAGTATCCGCCAGTCGCGCGATTGTCCGGACGCAGGCCCTCGAGCGCCCTCAGCACTGGTTCGGTCACGCCGGGCATCCAGAACTGGTCCGACAGGAAACGGTCCGCCCCTCGAAACGCAGCCTCGGCCACGCCGATGACGGTGACTCGATGGCTGTTGATGGTGATGGTCTGACCGATCGCCGCCGGATTCCGATCGAAGAGCGAGGCCCAGAGTCCGTCGCTGATGACGGCCACGAAAGCTGGATTCCCCGGGTCGTCGTCATCGAGGCCGATGGCGCGGCCCGCCTGCATCGGCACGCCCAGGACGTCGAAGTACGAGCCCGATACGAACTGGCCGCGCAGCAGGCGTTCCGGGCGGCCATTGATGCCCACGCTCGCGCCGTTGAAGCCCTGCATCGCCGCGAGGCTCAGGGTACGCAGGCGAGGTGTCGCATCGCGGAGATTGAGGTGGGAGACGCGTCCGACCGTCACGCCGCCGTGCGGACTTGGGCTGCCGGTCATGAAGCGCGACACGTCGCCGGAATCGCGCACACCGGGAATGGGGCGCAGCACCATCCGGTTGGCGAAGGCAAAGATGGCGATCGGCGGACCGAAGCCGACGGCGAGCGTGAGCACTGCCGTCGCCGTGAACGCCCGATGCCTGCGCAGCATGCGCGCGCCGAAGCGGACGTCCTGCACGAGTGCCTCGAGGCCGGGGAGCCCGCGACGGTCGCGATACTGCTCTTTCGCCTGCTCCACGCCGCCGAACGCGAGCACGGCATGCCGGCGCGCCTCCTGCGGCGTCATCCCCGCTCGGAGGTTGTCCTCGACGTGAAGTTGGAGATGACTCTCGATCTCGGCCGCCAGATCGGCCTCGTGCCGATCGCGGCGAACGACGGCCAGCAACCGCACCCAGACCGCGCGAACGCGTCGCAGCGTCGTCATCCGAGCCTCCTGCCTGGAGCTGCGCCCCGTCAGTCCAGGCGATGCCGCCTACGGCGTTTCGCCCGGCTGAAGAAAGCGCGCGAGGATCGCCGTCGTCTGATCCCACGCCCGCGCCTCTTTCGCCACCTGCTTCCGCCCGGCGCGGGTCAGCGTGTAGAACTTCGCCTTGCGGTTGTTCTCGGAAACGCCCCACGCCGACGCGATGTAGCCCTCCTGCTCGAGCTTCACCAGCGCCGGGTAGAGCGTGCCGTAGTTCAGCGTGAGCAGATCGCCGCTCGTCTGCTCGATGCGGCGCGCGATCCCGTAGCCGTGCTGCGACCCGAGCGTCTCGAGCGTCTTCAGGACCATCAGGGCCAGCGTCCCCTGCCAGACGTCGGTCTTTCCCATGCGCGCAACGATGACACAGCTTCTATGGGATTACAATAGAAAAGACATGGGTTGGCCATATGAGTCGGCAGGATCGAGCCGAGGGGCGACGGACCTCAGTCCCGCGGGTCCGGGCCCCAGCTCTCGATGACGAGTTGCGTGAGCACCAGCCGCGCGTGAGACCCTGGATCGCCACGACCCAGCAGGACGCTCCGGAACCGCTCGCCATACCAGACCGTGAGGACACCGGCATCCACGGCGTACGCCCCCTCGTGCTGCCGGCTGCCGACCTCGACATGGAGCCGCTGGGCCGCTTCGTGAAAGGACATCACGCCCCCCTCACCGGCCTGAACGCCGACACGCGGTAACCCGTTTACCGCCGTTGCACGGATTTTCAGGCACGCCCTCTGGCCGAGCTCGAGCCAACATGCCGGGCTAGGCCGACCAGTCGAGGACGATCTTGCCCGCCTCCCCCGACTTCAGGATCGCAAAGGCCTGCGCGAATTCCGTGAACGGCAGATGATGCGTGATGATCGGATCGATGCGCAGACCACTTTGCAGCAGGCTCGCCATCTTGTACCAGGTCTCGAACATCTGGCGGCCGTAGATGCCCTGGAGCGTCAGCCCCTTGAAGATGACCTGGCTCCAGTTGGTCCCGACCTCTATCGACGGGATGCCGAGCAACGCCACCTTCCCGCCATGATGCATCCCGTCGAGCAGATCGCGCAGCGCCGCCGGGTTGCCGGACATCTCGAAGCCGACGTCGAACCCTTCGGTCATGCCGAGCTGGCGCATCGTGTCGCGAATCGAGCCCGAGCGCACATCGAGCGCGACGCTGGCGCCCATCCGGCGCGCGAGGGCAAGCCGATACTCGTTGACGTCGGTGATGACGACGTGGCGCGCGCCGATGAATCGGGCAATCTGGCACGCCATGATGCCGATGGGGCCGGCGCCCGTGATGAGCACGTCCTCGCCGACCAGATCGAAGGTGAGCGCGGTGTGCGTGGCGTTGCCGAGCGGGTCCAGGATCGCGGCGAGGTCGTCACCGATCTGGTCCGGCAGCTTGAACAGGTTGCTCGCGGGCACGACGACGTACTCGGCGAAGCCGCCCGGCCGCTGCACGCCGATGCCGACCGCGTGGATGCACAGATGCCGGCGGCCCGCCCGGCAGTTGCGACAGTAGCCGCACGTGATGTGGCCTTCGGCCGAGACCCGGTCGCCGACGGCGTAGCCGGCCACCTCGCTGCCGACCTCGACGATGACACCCGCGAACTCGTGGCCGAGCGTCAACGGCACGTCGATCGTGCGGCGCGCCCACTCGTCCCAGTCGAAGATGTGCAGGTCCGTGCCGCAGATCGAGGCGCGGCGCACGGCGATGCGGACGTCGTTGGGACCGACGACGGGCTCGGGCACGTCCTCGAGCCAGATGCCGGGCAAGGCCCTGGACTTGACGAGCGCCTTCATGGCCTGCCCGGGCCGCCAGTGAGCAGGCCGAGCTCCCGGCCCACGTCAGTGAACGCGGCGATCGCCCGGTCGAGGTGCGCGCGCTCGTGCGCGGCCGACACCTGCACGCGGATGCGCGCCTGACCGAGCGGCACCACGGGATAGGAGAAGCCCACGGCGTAGATGCCGCGTGCGAGCAGTCCCTCCGCCATCCTGTGTGCGAGCCCGGCGTCTCCGATCATCACCGGGATGATCGGATGCTCGCCCGGCAGCACGGTGAAGCCCGCCGCCGCGAGCCCCGAGCGCAGGAAGGCCGCGTTGCCGAGCAGCCTGCCGCGCCGTGCCGCGCTCGAGGCGACCAGATCCAGAACCGCGATCGAGACCAACGCGATCACGGGCGCCAGCGTGTTCGAGAAGAGGTACGGCCGCGAGCGCTGCCGCAGCCAGGCGATGATCCCCGCGCGCCCGGTCGTGAACCCGCCGGAGGCGCCGCCCAGCGCCTTGCCCAGCGTGCTCGTCACGATGTCCACCCTGCCGATCACGCCGCAGTGCTCCGGCGTGCCCCGCCCATGCGCGCCGAGCACGCCGGTCGCGTGTGAGTCGTCGACCATGACGAGCGCGCCGTGACGATCCGCGAGGTCGCAGATCTGCTGAAGCTTCGCGATCGAGCCGTTCATCGAGAACACCCCGTCGGTCGCGATGAGCTTGACGCGCGCGCCCCTGCCCTGTTCGAGCTGGCGCTCGAGATCCGTCATGTCGCCGTTCTGGTAACGGAAGCGCCGTGCCTTGCACAGCCGGATGCCGTCGATGATGCTCGCGTGATTGAGCGCGTCGCTGAAGACGGCGTCCTCCTCGCCGAGCAGCGTCTCGAAGAGCCCGCCGTTGGCGTCGAAGCAGGAGCTGTAGAGAATCGTGTCGTCCGTGCCCAGGAACTCCGAAAGCCGGCGCTCCAGGCGCGTGTGCACCGCGTGCGTGCCGCAGATGAAGCGCACCGACGCCATGCCGTAGCCTGCCTCGTCGAGCGCGGCGTGCGCGGCGGCGATCACAGCGGGGTCGTTCGCGAGCGCGAGGTAGTTGTTGGCGCAGAAATTGACGACGTCCGCCCGCTCCAAGTCCGCGATGCGGATCGCGGCGCCCTGCGGCGTTTCGAGCACGTGCTCGGGCTTGTGGAGCCCCTGGTCCCTGAGCTCACCGAGCTGGGCACCGAGCCGGGCGAGAAACGCCGCGTCCATGGTCAGTGCTCACTCAAGGCACTGCGGACGGCGGTGACTGCCTCATCCTCCGAGGGAAAGCCCTTCGCGTCCTTGCGTACGACGATCTGGTCACCGACCCACACCGTGAACTCACCACGTGAGCCTTCGATCAGCTCGGGGTCGATGCCGGTGGCGTCCTTGAGGGCCGCCGCCACACGGGCGGCGCGCGGGTAGTAGTTTCACAGCCGGCAGTAGCGAATGCGCACGGATGGCATGGACCCATGATACGGCCAGTCACCCGACGACTCGCCCTCGTTCCACGCCGGGCCTGCGACCCAACGGTTCCCGCCGTCCGGGCGAACCAGTGCTACCGCCGGAGGCGATCGCCGCCACCGAGCGACCGCCACTCCGTTTGTGCAGGAGCACCTGCCGATCTATCATGCGGCCGACCGCTTGAAACGACATCAGAATCGATCGTCTCCGGCAGAAGGCCCACGACGGACGCGCCGGGGACTGACAACGAAAGAGGGGCGTCACATGAAGTCGATCGCAATCGCGGTGATTGCCGTGCTTTCGAGTACCGCCGTCGCCAGTGCTCAGGTGCAGAGGAGCGACGTGCAGAAGAACGACGTCGAGATCGAGGCGCCCGACAGCATCACGCTGAAGGGCACCTACTTCTTTCCGGGCCGGCCTGGCCCCGCGATGCTGTTGTTGCACCAGTGCAACATGGATCGCCACGCATGGGACGGTCTGGCGATGGACCTCGCTGGAGCTGGCGTACACGTCCTGACGCTGGACTTCCGTGGCTTCGGCGAGAGCGGCGGAGACCGATTCGACCTCGCCCAGGCCCGGACGATCATGGCCGAGAAGTGGCCTGGTGACGTCGATGCCGCCTACTCGTACCTGTTGAGCCAGTCGGGCGTCGACCGCTCTCGCGTCGCGGCCGGAGGCGCGAGCTGCGGCGTCACGCAGTCCTCGGACCTGGCTGCTCGACACTCCGAGGTCAAGGCGCTCATGCTGCTGTCGGGAATCGCGAGCGAGTCGGCACGTTCGCACGTGATGAAGATGACCGACATGGCCGTCTTCGGCGCAGCCGCCGAAGAGGACACGCGCGCGGCCGATGGCATCACGGCCGTCGTCGGCGCCTCGAAGAACCCGGCGTCGACGCTCAAGATGTACGGCGGCACCGAGCACGGCGTGCCGCTCTTCGCGAAGCACGCCGAGCTGCAGCCCGTGGTGGTGGCGTGGCTCTCGACCCAGCTCGGGTTGTAGGAGCGGCGCAGGGCACGCTCCCCAGGTCACGGGGACCCCGGGAGACGGCGTCGTGCAGCGTTCTTCGTGAAGCCATGGGAAACGTGGACACAGCCGGGGCGCCAAGGTCCGGCGCCGACTGACCCTGGAACCTACGCGGCCGGAGGAACGCGGTACGCCTTCCGCACCAGGTTGTACGCCAGGTCCACAGCGACCTCTGCCGCCTCGTCCTCCGGCAGACGATGGTCCACGACCAGGCCGGCAAGGAACGTGCAATCCATGCGCCGGACCGCGTCGTGGCGCGCGGGGATCGAGAGGAACGCCCGCGTGTCGTCGTTGAAGCCGACCGTGTTGTAGAAGCCGGCCGTCCCGGTGGTCCACTCCCGGAAGCGTCGCATCCCCTCCGGGCTGTCGTGGAACCACCACGGCGGACCGAGCCGCAGGCACGGATAGTGGCCGGCCAGCGTCGCGAGCTCGCGGCTATAGCTGGTCTCGTCGAGCGTGAACAGGATCACCGTGAGCTCACGCTCGTTGCCGAAGCGATCGAGCAGGGGCTTGAGGGCGGCGACGTAGTCGGTTGGCGCCGGGATGTCGGCCCCCCTGTCGCGGCCGAAGCGCCGGAAGACGAGCGGGTTGTGGTTCCGGACGCTCCCGGGATGAATCTGCATGACGAGCCCGTCGTCCAGGCTCAACGCGGCCATCTCGGTCAGCATCTGTCCGCGGAACAGCTCCGCGTCGCCGGCCGAGGCGCTTCCCCGGAGCACTCGCGCGAACAGCGACTCGCATTCCTCCTTCGACAGATCCGCGGTCGTGGCCGTCGGGTGACCGTGGTCGGTGGCCGTGGCTCCCATCGACTGAAAGAACGCGCGACGGTGGCGATGCGCCGCGAGGTAACCGGCCCAACTCGACGTGTCCTGGCCGGTCAGCTCGCCGAAACGGGCGACGTTGGCGGCAAAGCCCTCGAAGTCGGGGTCGACCACCGGGTCCGGCCGGTACGTGGTGACGACGCGCCCGCTCCAGCCGCTCTCGCGAATGGTCCGGTGGTGCTCGAGCGAGTCGAGCGGCGACTCGGTGGTGGCCAGCCACTCGATGTTGAAGCGGTCGAACAGGCTGCGCGGGCGGAACTCGTCCCGGGCCAGCGCCGCACCTATCGCGTCGAAGACCTCGTCGGCATTCTCGGGCGTGAGTGACGTGCCGAGCCCGAAGACCTCGAAGAACACGTGGTCGAGCCAGAGGCGCGACGGCGTGCCCCGGAAGAGATGGTAGTGCGCCGCGAAGGTACGCCAGATGGCCCGCCTGTCGGCCTCGACCGCCGTGCCGTCGAGCGTCGGGATGCCGAGCGCCTCCATCGGCACCCCCTGGCTGTACAGCATGCGCACCAGGTAGTGATCCGGGACGAGCAGCAGATCCACGGCGTTCGGAAACGGCCGATCGAGCGCGAACCAGACGGGATCGGTGTGCCCATGCGGGCTGACGATCGGCAGGTCGCGGACCAGGGCGTACAGGTGACGAGCCACCCCGCGCGCCTGCGGCTCGGCCGCGAAC
>Ga0299906_10002323_pt1 | contig 15850 bp, 11 predicted proteins | sample RVTome_14_FD_200259 | JGI IMG/M metagenome (GOLD analysis project Ga0299906, IMG submission 200259) | Soil microbial communities from uranium-contaminated site in the Upper Colorado River Basin, Wyoming, United States - RVT145D125 (version 2) ... | reverse complement strand
GATCGCCTGGGCGAGCGCTTCGAGCTGCGGCGAGCCGGCGAGCGGCCCGCCGGTCGAGGCGGCCACGTCCTGGAGGAGGATCGTCGACGCCGCGTTGTTCGCGACCTGCAGCCGGAACGCTTCATCGAACGTGAGCACGCCGGCCGAGAGGTTGGCGAGGATGCTCTCCAGGTAGACCTTCGCGTTCTCCACCTGCACGCGGCTCGTCTCGGCGACCGCGCGCGTGTCGTCGAGCTGCCCGATCATGCTGTTGAACGACCGGGTGAGCACGCCGAGCTCGTCGCGGCTCGTCACCTTCGGCCGGCGGCTGTAGTCGCCGCGGGCGACCGCGAGCGTCGCCTCGGCGAGCTCGCCGAGCGGCTCGGAGAGGCGGCGGCTCAGGATGAACGCGAGCGCGATCGCGGAGAAGAGCGCGAGCAGCAGCGTCAGCGTGAGCGTGAGCAGGTAGATCCGCTTGAGCCCGACCCGCAGCAGCGAGAGCTCCCGGTAGTCGCGATACACCGACTGCACCGTCTCCGCCGTCGCCGCGAGCGACGGCGGCACCGCGTGCGTGAGCTGCAGCAGCCGCGTCTCCTCGGCGATCGCCCCGGCGGTGAGGGGCACGATCACCCGCAGCCGCAGCCCCTTCTCGCCCAGCGTCTCGATCACGGCATAGTCGCGCGCCTGGCGCACCTGGCGCAGCACCGGGAGCGGCGGCGAGTCGAGCACGAGGCCCCGCGGCTCGCGGCTCGCGCCGGCGAGCGGCACGCCGCTTCCGGCGAGCAGGACCGCCTCGTCGACCCCGGCTTGCGCGCGCAGCCGGTCGAGGACGAGCGGCTGCTGCACCGGCGGGAGGTCGGACAGCTCGAGCGCCATCACCCGCGCCTTCCCGCGCAGCTCGCTCAGCATCGTGTCGAGCGCGCTGCGGCCGAGGCTGAGGCCGCTCTCGAGCGCGGTGTCCACCCGCACGTCGAACCACGATTCGATGCTCTTGGTCAGGAACTGCACCGACACCGTGTAGACGAGCACGCCCGGAACGACCGCCATCACCACGAACAGCACCAGCAGGCGCAGCGTCAGCCGCGAGCCGAACACGCGCCCGCGAAGCGCGCGCCGCAGGCTGAGCAGCTGGTAGCCCACCAGCCCGAGCAGCGCCGCGGCGATCACGGCGTTGAGGACGAGCAGCAGCGGGTAATGGCTCTCGAACAGCGTGGTGTTGGCGCTCGCCACCGCAAGCAGGAACAGCAGGATCCCGCCGAGCGCCGCGCTGGCGACCAGGACGTAGGTCACTGCGCGGCCTCGCTCGCGGTCGCCGCGCCGTCCACCTGCCACTTCTTCCACGCCGAGGCGAGGCTCCACTCGCGGTTCGCGAGCGCGCTGACCTGGAACGGCTTGGGCAGCTGCGCGGTGTCGAGCCGCATCCGCACGTAGGCGTTGTAGGCCGTGTCCGGTTGCAGCACGCCCGGCGGCAGGACCAGCCACTCGCGCACCGTCCCGAGGGCGCGCAGAGCCTCGTTGAGGGTCGCGAAGCTCTGGTGCAGCGTGCCGGTCGACAGGCGGTAGGTGCGCGTGAGCGCGTGAAACGAGAGCCGCGCGGTCAGCGTGGCGGCGCCGACCTTCTCGTCGAGCCAGTACCAGCGCGGCCGGTAGGCCTCGAACTCGACGAGGAAGTACAGCCGCACGCCCTGCGCGAGCGCGTCCTCGAGGCGCGGCGTGAGGTCGAGGGCGAAGTCGGCGTTGAGGACCACCCCTTCGGCGGAGCCGACGAGGCTCGTCGCGCCGACCTCGATCTCCTCGGCCGCCGCCGCGGCGGCCACCGCGAGCGCCACGGCGGCGACGAGCCTCTTGAGCGCGCGCGTCATGCCTCACCGCTTCTCGAGCAGCGCATAGAAGAATCCATCGTGCTCGTCGTCGGGCAGGAGCGGACCGTCCCCGAGACCGGGAAGGGGCAGCCGGAGCGCATCGTCGTGGCGGGCGAGGAAAGCGTCGATCACTGCGCCGTTCTCCTCGGGGAACACGGAGCACGTGGCGTAGAGCAATTTACCACCCGGGACGAGCACCTGCCAAAGCGCGGCGAGGAGCCGTGACTGCTCGCGCGCGAACCCTTCGAGGTCCGCCTCGCGCCGCAGCCACTTGATGTCGGGATGGCGCCGCACCACGCCCGAGGCGCTGCACGGGACGTCGAGGAGGACGCGGTCGAACGGCTTCCCGTCCCACCAGCGGTCCGGATCGCCGGCGTCGGCGACCCGGACCTCCGCCGCGAGCCCGAGGCGCGCGAGCGTCGCGCCGATCCGCGCGGCGCGCTCCACATCGCGGTCGAGCGCGAGGAGCTCGACGTCCGCGAGCTCGAGCAGGTGTGCGCTCTTGCCTCCAGGCGCAGCGCAGGCATCGAGGACGCGCATCCCGTCGCGCGCATCGAGCAGCGGCGCTGCGAGCTGCGCCCCGGCATCCTGCACGGAGACCTCCCCCTCGCCGAACCCCGGCAGCGCATCGACCCCGCGCGGCTGCGAGAGGCGGACCGCGACCTCGCCGATCCGCCGCACGTCGATCCCGAGCGCGGCGAGCTTCGCGAGGCAGGCATCGATCGCGAGCTTCCGGCGGTTCACGCGCAGCGTCATGGGGGGATGGGCGTTGCCGGCGGCAAGAGCCGCCTCCCAGGCCGCCGGATAGGCGCTGCGCACTCGTGCGACCCACCATGCCGGATAGCCGTAGCGCGCCGCCTCCGACCCTAGCGCCTCGGCCTCGAGCGCCTCGCGCCGCCGCAGGTAGTTGCGCAGCAACGCGTTGACGAACCCGCGTGCCGCGCCGTGCCCGATCTCGGCGCATGCGGTGACCGCCTCGTCGACGACCGTGTGCGGGGCACGGCGCTCGTGCCGGAGCGCGTGCAGCGCGCAGAGGAGCAGCGCGTGCACCGCGCGGTCGGGGATGGGCTTCTGCGCGAGCACCGCGAGGATCGCCTCCGGCGCCCCGTAGTCCCGCAGCGTGCCGTAGGCGAGGTCCTGCACGGCCGGACGCGACGCATCGCGCGCGTCTTCGTCGAGCACGGCCGTGAGGCTCGCCCCTCCGAGGACCCGCGCGACGACGCGGCTCGCGGCGGCGAGCGTGTGCGAGAGCGGCGGGGAGAGCATGCGGGGCGGTCGGATTATATGCGTGTCATTTGCGAAGCCTGCCGTGGCAGGGTCAAGCGGCAAAGACGCCGGGCACTAGGCCCGGCGTCCGGCGAACGCGGATCGAGTCAGGGTCAGGCGACGGGCTCGAACCGGTCTCCAGGGGCGAGCGGGAAGCCGCGCAGGAAGGCGGCGGCCGGCAGGCGCCGACCCCCCGCCCGCTGAAGCTCTTCGAGGCGGAGCGCACCGTCGCCGCAGGCCACATTGATCCCGTCCGCGCCGGCAGCGATAACCTCCCCCGGGGCGCCCCGCGCTGCGACGACCGCCGCGCGCCAGATCTTGAGCTCGGCGCCGCGCACGCGCGCCGCGGCGCCCGGCGCCGGGTTGAACGCGCGCACCTGACGCTCGGCCTCGCTCGCGCTCCGCGACCAATCGAGCCGGGTCTCCCGCTTCTCGATCTTCGCGGCGTAGGTCACGCCTTCGCTAGGCTGCGGGGTCGGCCGCAGCGTCCCGCTGGCGAGACCGTCGAGCGCGGCGACGAGGAGCCGCGCGCCGAGCGTGGCGAGCTTGTCGTGCAGCGTTCCGGCGGTGTCCTCCGCCGTGATCGGAAGCGCTTCGCGCAGGAGCACGGGGCCGGTGTCGAGCCCCGCGTCCATCTGCATGATGCAGACCCCGGTTACCGGGTCGCCGGCGAGCAGGGCGCGCTCGATCGGCGCCGCCCCGCGCCAGCGCGGGAGCAGCGACGCGTGGATGTTCAGCGCGCCGAGACGCGGGATGTCGAGCACCGCCTTCGGCAACAGCAGCCCGTAGGCGGCGACGACGAGCGCGTCGGGCGCGAGCTCGGCGAGCCGTGTCTGCGCCGCCGCCTCCTTGAGCGCCGGCGGCTGCAGCACGGGAACGCCCCGGCGCTGGGCGGCCTGCTTCACCGGGCCCGCCGCCGCCGCCAGCCCGCGACCCGCCGGGCGGTCGGGCTGAGTCAGGACCGCTGCGAGCTCGTGGCCGGCCGCCGCCAGCGCCTCGAGCGCGGGCACCGCGAACCGGGGCGTTCCGGCGAAGACGAGTCGCATGGCGGGGAGCGATGGCGCGGGCGGCCGCGCTTCGCGCGCGCGGGCCGACCGCGCTCAGGCGGTCTGCCGGAGCTGCTTCTGCAGCCTGGCGCGGATGCGGCTCTGCTTGAGGCGCGAGAGGTACTCGACGAAGACCTTGCCCCGCAGGTGATCCATCTCGTGCTGGATGCAGACCGCGAGCAGACCTTCGGCGTCGCGCTCGAACGCGCTTCCGTCGGCGCCGAGTGCGCGCACCCTGATCCGCTCGGACCGGGTGACCGTCTCGTAGACGCCCGGCACCGACAGGCAGCCCTCCTCGCACTCCTTGTCGGCCTCGCTCCGCCACCGGATCTCGGGGTTGATCAGCACCAGGAGCTGGTCCCGCGTCTCGGAGACGTCGATCACGATGATCTGCTTGTGGACGTCGACCTGGGTCGCGGCGAGCCCGATCCCGGGCGCCGCGTACATGGTTTCGGCCATGTCCCGGACCAGCCGCCGGATGTCGTCGTCGACCCGCTCGACTGGCCGGGCCACCTTGTGGAGGCGAGGATCCGGGTACCGGAGGATGTTCAACGGCGCCATCAAAATGGGCCCAATTGCTTGCTGCGTGAAATAATTAGGTGCAGAATTTCAAGGAAGTCCTTAGACTAGCCCAGCCAGCCGAACTAAATCAAACACTTAGTCTAAGATTGGACCGAGGTCGCTATGTTCAAGAAGTCTAGCACGGCGATTCTTCTGACCCTCGCGCTCGCGCTCGCGGCCGCCTGGGCGCAGCAGCCGACGGATCCGCGCGTGACCGGGAACGTGCTCGAGCTCGCCCCCGGCGCCCCGGACAGCTACACCGTGCAGAAGGGCGACACGCTCTGGGACATCGCCGCGAAGTTCCTGAAGGAGCCCTGGCGCTGGCCGCAGATCTGGCGCCTGAACAAGGACCAGATCCGCGACCCGCACCTCATCTACCCCGGCGAGGTCGTGCGCCTCGACCGGGCCGGTCCGACCCTCGCGATCGAGCGCGCCCCGGCGGCCCCCGGCGCCCCCCCGGACGTCCGGCCCCGCATCCGCTCGGAGGCGATCACGGCGGAAGCGATCCCGACCATCCCGCTGAAGGCGATCGAGCCGTTCCTCACGCAGCCGCTGGTCATCGAGCACGACGGGCTCGACGGGGCTCCGCGGATCGTCGCCACGCAGGAAGGACGCTACAACATCGGCGCGAGCTCCCGGGCATACGTCGCCGGCTTCGGCGACACGAAGGAGACGCTCTGGCAGGTGTACCGGCGCGGCGGCGCGCTCGTCGACCCGGACACGGACCGGACGCTCGGCTTCGAGGCTATCTATCTCGGATCCGCGCGCCTCACGCGCACCGGCAACCCGGCGACGGTGCAGATCCTGTCGTCGACCCAGGAGATCACCACCGGCGATCGGCTCGTGGTCGCGCCGCAGCCGCAGGTCTTCGCGTTCGCCCCGCGGGCGCCCGAGAAGCAGATCCGCGGCCGGATCATGTCGATCTACGGCGGCGTCACCGATGCACGCAGCGACTACTACCGCCAGGGCGCCGCCGACTACCGCCAGTCCCAACAGCGCTACGGTGGCGAAGCGGGCAACCTCGCCGTGGTCAGCATCAACCGCGGCGCCAAGGACGGCCTGGAGCCTGGCCACGTGCTCGCCATCTCGCGCAGCTCGGTGATCTACAACGATCGCAGCACCGGCCCGTTCTACATGGGCGAGCCGCGTAAGCAGCCCTTTCCGCTGCCCGAGGAGCGCTACGGCCTGATGATGGTGTTTCGCGTGTTCGAGAACCTCTCGTACGCGCTCACGCTCGGCGTCGAGCGCTCGGTCTGGCCGGGAGACTTCGTCTCCACGCCGTGACCCGCGCCGGCGTCGGCCGATGCCGGATCCCGAGCTCGCGGCCTGGCTCCGCCTGACCCTGGTGCCCGGCCTCGGCGGGCAGACGCTCCGCAAGCTGCTGTCCGAGTTCGGCCTCCCCTCGCAGGCGCTCGCCGCCGGGCGCGCCGCGCTCGCCCGCTCGGTCGGAGAAACGCTCGCCGGGCGCATCCTCGGGGCGGACGACCAGGCGATCGCCGTGGCTGCCGCCCTGCGCTGGGCCGACGCACCAGGGCACGCCGTCGTCACGCTCGCGGACCGCGCGTACCCGCCCCGGCTGCTCGAGATCGCCGACCCGCCCGCGGTCCTCTACGTCGACGGCCGGACCGAGCTCCTCGCCCGCCCGAGCCTGGCGATCGTCGGCAGCCGCAACGCGACGCCCCAGGCAATCGCGAACGCGACGAGCTTCGCGCGCGCCTTCAGCGCCGCCGGGCTCACGATCGTCAGCGGTCTCGCGCTCGGGATCGACGCCGCCGCCCATCGCGGCGCGCTCGAGGGCGACGGCTCCACGGTCGCGATTCTCGGCTCGGGCGTCGACGTCGCGTATCCGCCGCGCAACGCCGATCTGCACCGCGCGATCGCCGAGCGCGGCGCGGTGGTCTCCGAGTTCCCGCTCGGAACGCCCGCGATCGGCGGCAACTTCCCGCGCCGCAACCGCCTGATCAGCGGGCTCGCGCGCGGCGTCCTGGTCGTCGAGGCGGCGCTCGCGAGCGGCTCGCTCATCACCGCGCGCCTCGCGGCCGAGCAGGGGCGCGACGTGTTCGCGATCCCCGGCTCGATCCACTCGCCGCTCGCGAAGGGCTGCCACGCGCTCATCAAGGACGGCGCGAAGCTCGTCGAGAGCGCGCTGGACGTGCTCGGCGAGCTCGGCATTCCGGCACCGGCGCGCACTGTGGCGCAATCGTCACCGGAAGTAGCGCACGAACTGCTCGAACACCTGGGCCACGACCCGTGCAATGTTGACACCTTGTGCCGGCGCAGCGGCTTGACGCCCGATACCGTATCGGCGATGCTGTTGCAGCTGGAGCTGGAAGGCAGGGTCGCGAGCCTGCCCGGCGGGCGTTACGAACGCATCGCTTAGGAGCGGTCCACACCTCGATGTTCGACATCCTCGTCTACCTGTTCGAGAACTACTACCACAACGAAGCGGCGCCGGACCACGACGCCCTGGCGGAGAAGCTGACGGCCGCAGGCTTCGAGAACGGGGACATCCACGACGCCCTCGACTGGCTGCGCGGGCTCGGCTCGCCGCAGGAGGACGTGTATCCGGAGGCGTTCGAGCTGTGCGACGGATTCCGCGGCTACACCGGCGACGAGCTCGCGAAGCTGTCGACCGAGAGCCGCGGCTTCCTCGCCTTCCTGGAGGGCGCGCGCGTCCTCACGCCGCCGCTGCGCGAGCTGATCATCGACCGCGCGATGGCGATCGAGGACGACGCCGTCGAGATCGACAAGCTGAAGGTGATCACGCTCATGGTGCTGTGGGCCCGCCGCGGCAGCGTCGACACGCTGATCCTCGAAGAGCTGCTGCCCGAGGGCGGCCCGCGTCACATCCACTAACGGCCGAAGCGGTGCGTTCCGGCTTGCCTCCCGCCGGACGGATCCTTAAACTTCGGCGCTCTTTCGCCGCCGTGCCCACGCTGCTCGGGCGAAGGCTCTAGCGGCTGAACACCCCTGCCACTCACGTGGATAAGAAGCTCATCATCGCGGAAAAGCCATCCGTCGCCAGCGACATCGCGCGGGCGCTGGGGCGGTTCACGCGCCGCGGCGAGTACTTCGAGTCCGACGAGTACGTCCTGTCGTCGGCGATCGGGCACCTGCTCGAGCTCACGGCGCCGGAGCAGTACGAGGTGAAGCGCGGCAAATGGTCGTTCGCGAACCTGCCGGTGATTCCGCCCCATTTCGACCTGCGGCCGATCGAGAAGTCCGCGGACCGGCTGAAGCTCCTGCTCGGCCTGATGAAGCGCAAGGACGTCGACGGCCTGATCAACGCCTGCGACGCCGGTCGGGAGGGCGAGCTCATCTTCCGCTACATCGCCCGCCACGCCGCCACGAAAAAGCCGATCCAGCGGCTGTGGCTGCAGTCGATGACCCAGCCGTCGATCCGCGAGGGTTTCGAGCGCCTCCGGACCGACCGCGAGATGCACCCGCTCGCCGACGCCGCCGTCTGCCGCTCCGAGTCCGACTGGCTGGTGGGCATCAACGGCACGCGCGCGATGACCGCGTTCAACTCGAAGGACGGCGGGTTCTACAAGACCACCGTCGGACGCGTCCAGACGCCGACGCTCGCGATCCTCGTCGAGCGCGAGCAGCGGATCAAGAGCTTCGTCACGCGCGACTACTGGGAGGTCCACGGCACCTTCGAAGGCCGCGGTGGCGCCTACCAGGGGCGCTGGTTCGACGAGCGCTTCGAGCGGAAGGACGACGATCCCGACGCCCGCGCCGAGCGGCTCTGGGACCAGGCGCGCGCCGAAGCGATCCGTGCCAAGTGCCTCGGCCAACCCGGGCTGGTCACCGAGGAGTCGAAGCCGACCACCCAGGCGCCGCCGCTGCTCTACGACCTCACGAGCCTGCAGCGCGAGGCGAACGGCCGGTTCGGTTTTTCCGCCCGGGCGACGCTCTCGCTCGCGCAGGCGCTGTACGAGCGGCACAAGGTGCTCACCTACCCGCGAACCGATTCGCGGGCGCTTCCCGAGGATTACGTCGGCACGGTCAAGAAGACCCTGGACATGCTCCGCGGCAAGGCGGCGACGACGCGCGGGTACGCCCCGTTCGCCGACCGGATCCTCGGCGAAGGCTGGGTGAGGCCCAACAAGCGGGTCTTCAACAACGAGAAGATCTCCGACCACTTCGCCATCATCCCGACGCTGCAGGCGCCGAAGCATCTGTCGGAGCCGGAGCACAAGCTCTACGACCTGGTGACGAAGCGCTTCCTCGCGGTGTTCTTCCCCGCGGCGGAGTTCCTGGTCACGACCCGGATCACGCGCGTCGCGGACGAGCCGTTCAAGAGCGAGGGCCGGGTCATGGTGCAGGCCGGCTGGCTCGCGGTCTACGGCAAGGAGGCCGAGGACCCCGGCACGCCGACGCTCGCCCCGGTGCCCGACGGCAAGGCGCAGACTGTCGCGGTCGAGGTGCAGCCGAACCAGACCAAGCCGCCCGCCCGCTACACCGAGGCGACGCTCCTCACGGCGATGGAGGGGGCCGGCAAGCTGGTCGACGACGAGGAACTCCGCGAAGCGATGCGCGAGAAAGGCCTCGGCACGCCGGCGACGCGCGCCTCGATCATCGAGGGCCTCATCTACGAGGACTACGTCCACCGCGTCGCCCGCGAGCTGCATCCGACGGCGAAGGCCTTCGACCTCCTCTACGCGCTCGGCAAGTTCGGGATCGACGAGCTGCGCTCGCCCGAGCTCACCGGCACCTGGGAGTTCAAGCTCAAGCAGATGGAGCAGGGCCGGCTCCGGCGCGAGGAGTTCATGGAGCACATCGTCGAGACGACGCGGGACCTCGTGGAGCGCGTCAAGCGCGGCACGCTCGCCGACGACACGATCTCGACCCTGACGGTCAAGTGCCCGAAGTGCGGCGGCACCGTGAACGAGAACTACAAGAAATTCCAGTGCGCGAACTGCGACTTCGCCATCTGGAAGGTCATCGCCGGCCGCCGCATCGAGTCCGAGGAGGTCGAGCAGCTGATCCGCAGCCGCGCGATCGGTCCGCTGCAGGGCTTCCGCAGCCGAATCGGCCGGCCGTTCGCGGCGATGCTGAAGCTGCGCGAGGACTTCACCGCGCAGCTCGACTTCGGTCAGAGCGGCGCGGACGGCCGCGACGCGGAGCCGGTCGACTTCTCCGGGAAGACGCCGCTCGGGCCGTGCCCGAAGTGCGGCGCGCGCGTGTTCGACCACGAGCTCGCGTACGTCTGCGAGCGCGCCGTCGGGCCCGGGCGCACCTGCGACTTCCGCTCGGGCAAGATCATCCTGCAGCGCCCGATCGAGCCCGAGCAGATGGTGAAGCTGCTCGCGACCGGCAAGACCGACCTGCTGCACCGCTTCATCTCCAGGAAGGGCCGGCCGTTCTCGGCGTTCCTGGTGCGCCAACCCGACGGCAGGGTGGGATTCGAGTTCGCGCCGCGCGCGGCGAAGCCGGCCGCGGGAAAGGGCGCGCGCAAGGCGCCCGAAGCGCGCGCCAAGGCGCCGCCCGCCGGCCGCACGGCGCGCGACGCCGCGGTCGAGCGCAACGTCTACGCGCTCAAGCCGACAAAGGGGAAACCGCTTCCGCCCCCGCCGGTCGCGAAGCGGGTCCAGCCGCGGGTCGCGCGCGTGGCGGCGAAACGCGGGCCCGGAACGAAGAAGACGGTGCGGAAGACAGCACCGCGGAAGCCCGCGGCCGCCAAGCGGCAACGCCGCGTGGCCTAGCGACCAACTAAGAGCTCAACGCAGAGACGCAAAGAACGCAAAGTCGAACTTTGCGCCCTTTGCGTCTCTGCGCCTTTGCGTTGGATGTGAAGGCCGCTAGACGTCCAGCCGCGCGACGAGCGCGTTCTGCTCGATGAAGTCGCGCCGCGGCTCGACCTCGTCGCCCATCAGCTTGATGAAGATCTCGTCGGCGGCGATCGCGTCCTCGATCTGCACCTTCAGGAGCCGCCGCGACGCCGGATCCATCGTCGTCTCCCAGAGCTGGTCGGGGTTCATCTCGCCGAGCCCCTTGTAGCGCTGCACGGTGGCGTTCCGCTCCACCTCCGCGCGCAGCCAATGGACTGCCTGGCCGAAGTCGGCGACCGTGGTCTCGTGCTCGCCGCGCCGCACGTAAGCGCCCGGGCCGATCAGCCCCTCGACGAGTTGCGCCGCCGCGACGAGCTGCCGGAAGTCGCCCGACACGACGAAGTCCTCGTCGATCACGCTGGTGCGCACGTTGCCGTGCCGGTTCCGCTCGACGACCACCTGGTGCCGCTCGAGCTTGTCGTCGTACCGCGCGTAGACCTTCACGCCGTCCGGCTGGAGCATCCGTAGCACGGCTTCGGCGCTCGCCCGGGCTGCCTCGCCAGTGGCGAGGTCGATCTTCGCGCCGCGCAGGATCGCGTACAGCGCCTCGGCGTCGATCAGCCGTGCGAGGCGGCTGATCACCGCCGCGGCCAGCAGGTAGTTCCGGGCGAGCTGGCCGAGTGCGTCGCCTTCGATCGGCGCGGCGCCTTCGCGGGGGTGGAGCGCGGCCCCGACGAGTGCCTGTCGCAGCATGAACTGGTCGCGCTCGTGATCGTCCTTGAGGTAGCGCTCCTCCCGGCCGACCTTCACCTTGTACAGCGGCGGCTGGGCGATGTAGATGTGCCCGCGCTCGATCAGCTCCGGCATCTGCCGGTAGAAGAACGTCAGCAGCAGCGTCCGGATGTGCGCGCCGTCCACGTCGGCGTCGGTCATGATGATGATCCGGTGGTAGCGCAGCTTGTCGAGGTTGTAGTCGTCCTTGATCCCGGTGCCGAGCGCGGTGATCAGCGTCGCGATCTCCGCGAACGAGATCAGCTTGTCGAACCGCGCCCGCTCCACGTTCAGGATCTTGCCCTTCAGCGGCAGGATGGCCTGGAACTTCCGGTCGCGCCCCTGCTTCGCCGAGCCGCCGGCCGAGTCGCCCTCGACCAGGTAGAGCTCGCTCAATGCGGGATCCTTCTCCTGGCAGTCGGCGAGCTTGCCCGGCAGGCCGAAGCCCTCCAGCACGCCCTTGCGCCGCGTCATCTCGCGCGCCTTGCGCGCGGCCTCGCGCGCCCGGGCGGCGTCGACGATCTTGCCGGTGATGATGCGCGCGTCCTGCGGCTTCTCGAGGAGGAAGCTCATCAGCCGCTCGGCGACGATCTCCTCGACGATCGGCCGCACCTCGGACGAGACGAGCTTGTCCTTGGTCTGCGACGAGAACTTGGGCTCGGGCACCTTGATCGACAGCACGCAGGTCAGGCCCTCGCGCATGTCGTCGCCGCTGCACTCGACCTTGGCCCTCTTCGCGATCTCGTGCTCGTCGATGTATTTCCCGAGCGTGCGCGTCATCGCCGCCCGCAGGCCGGTGAGGTGCGTGCCGCCGTCGCGCTGCGGGATGTTGTTGGTGAAGCAGAGGACCTGCTCCTGGTAGGAGTCGTTCCACTGCATCGCCACTTCGACGAACATCCCCTCGCGCTGGCCGCTGGCGTGAAAGATCGTCGAGTGCAGGACCTGCTTGTTCCGGTTCATGTACTCGACGAAGCCGCGCACCCCGCCGGTGAACGAGAACACCTCCTCCTTGCCGGCGCGCTGGTCGAGCAGCACGATCCGCACGCCGTTGTTGAGGAAGGAAAGCTCCCGCAGCCGCCGCGCCAGGATGTCGTAGTGGTACTCGACGTTGCCGAACGTCTCGGCGGCGGCGAGGAAGTGCACCTCCGTCCCGCGGCGCTCGGTCTTGCCGAGCACCTTGAGCGGCGCGACCGGCTCGCCGCGGCGGAACTCCATGAAGTGCACGAGACCGTCGCGGCGGATGGTGAGCCGCAGCCACTCCGAGAGCGCGTTGACGACCGAGACGCCCACCCCGTGCAGGCCGCCCGCGACCTTGTACGAGTTCGAGTCGAACTTGCCGCCGGCGTGGAGCTCGGTCATGACGATCTCGGCGGCGGAGCGCCCGAGCTCGTCGTCCTTGTGGATCTCGGTCGGGATCCCGCGGCCGTTGTCGACGACGCTCACCGAGTTGTCGGTGTGGATCGTGACGATAATCTCGTTGCAGTAGCCGGCCAGCGCCTCGTCGACGGCGTTGTCGACCACCTCGAACACCATGTGGTGCAGGCCGGTGCCGTCGGAGGTGTCGCCGATGTACATCCCCGGGCGCTTGCGCACCGCGTCCAGGCCCTTGAGCACCTTGATGCTCGAGGAGTCGTAGGCGTCGGGCTGGGACGCGGGCCTCGGGGCTGGCGCCTCCGGCCGCCCCGCGGGGGGCTCGGCCGGGGACTGCGGTCGATTCGCTTCGCTCATTCCTTGCAGCTTCAGATGCGCATCGGCATCACGACGTACCTGAAATCGGTCCGCGACGGAACGGTCACGAGCGCGCTCGAGTTCGCGTCGCCGAGCGCGACCTCGATCTCGTCGGCGTCGAGGTTGTTCAGCACGTCGAGCAGGTACTGCACGTTGAACCCGACGTCGAGCGCTTCGCCCTTGTAGTCGACGTCGAGCTCGTCCTGGGCCTCCTCCTGCTCGGTGTTGGTGCAGGAGATGCGCAGGCTCCCCTCGCCGAGCACCCACCGCACCCCGCGGAACTTGTCGCTGGTGAGGATCGCCGCGCGGCTCAGCGCCTGGGCGAGCAGCTGGCGGTTGATCCGCAGATGCTTCGGGTGCGCGGTCGGGATCACCCGCTGGTAGTCGGGGAACTTGCCGTCGACCAGCTTCGAGGCGAGCAGCACCCCGTCGAACCGGAATCGTGCCTGGCTCGCCGAGAGCTCGATCGCCACCGGATCATCGGCGTCGCCGAGGAGCTTGGTGAGCTCGATGATGGTCTTGCGCGGCAGAATCACCTCCTGCCGCCCCAGCCCCTCCGCCGCGACCGCCCGTGTCGCCACCGCGAGCCGGTGACCGTCGGTCGCGACCATGCGCAGCTCCTCGCCGTCGATGACCATCAGCAGCCCGTTGAGGTAGTAACGGATGTCCTGCTGCGCCATCGCGTACTGCACGAGCGCGAGCAGGCCCTTGAGCGCCTTCTGCGGGAGCGAGAGCGACACCGCCGCGCCCTCCGGCGCGGCGAGCCGCGGGAAGTCCTCCGGCGGCAGCGTCTGCAGCTGGAACCGGCTCTTGCCGCTCTTCAGCTGCAGCCGCTTCTCGCCCTGCGTGAGCGTCACCTCGGCGCCCTCGGGCAACGCGCGCAGGATGTCGAGCAGCTTCCGCGCGCCGACCGTCAGCGACTTGCCGTCCGCGCCTTCAGCCTCGGCCGCCGCGTCGGCGCTGATCTCGATCTCGATGTCGGTCGCGACGAAGGCGAGCCGGGCCCCGTCGCGCTGGAGAAGGACGTTCGACAGGATCGGCAGCGTGTGCCGCCGTTCGATGATCCCCGCCACCGCCTGCAGGGGTCGGAGCAGGGTCTCGCGGCTGGTCTTTACTAGATTCATATAATAGTCCTAAGACTAATAGTAAGCGCCCGAATTCCCGGGGATAACTTAAAAATACATATATTAATCAATGTATTGTCATGTGGACAGGCTGTGCGCAGGGCTGTGGAGCATCACTCGCTTCACGGCGCGCCGCCGGCGCTCCGGCAGCCACGGGCCGGAGTTGCCCACAGCCTCCAGCAAGTTATACCGGACCTCGCACCGCGCATTGTCACCGGGAGCGGACTAACCCTTGAGCGTCTGCTCGAGGACGTGGAAGTCGCGATTGAGATCGCTGTCCTTCCCGCGCAGCAGGGTGATCGTGCGGCAGGCGTGGAGCACGGTCGTGTGGTCGCGGTTGCCGAACGCATCACCGATCTCCGGCAGGCTCATCTCGGTGAGCTCCTTGGCGAGCGCCATCGCCATCTGCCGCGGCCGGGCGATGTTGCGGCTGCGCTTCTTGGCGTGCAGGTCGGCGACCTTGATCTTGTAGAACTCCGCAACCGTTTTCTGGATGTTCTCGATCGAGATCTGACGGTTGTGCGCCGAGAGCAGGTCCTTCAGCGCCTCCTTGGCCGCCTCGACGCTCACTTCCTTGCCGCTGAACGTCGCGAAGGCGAGGACGTTCTTCAGCGCGCCCTCGAGCTCGCGGACGTTCGAACGGACGTGCTTGGCGATGAAGAACGCGACGTCCTCGTCGAGCTTCACGCCCACCGCCTCGGCCTTCTTCAGCACGATCGCGACGCGCATCTCCTGCTCGGGCGGCTCGACCGCCACGGTGAGGCCCCAGCTGAAGCGGGTCTTCAGGCGGTCGTCGATGCCGGCGACGTCGCGCGGGTAGGTGTCGCAGGTGATGACGATCTGCTTGTGGCCCTCGACGAGCGCGTTGAAGGCGTAGAAGAACTCCTCCTGCGTCCGGTCCTTGCCGGTGAAGAACTGGATGTCGTCGATCAGCAGCAGATCGAGGGAGTGGTAGTAGCGCTTGAAGGCGTCGAACGACCGCTGCTGGTAGGCGCGGACCACGTCGGTGATGTACTGGTTGGCGTGAAGGTAGCGCGCCTTCGCGCTCTTGTGGTGCGTGGCCACGTGGTTGCCGATCGCGTGCAGGAGGTGGGTCTTGCCGAGCCCGGACCCGCCGTACACGAACAGCGGGTTGTAGGACGTCCCGGGGTTCTCGGCGACCTGCACCGCCGCGGCGCGCGCGAGCTGGTTCGCCTTGCCGGGAACGAAGTTCTCGAAGGAGAACTCGGCGATCAGGCTCGAGCGCTCGGCCCCCTTGCGGTCGGCGGCGGCGGCCGGCTTGGGCGCGGGGAGCGGCGGCCTGGCGGTGCCGGCGCGTGCCGCCGGCGCCTCGCGATCGCCGGGCTCGGACAGCGCCAGCACCACACGCATCGACTTGCCGGCCTGCGCCGCGAGCATCGTCTCGATGCGCCCGAGGAAGCGGTCCTTCACCCACTGCAGGACGAAGCGGTTCGGCGCGACGAGCTCGAGCTCGCTCGCGGCCTCGGCGCCCGCCGCGAGCGGCCGGATCCAGGTATTAAATTGCTGAGCAGGAAGCTCTTTCTCGAGCTGCTGCAGACACGACTGCCACAGGCTTTGCATGCTCGCGGCCGGTGTTTTTCAGCGCTTGTCGTAGGCGGGTGCGGGACGCGGGTGGGACGGAGCGCGGAGATGATACCCGGAACGCGGTGAGTTATCCACAGCGGCGAGCATTCGTTGACAGTGGTTGCAACGCATTGGTCTAATAGCGGGTTTTCTCT
>Ga0299906_10002322_pt1 | contig 15852 bp, 15 predicted proteins | sample RVTome_14_FD_200259 | JGI IMG/M metagenome (GOLD analysis project Ga0299906, IMG submission 200259) | Soil microbial communities from uranium-contaminated site in the Upper Colorado River Basin, Wyoming, United States - RVT145D125 (version 2) ... | reverse complement strand
CAAGCTGCCGCAGCAACGGACACGGGAAGTACCGGGGATTGCCCAGCTCGCGGTGCAGGACCATCATGATGTCGTGGCACACATCCAGGCCGATGAAGTCCGCCAGCCGCAGCGGGCCCATCGGGAAGTTGCAGCCGAGCGTCATGATGCCGTCGATCGCCTCGGGCTCCGCCACGCCCTCCATGTAGGCGAACACGGCCTCGTTGATCATCGGCATGAGCACCCTGTTCGAAACGAAGCCGGGGAAGTCGTTGACCTCCACGGGCGTCTTTCCCAGCTCCTCCGAGAGCGCGAGGGTGAGTCGCGTCGTCTCGTCACTCGTCGCAAGTCCCCGGATGACCTCGACGAGCTTCATGACCGGAACCGGATTCATGAAGTGCATCCCGATCACTTTGTCCGGACGTCCCGTGCGCGCGGCGATCTCGGTGATCGAGATGGACGACGTGTTCGAGGCGAGAATCGTCCTCGGCTCCGTGACACGATCGAGGGTCTCGAAGATCGAGTACTTCAGGTCGGGCCGCTCGGGGACCGCCTCCACGACGAGGTCGGCGCCCTCGGCACCTCGCTCGACGTCTCCCGCGGTCTCTATGCGCGCAAGGACGGCATCACGCTCGTCGTCGTCGATAACCCCCTTCCTCACCTGCCGATCCAGATTCTTCGAGATCGTGGCCATCGCCCGGTCGAGGACCTCGGCCGACACGTCGACCAGCCGTACCTGCTTGCCGTGCTGGGCGGCGACGTGGGCGATTCCGTTGCCCATCGTGCCTCCCCCGATGACCGTGATCCGGTCGATGCTCATTCGATCCGCTCCTCGATTCCCCAGCTCGTGTTCATTCCTCGGGACCAACCCCTTCAGCCTCCGTGCGACCCCCGGGGATCGGTGCGACGAGCGGGTCCGCCGCCATGGCCGCTGCACCCGCCACCGGCCAGGGTCCCCACCAACACACGGCCGCCGCGCCGAGCACCACGATCGTCGAGACGATGCTCCCCTCCGGTCCGAAGGCGCCGCCCCCCAACCAGCGCGGACCCGTCGCGACCCCCTCGTACAGGGGCGCGTTCACCACCTCCAGACCGCTCACGGGCACGTCGGCGACGTAGCCGTGCGACCAGTTCCATCCCAGATGCACGCCGGTCGCCCACCAGAGGCTCGCGGTCCGAAGATACACGATGCCCAGGAGCATGCCCGCTGCGGCCACGTTGAGCGTCGAAAGCACACCGACACCCGGGTTGCCGAGATGCAGAAGCCCGAAAGCCCCCGCCGTCACGACCACCGCACGCTCACGACCCCAGGCCTCCGCGAGCGCCTGGAGAGGATAGCCCCTGAGGAGCGACTCCTCCGCCGCGGCCGGAAGCGAGAGAAAGACGAGCGCTCCCAGCGCTCCGTACAGCCACCCCGACACGCTCCCCGCCTCCGGCGTCCACCGAACCACCCCGAGCGCCGCCATCAGTCCCACGACCACGAGGCCGACCAAAACGCCCAGGCCCAACCCACGACCGGCCTCGCCGACCGCCTCGCGCGACCCGTGGAAGCCGAGTGCGCCCGGGCCTCGTCCCTCGAGCGCGAGCAACCACCACCCCGCCACCAACGAGCCGGCCAGGACCGCCGCCGAACCGCCCACGACGCCGGCCGGCACGAGCGCCCCGACGACCAGCGCGACCAGCGTAGCCACAATCAGGAATGCGAGGAGTCGCCAACCGAGCCGCACCCGACCCTCGTCGGTCCGCAGCAGGCGCGCCGGGCGACTGCTCATATCCGTGGCATCGATGCCCTCTCGCGAACGGCCGCTACGAGCGCCTCTCCAGCGCCCACCTCGCCGACCGCACACCGAAGAACGCGAGCGCGATCTTCGTCGCGTCACCGACGATGAACGGAATCACGCCCATCGCGAGCGCGGCACCCGGTTCCTGCCCGGTCACGGCCATGAGCTGCGCGACGCCGCCCGCGTACATCGTGGCGACGCCGAGCACGAGCCCCGCGAGGAGCCGCCAGGCGTGGGCCTCCCGGCCGCTCACCGCCCCCGTCACGAAGGCCGCCGCCGGTGCCGCGAGGAGGTAGCCACCCGTCGGACCGAAGAGCCAGGGGAGCCCGGCCCCGCCATTCGAGAAGACCGGCGCGCCCATGGCACCGACGGCCACGTAGGCCGTCATCGCGGCCGCGCCCAGTCGGGGACCGAGGACCACGCCCGCCAGAATCACGAAGAGAGGCTGCAGCGTCACGGGGACGGGCGTCCAGGGGAGCCGTACCGCGACCTGGGCGCCGAAGGCGGTCGCGAGCGCGAAGGCGACGACGCCCACCGCGTAGCGCGCCCGCCGGTCCTCCACGACACAGTGGAAGGCCCAGGATCTCATGGACTGGCTGAACGTGCTCATCTGGATTCTCCCATGCGTTGGGGTTCGTCCTCTCAGACCCGCTCGACCGACAGCGCCACGGCGTTCCCGCCGCCGAGACACAGCGTGGCGAGCCCCGTCCCCGCCCCCCGGTGCCGCATCGCGTTGAGCAGCGTCACCAGAATGCGCGCACCCGACGCGCCGATGGGGTGCCCGAGGGCGACGGCGCCGCCATTGACGTTGACTCGCTCCTCGTCCATCTCGAGCGCCCGCATGTCTGCGAGCGCCTGGACGGCGAACGCTTCGTTGACCTCGATCAGCTCGTAGTCGGCGATCGCCTTGCCTTCCTTCGCCATCAGGTTGCGGACGGCGGCGATCGGCGCGAAGAAGAGGTCACGCGGCTCGGTGGCGCCCGTGGCGTACGCCGAGATCACGGCGTCGATCTCGAGGCCGTGCGCCTGCGCGTACTCCAGGGACGCGACCACCACGGAGGCGGCCCCGTCGTTGAGGCCGGGCGCGTTGCCGGCCGTGACCACGTGCTCCTCGAGATCGTCCGGTGCGTCGCGCACGAACGCCGGCCGCAGCTTGCCGAGCGCTTCGAGCGAGGTATCGGCGCGAGGGCCTTCGTCGGCGTCGACGACCGTCACCCCTCGACGGCTCTTCACCTCCACCGGCACGATCTCGTCGCCGAAGGCTCCGGCCTGCGCCGCCGCCAGGGCCTTCTCGTGTGAGCGGAGGGAGAACGCGTCGGCGTCCGCCCGGGAGACCCCGGCCTTGGCGGCCGTGTACTCCGCATGGCCGCCCATGTGGCAGGCACCGAACGAGCACCAGAGGCCGTCGTGGATGAGGCCGTCCTCCAGCGTCTGATTCCCGAACTTCACGCCTTCACGCATGCCCCGCGCGTAGTAGGGAACCGCCGACATCGACTCCATGCCTCCCGCCACGATCAGCCGGGCGTCACCGGCTCGGACGGCCTGGGCGGCGAGCATGACGGCCTTGAGGCCCGAGCCGCAGACCTTGTTGACGGTGAAGGCCGGAACCGTCGCGGGCACGCCCCCGTTCACCGCCGCCTGGCGGGCAGGCGCCTGCCCCGCTCCGGCCGTCACCACGTGGCCCATGATCACTTCATCGACTTCGTTCACGTCGATGCCCGAACGGTCGGTGGCGGCACGAACGGCGATGGCACCCAGCTCCGGCGCGGAAAAGCCACTCAAGCCGCCGAGGAACCGCCCGATCGGCGTGCGCGCCCCACCCTTGAGGATGACCGCGGTCGTGGCTGGATCACTCATCTGTCTGAACCCCTGCGTGCGTTCCCGCCCCAAAAAAGCCCATCAAGATACCAAGATCCTCCAGCCCGGTCATGTCGCGGAATCCGGGGCCGCGCGCCCGGCCCGACCGACTAGTCGTCGATGAGCTGCGGCCGATCGGCGTCGCGGTCCAGCCGGCCCCAGGGCACACGTGGATCGTGCTCGAACACGAGCAGCCAGTCCTCCTCGAGCGAGCGCTTCCACAGGCCTCGCTTCGATTCGAGCGTCACGAGTGGCTCGAGATCGTATCCCATGATCCACGGAAGCGGAATGTGGGCCGACGTCGGGCAGACGTCGGCCAGATAGCACGCCACATCCCCCTCGCTCTCGATGAGCACCGACTGGTGGAACGGTGTGTGGCCGGGGGTCGGAACGACGCGGATGCCCTCCGTGACCACGCCGTCGCCCTCCACCAGGTCCCAAAGGCCCGCCTCGGTGATCGGGTCGAAGTTTTCGGGAAGGTAGCTGGCACGGATCCGCTCGTTGCGGCTATGGGCGAAGTCGAGCTCCCGGCGCTGGACGACGTGGCGGGCATCCGGAAAGCTCGGCCGCACGACCCCGTCGGCCCCGCGCACCGTGTTGCCGCCCGCATGATCGAAGTGCAGGTGGGTATTCAGGACGATGTCCACGTCGGAGGGGTCGAACCCGGCGTCGCGAATGCCGTCCTCCAGGCGCGTGGGATCACCCCTGTTCGAGATGCCGTAGATCTCGGCGAACTTCTCGTCGTACTTGTTGCCGACGCCCGTGTCGATGAGCACGAGCGCGTTGGGTGCCTCGACGAGGAGGCATCTCAGCGCGAGCGGAATGCGGTTCCTGATGTCCGCCGGAATTCGGCGCTCCCAAAGGGGCTTGGGAACCACGCCGAACATCGCGCCACCGTCGAGTTGCTGAACCCCGGCCTCGACGCCGTGGAGGCGGATCGAGCCGACCGCGGTCGAGCGGCTGAGCGGCAGGCCGTCGTGGACATAGCTCATGGCCTTCTCCTCTTCCGTTCGCAGCCGGGCAGGTCCAACGAGTACTGCTCGGGATCGAACCGCTTCCTCTGGCGACGTCGCTTCAGATACCACTGGAGCGTCGAAAGATCCTCGATGCCCCTCCCCCCGGCCTCGTCCAGGAGCCGGAGCAGGACGCGCGCGGTAGCCAGCGCGTCGCCATGCGCACGATGCCGGGCATGGATCTGCACGCCGAAATGTCGCGTGACCTCGTCCAAGTTGCGCCTCCGCAGCCGGGGCACCAGCCGTCGCGACATCCTCACGGTACAGAGTCTGGGCACCTCCGGAGCGTCACCGGTGGCGCGGAGCAGCTCGGCGGACACGAAGCCCCAATCGAACGTGGCATTGTGGGCCACGAACACGCGTCCACGCAAACGGCCATCGATCTCGTCAGCCACATGGTCGAAGAAGGGCGCCTCGCCCACCATCTCGGTGGTGATCCCGGTGAGCGCCGTGATCATGGGTGGAAGCGCCCGTCCCGGGTTCACGAGCGTCTCATACTCGTCGATGATGGTCCCGCGGTGGACCTCGATGATCGAGATGTCGATGATCCGGTGGCCGCCCCAGGAGGCGCCTCCGGTGGTCTCGACGTCGACCACCGCGAACCGGACGTCCTTGAGCGCAACGCCGAGAGGAACCACCGTGGGATCGAGCGTCCAGACGCCCTCGCCGTCCACCTGGAAGCGGGGGTCGGCGCCGAGGAGCTGGAAGACCGCCGCGGACGCCGCGCCGGGATGGCCCGAGAGACCGAGGACGTCACGTGCGAGATCGAGCGTGTGCTGCGGGCCCGCGGCGAGCCGGTTGGCGGCCGTACGTACGAGAGAGGCGTCGCCCCCTCGGATCACGCGTCCCGCTCGGCCTGTGTGATCGCGAAGGAGAGCGCCTCCAACTCCATCACGAGATTGACGTCCTCCACGGGTACCCGCGGCGGAACGTTCAGGCGAAGGGGCGCGAAGTTCAAGATCCCCTTCACCCCGGCGTCCACGGCACGGCCGGCCATCTCCTGGGCCCCCGCCGCCGGAAGGGCCAGAATCACGAGCTCGACGTCGAGCGCCTGAAGCGTCGGTTCGAACACGTCCGGTGATTCGATGGTCAGCTCGCCCCACCTCTGCCCGATCTTCTCCGGGTCGGAGTCGAAGATCGCGACGCACTCGTACCCGCGGGATCTGAACGCCGGGTACTCGAAGAGCGCCAGACCGATGCGTCCCGCGCCCACGAGCGCCACCCGCCAAGTCCGGTCGATGCCCAGGATTCGACCCAGGCGAGTGCGAAGCTCCTCGACCTGATAGCCGAGCCCGCGCTTTCCGAATGACCCGAAGTGCGACAGGTCCTTGCGCACCTGCGCGGCCGTGGTCTGGCCGCGAGCCGCCAGCTCCTCGCTCGACACGGTGCCGCCCGGAAGCTCGAAGCCCTCGAGAGAGCGAAGGTAATGCGAGAGACGACGAACCGTGCTCTCTGGGATCTTTCTAGTCGCCAATGTGCTGAAAAGCCAATGTCTACGCGGGATTTTGCCGTTCTTGTGAAATTGTTCACAAATCTAGAGACGGCACGTACTCACGGCAACGCGCTCAACGAAGCGCACGCGCGAGTCGAATGAACTGCTCCGGGGACAAGCGCTCCGGGCGATCTTCGGGAGCCGCCCCCGTCGACGCGAGGGCCGCGTCGATCGAGGTCTCGGCATACCGGAGCTCGGAATGGTCGCGCAGGATCCGTCTGAGCTGCTTGCGGCGCCACTGGAACACGGCGCGAACCAGATGGCGCAGCCGCGCTTCCTCCTCGGCATCCATCGGCGCCGGTCGCAGGGGCGTGATCCGTACGACTGCCGAGTCGACACCGGGAACGGGCCGGAACGCACCGCGCCTCACCCTGAAGAGTCGCTCCACCCGTGCGACGCTACGTACGCCGACCGAGAGGGCACCGTACGCCTTCGTTCCGGGCGGAGCCACGATCCGGTCGGCGACCTCCTCCTGGACCATGAGCACGATATCGAGCGGGCGAGGGCGCTCGAGCAGGCGAAAGATGATCGGCGTGGTGATGTTGTAGGGAATGTTGCCGACCACGCGCGCCCCATCGATGCTCCGGAGCAGCTCGTCGAGCGGGGCGGCGAGCACGTCGCCGTGCACGACCTCGACGTCGTCGCGGCCCCCATATCGGGCGGCGAGCTCGGAAGCGAGCGCGTCATCCAGCTCGACCAGGAGCAACCGCCCCACCCGCCCCGCCAGATGCCGGGTCAATGCCCCTCGGCCGGGTCCGATTTCGAGCACTTCGTCGTCGGGGCCCGCACCGACGGCATCGACGATCTTGCGCTGCAGGTTCGCGTCGACGAGAAAGTTCTGGCCCAGCGAGCGCTTGGCCCGCGCGTTCACACTCGAACGACCAGGGCCGTGCGATCGTCGGCGAGCGCCGACCACTGTGCGTCCGAGGTCAGCTCGAAGAGCGCATCTATGATCTCGGGCGCGGTCTGGAATCGGTTCTGCACGGCCGTCTCGACCACCTGGGCTTCCCCGTTCTTCAAGCCACGGGTCGCCAGGGTGTCCGAAAGGCCGTCGGTGAAGAGGAGCAGGAGGTCACCGCTCTCGTGCCAGGCGATGCTTCCCTCGGAATACGAATCGGGACCGGCGAATCCCACGGGTGGATCGGTCGCGCCGAGACGGTCCGAGCTCCCATCTTCACGCACGACGAAGGCGTGGGGGTGGCCCGCGTTGGCGTACACGAGCACGCCGGCGGCTGGATCGATGACGCCGTAGAAGACGGTCAGGAACATCTCGGTGGTCGCGAGCTCGTCGCTCAGCGCGTCGTCGAGCTTGCGCAGCACGGCAGCCGGCGACTCCGCCTCGCGAGCGTAGATGCCGGCCGCGCTCATCGCGAGGGTCATGATGAGCGCCGACGGAAAGCCGTGGAGCGACACATCGCCGAGCATGACCCCGACCCGCCCGCCGGGCAGCTCGAAGAGCTGGTAGAAGTCGCCTCCCACCTGTTCGGTCGGCTGAACCCGGGCCGCAGCCTCCGCGGCCTCGAAGCGCTCGGCGACGGGCAGTAGCTTCATCTGCAGGTCGTGGGCGAGCTCCATCTCCCGGGCCATCCGCTCCTTCGAGAGGCTCTCCCGCACGAGCCTGTGGTTCTCGATCGCAGCGCCGATCTGCGAGGCGATGGCCGCCAAGAGCTTCTGGTTCGCCGCGCTGAATCGTCCGCCGTCCTGGCGTCCAATGAGGTTGATCACCCCGACCGTGCGTGATCCCCCCGATGCAGGGGAGTACCGGATGGGCACGGAGAGGAAGGAGTCGGCCGTGCCGCCGCGGTCACGCTCGGCAGCGCTCGGTTGGCGCGACGCGATGATCGCTCGGCCGTCCCGGAAGACCATCGCGGTGATCGTGTCGGGGTCGTCGGGTCGGAGCGGGCCCGATCGTCCATCGTCGCCCACTTCCGCGGCGATGTGAAGCTCGTCGTCGGCCGAATCGTGTACCCAGAGCGATCCCCGCTTGGCGCCCATCACGTCGCGCACCTCGCCGAGGATCGAGGCGGCGCCGCTGTCCATGTCGAGCGTCGATCCGAGCGTCTCGCTGATCGAGTACAGGAGATTGATCTCCTCGAAGCGTTCGGAGAGCTCGTAGGTGAAGAACTGGATCTCACGCGTCGCCTCGAACCCCTGGGCGAGCGCCGGAGTCAGCGCTTGGGAGACTGCCTCGACCGGGGCTTTGGCGGCTGAGAGCACCTCGAGCCGCAGCTCCGCCCCGAGATGGGGAACAATGGGTGTCGAGCACGGCGGCGACGCGTCCCCGGGGTCGGGCCCGTCCGTTTGATAGAGGACCTCGTCCGCGGTTCCGGGCTCATGCGCGGGCACGATGATGCGCAACACGGCGCCGAACGCACGCTCGAAGTGCTGCAGGGTCTCGAGGACCGGCTCCGGCAGCGTCTCGAGGACGAGCCGGTCCGGGCTGTTCAAGCCCGGGCGCCACCTTCGAGGGCGCTACCCGAATCGAGCCGCAGCACGAGCGTCACCTCGTTCCCGAGGTCGTTGTACGACACCTCGTCGAGTAGCTGGCGCATGAGGAAGAGCCCGCGCCCGCATGGCCGTGACACGTTCTCGGGGCGCGTCGGATCGGGAATCGAGGTCGGATCGAACCCGAGGCCTTCGTCCCTGATCGTGGCCTGAAGCGTTCCCGGTCCCATCGAAACCTCGATCACCACGCGCTTGGACGGATCGTGCGCGTTGCCGTAGAGCATCGCGTTGGAGAGCGCCTCGGTGAGGCCGACCTTGAAGTTGAGATTGAGCCGCCTCGCATGGTCACAACAGGTCGCGCAACGACTCAACACGTAGTCGACCGCCGAATCGATGGATTGGATGTCGGTCGAAAGCTCGAGAACGAGGTCCCGGTCCATGGCGCCCATCCTTGGCCAGGGGGTCCTCAAAAGCCCTCGAGTGCTTGGCGCTTGTCGTCGGCGATCCGGAACAGCGTGTCGAGCTTCGTGAGCTCGAAGAGCGTTCTCAGGTCTTCGTTCAGGCTCGAGAGGCGAAGCTCACCTCCCTGCTCGCGGATCTTCTTCGAGAGGCTCACGAGCACCCCGAGGCCCGAGGAGTCGATGTAGCCCGTGTTTGCGAAGTCGATGATGAACTTCAGATCGCCACCCTCCAATTGCTCCAGCACCTGCTGCTTGAGCTCCTGCCGGTTACCGACGATGAGTTGGCCCTCGACCTCTACGAGGGTGACATCCCCGTTCTTCGACACCTGAAAGCTCATTGGATTTGGTGCTCCTGGCGTGGTTTTGGGTGTCGGGCCCGTGGGTGGGACGGACGAGCCGCATGTCTGGGTCGACCCGCACAATACTAAAAAAGGAACAAATGGCCACGCAAGGAAATACCCCCGGCCGCAAAGCTCACTCCGCCATGAGCGCCGTGATGCACGAAACCGCCACGATGTCCGCCGCCAGGGCGCCGCGAGAAAGGTCGTTGAACGGGCGCGCCAGGCCCTGCAAGACGGGGCCCAACGCGACGGCTCCGCCGAGGTACTGGACCAACTTGTAGGCGAGGTTGCCGGCCGCCAGGTCCGGAAAGACCAGCACGTTCGCGCGGCCCGCCACCGGCGATCCGGGCGCCTTGCGCTCTGCCACCGCCGGCGAGAGCGCCGCGTCGCCCTGAAGCTCGCCGTCCGCGGCGACGTGGGGCATACGGGCGCGAAACAGCGCCAGCGCCTCGCGCGCCAGGGTCACCGCCTCGCCCTCCGCCGAACCCTTCGTCGAGTACGAGAGGAAGGCGACCCTGGGCTCGTCACCCACGACCCGTCGGCGAGCCACGGCGGCCGACGCCGCGATCTCCGAGAGCTGCAGCGCGCTCGGTCGCGGGACGACAGCGGCGTCGGTGAAGGTGAGCACCTCGGGGCCGGCCGCGTGGTCCGGGCCGAAGACCATGTAAAACGACGAACTCACCGTCCTGATCTCCTCGGCCAACCCCACGCAGACGAGCCCCGCGCGCACGACGTCGGCGGTGGTCCTGACACAGCCGGCGACCGCGCCGTCGGCGACCCCCTCCTCGATCATCACCCCCGACTGATAGAGCGGGTCGCACGCCATTCCCAAGAGCACCTCCTCCGCGTCACCGCGGCCCGCCCGGCGCTCCCGCAGCCTGTCGAGGGTCCGGCGGATGAGAACCGGGTCCGTGGGGTCCTCGATGCGCACGGAGTCGGGATCGACGCCTCGCGCGGTCAACGCGGCCACGATCTCGTCGGGGTCCCCGACGAGGAGGGCGTCGAGAAGCCCCCCCCCGACGCACTCGGCGACCGCGTCGACCACCCTCGGCTCGGCGCCTTCCGGGTACACGACGGTCCGGCGGCGGCCGCGCGCACGGGATCGAAGGAGGTCGAGGAAGTCGCCGACCGACCGCTCGGCGGCGTGGAGCATCATCTGCCCAGCTTCTCGTGGAGCTTCTCGAGCACCATGGCATCGACGAACTTCGAGACGTCACCGCCCAACGCCGCGACTTCGCGCACGAGCGACGACGAAAGGAACGAGTTGTTGACGTCCGGCACGAGGAAGATGGTCTCCACACCGGGCCAGAGCTCCTGGTTCATCTGAGCCATCTGCAGCTCGTATTCGAAGTCCGAGATGGCTCGGAGCCCGCGGATCACCAGATGGGCACCACGCTCCTGCGCGAAATCGACGAGCAGGCCGCTGAACACCGTGGCCTCGACCCGCTCCTCACCGCCGAAAACCGCCCGGACGAGCGCCACGCGCTCTTCGACCGTGAAGAGCCCCGCCTTCTGATGCGTGCTCGTGTGGGCGACGGCCACGATGATGCGATCCGCGACGCGCAGTCCACGCCGAATGATGTCCTCGTGTCCGCGCGTGATCGGATCGAAGGAGCCAGGGTAGAGGGCCACGATCTCGCTGGGTCGGCTCATCGGCGGCGGGTCAGGGTCGTGAGGGCCGTGTCTCCGTACCGCCTGGTTGTGGCGTCGGCGGGAAGGGAGAGCGATTCGCGGAAAGGATGCTCCAACCAGAGTTCGTTGGCAAACGGGTCGTCCTCGAAGGCCGTCAGGAGGCGGCTCGCGGCTCCGCTCCCGTACGGCGGGTCTGCAAGCGCGATGTCGTAAGGGTCCTCGACCCGGGACAAGAACCGGAAGACGTCGTCGCCCACGACCGTGCACGCCTCGCCGGCGCCGAGCTTGTCGACATTGGCGGTGATGACCCGCAGCGCTCCGTGAGCGCGCTCGACCATGACCACCGACGCGGCTCCGCGGCTGAGCGCCTCCAGCCCGAGCGCGCCCGACCCGGCGAACAGGTCGAGAACGGTGGCGCCGGGGAGGCTCGGCCCCATCGCGGACATCCACGCTTCGCGCACACGGTCGGTGGTCGGCCGCACCCCGCGGCCCTTCAAGGTCTTGAGCCCATGACCCCTCCAGCGACCCGCGATGATCCTCATCCGTCTCCCTCGCTCGGCCGCAGATCGGCCAGCTTGGCCTGGGCGCTCACCCGGCCTCGCCACTCGTTTCGCTCGAGACGAAAGAGCACGTCGTAACAGTCGTCGCCCAGGGTTTCGGGGACAAAGCGGCCGGCGAGTCCGAACCCGATTCCTTCCAGGGCGGCCACGCCCTGCCGCATGGTGACCTTGAGGTGGTCGGCTCCGACGACCCGCGCTCCCGTGAATCGCACGGCCCGAGCCCGCAGCAACGGGCCCGGGTTCCCGACACCGTGCGGCGCCAGGTAGCTCATCCAGCGCACCAGCTCGACGTCGATCTCGCCGAGCTCGACGTCGACGTCGGGCCGCAGGCGCGGTCTCAGGTCGTCGGGCCCGAGCCTGTCCCTGGCTGCCCGGTTGAACGCGGTCCGGAAGGCCTCGAGCGCTCCGGGTCGCACGTCCATGCCGGCCGCCTGACGGTGGCCTCCGAAGCGGTCGAGGTGCTCCGCGCACTCCCGTAGCGCCTCGTAGAGGTGAAACCCGGGAATGGACCGCGCGCTGCCGCGCGCGCCGTGCGGGCCCAGCGCCACGAGCACGACCGGACGGTGGATGTGCTCGACCACCCGCGACGCGACGATGCCGATGACGCCCGGGTGCCAGCCCTCGGCCGCGAGAACGACCCCGAAGTCGCGGTCGGGATCATACGTGTCGCCGAGGAGGTCGAGCGCCTCCTCGAGTGTCCGCCGGTCCTCGTCACGGCGCCGGGTGTTCGTATCGTCCAAGTGCGCCGCGAGATCAGCCGCCTCGCGAACGTCGTCCGTCAACAGCAAACGGAGGGCATCCGCCGAGTCCCCGATGCGCCCGGCCGCGTTGATTCTTGGAGCCACACGGTAGCCGAGCTCGCCCGACGTCACCGACGCCGGGTCCACGTTCGACACGGCGAGCAGGCTCCGCAGACCCTCGATGCGCGTTTGGGCGAAGCGACGTAGGCCGAGGTGGACGAGCACCCGGTTCTCGCCGCTGAGCGGCACGAGGTCGGCTACGGTCGCGAGCGCGACCAGCTCCAGGTACTCGACCAGCTCCTGCCGATCGCCCTCGAGCTCGGCATGGATCAGCTCGCACAGGCGATAGGCGATTCCGGTCCCACAGAGCCCCTTTTCGGGGTACGCGCAGTCCGACCGCTGCGGATTCACCACCGCGAAGGCGTCGGGCAGGGAATCCGATACCGTGTGGTGGTCGGTGACGACGACGTCGAGTCCGGCGACGCGGGCTGCGGCTATGGTTGCGTGCGCGCTCGTACCGCAATCGGCCGTGACGATCAGCCGGGCGTCGGCGGCGAGCGCCGCCCCCAGCCCGCCGGCCGAGAAATCGTATCCGTCCCGCAGACGGTGCGGGACGAAGGGCACGACCCGCCCGCCCAACCTGCGCAGCACACGCGTGAGCAGCGCCGTCGCGCAGATGCCGTCCACGTCGTAGTCGCCGTGCACGAAGATGGTCTCCCCCGCGCGCACCGCTTGCGCGATGCGCGCGGCCGCGCGGACGCCGTCGGCGAGCAGCCGCGGATCCGCGAGATGGTCGGGATGCGGCCTCAAGAACCGCTTCGCGGCATCGGGCGTGTCGACGCCACGAGCCGCCAGAATGGCGCACACCGTGCCCGGCAGCCGCAGCGCGTCACGGAGGTCGCCGACCCTCGTGGGCTCGGGTGGCCGCGGCGCTTCCCACCGTGCGGAAGGGGGCCGCAGGCGACCTTCGCCCCGGCCGAACCCCGAAGGGCTCACTACCGGTCGTCGCCTCCGCCCTCGCCGGACAGAATCGCCGACACGGCGGCCGGCTTCGGGGGCCCATCGTGAGAGCCGGCTTCGGACGCGTCGTCGGACGACTCCGCCGGCTCGACGGGCCCTTCGGCGGCACTCGCCTCGGCAGCACCCGAACGCGCGTCTGACCCCCCTCCAGGCTCGGGAGCCGCGAGAATGACGCCGCATGCCTCGCAGCGGATGAGCGCCTCCCCGTGCCGGACCTCGTTCTGGGCCTGCGGCGGCACGATGCCGAAGCAATGGCCGCAGGCCCCATCGTCGGTCAGCTCGGCGACAGCCACGCGGCGGCCACCGTCACGGATGGCATCGTAGACCTTGAGCTCCTTCGGATCCATGGCCGCTGCAAACCCCTCACGCTCCTTCTGGAGGCCCTCCAGCTCCTTTGTGGCCGCCGAGCGCTTCCCGAGCAGCTCCTGCTTCTTCGGCTCGACGAGCTCGCTGGCCTCGGTGTAGGCGGCCTCCAACTCTTCGACCCGCTCCTCACCCTTGCGGACCTGATCGATGAGGGCGTACGCCTCCTGCTCGTCACTCTGCAGCGAACGCTTCACCATCTCCAGCTCGGCGCTGACCGCCGCCTCCTCGCGCAGGTTCCGGACGGCACCGAGACGTTCCTCGAGTCGGCTGATGCGTTCGCGCTTCTCGACGGTGGCCCGTTCGAGGCGGCGCTCCTCGAGTTTCATCTCCTTGAGGCGATTCCGGCTCGTGGCGAGCTCGCTCTCGAGGAGGAGGGAGGGCTCCTCCACCTGCTCGAACAGAGGATCGAAGTCCTGGATCCGCACCCGTGCTTCACGGATTCGTGCGTCCAGCTTCTGCAGTTCCTTGAGTGCGGTTCGGCGTCGCTGCGTCATCGGCTCGATTCGTTCGGGTCTCGTTCGGGCTTTCGGCGCATGGCCGAGGCCCAGTAATTCCGGTCCAACTCCCTGAGCTCGGTGGCGAGCTTCGACTTGACCGCCATGAGCTCGAGCTTCTCCTCGTCCTTCGCCGCGGCCTCGATGCGGCGCTGGAGATCCTGGATGCGTTGGTCGAGCGCCGACACGCGAATTCGGTTGACCGAATGCGTGAAGACGTCGATACCGTGCGCGAGCTCCCCCGGATCGGCGAGAATCTCGCCGAACCTCTGCGCGACGACAGGATCCATCGTCGCGGGTGGAGCTCGCAGATCAGGGTCGTCGAGAAGTGCCTGAAAGATGGCTCGGTAGTGCGGATCTTCAAAGTCCTCGGGCGAGATCAGCTCGGCGGCGCGCTCGATCCACTCGACACCCCGGACCATGATCTTGAGGAGATGCGCCTCGCCACCGCCGCCCCGAATACGTGCTCGCACCATAGGCGCTTGCGGTCGCGGGCGGTCACGGGCGGGAAGGCCGTGAAACGGCCGTACCTTCTCCATCTCTGCTTGCAGAGTCTCTGGCCGGACGCCCGTGCGGTCGGCCACGCGCTGGACGTAGATGTCTCGCAGCGCCGGGTCCTGGGCGGCCCGCAGCGTAGGCAACAGCCGATCGACCGCCGAACGCGTGCGCTCGATGGACGCGAAGTACTCGCGCTCCTCGAGGATCTGGAGCTTGCGGTCGAGCACGTCGACCGCGTCGTCGACGAGCGCGGACAGCGCTGCGGCCCCCTGCCCACGCACGAGGCTGTCCGGGTCCTCTCCCGGCGGCAGCGTCACTACGGCCGGATGGAGTCCGGCCTCGAGGAGAACGTCCCCCGCTTTGAACGTCGCGCGCAGGCCGGCGGCGTCGGAATCGAAGAGCAGGACCACGCGCTTGCAGTAGCGTGACAGGAGCTTCGCTTGCTCCGGGGTGAGCGCGGTTCCGAGAGGAGCCACGACGTTCTCGATCCCAGCGGCCGCCAATGACACCACATCCATGTATCCCTCGACCACCATGGCGGACTCTTCCCGACGGATGAGGTTCTTCGCCCAAGAGAGTCCGTAGAGGTTCTCACCCTTGTGGTAGATGGGCGTCTCGGGAGAGTTGATGTACTTCGGCGCGTCACCGCCGCTGCCTTCCAGGACCCGTCCACCGAAGGCGATGACCTTCCCGGACAGGCCCTCGATGGGAAACATCACGCGCCCCCGGAACCCGTCGTACGGTTCGCGACTGCGATCGCTCACCTTGAGGAGGCCGAGCGAGAGCATCATGTCCTCGTCGAAGCCGTGCTTCGTCGCGGCCTCACGGAAGGCACGCCACTCGTCGGGCGCGAATCCGAGATCGTAGCGCTCCGCCACGTCCGCGCCGATTCCCCGGCCCTCCAGGTAGGCGCGGGCGGGCGCGCCGACCCCGTCGTCGAGAAGCTGCTCGCGAAACCACTGGCGTGCGAAGGCGTTCACCTCGTACAGCGGGCGGTTCGGGTCGTCCTCCTGCATGGAGCGCTTCACCTCGCGCACCTCCACCCCCGCCCGTCCAGCCACGAACTTCACCGCCTCGACGAAGTCCATTCCCTGGCGCTCCATGACGAAGTCGAAGACGCTGCCCGACTTCCCGCAGCCGAAGCATTTGTAGAACCCCTTGTCCGGAACGACG
>Ga0299906_10002320_pt1 | contig 15860 bp, 13 predicted proteins | sample RVTome_14_FD_200259 | JGI IMG/M metagenome (GOLD analysis project Ga0299906, IMG submission 200259) | Soil microbial communities from uranium-contaminated site in the Upper Colorado River Basin, Wyoming, United States - RVT145D125 (version 2) ... | reverse complement strand
CGCCCCACCCCGCCCGACCCCATTACGGATCTGTTGGTCGTTGGCGGGCGAGCACGGCGTCGAGCGGACTGGGCCGCGACTGGTGCGCGTGGTACTCCAGGAAGTCGATCACCGCCCGGCGGCTCGCGTGGTACTCGGCATGGGCCAGCACCTCGGCACGGCGCCGGGGACGCGGGAAGGGCACCTCCACCACGTCGCCCACCGTGGCGGCGGGACCGTCGGTCATCAGGATGAGCCGGTCGGCCAGGTAGAGCGCCTCGTCCACGTCGTGCGTCACCATCACGACCGTCTTGCCCGACGACTCCCACACGCCGAGCAGCGTGTCCTGCAGATCGAAGCGGGTGAGGGAGTCGAGCATCGAGAAGGGCTCGTCGAGCAGCAGGAAGCGCGGCTCGGAGGCCAGCGCCCGGGCCAGCGACACGCACTGCTGCGTGCCGAGCGACAGCTCCAGCGGATGTTGCCGGGCCGCGTCGCTCACGCCCACGACGTCCAGGTAGTGCTCCACGGGCTGGCCCTTCACGTCACGCGCGCGCCCCGTGGCGGCGAGCGCCACGTTCTGGCGCACCGTCAGCCACGGCAGCAGGCACGGCGACTGGAAGACGATGCCGCGCTCGGGCCCCGGAGCGGTTACCTCGGTGCCGTCGATGATCACGCCACCGAGCGTCGCCTGCTGCAGCCCGGCCAGGATCGAGAGCACCGTGGACTTGCCGCAGCCGGAATGCCCGAGGATGGCGACGAACTCGCCCTCGCGGATGCGCGCGTTCACGTCCTTGACGGCGGTGACGGGGCCCGCGGAGGTCGGGAAGACCTTCGTCAGACCGGTGAGCTCGAGCGGAATGGCGGGTGTCACGTCGTGTCTCTCCTCACGTCTCACCCTTCCACGACCGCCGGCTGCGCCCCGGCGGTCCATCGCCGTCGCGACGACGGCCGCAGCGACGCGGTCAAGGTGGCGAGCACATGGGCGCGCGCCCGCGAGGCGTCCTCGTCGTGGGCGATCTGCGACACCGTGCGGGGCCGCGGAAGGTTCACCGGGATGGGCTCGCCGAGCGTGGCCGGAGGCCCCGGCACGATCGGCACGATCCAGTCCGACAGCAGGATGGCCTCCTCGACGCTGTTGGTGATCATCACCGTGGTCACGGGACGCTCGGCCGACTGGCAGAGCCGCGCGAGCTCCTGCTGGAGCGTCTCGCGCGTGAGGGCGTCGAGCGCGCCGAAGGGCTCGTCGAGAAAGAGCAGCGCGGGGCGCGTCGCCAGGGCACGGGCCAGCGCGACACGCTGCCGCATGCCGCCGGAGAGCTGGCCCGGCCGGCGGCTGGCGGCGTTGCCGAGGCCCACCTGCTCGAGGGCGCGCCGTGCCGTCTCGGTCTGCTGCGCGCGCGGGAGCTGCGGACTCGTCGCGCCGACGGCGAGGCGCACGTTCTCGAGCGCCGAGAACCACGGGAAGAGCGAGTAGTTCTGGAACACGAAGGCCGCGTCGGACCGTACGCCCCGCACCGGCTCGCCCCCCACGAGCACGCGCCCGGCATCGGGCTCCACGAGCCCGGCCAGGATCCCGAGCAGCGTGGACTTGCCGCTCCCCATCGCGCCGACAATCGAGACGAAGGCGTGCTGGTCCACGGCGATCGAGACGTCGGCCAGCGCGTGACGGGGGCCCTCCCGCGCCGCGAACGACTTGGCGATGCCGTGTGCCTCGATGAAGCTCACCGGTCGTCTCCTCTCGTCACGACCGCGCCCTTACTGCGCACGGCTGAAGTCGACGGCCTTGTGGACGGCGTGCATGACCCGATCGAGCAGGAAGCCGATGGCGCCGATCGTGAACACGGCCACCATGATCCGGCCCAGCGAGTCGGAGCTCCCGTTCTGGAACTCGTCCCAGACGAACTTCCCGAGCCCGGGGTTCTGGGCCAGCATCTCGGCCGCGATCAGGACCATCCAGCCGACGCCGAGCGAGAGCCGCAGCCCGGTGAAGATGAGCGGCAGCGACGAGGGGATCACGACCTTGACCAGCTTGGTCCACCACGGCAGCCGCAGCACGGTCGCCACGTTCATCAGGTCGCGGTCGATCGACGACACGCCCAGCGACGTGTTGATGAGCGCCGGCCAGAGCGAGCAGAGCGCCACGGTGATGGCCGACGTGATGAACGACTTCTCGAACATGGGATTGTCCGAGACGTACAACGCGCTCACCACGATGGTCACGATCGGCAGCCAGGCCAGCGGCGAGACGGGGCGGAAGATCTGGACGAACGGGTTGACGCCGGCGTTGATCGTGGGACTCAACCCGCAGAGGATGCCGAGCGGGACCGCCACGAGCGTGGCCACGAGAAAGCCCGCGAAGACGGTGAGGAGGCTCGTGCCGATCTGGTCGATGTAGGTCGGCTTGCCCGTATAGGCCGCCACGGTGACGGCCGCCGCGGGGTCGGCGGCCAGGATGGCCGCATGGCGGGCCGCCTGCCGATCGTAGAAGGCCGCCGCCTTCGCCCGCTCGACCTGGTGATCCGCCCAGAGCGCCCCGGCCTGCCGCCAGACGCCGACGGGCCCGGGGATCCGGCCCAGGCTGGTCTCGATGCTCGCGGCGGCCCAGCTCCACAGCGCGAGGAAGACGAGCACGGCGGCCAGCGGCACGGCGAGCTGACGCCCCAGCGCGGCGACGGGCAGGGTCGGGAAGCGCGGAACGGGAGGCTTGGCGACGGTGGTGGTGGACTGGCTCATGAGGTCTGCTGTGTTCCCTTCAGCCCGATCGGGAGGCGCTCGAGGTAGTCGTTGGGATGCCGTCCGTCGTACTCGACGCCGTCGATGAAGGCGTCGGTCGGCGGCCGGTAGCCGTCGGTGTCGAAGGGGAAGTCGGCCTCCTCGGCATGGCCTTCCTCGATGACGAGCCTCGCGGCGTCGAGGTAGATGTCCGGGCGGTACACCCGCCGCGCGACGTCGTGGTACCAGTCGTCCGGCTCGGCGGTCTCGATCTGTCCCCATCGCCGCATCTGCGTGAGGTACCAGACCGCGTCGCTGTAGTAGGGATAGGTCGCGTGGTAGCGGAAGAAGACGTTGAAGTCCGGCAGGCTCCGCACGTCGCCCTTCGCGTACTCGAACGTGCCGGTCATGCTGTTGGCGATGACGTCCGCGTCGGCCCCCACGTAGTCCGGCCGTGCCAGGATGTCCACCGCCTCCCGCCGGTTGGCACCGCCGCCGGCGTCGAGCCAGACCGCCGCCCGGATGAGCGCCTTGACGAGCGCCGTGTGGGTGTTGGGGTTGGCCTCGGCCCATGCGCGGGTGACGCCGAAGACCTTCTCCGGGTTGTTGCGCCAGATTTCGTAGTCGGTGATGACCGGCACGCCGATGTCACGGAAGATCGCCTGCTGGTTCCAGGGCTCGCCGACGCAGTACCCGTGGATCGTGCCCGCCTCGAGCGTGGCCGGCATCTGCGGCGGGGGCGTCACCGAGAGCAGGACGTCCGCCTGGATCTGCCCGGAGACGTCGGAGGCCGAGTAGTAGCCGGGATGCAGACCGCCGGCGGCCAGCCAGTACCGCAGCTCGTAGTTGTGCGTCGAGACGGGAAAGACCATCCCCATGCGGAACGGCCGGCCCTCGGCCCGGTAGGCGTCGACGACCGGCCTGAGCGCCGCGGCGCTGATGGGGTGCGCCACGCGTCCGTGCGCGTCCATCTCGAGGTGCGGCTGCATCCGCCGCCAGACGTCGTTGGAGACGGTGATGCCGTTGCCGTTGAGGTCCATGCTGAAGGCGGTGACGACGTCGGCCTGCGTGCCGTAGCCGATCGTGGCCGCGAGCGGCTGCCCGGCCAGCATGTGCGCGCCGTCGAGCGAGCCGTCGATGACGCGATCGAGCAGCACCTTCCAGTTCGCCTGCGGCTCGAGCGTGACGTAGAGGCCCTCGTCCTCGAAGTACCCCTTCTCGTACGCGATGGCGAGCGGCGCCATGTCGGTCAGCTTGATGAAGCCGAGCGTCAGTTGCGGCTTCTCGACCGCGAGCGGAATGGTGCGCGACGGGACGGCGGCACCGGCGGTCGCCGCCGGATCGGCGGTCGGGCCGCCGCAGCCGGCCGCCAGCAGCAGGGCTCCGAGCGCCCACGGTGCGGCGGCGGGGACGCGGCTCGTTGGGGCGTGCAGGCGCATCGTGTCTACTCTCCAAGGAAGACGTAGGTCAGCATCAGGTAGGGCGCGCTGTAGGAGGCGCCGGGCGTGGCCTCCCGCAGGAAGTCGCCGGTGAAGATGTGCGCGTAGCCGGCCGCCAGGTTCACGCGGTTCGAGAGCCGGCGCCGCACCTGCACGTCGAGCTCCTGGCCGACGTGCCGCGAGGCGGCGCCGCCGGCCACGAAGGCGATGCGGGCGCCGCCGGCGCTGTAGAGCCCGTCGGCCGATTCGGCCAGCCACCACGTGTGGTAGTTGACCGTGACGGGCAGGCCCGACCAGGGAGTGAGCGCGGCGCCGAGGCGGACGTGATGGAGGTTCCGCCAGCCGACCTGATCGGCCAGGCCGTACTTGTCGTGCGGCGTGGGGTAGAGCTGGTCGAACGTGCCCTGCACGCCGTCTGCCGCGTCGGCGTCGCCGGTGGCGTAGTTGTATTCCGTGGTGACGCGCGTCTCGAGTGGCGCGACCACGGGGGTGGTGAGCTGCACGTGACCGGCCCAGGCGTGGACGTCCTCGACACCCACGTCGCCGCGCTGCAGCGCGGCCTCGGCGCCGTAGCTCCAGTCGCCGGGAATCGCCCCGGCCAGCCGCACGCCGAGCGTCGTCGTGCTCAGCGTGCCGGCCCCGCCCGTCTCGAGCGGCCGGTTCTGGTCGCGACGCCAGTAGAGGAACGGCTCCAGCGTGCCGCGTGGCACGAGCGCGCCGGTCGACGCGTGCGCGCCGGCGAAGCGGTTGCCGTGGCCGCTCCGGTCGAGCTCGTCGGGGAGCAGCCGCACGACGGAGGTGCCGAACACGTCGACCGAGGCCTTCGAGCTCTGGAAGCGGGCTCGGACGCCGTCGAAGGTGCGCGCGGAGTTGAGCCAGCTCACGTGGCCCACCAGGCGCTGCTCCCCGTAGACGAGCTCCTGACGCCCGACGCGCACGCTGACCGGGCCCGACGCGCGTCCCAGATCCACGTACGCCATGCGGAGATCGACCGGCGCCCGGAACGGCACGCCCGTGGGGCCGATCGTCTTGTCGGCCACCCGCGCGTCCTGCACCTGGACGCGCGCCGACACGGCGTGGTCGGGCGCGATGGCGGCGTCGACGCGGAAGCGGCTGAGGAACCAGGCGTCGTCGCGTCCGCCCGTGAAGCCCGCGCCGCTCATCCCTTCGACCCGTTCCCGGAATTCGCCGCGCAGCCGGAGCCATGACGGCAGCAGATCCCTGCGCGCCGGTGCCTGGGCGGCCGTCGCCGGCGCCTGTACGTCGGCGGCCTGCTGTGCCGCGCCCGGCAGGGCGCTCGCACCGACGACGAGGACCGCGAGCAGGGCGGACTTGATGGCGTTGGTCGAGTCGACACACATGACAGCGCTCCACTCCGTCGAAAGCGGGCGTTCCCGAACTGCGCTGACCAACCGGCGAGCGCGAATCCTGACGACCTGCCGTCGTGGGCGAGCGAGAGGTCTGTGAGCGAGTGTCCTGCCGTGGCGGGCATGGTACGGACGAGGCACCTGGGCACTCACGCGTGTGACGGTCGGGATTTCCTGGAGCACACCGTTCGCAAGTGGTGTGCCGACCGGGCCGAAGCCGCGCGGCTTCCAGGATTTCCGCCTGTTTCCACGCGGAAGGTCTCGCCCGCCGGTCGCGGCGACTGACACGTTCCCGACAAATACGTCCACGATCCCAGGCAAGCAGACAACTTCGTGTGCTCGCTGTTCCCCCGGGGGGCGATCGCAGACTGGAGTCGCCGCACGCGTGGCGCGCGACACTGGTACATCCCCGTGCATTCTCGACGCGTGGCACGGGCCTTCCGCGTACGCAGTGGCCGTGCGTGGGCGGGACATCCAGGGAATCGGTCTGGCTACAGGCCTGTAGGGCAATCCGGAGACGTCGACAAAAGAGTCACCGCGTCTCCCATCCCCGCCGCGAGGCCCGTCCCTCACGCCGGCGGCCTGTTTGTCGCGTGGATTCGCGTTCCGGCATCGCGCGCGGGGGCAGCGCGCCGGGATGGCATCGAAGGTGCTTCGAGCTGCCGGCGTGACCCGCGCCGATCGTGTGTATCGTGGCTCGTGTCGCGTGGCGCGGACACGCGCCGCGTGGACGTGACCACCGCCGCGCTGCCGCTGCTGCGGCGCACGGCCGAGGGAACGCCCGACTTCGTGCTGACCCCGAGGCCGCGTGCCCGTCGCGCGTCGACGCCGCCGACCCAGGCGCTGCGCATGCCGGATCGCGCGCCGGGTCCCGGCGAGCAGTACCGGTTCCACGTCGACATGGGCGCGTGCATCGGCTGCAAGTGCTGCGTCGTGGCCTGCAACGAGCAGAACGGCAACCCGGCGGCGATCAACTGGCGGCGCGTCGCCGAGATCGAGGGCGGGTGGTACCCCGATGCGCACCAGCACTACCTCTCGATGGGCTGCAACCATTGCCTCGAGCCCACCTGTTTGGCCGGCTGCCCCGTGGATGCGTACACGAAGGACCCGGCCACCGGGCTCGTGCAGCACAGCGCCGACGCCTGTATCGGCTGCCAGTACTGCACGTGGAACTGCTCCTACGGCGTCCCGCAGTACAACGCCGAGCGCGGTGTCGTGGGCAAGTGCGACATGTGCCACGGACGCCTGTCGCTCGGCCAGTCGCCGGCCTGCGTGGCGGCCTGCCCCGAGGGCGCCATTCGCGTCGAGGTCGTCCAGGTGGAGGCGTGGCGCCGGGCGGTGACGGCGGCGCCGGCGGGCGACGGGCTGCCACGCGAGGACGGGAGCCTGTCGACCACGCGCGTCACGATGCCACAGGGCCTGCCCCCCGACGCCCGCGCGCGGCCGGCGCGGATCGAGCCCCAGGATCCGCACTGGCCGCTCGTGATCATGACCGTGCTCACGCAGCTCTCCGTGGGCACGCTCGTCACGGTGTTCCTGCTGCAACTGCTCGGCGGTCGTGCCGCCCTCGGCGCCGCGGCGATCGTTTCGTTCGGCGTCGCCGCGCTGGCGCTCGGCGCGTCGACGCTGCACCTGGGACGACCCGTGCACGCCTTACGCGCGCTCCGGATGTGGCGGCGGTCGTGGCTGAGCCGCGAGGTGCTGCTGTTCGGGTTGTTCTCCGGGGCCGCGGCGGTCTATGCCGGCGCGCTCTGGATCGGGCTGCCGTGGGCGTACCTGCCTGGTGCCGCCACGACCGTCCTCGGCGTGGCGGGTGTGGCGGCCAGCGGCTGCATCTACCGCGTGACGTCACGAGGGACGTGGAATACGCCGCTGACGCCGGCGGCCTTCCTGTTGACCGCCGGCGTGCTCGGCCCGTTGCTGGCCGGCGCGGTCGGCGCGGGAGACGCGCTGTGGCTGGCCGCGGCGTCCGCCGTCATGGCGAGCGCGCAGCTCGTCGTCCTGGCGCTGCGGTACGTCCGGCTGGCGATCGCCCGTCACGAGGAGCTCCGCGGCGCCGCGCGCCTGCTGGCCACGGTGCTGGCGCCGTGGCTCGCGGCCCGCGGCGCGCTGCTCGTGGCGGGCGGCATCGTGATGCCGCTGCTGCTGCCGACGCCCGTGGGGCTGGCGGCAGCGCTGCTGACGGCGACGACAGGCGAGCTGGTGGGCCGGTACCTCTTCTTCGTGAGCGCCCTGCCCACGCACGTGACCAGCGCCTATCTCCCGCTCGGCAGCGAGGTCGCCGCGTGACGCTCCGGCGGATGCTCGGGCTCGACACGCTGAGCGATCGGTACGCCTACGCCGTGGATCCGGTGGGCGGGTACACCTCGGCCACGCGCATCGCCGAACGGTGGGTGGCCACGACCTGCGGCTACTGCTCGGTGGGCTGCGGGATGCTCGTCGGCGTCAGGGACGGCACGGCAGTTGCCGTGCGCGGCAACGCCGACCATCCAGTCAATCGAGGCCTCCTGTGCCCCAAGGGACTCTCGGAGCACGAGACGCTCCAGGCCGAGACCCGCGCCCGGCAGACGCTGCTGCGCCGGGACGGCCGGCTGGTGCCGGTCTCCTGGCCCGAGGCGGTTGCCACGCTGGTCGACCGGTTTCGGGGCGTGCAGGCCGCACACGGTCGCGACGCCGTGGGCGTGATCAGCACGGGGCAGCTCGTGACCGAGGAGTTCTACACGCTCGGCAAGCTCGTCCAGCTGGGCCTCGGCACGCGGAATTACGACGGCAACACGACGCTCTGCATGTCGACGGCGGTATCGGGCTACAAGCGGTCGTTCGGCAGCGACGGCCCCCCGGGCGCGTACGAGGACTTCGAGAAGGCCGACTTCGTCCTGCTCGTGGGCGCCAACCTCGCCGACAACCATCCGATCCTCTGCCACCGCCTCACCGGCAACGTGATGGCCAGGCTCGTCGTGGTCGATCCCCGCGTGACGAAGACGGCGATGATGGCCGATCTGCATCTGCCGATCCGGCCGCGGTCGGATCTGGCGCTGGTCAATGGGCTCATCCATCTCGTCATCGAGCACGAGCTGTTCGATCGCGCCTACGTCGAGGCGCACACGAGCGGCTTCGACGCCCTGCGAGCGTCGGTACGGGAGTGCACGCCGGAGCGCGTGGCCGGAATCACCGGACTGGCGCCGGCCTGCATCCGCGACGTTGCGCGGGAGTACGCGCGGGCGCGGGCGCCGCTCATCGCCTGGACGATGGGGGTCAATCACAGCAGCAAGGGCACCGAGACGGTCAACGCGATCAACAACCTCGCGCTCATCACCGGCAACGTGGGGCGCGCGGGCGCCGCGCCACTGTCGATCACCGGACAGTGCAACGCGATGGGAACACGGGAGGCCGGCTTCACGTCGAGCCTGCCGGGCTACCGGCCGTTCGACTCCCCGCGGGACCGCGCCGAACTGGCCGCCATCTGGCGCATCGCCGAGGACCGGCTGCCCGCCGCGCGGGGACTGGCCTATCCCGACATCGTCGACGCGGTAGCGCGCGGCGAGATCCGCGCCCTCTGGATCATCGGCACGAATCCGCTGGTGTCGTTCCCGAACGTCGGGCACCTGCGCCGGGCGCTCGCCGGCCTCGACTTTCTCGTCGTGCAGGACGGCTTCCACCCCACGCCCACCTCGGAGCTGGCCGATCTGGTGCTGCCGGCGGCGATCTGGGGCGAGAAGGAAGGGACCTACACGAACACCGAGCGCCGGGTGAGCAAGGTGAACCGCGCGGTGCTGCCGCCGGGAGAAGCGAGATCCGACTTCGCGATCTTCCTGGACGTGGCACGGGCGCTCGGGTGCGCCGACGAGCTCTTCCCGGACTGGGCGCAGCCGGCCGAAGCCTTTGCGGAGTGGCGCCGTGTGTCGGCCGGCCGGCTCTGCGACTACTCCGGCATGACCCACGAGGCCATCGAGGAGGCCGGCGGCATCCAGTGGCCCTTCACGGTGGGGGACACGGAGCCGGCCGCGACGCGCCGCCTGTATGGCGACGGGGTGTTCGCCACGCCCGACGGCCGGGCCCGCCTGCTGCCCACGTCGTGGGAGCCGTTCCCCGATCAGCCCTCGCCGGACTATCCCCACGTGCTCAACACGGGGCGGACCGTCGAGCACTGGCACACGCGAACCAAGACGGGACAGGTGGCCATCCTCGAACGGCTCGCCCCGCACGCCTGGCTCGAGATGAACCCGCGCGATGCCCGCACGCTCGGCCTTCGGGACGCGCACCGGGTGGACGTCGTGTCGCGGCGCGGGCGCGTGCGCGGCCTCGAGCTGCGGCTCACCGAGACGGTGGCGCCGGGACAGGTCTTCGTGCCGTTCCACTTCGCCGAGACCAACGCCAACGAGGTGACGCAGAGCCTGTTCGATCCGGTGTCGCGCGAGCCGAACTACAAGCAATGCGCGGTGCGCGTGGAGCGCGCGGCGCCGGCGGAGGCGTCATGACGCGACTGGTGGTGGTGGGCAACGGGATGGCCGGTGTGGGGTGCGTGGAGCAGATCCTCACGTACCAGCCGCACTTCGACATCACCATCCTGGGCGAGGAGACGCACGTCAACTACGACCGCATCCGGCTGTCGCAGGTCCTGGCCGGCGAGCGCCCGATGGACGGCATCGTCCTCAATCCGCTCGACTGGTACCGGCAGCACGGCGTCACGCTGCGGGTGGGCGAGCGCGTCACCGACGTCGATCCGGAGCGCAAGGTGGTGGCCACGCCCTCGGGCGAGGAGACGCCGTACGACCTGCTGCTGCTCGCCACGGGCAGCCGTGCCTGGTATCCGCCGATCGACGGTCTCGGGCGCGACGGCGTGCTCGCGTTCCGGACGCTCGACGACACCCGCGCGTTGATCGAGCGCGCGCACGCCGGCACGCGCGCGGTCGTGATTGGCGGCGGCCTGCTCGGGCTCGAGGCCGCGCGGGGGCTGCAGGTGCGCGGGTGCGGCGTGACGGTGGTGCACGTCACCGACACGCTCATGGAGCGGCAGCTCGACTGGACCGGCGGCTCCTATCTCCGGTCGAAGATGGAGGCGCTCGGCATCACGGTGCTGCTCGAGCACACGACCGAGGCGGTGCTCGGCGGCGATCGCGTCGAGGGGCTCGCCTTCAGCGACGGCAGCGTCATCGAGGCCGACCTGGTGGTGGTGGCGGCCGGCATCCGGCCCAACGTGGAGCTGGGTCAACGGGCGGGCCTGGAGGTCAACCGCGGCATCGTCGTCAACGACCACATGGAGACGTCGCGTCCCGGCATTTTCGCTGTCGGCGAGTGCGTGGAGCACCGGGGCGTCTGCTACGGGCTGGTGGCCCCGCTGCTCGAGCAGGGGCGCGTGCTCGCAGCGACCATCACGGGCAACCGCGGGCCCACCTACGGCGGCACGACCGCGGCCGCGACGCTCAAGATCATGGGCGTCGACGTCTTCTCGGCCGGCTCCATCGTGGAGCGCGAGGGGTGCGAGCCGATTCGCTACGAGGACCCGACGCTCGGCGTCTACAAGAAGCTGCTGGTTCGCCAGGGGCAACTGGCCGGCGTCATCCTCGTCGGCGACACCTCCGACAGTCACCGGTACGTGGACTGGCTGCGCACCGCCGTGGACCTGACCGGGCAGCGCGCACAGCTCCTGTTCCCGCCTCCGGCCGCAGACCGCGGCCTCGACATCGCCCAGATGGCCGACGCCGAGACCGTCTGCGGCTGCACCGGCGTCACCAAGGGCACCATCGTCGAGGCGATCCACGCGCGCGGCGTCTGCACCCTGTCGCAGCTCAAGGAGACGACGCGCGCCAGCACGAGCTGCGGGAGCTGCAAGGTGCTGTGCGAGACGCTGCTGCGCGCCGTCGTGCCCGACTTCGAGGAGGAGAAGCCGGTCGCGATCTGCGGCTGCCTGCCGTTCAACCAGGAGCAGCTCCGCACGATTCTCCGCAGCCAGCGGCTGCGGTCGGTGCAGGACGTGCTCGATGTCTACGGCGACGGCGTCGGGTGCGAGGTGTGCAAGCCGGCGCTCAGCTACATCCTCGACATGCTGTGGTGCGGCGAGCATGCCGAGGATCGCTCGGCCCGCTTCATCAACGATCGGGTGCACGCCAACATCCAGAAGGACGGCACCTTCTCGGTGGTGCCGCGCATGCGCGGCGGCGTCACCTCGCCCGACGAGCTGCGGCGCATCGCCGACGTGGCCGAGAAGTACGAGGTGCCGATGGTCAAGGTGACCGGCAGCCAGCGGATCGATCTGCTCGGCGTCCGCAAGACGGATCTGCCGGCGGTCTGGGCCGAGCTCGGGATGCCGTCGGGCCAGGCGTACACCAAGGGCGTGCGCATGGTGAAGACGTGCGTGGGCACGGAGTTCTGCCGCTTCGGCACGCAGGACTCGACGAGCGCCGGCATCGAGCTGGAGCGGCGACTGGAGAATCTGTACACGCCGCACAAGGTGAAGATGGCCGCCGTCGGCTGTCCGCGCAACTGCGCCGAGGCCACGGTCAAGGACATCGGCCTCGTGGGGCAGGAGGGCGGCTGGCAGGTGGTCGTCGGGGGCGCGGCCGGCAAGTCCGTGCGCAAGGCCGACCTGCTCGCGACGGTCGTCTCCACGGACGAAGCGCTCGAGACCGCCGAGCTGTTCTTCCAGTACTACCGCGAGAACGCGGACTATCTCGAGCGCACGTACGACTTCGTCGAGCGTCTCGGCATCGAGAAGGTCCGGAAGGACACGGTCTACGCGGCCGAGCCCGACCGGCGCGGGCTGCTGGACCGTCTCCGGCGATCCAAGACGATCTCGCGCGACGCGTGGCAGGAGGCGCTCGCGCCGAAGCACGCGTCGCCGTTCGCGACCCTGCAACCCATCGACAGGACGACCGCATGACCGGCGAGTGGATCCGCGTGGCCGAGTGCGACGCCATTCCGGTGCGCGAGGGGCGCGCCGTGACGGTGGGCGATCGCGAGGTGGCGCTCTTCAACCTCGGCGATCGCTTCCTGGCCGTCGACAATCGGTGCCCGCATCAGGGCGGCCCGCTCTGCGACGGTATCGTCACGGGCACCTCGGTGGTCTGTCCGCTCCATTCCTGGAAGGTCGACCTCGAGACCGGCGTCGTCAACCGCGGGGAGACCAGCAAGTGCGTTACGGCATACCGGACGCGCGTGGTGGACGGGCTCGTGCTCCTGGAGCGGACGCCGCCGGCGCTTGGCTCCGGCACGGCTTCCGTCGTCGAGACTGCGCCCGCCGCCGATGGCGTCGCCGATCGCCGGACGACGCTTGCCGACCGGTTCTTCCGCGACATCGGCGAGCATCTGGCGGGGTCCGACCCGCGCGGGGCCGTGTTCGAGCGCGTCGTCCGGTTCCTGTCGGACCTGCTGCAGTGCGACTCGTGCCTTCTCTACGCGCTCGAGGGGCAGGTGCTGGTGCTCCGCGGGGCGACCGCCTCGCACAGCGAGGAGATCGGCCGGGTGCGGCTGCGCGTGGGGCAGGGGATCGCCGGCTGGGTGGCGCAGCATCGCACGCCCGTGGCCATCGGACGGCGCGCGTACGAGGATCAACGCTTCCGCCGCCTCGCCACGCCGGCCGTCGATCGATTCGAGGCGCTGCTCTCGGTACCGGTGGTGGTACGCCGCGAGGTGGTCGGCGTGATTGACGTCCGCCACCGCGAGTCGCGCACCTGTCCGCGGACCGAGGTGGATCTGCTGGCGAGCGTCGCCTGCCTCGTGGGAGCGGCGATCGCGATGGACCGCCTGGAGACGGCGAACACGGAGCTCGTGCGGAGCCTCGAGACGCGGAAGCTGCTCGATCGCGCCAAGGGCATCCTGCAGCGTGAGCTCGGCCTCACCGAGGAAGAGGCCTACCTCCGCATCCAGCGGCAGAGCAGGCAGCACAGCGTCAGCAAGCGCGACGTGGCCCAGGGAATCATCCTCGCCGACGAGCAACGTCGCCAGCAGGCGGCCGGCGCATGACGCCGCGACTGACAGATCCGTAATGGGGTCGGGCGTCATGCATGACGCCCGACCCCATTACGGATCTGTCAGTCGCGGGTCGTGGCGACCAGGTAGAAAATCACGTCGTCGGTCGGGAGCGGCACGCGATGGATCGCCGTGTCCCCGCGCCGCTCGTCGGGGATGGTTACTGGCTCCGAGGGCAATGGCATCAGGCCCAGGTGCATGCGCGCGAGGGCGAACTCGGGCGGCAGATCATCCGCCCCGCTCCGCGAGGCGAGCGTGGCCCACGTGGCGACGGCCACGACGGCAAGCGTCGCCGTGCCGGCGAGCGCGCGCGTCCGGATGCGTCGCCGTCGCGTGTCGCGGGCCAGCCGACTGCGCAGCCCCTCGAGCCCACCGGCCGGCGGCTCGAGCGTCTCAAACAAGCGTTCGTGTCCGGACGTCACGTCTCACCTCGGGTTCGGCCAGCGCCTGCCGCAGGCCCAAGAGCGCGCGGTGGCGGCGTGAGCCCACCGTGCCCGTTGGAATCGAGAGCGCCTCGCCGATCTCCTGATAGCTCATCTCCGACAGCTCGCACATCACGACGACGCGCCGCAGGTCCTCGGGCAGCGCCTCGACGGCGGCACGGACACGCGAGGCCTCCTCGGCGGCCAAGATCGACTCGTCCGCGGATTGCCCCGGAGACGTCCGCTCGAAGACGGCCTCGAGCGAGATCCAGCGCCACAGCTTCCTCGAGCGGCGGCGTGAGGAGGCCAGGTTGAGCGCGATGCGGTAGACGAGCGGCTCCGCCGTGCGCAGGTCCACCTTCGCGCGCATCCGCCAGAGGCGGACGAAGGCCTCCTGGACGATCTCCTGCGCCTCGTCGACGTTCCACACCCAGCGATAGACGACGTTGGCGAGCCGGCGTTCGAGTCGCGTGTACAGCCGTTCGAGGTCGTCCTCCTCCATCGATCCCTGGCGTCACGCCGGATCACTGGACACGATGTAGTAGAGCGTGGCGCTCCATTCCGAGGCGCCAGCATCTGGAAACACCTCGCGGTCAGCGCCCTGGTAGCCTGCCTGTCCGAGCACGAGGATCTGTCCGTCTCGAAGCATGACCTGCGTGTTGTACAGATTTCGGACCCCCAGTGAGAGCCGGAGGTCCGCGACGATCTGGCCCCCGCGACGTGACGCCTGCTGGCTTATGCTGGCAGTTCGTCCGTTGGCCTGTGCGGTGGCCGGGTCCGTGGACGTCACGACGAGCTCCTCGAGCACCACGAACTCGGTGGGGCCGTAGACCGCCGCGATCTGCGCGAACACCTCGTCGAGCCGCGCTACGGGTCGCCCGCGAACGGTGACCGGCTGCGCCGCCGAATCGAGCGGACGTCCCACGACGATCGAGTAGGTCAACCGGATGGAACGTCCCGACGCGCCATCGGACGACGGGACCTCCTCGAAGTCCGCGTCCACGATGCCCTGTACACCGGCCTGGATCCGATCCGGCGCCACCACGACCAGCGTGCCGCCCGGGCCCCGGCTGACGCGGCCGTACGCATCGTCGCTGTTGGCCCCGAGCGCGAATCGTAGCGCGTTGTAGATCTCGTCCTGGCGCTCCGGAGCGACCTGATAGGTGCGCAGTACAGCCGGCTCCGGGCCCTCCCGGTCGGCTGCACGAGTGAGGCTCGGCCCGCACGCAACCAGCGTGAGACCTGCCACCAGACCCGCGGTGATCGCGGTGAAAGCGGACGCGCATCGGCTACGCATGAGCTGCCTCCGGGGCGGCCCCTTTCGGCCGCCGGAATCGAGTCATGCCTCTTACTACTCCCGGGCCCGCTGTTTCTTCCCGCCCATCGTACGGGGCGGCCCCGCGGGGAGGGAACCGAGAGCGGACCAGCAAGGAGGCGTCGCATCAGTATGCTAGTATGCGCGTATGACACGCACCACCGTCACGCTGCCCGATGACCTCGCCGCACTGCTGGCACGCGAGGCGCGGCGCCATGACACGTCGGTCTCCGAGATCGTGCGCCGCGCCGTGGCTTCGTTCCTGGGCGCGGCGGACACGGGACGCCGCCAGTTGCCCTTCGCCGCGCTCGGCCGGAGCGGTCGCAAGCACACGGCCCGGGACGCCGAGAAGATTCTGACGGCCGAGTGGGGGCATGCTCGCCGTCGTTGACACCGGGCCGCTCTACGCCGCCATCGACGCCGACGACGCCGATCACGCGCGGTGCCGGGCCGCGCTCGAAGACGCCCGCCACCGGATCGTCGTCCCGGCGCTGGTGGTCGCCGAGGTGACCTATCTTGTCGGCACCCGGCTCGGGGCATCGGTCGAGGCGGCGTTCCTGCGCAGCCTGTCGGCCACGGACGTCGAGGCCCCGACACCGGACGACTGGGTCCGCATCGCGGAGCTCGTCGAGCGCTACGGTGACTTTCCGCTGGGCGG